>WBZM01000385.1_pt1 | contig 64490 bp, 43 predicted proteins | sample 5204271 | NCBI WGS metagenome assembly WBZM01 (sample SAMN12344346, study PRJNA552823) | activated sludge metagenome | biome: Activated sludge suspended growth; feature: Nitrification reactor; material: Wastewater; isolation source: activated sludge from nitrification reactor of wastewater... | reverse complement strand
CTCACCGACGAGATCCCGACGCTCGCGCACTGCGAGTCGCACGCGCGGATCGTGCTCGACCTGGCGTCCCGGCGGCGGGCGGTGGAGGCCTTCCAGGGGGCCTCGGCGCGGCTGCTGGCGGGCGATCCCCTGGCGGCGGTGCAGACCCAGGTGGGCAAGGCGCTGACGGGCGACGGGGACACGCACCGGGCGGCGCTGGTGGGCGACGACCTCGACGCGCTGATGGACACCGTGTGGGAGCGCCGGGAGGGCCGCCAGCGGCCGCTGTCGACGCCGTGGGCGGGGGTGGACGCGGTGCTCGGCGGCGGGCTCTGGCCGGGGATGTACGTGCTCGTCGGGGGCACGGGGGCGGGCAAGACGCAGTGGGCGGTTCAGGTGGCGGTGGAGGCGGCGCTGAAGGGGCACCGGACGCTCTACCTCGCGCTCGAGCTCTCGCGGCAGGACCTCGCCGCCCGCGTGCTCGGGGCGCTCTCGGGGGTGCCGTGGAGCGCGATCCTGCGGGGGCAGGTGGACGGCCCGGCGCTCGAGGTGGTGGCCCAGACGGTGCGGCGGGCGCGGCCGCTGCCGCTGCACACCGAGTGCGGGGTCCCGTTCGGGTACGGGGCCGACACGCTGGCGTCGCGGGCGTGGGCGCTGCGGCCGTCGCTGGTGGTGCTGGATTACCTTCAGCTCTGCGCGGGGCGCGGGGGCGAGGAGCCGCGGGCGACGGTGGGGCGGGTGTCGTACGTGGCCCGCACGATCGCGCGCGACCTCGGCGCGGCGGTGCTGGTGCTCTCGAGCACGGCCCGGGCGAACTACGCCGAGCTGGTGAACGACCCGACCAAGGACCCGGGCGACCTCGTCGGGCTGGGCAAGGAGTCGGGCGAGATCGAGTACGCGGCCGACGGCGTGGCGGTGCTGGCGCGGCGCGGCGACGACCCGGGCCGGCGCGTGCTGGTGGTGTCGAAGAACCGCCACGGCCCCCTCGGGCGCGTCGAGCTGCGCTGGTCGGGGACGGCCTTCGCCGAGGGCGACGCGCCGGCCGAGGCGGTGGAGCTGTGATCTCCGAGTCGCTGGTGGCGGCGCGGATTCAGGAGGCGGCGGCGCGCGCGGCGCGGTCGGACGACCCGGAGCTGCGCGCGTGGGCCGAGGCGGCGGCGGAGCCCGCGCGGGTGGAGGCGGCGGCGCAGGCGGCGGTGGCCTTCTTCACCGAGCACGTCGACGCGCTCAAGGTCGACCGGCGGCTGCGGGCGGCGGTGGTCGAGCGCATGGCCGAGCGCTGCCCCTTCCGGGTGGTGTGGGCGCCGGACGGGGGCCCGTGGCGGCGCGTCGACCCCTCGCGGCAGGCCCTGGCGCTGGCGGCCCGGGTGGAGGACGCGCCCTGGGCCTGGCCGGTGAACCTCGCGCAGCGCGACGTGGCGACGCTGCTCGACAACCTCCGCGACCCGCACGCGCGGCGGCTCTCGCGGGCCTTCCTCGACGGCACGTTCGTGTCGCTGCAGGGCGGCGACCTGGTGGCCGCGGCGGGCGCGGTGCAGGCCGACGACGACGCGCTGCGCGAGGCGATGGCGCGCTGGGACGTGCGGCTCTGCGTGCTGGTGGCGAGCGCCGAGCTCGACGTGCAGGAGGCGCAGAAGCGCCCCTCGATCGCGATCGACGCGGGGTCGGTGCACCACGAGCTGCTCTCGGGCTGGCGCGACCTGCCGAAGGACCGGAAGCTCCGCAAGACCCCGGTGCAGAGCGGCTGGGCGGAGATCATCTACCCCGGCAAGCAGCTCGGCCTTCGGCTCAACGTGCAGGACCTCCCCGAGCGCATCGTCCACGCGGTGCGCGAGTGGAAGCACTGGCAGGGCCTGCGGCACTGGGCGGCGCTGCAGCTGCTCTTCACCGACGCGGGGCGCACCGGGCGGATCCGCTGGACGCTCGAGGCGCACCTCGAGGCGCTGGGCTACGGCGACCGCTCGCGGCGCGACCCGAAGGTGCGCGCGGTGGTGGCGTCGGAGGTCGACGCGCTCACGCGGATGGAGATCGCGATCTACCACCCCGACGGCACGGTGCGCCTGCGGGGCCCGGTGCTGGCGGTGACCCAGCGCGGCGAGGCGATGCGCGGGAGCGAGTGGCGCCTCGAGGGCCTCGAGCTGGTGATCCACCCGGTGCTCTACGAGGGCGTGCGCAAGTCGAGCGGCGAGCTCGGGCGGCTCTGGGCGCCGGCGCCCGTCGAGCTCGCGCGCATCGACCACGTGCGCTTCCCCTACGCGATCGCGCTGGGCCTGATCCTCCCGATCCGCTGGCGCTGGGACCTCACCGAGGACACCGACCACATCGTGCTGACGGGCGCGAAGCTCATGGAGGCCGCGGGGATCCGCATCCAGGCGCAGCACCCGCGGCGCGCGTGGGAGGCCCTCCAGGAGAACATGGCGGAGCTCCAGCAGGTCGGCGGCCTCGGGCACTTCGAGTGGGAGGAGGGCCCGCCCTGGAGCCTCACCGGGCGCTGCCGGCTCTACCAGCCCCAGTGGGTGCGCGAGCGCATGGTGCACGGGCTCATCCCGTCGGAGCCCGTGGCCCTGCAAGCGCCGCTCACCGGCGCGGAGCTGCGCTCGTGGCGCGCCGCGCGCGGCTGGACGCAGCAGGAGGCCGCCGACCAGCTCAAGGTGTCACGGCGGACGGTGATCCGGGCCGAGGCCCAGTCCGAGGAGCCCCTCCCCCCGAGCATCCGGACCGCCCTCCAGGGGCTCCAGCAGGGGTGACCGCGCCGTCACCCGCCTCGGGGTCATGTGACAAGAACCGGCAGACCCCGTCGCGGGGGACCTTCCGGGCTCGGGTGTGACAAGAACCGGCAGACCCCGTCGCACGGGATTGCCGGGTCGTCGGAGCCCCCTCCCCCGCCCCGGGCCCGGCCCGATGTGACAAGAACCGGCAGACCCCGTCGCGGGGACATTCCCTGTCCCGGCGTGACAGAAACCGGCAGACCCCGTCGCCAAAAGTGACAGCTTCCGGCAAACCTAGTCGGAAAAAGTGACAGAAACCGGCAGACCCCGTCGCTCCGAATCTCGTAAGTGCTTGAAATCACTTGGAAATCTCGTTTACATAATCCCTCTTAAAGGTATTCTGATAGGAATACCTTTCTTAGGGGCAGGGTGACGAACCTGACGGTCCGTCACCCCATTGCCCCTAAAGGTACCAGAGAAGAGAAGACAAAAGGAAACCGGGTCGCGCACGCTTCCCGACACGGACGTACCTGAATGGTTGTCACCACCGTTCCCCTCGGCCGGAGTGAGCTCCGGGTGACCCCGCTGGCCTTCGGGGCGTGGGCGTGGGGCGACGCGCGGTACTGGGGCTACGGGACGCGCCACGGGCCGGCGGACGCGGTGGACGCGTTCGTCGCGGCGCTCGACGGCGGCGTGAGGTTCTTCGACACGGCGGAGGTGTACGGCGACGGCGAGTCCGAGCGGGTGCTCGGGGCGCTGGCGCGGCGGGCGGGCGCCGGGCTGGTGCTGGCGACGAAATTCGCGCCGCTGCCCGGGCGGGGCGGGGCGCGGGCGGTGCCGGGCGCGCTCCTGGGCAGCCTGAGGCGCCTGGGGGCCCCTTCCGTCGATCTTTACCAGGTCCACTGGGTGGACAGGGCGGAGGCGCCCCTGGGGCCCCTCCTGGGGGCGCTGGGGGCCTGCGCGAGGCGGGGCTTCGTCCGGGCGGTGGGGGTGAGCAACGTCACCGCCGCCGAGCTGCGGGAGGCCCACGCCGCGCTCGCCGCCGAGGGCCTCCCCCTGGCGAGCGCCCAGGTGCGCTACAGCGCGCTCGACCGCAGCCCCGAGCGCGACGGCGTCCTCGCCGCGTGCCGCGAGCTCGGCGTCACCCTCCTGGCCTACAGCCCCCTCGCCCAGGGCGTCCTCGCCGGCGCCTACACCCCCGACCGACCGCCGCCCGGTCCCCGCGCCGCCCTGCCCGAGTTCGCCCCCGAGCGCCTGCGCGCCGCCGGGCCCCTGGTGGCGCTCCTGCGCGCCGTCGGCGAGGCGCACGGCGGCCGCGGCCCCGAGCAGGTCGCCCTCAACTGGCTCCGCGCGAAGCCCGGGGTGATCCCCGTCGTCGGCGCCACCTCGGGCGAGCAGGCGCGGCGCTGCGCGGCCAGCCTCGAGTGGTCGCTCACCGACGCCGAGGTCGCGCGCATCGACGCCCTCTCGGCCGAGCTCCAGGCCGCCGGAGTGACGGGCTGACAGCCCCCGGGAGTCTGTCACTCCCGAAGGGGGCCCCTGTCACCACGGCACTCCGCGACTCTGTCACATGGAGCGTGGAAGTGCGTGACTGACGGTCTGCGGGAGTCTGTCACTCGGGTCAAGCAACCCTGTCACTCGCGGAGTGCGTGACCCTGGTGTCAGCGCCTCGGCAGTCTGTCACTCCGGTGCTTCGTGGCTCCGGTGCTGCCAGGGTGCGATGAGAACCCGTCGCTGCCTCGATCGACCTGCGTACTCGGTGAGTGACAGAGTCTCGCAGTCCGGGAGTGATGGGACGTCGCCGCTTCGGACACGTCAGTCTGTTACCGACGGAGTGACAGAGTCGGCGACGGATGGGGCTTGCGGTGTTGACAGAGTGTGGGGTAGGGCTTCGGGTCGTCGGGAGCGTGATGGCGCAACGAGGGACGAAGGCCGAGGGCCGCAGGTCGAAGGTGCTCGCGGTGGTGAACGGCAAGGGGGGCGTCGGCAAGACGACCACGGCCGTGAGCCTCGCGGCGCTCTTGAGCACGAAGCGCCGCAAGGTGCTGCTGGTCGACACCGACCCGCAGGGCAGCGCCGCGTGGTGGTGCGACCGCGGCAAGGGGATGCCCTTCACGGTCACGTCGGAGACCGACCCGAAGCTGCTGTCGCGGCTCCGCGAGGTCGACGGCTACGACGTGGTGGTGGTCGACTCGCCGCCGCGGCTCGACTCCGAGGGGCTGCAGGCCGTCGCCCGCGCGTCGGACTACGTGGTGCTCCCGACGCCGCCGGCGCCGCTCGACATGGCCGCGCTCATCGCCACCATCCGCGACGTGATCGCCCCGACGGGCGTCCACCACCGGGTGCTCCTGACCCGCGTCGACCCGCGCTCGCTCAACGAGGCCATGGAGGCCCTCGGCACCCTCGGCGAGGCCGGCGTCGCGACCTTCCACGCGGTGGTGCGCGCCTACAAGGCCCACGAGCGCGCGTCCCTCCACGGCGTCTCGATCGACGCCTACGCGGGCGCGGGCGGCAAGGAGGCCGCCGGGGACTACCGCCGCGTCGTCGATGAGGTGCTCCGTGACTGGTAACAAGCCCCGCCGCGGCCTGGCCGACTTCCTCAGCCGCGAGCTCAAGGCCCCGCACGCCCCCGCGGCCGAAGAAGTCCGGCACGCTGTGACTGACAGAGTTCCGGCGCGCGAGGCCCCCCAGGCGCCGCGCCTCGCCTCCGCCCCCGCGGTGAAGGTCGCCCCCGGCGCCGCCACCGCCACCCAGGGCGTCGCCCCCGACTCGGCGACCACCACCCACACCCGCGAAGTGCGGAAGCACGAGACTCCCAGAGTCCCGGAGGTCGAGACTCCGGCCGCGGGCCCCGTCGCGCGCGAAGTGACGGAGGCTGGGACTCCGGAAGTTCGTGAGGTGGCGGCGGCGAAGGAGGTGGCGGTGACGCGCTCGGAGGGGCGCGCCGCCGGAGTGACGAAGTCGCGGACTTCCGAAGTCGACGACGCGGAGGAGGGCGAGGCGCAGGACCCGCTCTACCTGCGGCTGACGCGGAAGGAGGTCCGCTTCCGTGACGAGCAGATGGAGGGCCTGCACCGCCTGGCGCGGCGGCTCTCCAAGGCGCGGCGCGGGATGAAGGGCGACCGGATCACCGACAACACCCTGGTTCGGGTGGCGGTCGATTTGCTGCTCCAGCACGCCGACGACCTCGCCGGGCACGACGAGGCGACGCTGCTGGAGTCGCTCCGGCGGCTCGGGCGCAAGCGGGGCTGAAGGGGACGTCAGGTCGCCGGCGCGTCGGCCGGGAAGGCCGCGGTGAGCCACGGGACGAAGGCCTTGGCGAGGGGCGAGTCCTGCATCTGCCAGTCGCCCGCCTCGCTGTCGTAGAGCACGTCGAAGCGCGGGGTGCGCAGGTACGCGGCGCGCGCCGGGTCGGTGGGGAGCAGGCGGAAGACGAAGGCCTCGGCGCCGCGGGCGAAGCGCGCCGTCACCGCCGCCACGCCCTGCTGGGGCTCCACGGCGGCCGCGCCGAACGACCAACCGTCGGGCAGCGCGAGGGCGCCGGACTCGAGGTCGGCGCGGAGCCTCGCGGCGAGCGCGTCGGCGAGCGCGTCGAGCGCCGGGTCGGGGGAGGGCTTCGCCGCGCGCCGCCGGGCCCGCTCGCGCGCCGCCGGGCTCTCGTCGGAGGGGAAGGCCTCGTCGAGCCAGCGCGTGAGGCGCTCGAAGACGTCGTGGTAGCGCCCGTAGGCCGAGGCCCACTCGTCGTCGCTGTAGAAGAGGTCGAAGCGCGCGGCCTCGTAGAAGGCGTCGGGCATCGACCCCGCCGGCACGAGCTGGAGCTGGAGCCGCCGCTCGCCCTGCCGCAGCGTGACCACCGGCACCGCGCGCTCGCGGAACGTCCCCACCGCCACGCCCTCGAGCGCGTAGCTCGCGAGCTCGGGGAGCTTCCCGCCCGCGAGCGCCTCGGCGAGCGCGGCCCCCACCGCGGACGCGTCGGCCTCGGCGCGGCGGGACTCCTCGGTGGCGGGCGGCGCCGGGGCCTTGCGGCGCAGCGAGGCGTCGGCGGGGAAGGTGGCGCCGAGCCAGGCGACCACGGCCTCGAGGGCGGCGTGGTCCTGGGTGAAGCCCGAGCCCTTCTCGTCGTCGTCGTAGAGCACGTCGAAGCGGGCGGTGCGGAAGAAGGCCTCCGGCTCGGCGCCCGCCGGCAGGAGCCGCAGCCGCTGCTTGCGGTCGCCGTGCGCGAGGTGGATCGTCAGCGCCTCGCCGCCGCGGAAGGGCGCGAGGGCCACCGTGCCGAGCGACCAGCGCTCGAGGGCCGGCAGCTCGCCGCGCTGCATCGCCTGCGCGAGCTCGGCCTCGAGGAGCCCGGCGAGCTCGGGGTCGGGCGGGGTCGGCGCGGCGGGGTCGAAGGGGCGCGCGGGGCGACGCGGCGGCGCGGGCGGGGCGGCGTCGGCGGGCGCGGCGGGGAAGGCCTCGTCGAGCCAGCCGACCAGGGCCTCGAGGGCGGCGTGGTCGCGCGTGTAGCCGGTGGCCCGCTCGTCGTCGTCGTAGAGCACGTCGAAGCGGGCGGTGCGGAAGAAGGCCGCCGGGTCGGAGCCGCCCGGCAGGAGCTGGACCCGCAGCGAGCGCGCGCCCTGCGAGAGCCGCAGCGTCGGGGTCGGGCGGTCGCGGAAGGGCTCGAGCGCGACGCCGTCGAGGGCCCAGCCCGCGAGGGCGGGGAGAGAGCCCGCGCGCAGGGCGGCTTCGAGCCCCGAGGAGAGCGCGTCGAGGAGCGCGAGCTCGGCGGGCGTCGGGGGCGCGGGGGCGGCGGGCGTGGCCTCGGCGGTGGCGATCGGGCTGAGCTGCCGCGCGCGCGAGCGGAAGGTGGCGCCGAGCCAGCGGACGAACTGGTCGATCACCGCGCGGTCGCGGCGGCCGCGGCTCTCCTGCGCGTCTTCGATGTAGACGAAGTCGAGGTGCTCGTCGCGGTAGTAGGGCTCCTCGAGGGCGCCGGGCGGGAAGAGGTGGAAGTCGTGCCGGCGGTCGCCGCACGCGAGCCCCACCGACACCACGGGGTGCCCGAAGAAGCGCTCGACGCGCACCGACTCGAGCGCCCACCCCTCGGTGCCCGGCATCGACGGCGAGCCGAGCGCCGCCGGGAGCTTCTGCCTCAGGGTCTCGGCCACCTCGTCACGCGCGTCGCCCGGTTGAGTCATGGCCGGACGATAGGCCGTACGTTTCGCGGCGATCAAGACGCCCATTGCGCCCGCCCGGTGATTGCGTGGTACCAAATCGAGCGCGCCATGGCCGACGAAGCGACGCCCACCAGCCTCCAGAACCCGCGGGCGCGCATGGCGCTCGTCGCCGTCGCCGTCCTCGCGCTGGCGGCCGGGTTCGCGCTCACGCGGCGCGGGCGCGGCGGCCTCGGGGGCCGGGGCGAGCGGGTCGCCGTGCGGACGGACGTCCCGCGCGAGCCCGCGGGCCCCGAGGTTCGCGCGCTGTTCGCGCCGCTCACGGAGGGCTCGGTGGTGGAGGGCTGGCGGATCCAGACGATCGAGGGCGTGCGCGACGGCAACGCCCACGTCGTGCTGACCCGCGGGGGCGACGCGATCGAGGTGCTGGTGGCGCTGCGCCAGGGGACCGCCGTCACGCCGCCGACCGCGGTGGGGCCCTACGCGCTCTTCAACATGGGCCTGGCGCGGCTCGACCGGCCGGCGGCGCAGGTGATCCGCGGGCTGGCCGAGCGGATGCGCGCCAACGCGAGCGCGCCGGTGCCGCCGGGCCTCGGGCCCTTCCGCCCGAACGGGGGCTGAGAGGGCGCGACGACGCGCGACGCGGTGACCCGAGCGCGCGCCATCCTCGCGGTTCTGTCCGTCGTCGCGGCGTGCGACGGGGGGGCGACGGGCGCGCGTGACGCGGGCGACGGCGGGGTCGGGGACGCGGGGGAGGGGGGCGCCTCGGGGTGGCCGCCGCGCACCGGGAGCCCGCGGGTCGAGCCGTCGGTCGAGGGGACGTTCCGCGCGACGCGGGACGTGTTCGACGCGGCGGAGCGGGCCGAGGTGGCGGCGGTGGCGCTGGGGGACTGCGACGGCGACGGGCTGCTCGACGCGCTCGCGCTCGGGGCGCGCGGGGGCTTCGCGCTCTACCGCGGCGACGGCGCCGGGGGCTTCGCGCGGGCCGACGCGGGGCTGCCGGCGTGGGCGTACCCCGCGGCGGTGTTCGCGGACGTCGACGGCGACGGGCGCGAGGACGTCGTGGCGGCGGAGCGGACGGTGGCGGTGTTCCGCAACGAGGGCGGGTGCCGCTTCGGGGCGCCGCGGGTGCTGGCGCCGCTCGCCGACGAGGTCGCGCGTCAGCTCCTGGTGACCGACGTGAACCTCGACGGCCTCGCGGACTTCTCCGTCACCCACCGCAACGCCGCGACGTCGCCGCACCGCCTGCTGGTCGCGCGCGGCGACGGCTCGTACGACGAGTACGCGCCGCGGCCCACGCCCTACCGCCCCGACAAGCGCCGCGAGCCCACCTTCGTCGGCTTCTCGATGTACTACGAGGACGCCGACGGCGACGGCGCGCAGGACCTCTTCGGCCTCCTCGACCAGCGCCAGGCGTGGTTCGCGTGGGGCGAGCGGCCGGGCGACCTCGGGCGGCTCCGCGACGAGGCGCTGACCGAGGCGCTCGGGCGGGCCGACGCGATGGGCGTGTCGCCGATCGACTTCGACCGCGACGGCCGCGTCGACTGGTTCGTGCCCGGGATCTACGGCGAGTCGCGGCTGCTCTGGCACCGCGGCGGCCGCGACCTGCGCGACGTCGCCGACCGCGCGGACGTCGCCGGCGTCGGGGACTACTTCGCGTGGGGCTCGTACGGCTTCGACGCCGACCTCGACGGCTGGCCCGACCTCCTCGTGCTCCGCCAGGGCCCCGACGCGGCGCCCGGCGCGCCCGTCACGCCGGGTCCCTTCGACCTCTTCCTCAACCGCCGCGACGGCACCTTCGCCGAGGTGGGCGCGCGCGCGATCGGGTGGCGCCTGCAGGCCAAGGGGCTCCACTGCGGGCCGCTCTCGCCGCGCGGCCCGGTGGGCTGCTTCGCGATGGACCGCGCGGGCCCGGTGCTCTTCCTCGACGCGCTGCGGCCGCGCGGGCGCCAGGCGCTGCTGCATCTCCGGGGGACGGTGAGCGCGTTCGACGGCACCGGCGCGCGCGTGTCGGTGGAGGGCGACGCGTCGGCCGTGTGGGTGGCGGGCGGGCAGAGCACCTTCGGCGGCGAGCACGCGCGGGTGCTGCAGCTCCCGCTCGGCGACCGGGCCGAGGCGCGCGTGACGGTCCGCTGGCCGAGCGGGGTCGAGCAGCGCGGGGTGGCGGTCCGCGCCGACGAGCTCGCCACCGCGGTGGAGCCCGCGGCGGTGGCGGTCGCGCCGCGGGTGCTGCGTGCGGACGGGGCGGCGACCGCGGAGGTGACGGTCGACCCGCGCGCCGTGGGGGCCTCGCGCGTCGGGCTCGCGCTCGAGGGCGACGGCGCGTGGGCGGGCGAGGCGGTGACGGACGCGGAGGGGAGGGTGCGCCGGGTGATCCGCGCGCCGTCGACGCCGGGCGAGGCGCGGGTGGCGGTGACGCTCGACGGGGTGGCCCTGCGGGTGCGGCCGCGGGTGGTGTTCGCGCGGTGACTACAGGCGGTCGGTGGGGCCGCCGGCGAGGCGCCGCGCGCTCTCGGCCGCGCGCATCGCGAGCCTGCACCAGATGAGCGACGGCGGGAACTCCGCCCCGATCGCGCCGTACTGCGAGGCGTCGTCGCGCGGCGCGAGCTCGACCGGGACGCGGCGCGCGGACGCCGCGCGCAGGAGCTCGCGGGCGCTGGCGGCGTCGGTCCCCTGCGTGACGGTGAGGCGGACGGCGCGGGGCTTCGCGTCGGCGAGGGCGGCGAGGCGCGCGACGTCGTCGGGCGCGCCGGTGACCTCGAGCGGTGTCGTGTCGGGCGCGGAAGGCGCGTCGGGCAGCGCGCCGTGGGCCGCGTCGCCGAGCAGGAAGGCGAGCAGGTGGAGCGCGTTGAAGTCGCGCGCGGCGGGCTTCGACCAGCGGCCGCCCGCGCGCGCGAGGAGCCCGCGCCCGAGGAGGAATTCGAACTCGGGTCCGAAGGCGTGCGCGAGCGGGCGGCCGAAGACGCGGGCGAAGTCGCGCTCGTCGAGGGCGCCGCGGCAGGCGCGGTCGGTGGCGTAGAACGCGGGCTCGAAGCGCGGCGGCGGCGACCAGGCGAGCGCGTCGGGGGCGCGGCCTTCGGCGAGCGCGTCGACGTAGTCCGCGGGGCGGCCCGCGGCGGTGGTGAAGGCGCCGCCGTGCAGGTGGCCCATGCCGCCGTGGCCGAGCGCGAGCACCGAGGCGGGGCCGAGCATGTCCTCCTGGGCGTAGGCGGGCGCGCGGCCGGTGGCGTCCCAGACGTACTGGGCGCCGTAGGCGGGCGCGTCGAGCGGGCGCGCGGGGCGCGTGGGCGGGCGCTCGGCGTGGACGATGGCGTCGGCCGCGAGGAGCATCTCATCCGCGAGCGCGTTGTCGGCCGCGCTCGGGGCGTAGCCGAAGGCGGCGAGGGGCGACTGCTCGGCGAGGTAGCGGTTGACGCTGAGCGCGTCGGGCGCGAGCGCGAGGGCGGCGCGCACCGAGGCGGCGAAGCCCTCGAGCGTCTCGCCGGGCAGGCCCGCGAGCAGGTCGAGGTTGACCGCGCGGACGCCCGCGGCCCGCGCGTTGGCGACGGCGTCGCGGACGTCGCGCTCGGACTGGTCGGCCCGGTTGACCCCGCGGAGCACCTCGGGCGTGAAGGTCTCGACGCCGAGGCTCACGCGGTCGACGCCGTGGCGGGCGAGCGCGTCCATCCGGGCGCGGGTGCTGGTGCCCGGGTGGGCCTCGACGCCGACGTGGAAGCCCGGCGCGCGGCGGAAGCGCGTGAGCACGTCGCCGAGCAGCCCGTCGAGCTCCTCGGGCGTGAGCAGGGTGGGCGTGCCGCCGCCGACGTGGACCGCGGAGACCTCCAGGTCGCGCACGGCGGGGGCGGCGAGGGCCACCTCGCGGCGCAGGGCCTCGGCGTAGGCCGCGATGTGGGCCCGCGAGGGCGCGCGCCGCGCGGCCAGCAGGCAGTACGAGCACACGCGCGCGCAGAAGGGGACGTGCAGGTAGAGCACGAGCCCGCGGTGGGCGCGCGACGCGGCGAGGCGGCGCCAGGCGTCGAGGAGGCGCGCGCCGGCGACGGGCGCGAAGCGGACGCCGAGCGGGTGGTCGAGCGGGTCGCGGGTGCGCGCGAGGTCGTCGCGGACGCGGTCGAGGCGCGCGGCGAGGTCGCCGCTCACCGCGCGGGCCCCGCGAAGAGCGCGCGCAGGGCGGGGCGCTGGACGTTGGAGGGCGCGTGGCAGCGGGCGCAGATCGCGTGGGGGACGCCCGCGCGGAAGTCGCGGAGCCCGGCGCCGTCGAGCACCTCGGCGAGGCCCTGCGTGGCGAGCGATCCGACGGCGTGGCGGGGTTGGAGCACGGGCGCCTGGCTGCACGGGTACACCGACCCGTCCACGCCGATGGAGATGTCGGTGCCGACCAGCGGGCAGCCGTGGCGCGCGACGAAGGAGGCGTTGTAGTCGCCGCGCGCGTAGCGGTCGAACTCGGCGTCGAGGGCGGCGCGGTGGCGGGCGGCGTGGAGGTTCCAGAGGCGCGGGGGGAGCGCCTCGGCGAGGAAGGGGAGGGGGACGGGGAGCGCGACGAGCTCGCGCCGCGAGGCCGCGAGGAGGGAGGCGAGCCGGGGGACGCGCTCGAGGTAGTGGGCCTCCACCTGCGCGCGCTCGAGGAAGTGCCCGTCGGGCGCGCGGCCGTCGAAGTTGTCGCCCGCGAGCGTGAGCGACCAGGAGTCGGGGCCCCAGGGCTCGGCGCGCTCCCACGCGGTGGGCGCGAGCTCGGCGCTCATCCGCGTCACCACCGAGTTGACCGACAGCCGCATCGCCGGCAGCGCGCGGCGGGCCGCGGTGACCAGCGCCTCGAGCTCGCGGGTGACGCCCGCGCGGCCGCGCAGCTTGTCGTTGGCGTCGTCGTCGCCGGCGTCGAGCGAGGCCACCAGGCGCGTGACGCCGCGCGCGAGCACGTCGACGTGGCGCCGCGGGTCGCCCGGCAGCCCCCCGGTGAACACGGCCACCTCGCAGCGGCCGCCGAGCGCCTCGAGCGCCGCGGGCAGGTCGGGCGAGAGCAGCGGCTCGCCGCCGACGAAGATCACCTCGGCGAAGCCGCACGCGAGGATGTCGCGCGCGGCCGCGGCGACGCGCTCGCGGGCGAGGGGGCGCTGCGCGCGCTGCGTCTCCACCGCGCAGTACGAGCAGCGGCTCGGGCACGCGGCGTTGAGCACCCAGATCACACGGAAGCGCGCGCGGAGGGGTTGCTCCATGGGGGGCGCCGAGGATAGGCCATCGGCCGCGCGCTTGCGAACGCGCGGTTCAGCGCCACCAGAGCGCGGCCTCGGCGGCGAAGCTGAAGGGGCGGCAGAAGGCGGGGTTGGCGGCGCAGGGGTCGCCGCCGGCCGCGGGGCGCAGGTGGCGGAGGTCGCGCACGCGGGGCGACACCTCCGCGAAGAGCCGGGCCTTGACGGGCGTGGCGAGCGCGGCGGCGACGACCACGGCGACCCAGACCGCGAGGTGGAGGCGGTCGTGGCGCGCGTCGAGCATGCGCGGCGAGGGGAGCGTCGCGGCCCAGGCGTCGAGGCGCGGCGCGAGGAGGTTGAGCAGCGGGATCGGCAGCACCTTGCCCCAGAAGCGCCCGGCGGGCCCGAGCAGCGACGACAGGATCGCGAAGAGGGTGATGTACGCCGCGCCGAACGCGAGCTGCGCGACCGGGCGCCGCGGGGTGGTGGCCGGGTCGGTGGCGAGCAGCGCGACGCCGATGTAGATGGGCGCGGCGACGAACACGGGCACGTCGGCGCGGCCCGGGAGCAGCGCGGGGAGCAGCGCGAGGAGCGCGGCCGTGGCGGCGGCGGCGGCGAGGGGGATGAGCGCGACGCGGGCGCGCGAGAGCGGGACGAGCGAGAGGAGGAGGGTGACCTCGAGCGCGTTGGGCGTCGCGCCGAGCCAGGGCGAGATGTCGAGCGCGCCGAGGCGGCCGGGGGTGAACAGCGCGAAGGCCCCCACCGCGGCCACGCCGACGGCCGAGGGGTTGAAGACGTGGCGGCCGCCGCGCTGGGCGTGGTGCTTGGCCGCGAGCCCGACGAGCACCACCGCGTAGTGCAGCCACGCGTGCGGCCCGGTGAACCACACGAACAGGTTGGCCGACAGCACGACGGGCACGGGCCCGACGCCGAGGCGCCAGGAGCCGTAGCGCCGCGCGCTCAGCGCGAAGTCCGCCGCGAAGCCGAAGAGCGTGAGCGCCGCGAGGCGCGGGAGCAGCGCGGCCGCCGGGGGCCAGTAGAGCGCGGTGTAGAGGAAGACCCCGAGCTGCGCGGCGACCTGCGCGAGGTGCTCGGCGCGCAGGGTCACCGTGACCGGGACGCCGAGGAGGCGCCGGGGCGTGGCGGCGTCGGGGCGCGCGTCCGCCGTCGCGGCGGGGCTCGTGGGGAACATCGGGAGGGATTCTCCGCGGCGCCCTCCGCGCGCGGTAGAAGGCGTGGACGTCGCGGCTCCGGGGGGGCGCCCCCGCACCGGGGCGCCGGGGCACCGGGGCCGCGGATGCGTTCGCCGCACCCGGCGGCGGGTCGTGTAGCCTCCGGTGCCGGTGCTGCATCGCTCCGCCGCCCTCGTCGCGTTCGTCGTGCTCGCGTCCGCCTGCGCTGGCGACGACCCCGCGCCGCCGGCGCTGCGTCCGGTGACCTCGTGCCGGCGGGAGCCCTTCGACGACGTGGCCGAGGCGCTCGGCGTCGATTTCGTCCACCACCCGCGGACGGACTACTGCGAGGTGCCCGACGTGATGGGCCCGGGCGCGTGCCTCCTCGACTACGACCGCGACGGCGACGACGACCTCTACCTCGTCGACCGCGCGCCGCACCCCAACCGGCTCTACCGCAACGACGGCGCGCGCTTCACCGACGTGACGGGCGCGACGGGCGCGGGCGACCGCGGCGACGGCATCGGCTGCCTCGCCTTCGACTACGACGGCGACGGCGACGACGACCTCCACCTCAGCAACCTCGACGGCGACCGGCTCTACCGCAACGACGGCGGGCGCTTCGCCGACGTGACGGGGGACGTCGGGCTCCGCACGGAGGGCTTCACCACGACGGCGACCGCGGGGGACGTCGACGGCGACGGGGACGTCGACCTGTTCGTGTCGCGCTTCCTCGAGCCGGCGACGCTGCCGCGGATGTGCAGCCAGATGATCGAGGTGGCGACGCCCCACGCCAGCCTGCTCTTCATCAACGAGGGCGGGCGCTACGTCGAGCAGGCGGCCGCGCGCGGCATCACCGAGCGCGAGCCGACGCTGGCGGCGCGCCTCTACGACCTCGACCGCGACGGCGACCTCGACCTGTACGTCGGCAACGACCTCGGCATGTTCCACCCCGACCGCTTCTACATGAACGACGGCCGCGGGCGCTTCACCGACCGCGCGCGGGAGATGGGCCTCGCCGCCGCGGCCAACGGCGACAGCGGCCAGACGATGGGCGCCGACATCGCCGACGTCGACGGCGACGGCCAGCCCGAGCTCGTGTCGAGCAGCAGCCTCGGCTACCCCGAGCTGCTCTTCACCTGCGACGCGTCGCTCCGGTGCCGCGAGGTGTCGCGCGACTGGGGGCTCTCGCCCGCCTCGCTCCAGAGCTTCTCGTGGGCGGTGGGCCTCGAGGACTTCGACCTCGACGGCGACGTCGACCTCCTCGTCGCCAACGGCTCCATCTTCCGCCCCGCCGCGCAGCCCGACCAGCTCTACTGGAACGTCGACGGGCGCTTCCGCGAGTACGAGCCGCGCGCCGGCGAGGCCCTCGACCGCGCGCAGAGCAGCCGCGCGGCGGTGTTCGGCGACCTCGACGGCGACGGCGCGCTCGACGCGGTGACCACGGTGGTGGGCGGTCGCCCGCGCGTGCTGCGCAACCGGGCCGGCTGCGGCCACTGGCTCGGCGTTCGGGTGCTCCCGCGCGTCGCCGGGACGCGCGTGCGGGTCACTGCGGGCGGGCGGACGCGCGAGCGACAGGTGCAGTTCGCGGGGGCGTACCTGGGCTCAGGGTCCGCGACGCTCCACTACGGCCTCGGCATGGCGACGGCGGCCTCGGTGGAGGTGCGCTGGCCCGACGGCCGCACGCTCCGCCGCGACGTGACCGCCGACCGCGTGGTGACGCTCCCGTGAGCGGCGCGGCCCGCGCCAACTCCTTCCACCTCACGCTCGACGCCGTCGTCGGCGCGCTCCCGCGGGCCCACTGGTCGCTCTGCCCGGTGCGCCCGACCGCCGGCGCGTGGCCGCGCGGGCGCTACGCTTTTTTGCGCCGCGGCGGGCGGGTCGCGCGCTTCGCCACCGCCACGCGCGACTTCGCCGACGACGAGCTCGCCGCGGTCGCCGACGCGGGCCAGCTCTACCTCGACGTGTCGGGCAAGGAGGCCCTCGACGACTTCGCGCGCGACCTCGTCCAGCTCGCGCCGAGCGCCGTGTGCGACGGTTGCCCCGCGCGCGGCGGGTGCGCCGGGATGCTCGACCCGGACGTCGGCGACGTCTTCACCCGCGACGACGCGCGCGTTCGCGAAGCGCTCGCGGCGCTGCGCGGCGTGGTGGTCGACCTCGGGTGCGGCGAGGGCCCCTACGCCGACGCGCTCGACCCGGCGGTGTCGTCGGGGGAGGTCACCTACGTCGGGCTCGACCCCGACCCCGCGCGCGTCGCGGCGCTCCGGGCGCGCTGGCCCCGCGCGCACCTGCACGTCGCCGAGGCCGAGGCGCCGCCGCCGGGCCTCCCGCGCCCCGACCACGTCCTGGTTCTCCGGAGCTGGAACCACCTCCGCAATCCGGTGCGGGTCCTGGAAACGTTTGCGGGGTCGCTGCCGCCCGGCGGGACGCTGACCGTGGCGGACAACGTGGCCTTCGGGGTGGTGCGGGCGCGGGCGGCGGCGCGGGCGGCGGAGGGCTCGGCGGCGGCCTTCGAGCACCTCCGCAACGATGGTGCGGCGGAGGCGCACGCGGCGATCGCGCGGGCGGCGCCGGGCCTCGCGCTCGTCGAGCGGCGCGACGTGGGCCCGGCGACGAGCAACCAGTGGCTCCTGCGCTATCGGTGCGGCGCGTAGGGGTTTCCGCGGCGTGGCCCGCTCCGTGTATTCTCGCGCGCGGATCACCGACACCCCATGACCCAAGCGACCAACGAACCTTCCAACGACCTCCAGCTCCCGCCGAGCATCGTGGCGCGCGACCCCGCCGAGGGCGGTGTGACCGTCACCGTCGACGCGGCGCTCTACCCCCTGGAGGCCCTCTACGGGGCCGCGTACATCTTCATCGACCGCTGCTACGTGCTGCTCGACCGGCCCGCGGAGGGGAAGTGGTCGGTGACGCTCGCGTCGAAGAAGGGCGACGTCGCGCCCGAGGCCCTGCGCGCGATGGTGGGGGAGTTCGCCAACGAGCTGCTCTCGCAGGCGTGGCGCGTGAAGATCGTGGAGGAGAACCGCGCGGTGATCGAGGCGGTGACGACGCAGGCCCTCGCGGGCGCGATGGGGGCGCCGACGCTCGACGACCTGGCGTCGTTCGACTTCACGGAGGAGGGCTTCGACGACCCGCTCGGCATCGCGATGTCGTGGGAGGAGAAGCAGCAGCAGAAGAAGGCCGCGAAGGACGCGGAGGCGAAGCCGTGACGGAGCGGCGCTTCCACAAGGCGATCTACCCCGCGGCGGCGGTGGACGGCGCGGTGGCGGCCTTCGCGCGCTTCGCGGCCCTCGCGGTGCGCGAGGAGGGCGAGCACCGGGTGGTCTCCGTGGAGGCGGCGAAGCCCGAGCGCGAGCGCCGCGTGGCGCGCGAGCTGGGCAACTACGCGCTGGGCCTGGTGCGGGAGGGGGCGAAGTGACGGCGCCGGTGTTCTTCGAAATCGCGCGGCCGAGCGCGAGCTTCCCGGGCTTCTTCCGCTTCCGCGAGGTGGACGGGGCCTTCGTGGTGACCAACGCGCAGGGGGACTTCATCCTGCTGACGCGGGAGGAGTTCAAGGGCTTCGTCGAGGGGACGATCGAGCGCGGGACGGAGATGTACGAGCGGCTCAAGCGGGGGAACTTCCTCCGCGCGGAGTTCGACGTCCCGGCGGCGGTCGAGCGGCTCAAGCGGCGCAAGCGCTTCCTGCAGGGCGGCCCCAACCTCCACATGATCGTGGTCACGCTGCGCTGCAACGAGACCTGCGTCTACTGCCACGCCTCGCGCGCCGACATGACGGCGACGCAGACGGACATGTCGAAGGAGACGGCGGAGAAGGCCGTCGACCTCATCCTCCAGACGCCGTCGCAGTACGTGACCATCGAGTTTCAGGGCGGCGAGCCGCTGGTCAACTTCCCGGTGGTGAAGCACCTCATCGAGTACGCCAAGGAGAAGAACCGCGAGGTCGGCAAGTACCTCGAGTTCACCATGGTGTCGAACCTCGCCCTGATGGACGAGGAGAAGCTGTCCTTCCTGCTCGACCACAAGGTGCAGATCTGCACGAGCATCGACGGCCCCGAGCACCTGCACGACAAGCAGCGCAAGCTGGTGGGGTCGAGCGCCTTCAAGGCCGCCGTCCACTGGATCAAGCGCATCAACGAGGCCTACGGGCAGCGGGGCCTCGACACCTCGCTCTACCACGTCGAGGCGCTGCTCACGACGACGCGCGACGCGCTCCCCCGCGGCCGGGAGATCGTCGACACGTACGCGTCGCTCGGGTGCAAGGCGCTCTTCCTCCGGCCGATCGACCCCTTCGGCTTCATGGAGAAGACCGCGCAGCGGGTGGAGTACCCCCGCGAGGAGTACCTGCGCTTCTACCGCGACACCACGGACTACATCATCGCGAAGAACCTCGAGGGCGTGCAGATCCTCGAGCGCTACGCGGCGATCTTCCTCACCAAGATCCTGACCGGCGAGGACCCGAACTTCCTCGACATCCGCAGCCCCTCGGGCGCCGGCGTCGGCGGGCTCGCCTACAACTACGACGGCCTGGTGTTCGCGGGCGACGAGGCCCGGATGCTCCACGAGACGGGCGACGACGCCTTCCTCCTCGGCCGCCTCGGCGAGCTCACCTGGAACCAGCTCGTCTCCCACCCGACCGTCCGCGCCCTGGTGCTCGCCTCCAACCTCGACGCCCGCCCCGACTGCGTCAACTGCGCCTACAACCCCTACTGCGGCGCCTGCCCGGTGCACACCTACAAGACCCAGGGCTCGCTCGTCGGGCGCATGCGCGAGAGCACCATCTGCATGGTGCACAAGGGCATCCAGGACTACCTCTTCACCAAGCTCCGGCAGAACGACCCCGACACCATGGAGGTCTTCCGCCGCTGGACCATCAACCGGGCGCGGGAGCACTTCCTCCACACGCCCGAGTGATGCCCCGTAGACATTCCCGCCTCCCCGAGACGACAATCCCCCCGAGGAACCACCGGCCATGAGCGACCCCAAGGACCCCAACGACCCGAAGAACCAGGGCGGCGCCGCGGGCGATGGCGAGGAGGAGCTCCCGAGCTTCAAGCCGCGCGCGGCGGGGATGATGACGTCGCAGGAGCGCGACATCGACCAGCGCGCCGTCCGCGAGGCGGGCAACCGCCCGAAGGCGCCGCCGCTGATGCCCGACGACGCCCAGCGCAGCGCCCAGCACTGCTCGCACGGGAGCCACGGTTCGCACGGGAGCCACGGTTCACACGGGAGCCACGGTTCGCACGGCTCGCATGGTTCACACGGGAGCCACGGCTCGCACGGCTCACACGGGAGCCACGGTTCGCACGGCTCGCATGGTTCACACGGGAGCCACGGTTCGCACGGGAGCCACGGTTCGCACGGCTCGCATGGTTCACACGGCTCGCACGGCTCGCACGGTTCACACGGGAGCCACGGTTCGCACGGCTCGCACGGCTCGCACGGGAGCCACGGCTCTCACGGCTCACACGGGAGCCACGGCTCGCACGGCTCACACGGGAGCCACGGCTCGCACGGCTCACACGGGAGCCACGGCTCGCACGGTTCGCACGGTTCGCACGGGAGCCACGGCTCGCACGGCTCACACGGGAGCTGGTAGCGCCCCGACTCGTCATCGAAACGTCGGGACGCCCCCCTGATTCGTAATCGTTTTGTGAGCCGTGTAACGTTCACGGCGTGAAACGGGCCGATCGTAATCACTCCGCAAGGTGCCCGACGGCGAGGGGTGAGGGGCGCCGGCTCGACCGCCCCCGTGGTACCTTCGCCGGGCCATGAGCGACCCCGCCTGGGACGTTGCGAGGCTCTTCCCCGCGCAGGGCGCGTGGCGCGAGGAGGAGTACCTCGACCTCGCGGCGCGGCACCGGCGCGTCGAGTTCGACGACGGCTCCATCGAGGTCCTCCCCGCGCCCACCCGGACGCACCAGCACATCGTCAAGCTGCTCCTCTTCTGCTTCGACGCGCACGCGCGGGCGACCGGCGGCCGTGTGGGCCTCGCGGGCACGCGCTTGAAGCTCCCGGGCAACAAGTACCGCGAGCCCGACCTCCTCTTCGCCGCCGCGCCCAACGCGCGCTACGAGGGCGAGGAGCACTGGACGGGCGCCGACCTCGTCGTCGAGGTCGTGAGCCCCGGCCCGCAGGACCACGACCGCGACTACGTCCGCAAGCGCGAGGAGTACGCGCGCGCCGGCGTCGGCGAGTACTGGATCGTCGACCCGGAGCTGAAGACGGTGCTCGCGCTCGTCCTCCGCGACGGCCGCTACGTCGAGCACGCCACCTGGGACGCCGCCGACGTGGCCCGGCCGGCGACCGTCGGCGACGTCGCGGTGGACGTCGCCGCGCTCTTCGCCCCCCCCGGCTGAAGGCGGGTTTCAGTGCAACCCGCCGACGCCCCGCCGCCTACGCGCCGGTGTGCTGTGCGAGGAGGCCGGCGAGGACGTCGTCGTGGTAGTTCGTGCTCGCGGCGTCCGCGCGGAAGGTCCGCGCCGAGCGCTCGAGGCGGCGGAGCACGGCGTCGAGTTCCTTCTCGCTCGTCGGCCGCACGAGCAGGAGCGCCTGGAGCGCCGCGCGGAAGTAGACGTAGAGGGGCGACTGGTAGCGCCCGTCGGGGCGGCGGCGCATCGCGCTGAAGAGCTCGACGGCCTCGTCGTCGCGCAGGGGCGAACCGCGCGCGGCCACGATGCGCCCGAGGTTCACCTCCAGGAAGGCGAAGACCGGGTCGTACTCGCGCGGCGGCGCGCTGCCGAACTCCCCGAGGTCGCGCGCGCCGCGGAAGAGCGTGCGGAGCGGCGCCGGGTCGAGGCGGAGGGCCTTGTCGCCGAGGAGCACCCACGGGAGCCCGCCGGGCGGCACCTGGAGGGCGCCGTCGCTCTCGCGGCGGGAGAGCAGCAGCCGCAGGGTGAGGGCCTCGTCGCCGGTCATCGTCGCGGGCGCGAGGACCGCTTCCGGCGGCGCGATCGTGAGCTCGTTCATGGGCGCGGAGGGTGCGCGCGGGGGCGCGGCGAGCGCAAGGGCGCGACGCGTGAACGGTTACCAGCACCGCGGCAGGGTCGAGGCGAAGCTCGTCGGGACGCCGCAGCCAGGACAGACACACACCGTGAGAGCGTGGGTCATGGCATTCAGGTAAGCGGTCCTGAGGGTGATGTACTCGTCACGCCGGGCGTCCATCTCCGCCAAAAAGACTTCGGCCATGGCGCTGAAGGTTGCGGAGAGAGCCGAGGCCACGCCCGCCGCGAGAAACAGCGCCGCGGCAGCGGTGGCTCCACCGAACACGGCAAAGATGTTTGCGATGGATCCCAGCACGAGCAAAACGACCGAGTCTGGACCATACCTGCGCCCTCCAGCCTGACGGTCGGCTCTCCTGCTGGGGGCGGAACGACTTCGGCCAGCTCGGGGACGGCGGCACGATCCTTCGAGGGACGCCGCGCGCGGTTGATGCGTTGCGCGACGTGGCCGGCGTGGCGGTCGGCGGCCACCACTCCTGCGCCTGGCTGAGCAACGGTACGGCGCACTGCTGGGGGTCCGGCACGCAGGGCAAGCTGGGCGACGGCACGACGCCGAACATCCGTTCGCAGCCGGCGCCTGTGTCGGGCCTCGGCGACGTCGCGTCGATGAGCGCGGGTGCCGCGTTCGTCTGCGCGCTCCGGCGCGGCGGGATGGTGTTGTGTTGGGGCGTCAACGAGAACGGCCGCCTCGGGGATGGGACGGAGCTCGATCGGGCCACGCCCGCGCCCGTGGTGGGGCTCGAAGAGGTGGCGCGGGTGGCGGCGGGCGGTGTGCACGCCTGCGCGCTCCGGCGCGACCGCAGCGTCTGGTGTTGGGGCTACAACCAGCGCGGTTCCCTGGGCGACGGGACGCGGACCTCGCGCTCCACGCCCGTGCAGGTCACGGGGCTGGGCGACGTGGTCGATCTCGCCGTCGGCGGGTGGCACGCCTGCGCGCTGCGCGCTGACGACACGGTCTGGTGTTGGGGGAGGAACCAGTACGGCGAACTCGGCGACGGCACCACGACCGATCGCCTGACGCCGGTGCGCGTCGTCGGCCTGTAGCGACGCGACCGCGCCGCCGCGCGCCGGAGTGCTGCCCCGCGCGCCCGTGGTGCTGCCCCGCGCGCCCGCCGAGGCGCTCGTCGACGACCCGCGGACCGCGTGCTTCGCGGCGGGCGCGAACCGCGGCCCGTGGTCCGACCGGGAGCTGTGCCGCCGCGTCGCGAAGGCGCTCCGCGTGGGCAACGCGAGCTGGTACCGACGCCACATGGCCGTGATTGCTGCGGCCATGCAGGGGCGTTACGATCCCATGGTGAACGCGATGGAAGAGCAGGGCATCGAGCCGGTCATCATCGAAGACCTCGTCAAGTTCGGCGAGGATCGCGGCGAGGCGCGCGGCGAGGCCCGCGGGCTCACGCTGGGGGAGGCCCGCGGGCTCGCGCAGGCCACCACCGCGAAGACCGTCCGCGCCGCCCTCGCCTGAGGCACTCTTACGGCCTACGCGCCGTGCGCTCTCTCCTCCCGACCGCCGCCCTCGCCCTCGCCTGCACCGAGGCGCCTCCCTCGCCGCCGCCACCGCCACCACCTCCCGGCGCGCGCGTGGGGCTCACCGTGCGCTGCGCGACGCCCTTCTGCGCGACGCCGCTCCCCTCGGCCGGCAGCGTCGTCGCCGTCGGGGACGTCGACCGCGACGGGCGTCCCGACCTGCTCCTCGGCGAGGTGGGCCCGCGCTTCGAACGGCCCCGCCCCGTGCTCCTCCTGCGCAACCTCGGCGCCGAGGGCTTCGAAGACGTCACCGCGCGCGCCGGGCTCTCGGGCCAAGGCGCCTGGTCGGCCCTCTTCGCCGACCTCGACAACGACGGCGACGACGACCTCGTCCTCGGCGGGCGCGCGCTCTCCGCGCCGCCGGGCGCGCCGGGCCTCGAGCGGGTGCTCGTCAACGACGGCGCCGGGCGCTTCACCGACCGCACCGCGGGCCGCGTCCCGCCGGCTCCTGAAGGCGTCCCCGTCGCGCTCGACGCCGCGGACGTCGACCTCGACGGGCGCCTCGACCTGATCGCCGGCTACGGCGGCGTCTCCGCGGAAGCGTCGTACCGCTCGCGCGTGCTCGTGCAGCAGGGCGACGGGTCGTTCGCGCCGCTCGCGCCGCTGCCCGACGACGAGGGCTTCTCGTGGGTGGCCCTCGCGCGCGACCTCGACCACGACGGCCGCGCCGACCTCCTCGTCGGCCACGACCCCTACGCCCTCAACGAGCTCGACCCGCAGGGCCTCGACGCGTCGTGCGCGCCGGACATCGCCTTCCGCGTCCGCGCCGGCTGGATCAACGCCGCCTACACCGTCGCCGGCGACCCCGGCGCGCCCGCCCTCCGCCGCGAGCCCGTCGCGCCGATCTTCACCAGCGCGACGCTGACCCCGATGGGCGTCGCCGCGCTCGACGTCGACGGCGACGGGCGGAGCGAGCTCTTCGTGACCAACATCGGGGCCGACGTGCTCTTCCGCGCGCGCGGGGGAGGGGGCTTCGAAGACGTCGCCGCGCCCCTCGGGCTCACGCTCGCCGCGCCCGACGAGCGCGCGGGGCCCGTGAGCTGGAGCGCCCTCGCGCGCGACCTCGACCGCGACGGCCGCGAGGACCTCCTCGTCACCCGCGGCGTCGTCCTCGACTCGCGCGACGCCGGGCGCAACGTCATCTTCCGCGCCCGCGGCGACGGCCGCTTCGAACGCGCCGAGGAGGCGACGGGCTTCGACCTCCCGGGCCCCTGGTCGGCCCTGGCCGCGGCGGACTTCGACGGCGACGGCGACGACGACCTCGTCCTCGGCGCCCAGACGCTCTACCTCCGGCGCTGCGACGACCCCGCGCGCCGCGCCCTCTTCCTCCGCAACGACCGCCCCGCCAACGGGAACCACGCGCTGCGCGTCCGCCTCGTGGGAACCGTGTCGTCGCGCGACGCGATCGGCGCCCGGGTGGAGGCCCTGCTCGACGGCGGTGTGATGGTCGTGCGCGAGGTGTCGCGCGCGGGGGCCACGATGGCCTCGGGCGACGCGTCGGTCGACCTCGGGCTCGGGGCGTCGTCGCGCGTCCCGCGGCTGCGCGTGACGTGGCCGAGCGGGCTCGTGCAGGAGCTCACGGACGTCGCCGCGGACCGGGCGCTCACCGTGGAGGAGCCGCGGTGGCTGGAGGTGTCGTCGCGAACCGCCGCGGCGGGAACGGCAGTGGCGGTGACCCTGCGCGGCGTGACGGCGCCCGTCCGGTGGACGCTGACGGGCCGCGGGCGCTGGCTCGGCGCGCCGGGGACGCGCTTCACGGGGGAGGGGGACGTGGTGGTGGGGGCGGTGGCGGACGGCCCGTGGCTGCACGGCGGGGTGCGCGTTCGCTTCGGCGGATGAGGGGGCGCGCGTTGACACCCGCGGCCGTCGTGCCCGAAGGATAGGGCCCATGGACAGCTCCGAGGTCCGCCTGAACCTCTTCCACGGCGCGCCGCTGGAATACCGCTTCGCCTCGCCCCGGTGGCGGCAGTCGGTCCGGCCCGCCGCGTGGGAGTCGCTCGTCGCGGGCGTCGCCTCGGTCAACCCGCGGCGCTGTCGGAGGCTTCTCTTCGGCGACGGCCCCCTCGCGCACCCGCGCTTCTTCGAGCTGGTGGCCGAGGCGAAGGCGCGGAAGATCCCGGGGCTCTCGGTGGAGAGCGACGGGCGCTCGCTCGCGGCCGACGGGGTGGTCGAGCGGCTCGCGGAGGCGGGCGTCGAGAAGGTGTTCGCGGTGCTCGGCGGCGGGCGCCCGAAGGTGCACGACCAGGTGATGCAGGACCCGGGGGCCTTCGCCGAGGCGATCGAGGGCGTGCGGCGCGTGGCCGCTTCGAAGCTCGAGCTCTACGTGGTGATGCCCGCGCTCCGGTGGTCGGAGCGGGACGTCGAGCCCTTCCTCCACTGGCTCGTCGAGCACGCGAAGCCGAAGGGCTTCCTGCTCGCGCTGCCGGTGGCGTCGCGGGTGGCCGAGGCGGCGCGCGGGGCGCTGCTCCCGTACGGCGAGGCGGCGGCGCTGGCGGCGCGGGTGTTCACCGCGTGCTCGAGGGCGAAGGTGGAGTACGGCTTCTCGCAACGCCGCGGGCTCCCCCCGTGCGCGGCGGGCGGCGCGATGGACCGCTTCGGCACCTTCTTCTTCGACCGGGTCGACTACCTCCGCCACGCCGACCCGGCGGAGTTCGAGCGCGTCGAGGCCTGCGGGGGGTGCTCGCTGAAGGAGGTGTGCCCCGGCGTCGAGCGCGCCTACCTCGACCACTTCGGGCGCGCGGGCTTCGCGCCGATCCCGCTCTCGGTCTCGATGGACTGGAAGCTCAAGCAGGTGAACAAGCTCGACGGCCGGGACTTCAAGAACGTCTCCGACTTCGACGCCGACGACGCCACCCGCCAGCGCTCGCTCATCCGCATCAACGGCCACTGCAACATGTCGTGCGCCTTCTGCTTCGTCGACCGGACGGTGCCCGACTTCCCGGCCGACGAGATCGTCGCCGACATCGAGCGCCTCGCGTCGCGCAACCTCACGCACCTCGTGTTGTCGGGCGGCGAGCCCACGCTCCACCCCGCGCTCCCGCGCTTCATCGCGCGCGCCCGGGAGCTCGGCTTCCGCACCATCGAGGTGCAGACCAACGGCGTGAAGACGGCCGACGTGGACTACGCCCGCTCGCTCGTGGACGCGGGGCTCAACAAGGTCACCTGCTCGCTGCACAGCGCCGACCCGGCCCACTCCGACAAGATCACGCGGCTGCCGGGGGGCTTCTGGAAGACGGTCCGGTCGCTCCACAACTTCCGCGCGCTCGGTGTGCTCACGCAGGTGGCCCACGTGGTGACCCGCGACAACTACCGGGAGCTGCCCGAGACGGTGCGCTTCCTCCGCGCGCAGTACCCCGAGGGGGAGGGGCATTTGAGCATCTGCTTCGGCGTGGCGCAGCCGATCAGCGACCTCGTCTACACCTGGGTGCTGCCGCGCTTCGACGAGATCAAGCCGTACATGCGCGAGGCGCTCGACTACTGCCTCGACGCGGGCGTCGGCTTCGGCGGGATGATCGGCCAGGGCGCCTACCCCCCCTGCATGCTCGACGGCGACATGCGCTACTACGCCAACAACCTCCGCAACATCTACCGGAGCGCCGACTACGAGGACCAGTTCGTGAAGCCCGAGCGGTGCCGGGCGTGCAGCTTCGACCCGTACTGCATGGGCGTCCGGCGCATCTACGTGGAGACCTACGGCGACGCGGAGGTGCGCCCCTTCCAGGTCGACCTCGCGCCGCTGCTCCCGGACTTCGTCCGCCCGCTGCCGCCGGGCGCCTCCAGCGAGAAGAGCGCGGTCTTCGCCGAGCGCCACCGCGTCGCCCCCGCCAGCGAGGGCCTGGTGCAGCTCCGCGTGCGGCGCGAGGGCGCTACCCCCGGCCCGGCTGGGCCCCGTCGGGGATGAGCTGGTAGAGCCCGCGGGCCATCCGGTCGGCCAGCACGCCGGCCTCGCCGACGAGGAGCGCCACCTGCTGCTGGTCGCCGCGCGCCCGCTCCTCGGCGACGAGGGCGTCGAGGGCCTCGCGCGCGGAGGCGACGTGCTCGGGCGAGGCCATGATGCTCTGGCCGTTGCGGTCGTGGTTGGGGAGGAGGAAGCGGTAGCGCGCGCCGTCGCGCCGCGCGAGCTCGGCGAGGCCGCGCACCTCGCGGACGTTGGCCTTGAGGATCACCATGCTGTAGGTGACCGAGCAGCGCAGCTCGCCCGCGCGGCGCATCGCGTGGAGCGCGTCGAGGTGCTCGCGGACGCGCGCGTAGGGGAGGCCGCGGTTGACGGCGAGGTAGGTCTCGGGCGTCGCGGCGTTGAGGCTCACCGTGAGGTTGTCGATCGGCGCGCGGCGGTAGCGCGCGAGCTCCTTCGGGGTGAGGTACGACCCGTTGGTGATCATCGCCACCCGCAGCGACGGGAAGCGCCCGAAGTCGAAGCCCGCGAGGAACTCCCGGAACGCCGGCGACGCCAGCGGCTCGCCCCCGAGCGCCTCGATGAGCCGCAGGCCCGGCGCGAGCGCGGCGAGGCCGTCGTAGAAGGCCGGCGGCAGCTCGTCGGCGAGCGTCCCCACCTCGCCGTAGGCGCACATCAGGCAGTCGTAGTTGCAGTACGACGTGGCGGTGAAGCTGACCTTGAGCGGGCCGCCGCGCATCGCCTCGCGTCCTTCGAAGAGGTCCTCGAGGAGCTCGATCTCGCGCGCGACGAAGGCCTCGTCGCCGCCGAACACGCGCACCGCGCCGGGGTCCTCCGCGCGGCCCGCGAGCGTCGGGCACGAGGCGCGGCACGGGGCGTAGGGCGCGGCGCCGGCGAGCGCGCGGCGGAAGGCGCGGAGGGCGGGGCCGTTCCAGAGGTCGGCGAGGGCGTCGCCGGGGCGCCAGGGGGCGGGACGCGTCTGGTAGTCCGAGCAGCAGGGGCCGAAGGTGCGGTGGTTCACCTCGAGCCGCGTCCACGGGAGCGCGCAGGGCCACGGCGGGAGCTCCTCGGGCGCGAGCACGTCGCGCAGGGTGGCCACCGCGTGCGGGCGCCCCACCAGGAGCCCGCGTAGCCGGTCGCGCCAGGGCGTCTCGGGCAGCGGCCGCGGGTCGCGCGGGTCACCGACGGGCGTCGGGCCGTCGAGGCCGGGGCCCACCACCGGGAGCCGCCGCGGCGCGGGCGCGCGGGTCCAGTGCTCGACCAGGGCCGAGGGGTCGCCCGCCGCCCGCAGCCGCGCGCCGAGCGCCGCCCCCGCCGCGCGGAAGCGTTCGAAGGGGACGGCGGTCACCTGGTAGGAGACCCGCTGCGCGCCGACGTCGAAGGGCCCCGGCCGCCCGGCCTCGCCGCGGGCCTCGAGCGCGAAGGTCACCCCGTCGCCCGTGGGCTCGTGGCGCGCGTGCACCTTCACGCGCCGCGCGTCGGCCTCGGCGCCCGCGACGCGCCAGCCCCCGCCGAGGTCGGCGCCGCGGGGGAAGACCGCGTCGAGGGGGGGAGGGGACGTCACGGGGGCGGTTCGCCTTTCGCGCGCGAGCACATACCCGCCGACCCGTGTGGTCAAGCGCCGCCCGAACCACGTAGACTCGCGCCATGTCGCGCCCGCTGAGCTTCGTCCTTCTTCTGTCCATCCTCGCCGCCTGCGGGGAGACCGAGCGACCGAACACCAACACCAACGACGCGCGCGTCAACGCCGACGCCCCCGCGGGCGACCAGGGCCCCAACGACGGGATGGGCTCCGACGACCACGTCAGCCCCTGCCCCGCGGGCCAGACGGAGTGCTCGCGCGCGTGCGTCGACACCCGCACGAGCGCCGAGCACTGCGGCGGCTGCGGCCGCGCCTGCCCCTCGGGCCGCGTCTGTGTCGCGGGCGCCTGTGAGATGCCCGGCGACGGCGGCCCCCCGCCCGGCGACGGCCCGCCCGACGACATGACGGCGCCGCCGCCGGACGGGACGGTTCCCCCGCCGGACGGGACGGTGCCTCCGCCGGACGGGATGGGTCCCCCGCCCGACGGGACGGTTCCCCCCCCCGACATGACGGCGCCCCCGCCCGACGCGATGCCGACGTGCGACGCCGGGCAGATCCTGTGCGGCGGCGCCTGCGTGGACTTCTTCTCCGACGCGCGCCACTGCGGCGGCTGCAACCGCCCCTGCGGTACGGGCCAGACGTGCATGTCGGGCGCGTGCGCGGGCGGGCCCCCGCCGGCCGACGCGGGCGCCGACGCCGGGGTCACCTGCGCCGCCGGCCGCGCGCGCTGCGGCGACTTCTGCGTCGACCCCCAGGTCGACCCGACCAACTGCGGCTCGTGCGGGCGCGCCTGCGCGTCGGGCCAGACGTGCATGGCGGGCTCGTGCGTCGCCGCGATGGACGGCGGCGTCGCCTGCCCGACCCCGCTGCGCGCCTGCGGCTCGGTCTGCGTCGACCTCCAGGGCAACATCAACAACTGCGGCGCCTGCGGGCGCACCTGCCCGGTCGGCCAGCTCTGCGGCGAGGGCATGTGCGTCACCCCGCCGCCGATGGACGCCGGCGCCGACGCCGCCGCCTGCCCGCCCGGCCGCCTGCGCTGCGCGGACATGTGCGTCGACATCGCCACGCACGTCAACCACTGCGGCGGCTGCGGCAACAACTGCCCCATGGGCGCGACGTGCGTGAGCGGCGTGTGCGTGACGCCGCCGCCCGACGCGGGCGTAACGTGCATGGGGGGCTTCGTCCCCTGCAACGGCGTGTGCACCGACACCGCGCGCGACGCGCGCAACTGCGGCGGCTGCGGGCGCGCGTGCCCGTCGGGCCAGGCGTGCAGCGCGGGCGCCTGCGGCGGCGGGGGCGACGGCGGGGCCGACGGCGGCGTGACGTGCACGGGCGGCTTCGTCCCCTGCAACGGCGTGTGCACCGACACGCAGCGCGACACCTTCAACTGCGGCGGCTGCGGCAACCCCTGCCCCTCGGGCCGCTCGTGCGCCGCCGGCGTCTGCTCGTCGGGCGGCTGCACGGGGGGCTTCGTGCTCTGCGGCGGGGTGTGCACCGACACGCAGCGCGACACCAACCACTGCGGCGGCTGCGGGCGCGCGTGCCCCTCCGGCCAGATGTGCGCGGCCGGCGTGTGCGGCACCGCGTCGGGCTGCACGCCGGGCTTCACGATGTGCTCGGGCGTGTGCACCGACACGGCCCGCGACACCAACCACTGCGGCGCCTGCGGGCGCGCCTGCGCGTCGGGCCAGTCGTGCTCGGGCGGCTCGTGCACGACGGGCGGCTCGTGCATGACGGGCTTCGTGCTCTGCGGCGGGGTGTGCACCGACACCCAGCGCGACACCAACCACTGCGGCGGCTGCGGGCGCCCCTGCGCCTCGGGCCAGTCGTGCAGCGCCGGCGTCTGCGGCACCACGTCGGGCTGCATGCCGGGCTTCGTCGTGTGCTCGGGCGTCTGCACCGACACGCAGCGCGACGCGCGCAACTGCGGCGTCTGCGCGACGGCCTGCCCGAGCGGCCAGGTGTGCGAGGCGGGCCGCTGCGGCGCGCTCGGCGCCTGCGGGACGGGCCAGACCCGCTGCGGCACCGCCTGCGTCGACACCCGCTTCGACACCTCCAACTGCGGCGCCTGCGGCAACGCCTGCCCCGCGGGGCAGCTCTGCATGAGCGGCGCGTGCGGCACCTGCCCGCCGGGCCAGACCGCCTGCATGGCCCCCGCCGGCATGGGCATGGGCACCTTCTGCACCAACACCCAGACCGACCCCGGCAACTGCGGCGGCTGCGGCCGCGTGTGCCCGATGACGACCACCGGCTGCTCGATGGGCGTCTGCCGCTGACGCGCATGGCGCGCGGGTCGGTCACCGTCCGCCTCCGCGCGCCGTGCGACCGCGCGTGCGCGCCGTGCGACTGCCGCGACTCGCCCTCGCCGTGCGATGAGGCGGGCGTGCCCCTCGCGCTGCGCGACGCGGCCGACCGGCTCGAGGTGCGCGGCGAGGGGCTGCTCGACCCGGCCCTCGGCCCCACGCTCGCCGCCGCGCGGGAGCTCGGCTGGCCCGAGGCGTGGGTCCGCTCGCACGGCGCCGGGCTCGCGGCCGAGGGCGCGGCCGCGCGGCTGCGGGCGCTCGGGGCGCGCGGGGTGGTGGTGCCGGTGTTCTCGCAGGCGTCGCGGGCCCACGACCTCATCGCGGGCGCGCCGGGCGCGCTGGTCGACGCGCTGCGGGGCATGCGGGCGGCGGCCGCGGCGGGGCTCCAGGTGGCGGTCGAGACCCCGCTCCTCGAGGCCCGCCTGCAGGACCTCGAAGCTTTGGTCGACCTCTGCCGCCGCGCCACCGACGCGCTCGTCCGGGCGCGCTTCTACGTCCCGCGCCGCGCGATGCCCGCGCCCCTCGCGCCCCCGCGCTGGGCCGACGCGCGCCCGCGGCTGGCGGCGGCCGTGCGGCGCTGCGACGCGCTCGGCGTGGCCGCGGAGCTCGACGGCGGCGACGGCGTGCCCCCCTGCGTGCTCGGCCACGACCCGGAGCTCGCGGCGCGCGTGCGGGTGCCGCCCGGCCGGATCGCCCGGCGCCCCGGGGGCTTCGCGCTCGCCGAGCCCTGCCACCGCTGCGCGCTCAGCGACCGGTGCCTCGGCCCGGCGGCGGCCTACCACGCCGCGTGGGGTGGGGCCGACCTCGCGCCCTTCGAGCGACCGCCGCGCGAGCTCCTGGCCGCGCAGGGGCCCGCCGGGCGCGCCTGGCTCCCGCACCAGCGCGAGGCCGCGCGGCGGGTGACCAACTGGGTGCTGCGCCCGACGATCCACTGCAACCAGGACTGCCCCTTCTGCAGCGCCAACGAGACCTCGGCCAACGTGCTCGCGCCCGACGTGATGCTCCGGCGCATCGCGCGGGCGGCGCGCAAGGGCGTGCGGTACCTCTCCTTCAGCGGCGGCGAGCCGACGCTCTCGAAGGACCTCGTCCACTACATCCGCGTCGCCTCGCGCCTGGGCATCCGCGACGTCGAGCTGGTGACCAACGGGACGCTGATCGACGGCGTCGAGAAGGTGCGCCCGCTGAAGGAGGCCGGGCTCAACCGGGCCTTCGTCTCGCTGCACGGCCACGACGAGCTCGTGTCGCGGCGGGCCACCTCGAAGGTCGGCGACCACGCCCGCACCGTCCGCGCGGTCGACGCGCTGGTGGCGTGCCGCGTCGACACCGAGCTCAACCACGTCATCTCGTCGATCAACTACCCCTACCTCCCGCGCTTCGCGGACTTCGTGGCCGACCGCTGGCGCCGCCAGGTGGGCGTGTCGTTCGCCTTCGTGACCCCGCAGTTCCGCGCGCTCGAGCAGGCGGCGCTGGTGCCGCGGATCTCCGACGTGATGCCGTACCTCCGCCGGGCGATGCGCCGGATGGTCGAGCGCGACGTGCCCTTCACGGTCGGCTCGCGCCAGGGCATCCCGCCGTGCTTCCTCGGGGAGTTCGTCGCGTGGAGCGACGTCTTCCACGTCTCCGCGCGCGCCCGCGCCGAGGACGAGCCGCAGAAGACCCTCGGCCCCCGCTGCGGCGAGTGCCGCTTCGTCCGCTCGTGCGCGGGCCTGTGGCGCCCCTACGCCGAGCGCCACGGCTTCGACGAGCTCGCCCCGGTGCCGGGCCCCGCGCTCACCGACGCCGAGCTCGACGTGATCCTCCACACGCCGCACCCGCCGCGCGATTTCGACTTCGTCCCCGCGCCCTTGCGCGCGCCCCTCCGCGACGACCCGCCCCTCGCGCCGCCGCCCGACGTCCCCGCCCCCGCCGCGTCGCGCGCGCGGCTCCCGGTGATCGCGCCGTCGGCCGCGGGGCCGCTCCGCGTGGTGGTGGTCGGCGCGGGCCCGCAGGCGCTCCGCCTCGCGCGGGCGATGGCGCGGGTGCCCTCGCTCCGCCTGGCGGGGCTGTCGTCGCCCCACGTCGCCGACCGCGACACGTCGGCCTTCGGCGAGGTCGACCGCGACGCCGACCTCCCGCGGCTCCTGGCGCGCGCGGGCGCCGGGGCGGTGGTGGTGGCGGCGGCGACGACGGCGCACCACGCGCTCGCGCTCGAGGCGCTGGCCCGCGGGCTCCCGGTGCTGGTGGAGAAGCCCGTGACGCGCACGCTGGAGCAGGCCGAGGCGCTGGCCGCGCACCCGGAGGCCGCGCGGGTGATGGTGGCCCACGCGCGGCGGTTCGCGCCGGGGATGGTCGAGCTGCGGCGCCTGCTCGCGGCGCTCGGCGAGCCGACGCGGTCGGTGGAGTTCACGGTGCGGGCGCGGGCTGACGGGCGCGAGCTGCCCCCCACCTGGGCGCGCGAGTCCTTCCTCGAGACCTTCTACCACGCGGCCTATTTGACGGGCGCGCTCGCGGGCGGCGGCGTCGCGGCCGTGACGCGCGCGGAGGCGCGGCGGACGGCGCGGCCCGAGTGGGTGCGCGTGGCGCTGCGCTACCCGTCGGGCTGCGCGGCGGAGCTCACCTGGGAGGGCGGCGCGCCGGACGACCGGGCGCAGCTCTCGGCGCGCGCGGGCGACACGACGCTCACCTGGTCGAGCGGCGGCGGCGACGACGAGATCACGCGCGAGGCGCCGACGGGGCTCCGCGCGCACTCGGTCGAGCGCGGGAGCGACACCGAGGCGATGCTCGCGGCCTTCGCCGAGGCCGTGCTGACGGGCGCGGCGTCACCCGCGCCGGTGCGCGAGGGGGCTGATGTGCTGGCGACCGTCCACGCGATGCTCGACGCGCTGGCGGGGCACCTCACCCGGCCGGGGGCTCCGAAGCACGTGGCGAGCCCGCCGATGCGGGGCTGACGAGCGCGCCGTCCTCCCAGCGCTCCTCGCGCTCGACGCGGCCGGCGCGGTCGTAGACGACGCAGCGGCCGTGGCGCTTGCCCGCGCGGTACTCGGTCTCCGACTCGAGGCGGCCGTCGTCGTAGTACTCCTTGGCGGTTCCATCGAGCTCGCCGCGCACGTAGTGGAGCTCGGCCTGGAGCACGCCGGTGGGGTAGTACGTGCTGGTGGGCCCGTGCAGCAGGTCGTCGGCGTACGTCTCCGACGCGTAGAGCACGCCCGTCGTGTAGAACATCCGCCCGGGGCCCTGCTTCGCGCCGTCTTTGTACGCGGCCTCGCAGCACACGCGGCCGCTGTCGAAGTGGTGCCGGACGAGCCCGTCGGGCGGCGGCGTGGGGGGGGCGTCGGGCGGCATGGCGTGGGGTGCCGACGAAGATCCCCCCGCGGGGGTGCGAACGTCAACGGACTACGGGCCCGCGATGCGCCTTCGCGCGGGTGTGTGCGCCGTGTATGTTCGCGCCCGGCGCATGCGCCCCGCGTTGCACGCACTCCTCCCCGGGCGCCGGGGCGCCGCCGTCCTCGGCCTGGCCCTGCTGCTCCTCGTCGCCGCGCTCCTTCGCGCGCGCGCGCCGTCGTCGCCGCCGCCCTCGGGCGCCGCCTCGCCGTCCGAGGGGCCCCGGCTCGTCGAGCTCGCGCCCGGCCAGGAGGGCGCCTTCGACCGACTGCTCGGCGGCGCCGGGCTCCCGGGGTCGTGCCGCTACGAGGGGGCCGAGGTCGCGCCGATGCGCGTCGCCGCGCGCTACGCCTGCCCCGGCGCGGCGTCGCCCGCCACCTTCGAACTGCTGGTGGGCGACGGGGTGCGAACCTTCTCCCTCACCGCGGGGCGCTTCGGGGTCGAGACCTCGGCGGGCTTCCCGGCGGCCCTGCGCGACCGCCTCGTCGCGCGGGTGGAGACGCAGACGCAGCACGTCCAGTGGCGCTTCCGCGAGGAGGGCGCGCCGCCGTCGTCGCCGTCGCCGTCTCCCTCCGCGCGTGCGCCGGGGCCCTCGCCGTCCCCCTCCGCGCGGACGCCCGCCCCGGTGACGCCGCCGCGCGCGTCGTCGTTCGGGTCGCCGCGGCCGTGGACGCGCGGGGACACGGCGAGGCTCTTCGACCACGACCCGACGCTCGGGTACCTGGCGGCGCTGGCGTTCATCCTGGCGTTTACGGCGAGGCAGTTGCGGCGCGACCCGTGGCCGGTGGCGGCGGGGCTCGCGGCGGTGGTGCTGTTCGGCGTCTGGGTGCGCGTCCATTTCGCCGTGGCCGCCCCGATGAACGCCCACTCCTACTCGCGGATGATCCCGCAGGCGGCCGACCTCCTGCGCGGCCCGGTGATGTCGTGGCTCGGCGCGCGCTACGGCCTCACCGTGCACCTCACCGACTTCCACGCCTGGTTCGACCTCGCGCTCTCGTCGCTGATGCCGCTGGTGTTCTTCACCCACGCGCGGCTGCTGCTCGGCGACGCGCGCAAGGCGCTCGCGGCCGCGGCCCTGATGGCCGTCCTCCCGATGCACGTCCGCTTCGCCAGGAGCGACGTGATCTTCGTCCTCTCGCTGGTCAACTCGTCGCTCACCTTCGCCACCATCTACGGCGCCCTCTCCGACCCGTCGCGCGCGTGGCGGGCCGCGTGCGGCGTCGCGCTCCCGGTCCTCTCCTTCGCCACCTACCTCGCGCGCCCCGAGAACTACGCCTTCGCCCTGCTCGACCTCGGCGCCCTCACGCTCTACCTCCGCGCGGACGTCCCGCGCCGCCGCGTCGCCCTCGCCGCCCTCGCCATCGCCTCCGCCGCCGGCTACGCCGTCGCCGTCGACCTCCTCGCCCGCTACCGGCAGAACGTCGCCGAGGGCCTGAGCCTCCAGACGCTCGCCCACGCCTGGGAGATCGCCACCGACCCCCGCTACAACACCCTCGTCAACCCGCGCATGACCCCGCCGGCCGTCCCCCTGCTCGCGCTCGTCGGCGGCGTCACCCTCTGGCGCGCGGGCGAGCGCCGCAAGGCCGCCTTCCTCGCCGCGTGGCTCGCCACCTTCTTCATCATCAACTCCTACGTGCGCGCGCCCACCGTGCTCATGCAGGCGCGCTACCACCTCAACCTCGTCTCGCCCCTCCTCATGCTCGCCGCCGCCGCGCTCCCCGCGGTCGAGCGCCTCCCGCGACCCGCCCGCGCCGCGCTGGCCGCGTGGCTCATGCTGTCGCCCTGGATCCACCGGGGCTTCGTCCGCGACGTCGACTACACCGAGGCGCAGGAGTACTTCTTCCTCCGCCGCCACCGCGCCCTCCTCGACCCGCGCTGCGCGGTGCTCGAGCTCGGGCCCGCGGTCGACATCCCCGAGGGCCGCTACACCCTCGGCCTGCGCGCGCCGCGGGTGAGCGAGGCCTCGCGCGGCGGCGTCTACGGCGGGGCGACGGGCGTGCAGCTCGGGGCCTTCCCGCCGGGCGGCGGCCTCGACGCGCGCGAGGCCTTCGCGGTGCCCGATGATTTCGTCGCCGCGCCGCCCCCCTGCACCTACTACTACGAGAGCGCCGCCTGCACGACGCACGGGCCCCCGTCGGGCGGCCTCGCGCCGGCCTGCGAGGAGGCGCACCGGCGCTTCCGCCTCGAGCTCGTCGGCGAGGCCCGCCACGCCTTCCGCGCCCTCGACGACATCATCGTGGTCCGCGCCTACGCCGACGCCCAGGGCCACCGCCGCACCGCGCGGCTCGTCACCGACCGGCGACCCGTCCGCCTCGCGCTCTACCGCGTCTTCCCGCGGTGACGCGCGTCAGCCCGCGGGCTTGTCGTCGCCGCTGGAGGTCGGGCGGCGGGGCTCCACCTTGATGCCGCCGTCGTCGCGCTTCGCGAGGTCGGCGTCGTGGTCCTCGCCCTCCTTCAGCCCGCGCTTGAAGTTGCTCAGGCCGGCCCCGATGCTCTTCCCGAGCTCGGGGATCTTCGCCGCGCCGAAGAGCAGCACGACGATGACCAGGATGATCAGAAGCTCGGGAGCGCCCATGCCAAACATCGCGGCACCTCGGGGGGAGACGTAGCACCCACCGCGCCACGGTTTCAACGAGTACACTCGCGCGGCCCATGGATCGCCCCCGCGCGCTGGTCGTCCACCCCCCGCTCTCGGTCGCGCGCGACTTCATCGACTACCCGTATTTTTCCGACCTCGGCGCGGTCCAGTGCGCCGCCGTGCTCCGCGCCGCGGGCTGCGACGTGGCCCTCGTCGACGCCTTCGCGCTCGCGGGCTCCGGGCTCGCCTGGCGCCCCGACGGCCGCGCCCGCCTCGGCGCCCCGGTCGACGAAACGCTCGGCGCGTGCGGCGGGGGCTTCGACGTCGCCGTCGTCGCGCACACGCCCTTCCACCGCCCGCCCCTCCGCGACGACCTCCTCGCCGCCGTGTGCGACGGCCTCCGCGCGCGCGCCCCCGACGCGGCGATCGTCCTCGCCGACCTCTACCAGTCGGGCCAGCACTACGTCGACGCGCCCGGCGCGCGGGTGCTCGCGGCCTACCCCTCGTGCGACGCCTACGTGCAGTACGAGGGCGAGGTCACCGTCGCCGCGCTCGCCCTCGGGGCGCTCCACACCCGCCCGCGCGGCGCGCACCGGGGCGAGGAGCCCCCCTCCCTCGACGCGCTCCCGCCGCCCGCGTGGGACCTCGTCGACCTCGCGGCCTACGAGCGCTTCCACGCGCGGGTGGTGGCGGGCCTCGGGCGCGGCGCGTGGGCCTTCCCCTTCGACGGCCGCACGCTGCCGATGGTGACCTCGCGGGGCTGCCCCTTCACCTGCGCGCACTGCAGTTCGAACCCCGGCCGTACGCCCGGCGCGCCGAAGACGCAGCGCCGCCTCTCGCCGGCCGTGATGCGCGCGCAACTGGAGTCCCTCGCGCGGGCGCACGGCGCGACGCGGGTCGAGGTGCTCGACGAGCTGGTCAACGTCAACGAGCGCCACTGGGAGGCCTTCCTCGACGCGGCCGAGGCGCTCGACCTGCGCTTCGACGTGCCCAACGGGATGCGCGCCGACTACCTCTCGGCCGACCACCTCCGGCGGATGAAGGGCCGCGTCGCCACCGTCAGCGTGAGCGCGGAGAGCGGGGTGCAGCGCGTCGTCACCGAGGTGGTGGGCAAGCGCCTCGACCTCGCGGAGATCGTCCGCGTCGCGCGCGAGGCCCACGAGGTCGGCGTCCCGCTGATGATCCATTACATCGTTGGGATGCCCGGGGAGACCGAGGCCGAGGTGCGGGCGACGCTCGACTTCGCGTACGACCTCTTCGCGCGCGACGGCGCGGTCGCGGCCGTCCAGTTCGCCACGCCGCTGCCCGGGACGCGCCTCGCCGAGGGGCGATCGCTCCCGGTGGTGGCCGACTGGGGCCCGCACTTCCAGACCGCGCCCTCGCAGCCCGACGCGCTCGTCTCGCCCGACGCGCTCGTCTCGCTCCGCGCGGACTTCGACCGGCGCGTCGCCGCGCTCCGCACGGATCGTGCAGCCCCTCCCGCGCCGCCCGCGCCTTCTGCGAAGCCCTTGCGCGAAGGGCGCACCGCCGCGTCCCCCGCCATGAACGCACCGCCCGCGATCCCACCCCCCCGCGACCTCACCATCCCCGACGAGGGGTCGACCACCGCGCGCGACGTGCTCTCGCGCTCGCTCCGGCGGCTGCTCGGCGAGTGGCGCGCGACGCTCCGCGCGACGCCCGCGGCGCCCGACGAGCGCGACGAGGTCGCCCGCTACGTGGCCCTGATGGAGGGGGTGTTCGCGAAGTCCCCGGCCCTCGCGGCGAGCCTCGCGCGGCGGCCCACGGTGTCGACGCTGGTCCGCTGCCTCCGCAACGCGCTGCGGTCGAACGACGACGCGCGCCTCCGGCCGCTGGAACTCTCCCGCGCGCTGCGGGCCCAGGTGGGCTTCGAACTCGCCCTCGCCGGGCAGCTCCCGGGGGGCCTCCGGGTGACGCGCCCGCCGCGGCGGCTCCTCTCGCTCGCGGCCCGCGCGGCGGTGACCGTGCCCGAAGGCCCGGTGACCTTCCGCGATGGCGCGATCGAGGGAGAGGGTGTGCGCGTCGACCTGGCGGAGGAGGGGAGCCTCGCGCGGCCGTACCTGCCCGTCGCGGGGGACATCGTGCTGGCGCTGGAGGACAACAACCCGCTGGCGATGCACGAGGCCCACCCCGACAAGCAGGGAAACGCGATCGACCTCGGGGGGCACAGCGCGGACGAGTGGTGCGACACGCTGCGGCAGTCGCTCGCGCTGGTGGGGGAGTTCCTGCCGACGCTGCGCGGGGAGATGGACCTCTTCGTCCAGCAGCTCGTGCCGGTGGGCTACGACGACCACAAGCACCTGTCGGCGTCGTACCAGGAGGACGTCGGGACGATCTACCTGACGCTCCACCCCAACCTGATGACGATGACCGAGGCGGTGATCCACGAGTTCTCGCACAACAAGATCAACGCCCTCTTCGAACTCGACGAGCTGTTGGAGAATGCGTACTGGCCGCTCTACGCGTCGCCCGTGCGGCCCGACCCGCGGCCGCTGCACGGGGTGGTGCTGGCGGTCCACGCGTTCCAGCCCGTGGCGCGGGTCTACGAGGCGATGATCGCGGCGGGGCACCCGTGGTCGAGGAGCCCGGACTTCCTCCGGCGCTACGAGCAGGTGAAGAAGGTGAACCGCGACGGCGCCGCGGTGGTGCTCGGCAACGGCCGCCCGACCGCGGTGGGCGCCGGGCTCTTCGACGAGATGCGCCGCTGGGACGAGCACTTCGGCGCGTGAGCGGCCGTCAGTCGATGAGGCCGAAGTCGTAGGTGTCGAGGAGGTCGGCGAGGAGGCGCTCGTTCTTCGGGTCGACGAAGGACTTGCCGACCGAGCGCGCGCGGATGACGGGGCTGACCCGGTCGAAGAGCGCGACGCTGAAGCGGCTCGGGTCGTGGCGGGCGCGGTAGATGAGGCCGTCGGGCGCCTTCGGGTGGTCGTGGATCGCTGCGGACCATGCCTGACTGACGCCGTAGTCCGGCCCCGCGCAGAGCGCCTCGTCGGCGCCGATGCGGGCGAGGCCGTTGCCGCGCAGGTCGACGAGCCGGAGCGGGCGGCTGGCGGTGACCTTGGCGATCCCTCGATGGGCCAGAGCCGTGCGGTCGATCACACGAACGCCGGTGGCGTGGCCGAAGGTCTCGATGAAGGCGCCGTGCGGATCACGCGCGACGTAGAGGACGCCGTAGGGCCGCGCGCCGGAGGCGTCGACGGGCGCGTCGTAGCGGTTGCCGCCGGTCTTGCCGAAGAAGATCGGCCCATAGGAGACCGGGTGGATCCGCCACCAGGTGGCCTTGATGCGAACGATGGGCAGGGGGCGGGAGGTAAAGTCGGCAGGGGGTAGTGGGTGGGCCATGATCGAGGAGTAACACGCAGGGTGTCAGCTTTAAACCGATTCAATAACCGCTATATTTCAGGCGGATCCGTGCGTGTCGAAGGTCTCCGCCGCGGTGAGGACGGGCGCGAGTTCGCCGCGCCGCAGGCGGTCGAGCGGGCGGTCGCCGTCGAGGCGGAGGTTGCCCGCGAGGAAGAAGCGCAGGCACGCCCACGGCGAGTGCTTCCCCGCGCGCAGCACGGCGAGCGTCTCCTCCAGGCCTGCGAGGATGCCCTCGTCGGTGAACTGCCAGCGGGGGTAGAGGTTCTTGCGGGTGCCGAGGTCGATCGCGAGGAGCTTGCCGTTGGCGCGGCGCAGGTCGACGGCCTGCCGCGAGACGCCGAGCACGTCCGCCACCTCCTGCGCGCCGAGCGTGCCCCCCTCCTCGGCGAGGAGTTCGAACTGGCGCTTCAGCCCGCGCGCCCGCGCCGCCGCGAGCGCGTCGTGCTCGCGCAGGAACTCCTGCACCGAGGCCGCTTGGAGGACGGCCAGCACGCCGCCGATGCCCGTCGTCGCCCCGCGCCGGACGTCGGGCGGCGCCTCGAAGCTCTCGCGGAAGACCGTCCGCCCCTTGGGGTCGGTCGCGGTGAAGGTCCACGCGCCGCGGTCTGCGCCCGGCGCCGTCGCTGCCTTGGTGGGTGCCACGCGAGGCATTCTTGACCAACTTGACGACGTCGTCAAGTTGGTCTGAAGCGCGGCGCGCTACCAGCGCCAGAGGCGGGCGAGGTCGAGCTCCATCGACTCGAAGGGCTCGGCGCGGACGACCGCGTCGCCCTCGTACGTGTCGAGCTCGCGCCAGCGCCCGTCGTCGAGGCGGTAGACCTCCAGGGTCTGGATGCGCGGGTCGACGATCCAGTAGTGCCGCACGCCCTCGCGGCGGTAGACGCGACGCTTCTTCCCGCGGTCGCTCGCCTCGGTGCTGTCCGAGAGGATCTCGCACACCCAGTCGGGCGCGACGGTGATCGCGGCCTCCTCGGGCTCCGCGGGCAACCGCTCGCGCCGCCACCCCGCGAGGTCGGGGTCGAGGATGTCGGGGCGCGGGCCGAGGTGCAGTTCGGGCTCGGGCAGGATGATCCAGCCGCCGGGGTCGCCCTCGTCGGGGTCGCCGAAGCGACGGAGGCGACCGTTCAGGGCGAAGGCTGACTTCGCGTGCCGCGGCCTGGGCCTCGGCATGAGCGACAGCTCGCCGTCGATGATCTCCGCGACCATGTGCGGGGGCGCGTTGCGGTACGCCTCCCACACCTCGGGCGCGATGCCAGGGAACGGGGACGGCTTCGGTGCCGGGTCACCTGCCATGTCGCGGCGATCCTACCCCGGCGACCGGAGCGCCTCCATCACCGAGCGGACGGACGCCACCAGCGACGGCGTCGGCGACGCGACCGGCCGCGCGAGCGCGTAGCCCCCCGCCACCTGCGCCCCCTTCACCGCGAGCGACACCGTCACCGCGTTGCCGTCGCGCGTGTCGAAGGTCACCGCCGCGTCGCGCCCGCCGTCACCCACCCGCGCCTCGCGCCACGCGAGCTCGCCGAAGGGGGCCCGCGCGCGCAGCCGGCCGAGGCACGCGCCGATGCGCCGGTCGACGTGCGACGCCGCCCCCGCCGCGTCGTCCGCCGGGGGGTGGATCACCGTCGCCTCGCCCGCCGCGCAGAGCGCGTCGAAGAGCCCGCGCACCAGGGCCACCGCGGCCTTCGCGTCGTGGGCCGCCACAAGGTGGAGCGAGAAGCGGTCGGTGGCCGCCGCGCCGCCCGCGCCCGCCCCGCCTCGCCGGAGCTCGACCTGCGCGAAGGCCCCGCCCTCGCCGACGAAGCGGAGCGCGACGACCCCCGCGCGCGAGTCGGTGAAGACCGACGCGCGGGCGAAGGGCGCCGGCGGCTCCCAGCGCTCGGCGGCCTCGGCGAAGGGGCGCGCGTGCAGGGTGAAGAGGCGCTGCTTCGGGTCGAGGCGGACCAGGTCGTCGCGGGTGACGGGCTGGAGCGCGTCGAGGCCGTAGAAGCGCTCGTAGGTCTCGAAGACGCCGCCGCACTGCGCGTCGAAGACGCAGTCGGCGCAGCGGGCGGGCTTCACCTTGTCGCGGCGCTGGACGCGGTACTTGTCCTTCGCCTCGCTCAGCGAGTAGCGCTGGTTCACCGAGACGGTGAAGGTGGTCTCGCCCTGGTGGTGGATCCACGGCGCGAGGTGCGGCGCGAGGCAGTAGGGGAGGTTGCCGATGTTGACGTCGAAGCCGGGCGACGCGGCCTCGAAGCCCTCGACCATCGCCGTGAGCGCCGGCACCATGTCGGGGTAGTGCGGGACGGTGGCGCGGAGCTCGTCCTCGGTGCGGACGCCGGCGTCGAGCGGGCGCATCATGTCGAGGTGGACCTGCCGCACGCCGTAGGGCAGGAGCAGCGCGGGGAAGGCCGCCACCGACTCGTAGTTGGAGCGGACCACGCACATGTTGACGGTGATCCGCTGCGCCCGGCGGTGGAGGTTGGCGAGCGTCTCCTTGAGCCGGAGGAAGGAGCCGAGCTTCTTCGTGGTGCGCTCGTGGGCGAGGGCGGTGCCGCCCTGGAAGGAGAGGCGCCAGGTGAAGTCGCCGCCGGTGTCGAGCACCTCGCCGACGAAGGCGTCGCGGGCCGTCTTCACGCCGTTGGTGAAGAGCACGATCTCCTTGAACCCGAGGGCCACCGCGCCGCGCACCACGTCCATGAAGTCGGGCTGGAGGGTGGGCTCGCCGCCGAGGAGGGTGACCTTCTCGATCCCCCGCGCGCGCGCCTCGCGGAGCTTGTCGAGCACCGGGGCCGCCGCGATGGGGAAGGCCTCGCGCATGGCGGTGCGCTGCCCGCTCACGCAGAAGACGCAGCGGTTGTTGCACATGTGGCCGAGCTGGATCTCGACCTGGCGCTCGGGCTCCACGGCCCCGGATGCTACCGCACCCCGCGGACGCGGTAGAGCCCCACGGGCACCCGTTCGCGGTCGAAGGGGACGTGCGAGAGGCTCCAGCGCCCCGGATATTCCGCGGTGACGACGGGCTCGAGCACCAGGCCCCGCTCGACGCGCTCGCAGAAGCCGTGCGCCTCGGCGGTGCTGCACGACGAGGCCCGGTACCAGTACGACCGGTCGCCGGCCGGCACCGAGGCGTCGCCCTCCATCGTGCGGAGCGGCCGCGCGCGCCGCCCGCGCGGGTCGACGGCGGGGTAGAGCGGGAGCGCGAGGATGTGGTCGTCGGCGCGCGCGAGCCACGACACCGTCGCGCCCGGCGGCAGGCGGTCGCGCCAGCGGAGGAAGGCGCGCTGCTCGAGGTCGTCGGCCGGGTGGACCGTCTGCGCGCGGAAGTGGCGCGCCGACCACGCGACGCCCCCCACAACCACCAGCGCGGCGAGGGCCCAGGCGTGGGACCTCCGGCGGGGGACGCCCCCGAGCGCGGCCGCGGCGAGCGCCACCGCGGCGGGCGCGTGCATCCAGAGGAAGGCCGAGCCGATGTACTCCCGCGCCCCCGAGGCGGTGATGGCGTCGGTCGCCGGGCCCACCGCCGCCAGCGGGAAGAGCGGCAACACACACGCGAGCGCCCGCGGGAGGCTGCGCGCGCCCGCCAGCGCGACGAGCGCGATCAGCCCCGCGGCGAGGAGCGCGTCGTGGAGGGCGGGGTCGTTGACGGGGGGCCGGTGCGCCCAGCGCTGGCCGAGCTCGCCGCGCAGCACCTCGAGCACGCCGGGGCCCGCGGTGACGAGCACGACGGCGCCCACCAGCGCGTAGGCCACGAAGGCTCGCTTCACGCGGCGCCGCAGCGCACCCGGCGTCGCGAGGACCGCGAGCGGGACGGTCGCCGCCGGCGCCCAGCCCGCGGGGTGGACCCCGACCGCGAGGGAGAGGAGGAGCCCGCCGGCGAGCGTCGGGGCGACCGCGCGGAGCCTCGCCCACGCGTCGCCGCGCGGGAGGTGGCCGTGCGAGAGGGCCCACGCGCCGAGGAGCTCGAGCGAGAGGCCGGCGGCGAGGTACGACTCGGTCACCGACGCGCGGCCCACCGCGGGGTGGACGAGGAGCACGGACGTCACCGCGGCCGCGAGCCACGGGGCGCCGGGCGTGGCGGGCATCGCGCGCCGGGCGAAGGCCCACGCGGCCACGAGCGAGAGCCCCGCGAGGAGGCCCTGCGCGGCGAACACCGCGAGGTCGGGCGCCGCGGGGGAGAGGCGCGCCGGGAGGTTGAAGAGCTCGGCGAAGCCCGGGCCGTAGGGGCTCCACACGCCGAGGGCCGACTCGACCCACATCGGGCCCTGGCCGTTCTGGTGGAAGAAGCCGGGCCCGTAGACCCACCAGCGCAGGGCGAGGACCGCGACCGACGCGCCCGCCACCGCCCCCGCGCGCCGCGGGAGCTTCGCGAGCGCGCGACGTCGCCGCGGCCACCACGCGACGGCGAGCAGCGCGGCGGCGAGCAGCGCGCGCCACGGGACGACCCAACGGGCGGCGTGCTCGTCGCGGCCCGAGCGATGCGGCGTTGAGGGGCGGGCCTCGTACCGATGGGGCTGTCGGCGGTCGCCGCGCGAGGCGTCGCCGGCGTGGTCGCGGTGGTCGTCCCCCGTGCGGTCTCCCGTGGGGTCCCCCGTGCGATCGCCGGTGGGGTCGCGGTGGGGGTCGGCGGGTCGCGGCGGGGGCGAGCCGCGCAGGGCCCGGAGGGCTTCCGGGGAGGCTCCTTCCGTGGGGAGCGAGCCGTCGGAGGTGACGCAGGCGAGCACGCGCTCGAAGGACGCCCGGCGCGCCGCGGGGAGCGACGCCCAGGGGGCGTTCTCGTCGACGAGCGAGAGGCCCCAGCCGTTGGCGCGGCGGAAGCTGCGCGTCGCGGCGCGGTTGAGCTCGACGCGCCCGTCGGGGGTGGTGACGATGAAGAGCCCCGCCGCGGGGCACTCGGCGCGCGTGATCGACGCGCCGTGGGACGCGTTGCAGCGGGCCACCCAGGCCGTCGTCCCCGCGCCGCAGGCCTCGCCCGAGGGCGTCTGTGCGAGCGCCGCGGGCGCCCCGAGCAAGCCGAAGAGCAGGGCCGAGAGGAGGGCGAGCGCGCGGGGCATCCGCGCCGGGATGCTACCCCAGCGGGCGCCGTGGCTATATCGTCCCCGCCGTGATCGAGCTCTCGGTGGCCGCGCCCGTCTTCAACGAGGCCGAAGGGATCGAACGGGTGGTCCGCCGCTGGCGCGAGGTGCTCGACCGGGCGGGGATTTCCGCGGAGATCGTGCTGGCCGACGACGGGAGCACCGACGCGACCGGGGACGTGCTCGCGCGGCTCGCGGGCGAGGTGGCGGGGCTGCGGGTGGTCACCTTCCGGCCCAACCACGGGTACGGCTTCGCGCTCGGCAAGGCGATCGAGGCGACGCGCGGCGCGTGGGTCGCGACGCTCGACTCGGACGGGCAGTTCGACCTCGCCGACGCGCTCCCGATGCTCGCGCGGTGCAGGGCCGAGGGCTTGGACTTCATCACGGGCTACCGCCGCGCCAAGCGCGATGGCGTGGTGCGGGTGCTGGCCGACCGCGGGCTCAACCTCCTGGTGCGCGGGATGTTCGGCCTCGACCTGCGCGACACCAACTGCGCGCTGAAGGTGATCCGCGGCGACCTCGCCCGCTCGCTCCGCATCGAGGCGCGGGGCTACCCCACGCCGACGGAGGTGACGGTGAAGCTCCTCGAGCTCGGCGCGCGGGCCGCGGAGATGCCCGTCGAGCACGGCGAGCGGGTCGCCGGGAGCTCGAAGCTCAAGGTGCTCTCGACCAGCGCGGACATGGCCCGCTTCCTGCTGTACCTCCGGGGCAAGGTGCGGCTCTATCGGGCCGGCGTGATTCAAGCGTTGTGATGCGCGGAGGAAGACGAGGGTTGAGCGAGATCGTCGGCGTGATCCTGGCGGCGGGGAAGGGGACGCGGATGCTCCCCTTCACGAAGCGCTGGCCCAAGCCCGTGCTGCCGATTCTGGGCAAGGCCCTGGTGCGGCACCAGGTGGAGATGATGCGCGGGCTCGGGGTGCAAAAAGTCTTCGTGGTGGTGGGGCACCTCGGGCACGAGGTGGTGCGCGCGCTCGGCGCCGGGGTCGAGGGCGTCGCGGTGGAGTACGTCGAGCAGGCCGAGACGTTGGGCATCGCGCACGCGCTCGGGCAGCTCGAGGGGCGCGTCCACGGGCCGCTGCTGCTGTGCCTGGGCGACGTGTACGTGGTGTCGTCGCGCCTCGAGGAGATGCTCGCGCTCCACGCCGACGGCGCGCGGGCGGTGCTGGCTTCGAAGGTGGAGCCCGACCCGGAGATGATCCGCCGCAACTTCGTGATCGTGGCCGACCCCGACGGGCGGGCCCGGCGCGTGATCGAGAAGCCCCGTGGGGACTACGGGCGGCTGAAGGGCTGCGGGCTCTACCTCTTCGGGCCCGAGGTGTTCGACGCGATCCGCCGGACGCCGCGGAGCGCGATGCGCGACGAGTACGAGATCACCGACTCGATCCAGATCATGATCGACGACGGGCACCGGGTGGTGCACGCGCCGGTGGTCGACGACGACCTGAACCTCACCGTCCTGGGCGACCTCCTCGCCGTCAACCTCGCGGAGCTCCGGCGCCTGGGGCTCAACAACTACTTCGCCGAGGAGCCCGCGCGCGGCGAGTGGTCGAACTTCTCGGGCGTGGTGGGCGGCGCGGGCGTCACGCTCGGCCACGGCGCCACGCTCACCCGGTGCGTCCTCTTCGACGGGGTCGTCGTGCCCGACGGGACGGAGCTCACGGACGCGATCGTGACGCCGGGCGAGGTGATCCCCTGCCGCCCCACCACGCTGCCGCCCGGCCCGATGGGCTCGCCGTGAGGGTGCTGGTGACCGGCGGCGCGGGCTTCGTCGGCTCGCACCTCTGCGAGCGCCTCCTCGCCGAGGGCCACGCGGTCCGCGCGCTCGACGACCTCTCGGTGGGCCGCGCGGAGTACGTCCCCGCGGGCTGCGCGCTCGTGCGAGGCAGCGTGCTCGACGAGGGGGCGCTGACGGAGGCGACGGCGGGGGTCGACGCGGTGGCCCACCTCGCGGCGCGGGTCACCGTGCGCGGCTCGCTGGAGGGCTTCGTCGACGACGCGCGGGTCAACCTCCTCGGCACGCTCGAGGCCCTTCGCGCGGCGCACCGGGCGGGCGCGCGGCGCTTCGTCTTCGCGTCCTCGATGGCCGTGTACGCCGACTCGCCCGACGGGGCCCCCGTCACCGAGTCGCACCCGCTCGACCCCGCGTCGCCCTACGGGATCCACAAGCTCGCGGCCGAGCGCGAGGTCCTCCTCGTCGGGCGCCACCTCGGCGTCGAGGCCGTGGCGCTGCGGTATTTCAACGTGTTCGGCCCGCGGCAGGCGTTCACGCCCTACGTGGGCGCCGCCACGATCTTCGTCACGCGGCTGCTTCGAAACGAGCCCCTCACGGTGTTCGGCGACGGGCTCCAGACGCGGGACTTCGTCCACGTCGGGGACGTCGCGCGGGCCACGGCGCTCGCCCTCGCCGAGCCCACGGCGGTGGGCGGCGTCTTCAACGTAGGCAGCGGCCGCGGCACCACCGTCCGCTCGCTCGCAACGATGCTCACCGAACGCCTGCGCCCCGGCGCGCGGTGGGAGCACGCGCCCGCCCGCGCCGAGGAGATCCGCCACTCGGTCGCCGACCTCACCCGCGCGCGGGCCTCGCTCGGGTACGAGCCCGCCACCGACCTCGCGGCCCAGCTCGACGAGGTGATCGCCTCCGTCCGGGAGCGCCAGACGTGACCAGAGTGACAGAGTCCGACAGTGCCGTGGTCCGATACTCTGGCGAGGTCTCCCTGCGCGGAACGCCTTCCCTGGAGGACATTTCGCGCGCCCGGGGGGAGGGCTTCGCGCGGGTGGGGCTGTGCGGTCTTCACCCCTTGCTGGCGACGCGGGAGGGGGCCGAGGCGCTCGTCGGGGCGGGGGCGACGGACGTCCACCTGGCGCTCCACGGGGCCTCGGCCGAGGTGCACGAGCACGTCGCGGGGGAGGGGAGCTTCACGGCGACGACCGCGGCCGTGACGAACGCGCGGTCGGCGGGCCTCGTGGTGGTGGCGTCGACGGCGCTCACGCGCTCGACGGCGCGCTCGCTCGGCGAGCTGCCGAAGTGGCTGATGGCGCGGGGCGCGGCGGGCTGGCTGGTCGAGGTGCCGCGCGTGGGCGAGGCGCGGGGCCCGAACTTCGACGCGGTGTACCCGCGGCTGGCGATGGGCGTCCCCTACGCGCTCCACGCGCTCGAGGCGGCGCGGCGGCTGGGGCTGCTGGCGTGGGTGCGGGGCGCGCCGCGGTGTTTGCTCGGTCCCTACGCGCCGCGGGCGCTGCCGGAGGCGCCGCGGGCCTACGGGCCGATGTGCGACGCGTGCCCGGCGCGGGCGCGGTGTGGCGGGGTCGACGCCGTGTACCTCGCGCGCTTCGCGGGCGACGAGCTCTCGCCGGCGCGGGTGAGGACGGAGCCCGCGCCCGCGGTGGGCTTGCGCGAGGCGGCCGTGGCGCGGATGTTCGTGGTGCCCTTCGTCGTCCCCGCGCTCGCCGAGGAGTAGAGAGACCCCCAGTGGCCAACATCGGGTACATCCAGGTCGTCCGGCACTGCAACCACTTCTGCGGGTTCTGCTCCAACCCGACGACGCCGTACGTGCACACCTTCGAGACGATGAAGGTGCTCGTCGACGACTTCGTCGAGCGGAAGTACTTCGGGGTGATTTTGACGGGCGGCGAGCCCTCGCTCCACCCGGAGCTCCCGCGGATCGCGCGCTACGCGACGGACCAGGGGCTCCACGTGCGGATGATCACCAACGGATCGCGCATGGCCGACGAGGGCTTCGCGAAGGAGATGGCCGAGGCGGGGCTCAAGATCGTCCACGTGTCGGTGTACTCGGTGCGGCCCGACGTCGAGGAGCGCCTCCGCGGCAACGCCGGGACGCTCGAAAAAGCCTTCGCCGCCGTGGAGAACGCGCACCGCCACGGCGTCGAGGTCAACGTCAACTGCGTCATCAACAAGCTCAACGCCGACCACCTCGACGAGAACATCCGCCACTGGATGACCCGCCACCCGCACGTCCGCCACTTCGTGTGGAACAACCTCGACCCCTCGATGGGGCGCGCCGAGGTGAACCAGGCGCAGTTCACCCCGCGCCTCGCGGACTTCGAGCTCTCGCTCTACCGCGCGATGCGATTGCTTCACCAGTCGGGCAGGACGTTCCGCGTCGAGAAGGTGCCCCTCTGCTACATGACGGACTTCGCCTGGGCGAGCACCGAGACGCGCAAGATCGTGAAGGGCGAGGAGCGCATCGTGCACTTCCTCGACGCGAAGCAGACCGTGCGGCAGACCGACTGGGGCCACCGCTACGCGCGCTCGTGCGACGTGTGCTCGCTTCGAACCATCTGCGGCGGCCTCTTCGACCGCGGCGACGCCTACGACCCCGCCGAGCTGCACCCCGTCTTCGTCGACCGCGACGCCGTCGTCGAGGCCATCCTCCGCGACCCGCGCGACCCGAGCTACGAGTTCCGCTCGATGGCGCAGTGGCGCGAGGACTTCGAACGGCGCCTCACCGAAGCCCGCTCCCGCTACGCCCAGCGCGCGCCGCAGGGGGACGGGCCCACGGGCATGTCGCCGCCCGGCGCGCCCGCGGTCGGCATGGTGACCGACCAGGGGATGCGGCTCTTCGAAGCGAAGCGGCTCACCGAGGGCCGCAAGGCGGAGCGCCTCGGCATCGCCCTCGAGCGCCCCGACGTGGCGCTGCAGGGCCCTGAAAACCCCGCGGAAAAGCCCTGAGTCCGGGGCGAGGCGAGGGGCACCGCGGGCGGGCCGCTGCGTGGCTCGTTCCTTGCTGAATTGCCGTGAGTTTTCGGCCTTTCACGCCAGACGCCAGGACGTGTTCGCGACGTTTGCAGAGAATCTCCACGAGAGGCAGTGGCCCACGGCCGTCCGCAGCTTCTCGCCGGTTCTTGAAAACTTTGCGAGGTATCAGCGCCCGGGCCGTCGGAGTTCATGGTTCCGGTGGCGGTAACGAGGGATCTTGATGCACTATCGGAGCGTCGCATGGCGAAGTGGAATCGACGCCAGTTCCTGAGCGGGCTGCTGGCGGCCGCAGGGGCCGACGCGACCTTGGAGACCGTCTCGGCCGACGCCGAAGCGCTCTCCCCGCTCGCCGGCGCCTCCACCGCCCCCGCCACGACGAACCCGCCGGCGTCGTTCGCCCCTCCGCGTTCGGCGTCGCCCGCGGCGACTGACGCGTTCTCCGTCCCCGCCATCCCCGTCGAGGAGGGCGCGCGCCACGCACTTCAGGAAGCGCTTCCGGAAGGGCTCCGCTTCGGCCGCTGGCGCATCGTGTCGGTGCTCCCCGTGAAGCTCGGCGCGGTGCCGGTGATCCTCGAGACGCGCCGCGGGGTTCGCTTCCAGGTCGACATCCTGCGCCGCGACCGGGGTCAGGGCGCGAAGCGCGGCATCGCCGAGACGCGCCGCTACGCGCTCTACCTGGCCAACCTGGGCCGCGGGATGAAGCCCACCCGCGAGGAGCACGGCCTCGGGCTCATCTGGCTCGCCGCGCTGCTCCGCTCGTGCGAGCGCCGCCACGCGCCGCCCGCGCTCCTCACGCTCCGCGAGCGCCTCACGCGGCACCCCGGCGGGCGCTTCAGCGCGCTCGGCTAAGGCTCAAGCGTCGGGGGTCGCCGGCACCGGCCGCATCGCGCCGTAGCCGTGCGCGCGGACGTAGTTGACGTGCAGCCCGTCGCAGCTTGCGGCGTGCGCGCACCCGCGGCAGCGCAGCGACTTCGTGCGGTAGTGCTCGAGGATGTAGCGCTTCGCGTAGCGGAAGATCTCGAGGCGCCCCTCGGGGAGCATCATCGTCGTGTCGAGCGTCTCCTCGCGGACGCGCGGCGCCCGGCCCGTCACGCACGCGGGCACGCCCTCGACGGGGACCGCGTGGCGGAAGGCCTCGAAGAACTCCCGCAGGTCGACGTCGTGGGCGCCGTTCTCGGTGAGGCGCTCGTAGGTGGGCTGGTAGAGCGCGAGGTTGGGCGGCGCTTCTTTCAACGACAGGAGCCACGGGGCCGTATCGCGCGTGAGGGCCACCGCCACTTCGAAGCCCGCGGGGTGCGCGAGCAGGCGCCCCGCCTCGTCGGCCGAGCGCGTTCGAACGCAACGGACGCGGCGCCCCGCGAGCGCGCCCGACGCGTCGATCGCTTCGAAGAGACCGTCGTTGCGGCCGAGCGCGAGGTCGAGCTCGGTCACGCTCGGGAAGCGGGCGACCGCGGGGAGCGCCTCGGCGAGCGTCGGGGACTCCAGCACCAGCAGCGCAGCACCCGCAGCGGCCACCTGCTCGTCGATCGTGGCCACCTGCGCCGGCGCCTTGCCCGCCAGCAGCGGCAGGCGGAATTTCGGCCGCTCGGCCGCGTCGCGCAGCTCGTCGCCGGTGCGGAAGGTGTCGCCCATCGCGGCGCTCTCGAAGCCCACGCGCTGCGCCTCCTCCAGCGCCTGGCGCGCCTTCTTCGAGCTGGCCGGGTCGCCGCCGAACACCGGGCCCACCTTCGCCTCCCACGACGTGTCGACCCGCACCGCGCGGAAGGTCTGCGCCTTCGCCGTGTCGCGCGCGACGTCGAGCGTGTCGCAGAGGCGCTGGAGGTAGCAGTAGCGACAGCGCTCGGGCTGGCGGCAATCGAGGGGCGTGCCGTCGTCGAGCAGGCGCGCGTACTCCTCCTTGCGGCCGCGCACCTCGTCGTTGAGCTTGTAGGGGTCCTGGATCAGGTGCTCGTGGCCCTCGAGGTGCTGCGGGGGGAAGCGGTTCATCCAGAGGTGGATGTCGGGCTTCTTCGCGAACTCCAGCGCCCGCGTGAGGTAGGGCTGCATCTCCTCGAGGTCGTAGAAGAGCGTGTCGCGCCCCACCGAGTACGCGCGCCCGAAGGGGATCACCTGGAGCAGGTCGAACTCCTTCACCCCCATCCCGTAGAAGAGCTCGAGCATCTCGGGGAGCTGCCGGACGTTGCCGCGGTTGATCACCACGTCGATGTTCACGATGGGGCGGCCGTCGGCGAGGGCGTTTCGAAGCCCCTCCATCTCCTGGTCGAAGGCGCCCTTCACCGCGACGAGCGCGTCGTGGATCCGCGCGTTGGGCCCGTGCACCGAGAAGGTGATCTCCGAGAGCCCGGCGTCGAGGCAGCGCGTGAGGAAGGGCCGGTAGGCGAAGAGCCGCCCGTTGGTGACGGTCTGGATCTTCCGGTAGCCCGCGAGGCGCCCGAGCTTGATGAAGTCCACGTACTGCGGGTGAATGGTGGGCTCGCCGCCCGAGAGGATCAGCCGCGTCGCGCCCTTGCGGCGCCCGTCGAGGATCTGCTGCTTGATCTCCTCGCGGTCGCGCATCTCGCCGTCGTGGGCCTGCGAGTCGAGGCAGAAGATGCAGCCGTTGTTGCAGTCGTAGGTGAGCCGCACCCAGTTGCGCTTGTCGTGGGCGGCCTCCTCGTGCTCGGCGATCTTGTCGGGCTCCATCGTGCTCTCGGGTTCTCCTGTGCGGTCGAGGCGTTGCAAGAATACAGCCCTTCCCGCGCGGACGTCGTTCACCCGACCTTCTTCATCGCGCGGAGGATGCGGGCCACCTGGGTGAGCCCGAGGGGCGTCCCCTCGCGCGAGCGGGCGCCGTCGTCGCCGAGCGCCTTCACGATCCCGCGGAGCGAGCGGCCCTCGGCGCGGAGGCTCACCACGCGTTCGACCACCGCCCGCTCGTCGGGGTGGTCGCGGAGCGAGCCGTCGGCCTCGGCGCCGTAGCCCCACGGGACCTCGCCCGCCCGCTTGTGCTGCGCGCGCCGGGCCTTGAGCGCCGCGCGGGTGCGGGCCCGGATGAGCGCGCGCTCGTAGGCCGCCGCCCCGTCGAGGATCGTCCGCATGAACTGGTCGGCCGGCGAATCCCCGTTGCCCACGCCGTCGGCCGAGAGCACCTTCGCCCCGCAGCGCGCCGCGGCCCGCTCGATGGTGGCCGCGATCACCACGTCGCGGGCGAGCCGGTCGCGCCGGGCCACCACCAGCACCCCGGCGCCGTGGGCGGTGAGGTCGTCGAGGGCATCGTTGAGCGAAGGGCGGTCGCCCACGTCGGCCGCGCCGCTCACCCCGGCGTCCGTCCGCCACGAGGCCACGGTCACCTTCGCGAGCTCGGCCCAGCGGGTGATGGCCATGCGCTGCGCCTCGGGGCCGAGGTGCTGCTCCTCGGTGGACACCCGGAGGTAGGCCACCGCGCGGGAAGGGTCGCCGGGTCGGACGCGCGCCATCGACGGGTGACGAAACTACCCCAAAGCCCCCCGGTACTGAACAAAAGACCGTACACACACCGGGCGGTGTGTGTACGCGTCCGGCCCCGGAGCGCCCCGAGGGGGAGGGGTGAACCCCGCCGGGGAGGGAGGCGCCGTGGCTGTCAGGGGGAGGGGAGACAGGAGGAGGCTGGGGAGGGGGGAGGAGACGAGGCAGGAGGCGCTACTGGCAGTTGACCATGATCTCCTGGTTGGCCGCGCCGCAGCTCCCGATGCCGACGCCGCCGAAGTTCGGGTCCTGGTGGCAGGGGCGAGCGGCCCAGCTCGAGGAGCAGTTGCAGAAGAGCCCGTCGGCGTTGACCTCGACCTGGCCCGCGTAGCACTGGCCGACCGTCCAGGTGGACCCGCCGCAGGAGACGGAGACCGGGCCGGTCGCGTGCGCGGTGCGGATCGCCTGGCAGAGCGTGTTGGCCGCGGCGCCCGTGCAGGTGCGGCCGGTGCCGTTGACCGAGCTGCGCAGGGTGATCGACGTGTACGCGCGGCTCGGGTTGATGCCCGCGCGGAAGGCGTTCCAGTCGGTGCACTGGGCCCGGCCGTAGGGCGTCACGCCGACGGTGAAGGAGCCCTGGTACTCCGAGCCGGTCGGCCGCGTGACGCTGAGGGTCTGCGTGGCGCAGGTGGTGGTCGCGCTCACGCGGTAGACGCGGATGTACACCGCCGCGGGCCACGCGGTGTTGCGCGTGTTGTACATGCTCGCGCCGGGCGCGGCCGCGGTGTCGGCGAACGACCACGCGGTGAGCCCCGTGGCGGTGCCGCCGGCGCCGCAGCCGAGCGGGCTCGCGGCGCACGACGACCGGACCTCGAAGCGCAGCGAGGCGGAGCCGGTGAGCCGGATCTGCGGCGTCCCGGTGCCGTGCTGGTTCACGTCCGCGTTGAGCGGGAAGCGGACGAGGTACCACTGCTCGGAGCCCGCCGGCGCCGGGATGAAGTCGGTGCGGGTGGAGCTGCCGCCGGCGTTGATGGTGCCGAGGTCGATCGGCGCCGCGCAGGTGGTCGACGGGCCGTTGTCGACCGTGCCGTTGCAGTCGTCGTCGACGCCGTTGCACGTCTCGGTGGTGGGCGAGCCCGCCACCACGCTGCAGGCGGTGCCGGTGCCCGAGCACACGATCGTGCCGGAGCGGAAGCAGGCGCCGACGCCGGCCGTGCACGCAGCGCCGATCGTGTTGCAGACGCCCGAGCAGTTGGTCCGGCCGCTCGGGCAGCCGCAGACGCCGCTGGTGCAGACGCCGCCGACGGGCGAGCCGCAGGCGGTGCCGTTGGCGACGTTGCTCCAGGAGGCGGGCGGCGCGACGTTGGCGGCCGTGATGCACACCTGGCAGCTGTTCGACGGGTTGGTCTGGTTGTTGTTGTAGCAGACGCCCGCGATGCGGCAGAAGCCGTCGTCGACGATGCCGTCGCAGTCGTTGTCGATGCCGTCGCACGTCTCGGCGGTGGGGGAGCCCGCCGTCACGCTGCATGCGGTGCCGCTGCCGGAGCAGACGGTGGTGCCGGTGCGGGCGCAGGCGCCGACGCCCACGGTGCACGAGGTGCCCGTCACGTTGCAGGTGCCGGCGCAGTTGGTCTGACCGCTCGGGCAGGTCGGGGCACAGGTCGCGACGTTGCACGAGGTGGAGCCGCCGACCGGCGGGGAGCAGACGACACCGCAGCCGCCGCAGTTGCTGATGTTGGAGGTGGTGGTGGTCTCGCAGCCGTTGACGCCGTTGCCGTCGCAGTTGCCGAACGACAGGATCGTGATCACCACGCGGCCGGGGCCGTTGTTGTTGCCGCCCGTGTTGGTCTGCGCGGTGCCCGCGTTGTACGAGCCGCCGCCGCCGCCGTACGTCGAGTAGCTCGACCACGCGCCCGCCGTACCGCCGCCCGAGTACCCGCCGCCGCCGCCGGGCGCGCCCAGCTGACCGCCGCCGCCGCCGCCGTACCCGCCCCAGTTGCGCGAGTCGTAGCAGCTACCGCCGCCGCCGCCCACGCCGCCGTTCAGGTAGCTCTGGCCGCCCGTCGTCAGCGCGCAGTGGACGCCGCCGTTCTCGCCGTTGCCGCTGAAGCCGCCGCCGCCGCCGCCCTGGTAGCTGCCGCGGGCCTGGCCGCCGCCGCCGCCCGAGCCGCCGGACGCCGTCGTGTAGCAGCCCACCGTCACGCCGCTGGTGCCCGCCTGCGCGTCGCCCGTCGCGATCGAGCGACCGCAGGCGGTGCCGTAGCCCACGTTGGAGGGCGCGCCGCCGCCGCCGCCCGCGATGACGAGCGGCACGTTGCCGGAGCGCTGCACCACGAAGGTGCCGCCGCCGCCGCCGTTCTCGTTGCCGTGCGGGCCGCCCGAGGAGCCGCCCATCTGGCCCACGAGGATGTCGAGGATCGCGCCCGGCGTCACCGTGACGGTGCCGCGGATGTACGCGCCGCGGCCGCCCGGGTTGAAGCTCGTGCCGTAGACGCTCGAGCCGTTGCCGCCGGCCGCGCCCCACGCCTCGATCGTGATGCTCCCGACGCCCGCAGGGACCGTCCACGCCTGACGCGAGCCGCTCGGGCCCGTGTTCGTCGCGTTGAACGTCACCGTGTTGGTGGTCGTGGCGTTGCACACCGGGTTGCACAGGCCCGACACGCAGCTCGTCGAGCTCGCGCCCGCCGTCGAGCACACCGTCCCGCACGAGCCGCAGTTGTTGGTGTCGTTGGAGAGGTTGCGGCAGGTGCCCGAGCACGACGTCTGACCCGACGGGCAGCCGCATGCGCCGTTGGTGCACACGCCGCCCGCCGGCGTCCCGCAGGAGGTGCCGTTGGCGACGTTGGTCCAGGTGGTCGGCGACGCGGCGTTGGCCGGCGCGACGCAGGTCTGGCAGGTGGTCGCCGGGTTCGACTGGCCGTTGTTGTAGCAAGTGCCGCCGATGCGGCAGAAGCCGTCGTCGACGATGCCGTCGCAGTCGTCGTCGACGCCGTTGCAGCTCTCCGTCGTCGGGAGGACCTGACCCGAGCACGAGCCCCAGGTGCCGGTGCCGCCGACCGCGCAGGTCTCGGTGCCGGTGCGGCAGGCGCCGACGCCCGCGGTGCCCGTCGGGCCCGTGTAGCAGGAGCGCGTCACGCCGTCGTCGACCGTGCCGTTGCAGTTGTCGTCGACGCCGTTGCACGTCTCCGTCGTCGGCGTGCCCGCCACCGCAGTGCAGACGGTGCCGCTCTGCATCGAGTTGCAGACGTTGGTCCCGGTCCGCAGGCAGGCGCCCACGCCCGCGGTGCACGTCGCGCCCAGGCCGCCGCCCGTCACCGTCTCCACGAATGCGCGCCCGGCCGTCGCAGCCGCGGGCGTGCAACCGCTCGACAGCGGCGGGTTGAACGAGCCAGACAGAGAGCACGTGCTCGTCGGCGCGCTGATCTTGATGCGACCGAGGCCGCCAGCGCCGCCAGCGTCAGACTGGCCCGCGTACGAGCCGGTGCCGCCAGCGCCGCCAACCGCCTGCAGCGTCCCGCTCACGTTCAGCGTCGTCACCGTGTACAGGTGGATCACGCCGCCAGAGCCGCCGCCGCCGCCGCCAGAGCCGTGCGCCGCGACCTCGTTGCCGCCAGCGCCGCCGTTCGCCCGCAGCGTGCCCGTCACCGTCAGCGTGCCCGTCGTCGCGATCCGCAGCGCGCCGCCGCCGCCGCCGCCGCCAGCGCCGCCGTACCAGCCGCAGCTGTTGCACTGACCGCCGCCGCCGCCGCCGCCCGACCCCGGGTAGAACGTCGACGCCACCGCGAGGTCCGCAGCCGCCACCGCGCCGATCGAGCCGCCGCCGCCGCCGCCGCCGATGTACGAGTGCCCGAAGCCGTTGAGGCCGCTGCCGCCCGCGTACACGCCGGGGCCCACGCCGCCGTTGCCGCGCGCCTGCGAGCCCGAGGCCGGGCCGCCCGACGAGCCGCCCGCGCTGCCGCCCGCGCCGCCGTTGAGGCCCCAGCCGCCGCCGCCGCCGCCGCCGGCGTACCCGCCGCCGCCGCCGCCCGCGTCGCACACGCCGCCGCCTGCGCCGCCGCCGAACGAGCCGCCCGGCGCGTTGCACGACCGACCGCCGCCAGCGCCGCCAGCGCCGCCCGTGCCGCCCGTGCCCACCGGGCCGCAGTAGCCGCCGCCGCCCGTGCCCGTCGCGTTGACGTTGCCCGTCGCGCCGCCGCCGCCGCCGCCGTAGTAGCACCCGCCCACGCCGCTCTGGCCGCCGCGAGCGCCCGACACGTCCACCGTGCCCGCGATCGTCACCGCGCCCGTCGCGCGAAGCTCGAGCACGCCCGTCCCGTTGGTCGTCACCGTGACGCCCGACGGGATGTTGATCGTGGTGAAGTTGTAGACCCGCGCCGCCAGCGTGATGTTGCTGGTCGGGTTGAACGCCCCGTCCGCCCCGTTGCTCACGTACGGGTTGGTCGGGAGGAACGGGTCGTCCACCGTCCCGTCGCAGTCGTCGTCGAGCGAGTCGCAGAGCTCGGTGCGCGGCACCACCTCGCCGGGGCAGGTCGAGCCCCACGAGCCCGCCGAGCACGTCTGCGTGCCGGGGCGGCAGGTGCCCACGCCCGACGTCCCCGCCGCGCCCGTGTAGCAGCTCCGCGTCAGCGACTCGTCGACCGCGGCGTCGCAGTCGTTGTCGACGTTGTCGCAGGTCTCGACGACCGGCGTCACCTGGCCCGCGCAGGTGCCAGACCAGGTGCCGGAGCCGCCGACCACGCAGGTCTCCGTGCCCGCGCGGCAGGCCCCGACGCCCGACGTGCCCGACGGGCCCGTGTAGCAGGAGCGCGTCACGCCGTCGTCGACCGTGCCGTCGCAGTCGTCGTCGATGCCGTTGCACGTCTCGGTGGTCGCCGTGCCCGGCGTCGCCGAGCACGCGGTGCCGGTCTGGGCCCCGTTGCAGACCCAGGCGCCGACGCGGGCGCAGGCGCCGACGCCCGCCGTGCAGGAGGTGCCGAGGGCGCTCGTCGTCCCGCGCACCGCCAGGGTGTACTGGAGCGAGCCCGTGCAGCTGACCGACGAGTACGTCATCGAGCTGTTGGGGCAGAAGTCGCCCGAGCTCACCGCGAAGGCGTTGTAGTAGGGCGCCACCGTGCCCATGAGGCAGATGCGGCCGTAGGGAGACGAGGTCACCCACGGGTCGGAGCAGAGCGTGCTGAAGTTCGACAGGCCGTAGCGCAGCGTCACGGACGTCGCCGCGGCGCCGTTGATCGACGCGCTCACCGTGTCGTCGTTGCCCGTGTAGCGGAAGGGCGCTTGCGTGCGCCAGTTGGCCGGCATGCCGAAGGTCGCCCAGTTGGTGAGGGCGTTCATCGAGCCGTCGCGGTAGGCCATGAGCACGTCGCTCGCGCCCGACAGGAGCACCGGGTCGTTGACGGTGTAGTCGAGCGTCGCGGTGTTGTTGTTGGTCGTCGGCGGGCGGTAGATCACCGTCCAGCCGCCGCCCGACGTGCTCATGTCGCAGTACACCGAGACGGGCGCGCGCGGCCCGGACCCGTCGGTGTCGATGGAGTACGTGCCGCTGCCGCCCGTGACGGTCTGGCAGCCGACCCGCGAGAAGGGCTCGTCGGTCGCGCCGTTGCAGTTGTCGTCGATCGCGTTGCAGCGCTCGGTCGCGGGCAGCGTCTCGCCGGGGCAGGCCGTGCCCCACGAGCCCGCCGAGCAGGTCTGCGTGCCGGGGCGGCAGATGCCGACGCCCGAGGTGCCCGACGGGCCCGTGTAGCACGAGCGCGTGAGGCCCTCGTCGACCATGCCGTCGCAGTCGTTGTCGACGTTGTCGCAGACCTCGGTCGCCGGGAGCACCTGGCCGGCGCACGAGCCCCAGGTGCCCGACCCGCCGACGACGCAGGTCTCGGTGCCCGCGGCGCAGGCGCCCACGCCCGCGGTGCCCGTCGGGCCCGTGTAGCAGGAGCGCGTCACGTCGTTGTCGACCACGCCGTCGCAGTCGTCGTCGGCGCCGTTGCAGGTCTCCGCGCCCGGCGTCGAGGGCGTCGCCCCGCAGAGCGTGTCGCTCGGCACCACGTAGAGCGCCGGGGTGATCGTGCGGCGGTCGACGTAGGTGTTGTCGCCGACCTGGCCGTTGCCGTTGTCGCCCCAGCACACCACCGAGAGGTCAGTGCGGGTCGCGCAGGTGGTGCGGTAGAAGGCCGTGATGTCCGTCGCGCCGGCGAGGCCCGACACGACCACCGGCGTCGGCCGGTAGGTGGTGGTGCCGTCGCCGAGCTGGCCGTTGCCGTTGTAGCCCCAGCACCGCGCCGTGCCGTCGCCGAGGCGCGCGCAGGTGTGGTTGTCGCTCGTGGTGATCTCGGCCGCGTTGGTCAGGCCCGAGACGGCCACCGGCGTGGTGCGCGTGGCGGTGGAGCCGTCGCCGAGCTGGCCGTTGCCGTTGTAGCCCCAGCACCGCACGGTGTTGTCGGAGAGCCGCGCGCAGGTGTGGTTGAAGCCCGCCTGGACCTCCACCGCGGTGGAGATGCCCGACACCGCCACCGGCGTCGTGCGGTTGGTGGTGGTGCCGTTGCCGAGCTGGCCGTAGCCGTTGTAGCCCCAGCACCACACCGTGCCGTTGGAGCGGACCGCGCAGGAGTGGTTGTCGCCCGCGGCGACCTGCACCACGCCCGTCAGGCCCGACACCGCCACCGGCGTGTAGCGGTTGGAGCCCGTGCCGTCGCCGAGCTGGCCGTAGTTGTTGTAGCCCCAGCAGCGCGCCGTGCCGTCGGCGAGGCGCGCGCAGACGTGGTGGACGCCGGCGTCGACCTGCGTCGCCGCGAGGCCCGACACCGCCACCGAGGTCGGGCGGTTGGTGGTGGTGCCGTCGCCGAGCTGGCCGTAGCCGTTGTAGCCCCAGCACCGCACCGCGCTCGTCGAGAGCCGGGCGCAGGAGAAGTAGTAGCCGCCGGTGATCTGGGTGGCGTTGGCCACGCCCGACACCGTCACCGGGTTGGGGGTGCTGGTGTAGGAGCCGTCGCCGAGCTGGCCCTGGCCGTTGTAGCCCCAGCAGCGGACCGTGCCGTCGGTGAGCCGCGCGCAGGTGTGCTGGTAGCCGTTGGCGACGCTCTGCGCGCCGACCGTCGCGCACGACACCGAGCCGGTGCGCGCGCAGGCGCCGACGCCGGCGGAGCAGCTCGCCGAGCCGATCGTGCAGGGGTTGCACTGCGAGTACGAGACGTTGTCGGTCACGCCGTCGCAGTTGTCGTCGGCCGTGTTGCACGTCTCCGCCGCCGGCGTGTTGCCCGGCGCGGCGTTGCAGGTGACGTCGCTCGGCGTGAGGTAGAGGACGTCGACCGGGGTGCGGCGGTCGTAGTAGGTGCTGTCGCCGACCTGGCCGTTGCCGTTGTCGCCCCAGCAGCGGTACTCGCCGGTGGAGAGCGCCGCGCAGGTCGTCCGGTAGAAGCTCTCGACGTAGGCCGCGCCGGACAGGCCGGAGACGACCACGGGCGTCGTGCGGTTGGTGGTGGTGCCGTCGCCGAGCTGGCCGTTGCCGTTGTAGCCCCAGCACCGCACGGTGTTGTCGGAGAGCCGCGCGCAGGTGTGGATGTCGCCCGCCGTCAGCTGCACCGCGGTGGAGATGCCCGACACCGCCACCGGCGTCGTGCGCGTCGCGGTCGAGCCCTCGCCGAGCTGCCCGTAGTTGCCGTAGCCCCAGCAGTACACCGCGCCGGTCGAGAGCCGCGCGCAGGTGTGGTTGAAGCCGAGCGCGAGCTCGACGGCGCCCGAGAGGCCCGCCACCGGCACGGGGCGCGAGCTGTCGGTGGTGGTGCCGTTGCCGAGCTGGCCGTTGCCGTTGCTGCCCCAGCACCACACCGTGCCCCCCGTGCGGATCGCGCACGAGTGGTAGCCGCCCACGCCCACCGCGCTGGCGTTGTAGAGGCCCGCCGTCTGCACGGGGGTGGTGCGGTTGGTGCCGGTGAGGTCGCCGAGCTGGCCGTAGCCGTTGTAGCCCCAGCACCACACCGTGCCGTCCGAGCGGACCGCGCAGTTGTGGTAGATGCCCGAGCCGATCTGGGTCGCGTTGGTGAGGCCCGAGACGGCCACCGACACGGAGCTGTTGGCCGTGCCCCCGTTGCCGAGCTGGCCGTAGCCGTTGTAGCCCCAGCAGCGGACGGTGCCGCCGGCGAAGCGGGCGCAGTGGTGGTAGTAGCCGCCCTCGAGCTCGACCGCGCCCGACACGCCCGACACGCTCACGGGGTTGAGCGTGCTGGTGGTGGTGCCGTCGCCGAGCTGGCCGTGGCCGTTGTAGCCCCAGCACCGCACCGACCCGTCGCGCAGGAGCGCGCACGAGCTCTGGTAGGTGCTCGCGCCCGCGATCGCGCCGACCACGCCGCAGGCGCGCGTCCCGGTCCCCGCGCAGCGACCGGTGCTGGCGGTGCACGAGCCGGTCGGCGGCGCGCAGGCGTCGCAGGCCGACCACGAGCCCTCGTCCACCACGCCGTTGCAGTTGTCGTCCGCCGAGTTGCACGACTCGGCGCCCGGCGCGCCCGGCGACACCGAGCAGGTGACCTCGCTCGGCGTGAGGTAGAGCACCGCCACGGCGGCGGTGCGGTCGTTGTAGGTGCCGTCGCCGACCTGGCCGTTGCCGTTGTCGCCCCAGCAGCGGAAGGTGCCGTCGCCGAGGGAGGCGCAGGTGGTGCGGTAGAAGGTGCGGACGTGGGTGGCGCCCGACACGCCCGACACGACCACCGGGGTGTAGCTGCTCGCGGTGGTGCCGTTGCCGAGGGCGCCGTTGCCGTTGTAGCCCCAGCAGCGGAGCGTGCCGTCGGAGAGGCGCGCGCAGGTGTGGTTGTCGCCGGCCTCGATCTCCACCGCGGGGAGGAGCGCGGTGATGCCCGAGACGGCCACCGGCGAGTAGCGGTTGGAGGTGGTGCCGTCGCCGAGCTGGCCGTTGCCGTTGTAGCCCCAGCAGCGCACCGTGCCGTCGCTGATGCGCGCGCAGGTGTGGTTGAAGCCGGCCTCGATCTCCACCGCGTTGGCGAGGCCCGGCACCGGCGTGGCGCGCGAGCTGTCGGAGGTGGAGCCGTTGCCGAGCTGGCCGTAGCCGTTGTAGCCCCAGCACCACACCGTGCCGCCCGTGCGGATCGCGCAGGTGTGGTTGCCGCCGGCCGCGGCCTCGCTGACGTTGAAGAGGTTGCGCACCTGCGTGGGCGAGGAGCGGTTGGTGCCCGTCAGGTCGCCGAGCTGGCCGTAGTAGTTGTAGCCCCAGCACCAGAGCGTGCCGTCGCGGCGCACCGCGCACGTGTGGTGGACGCCGGTGGTGATCTCCGTCACGTTGGTGAACGACGGGACCGCCACGGGCGTCGTGCGGTTGGTGGTGGAGCCGTCGCCGAGCTGGCCGTAGCCGTTGTAGCCCCAGCACTGCACCGTGCCGCCGGAGAGCTTGGCGCAGGTGAAGTAGTAGCCGGCGTCGAGCTGGGCGACCCCGGTCAGGCCCGTGACCGTCACCGGGTTGAGGGAGTTGCTGGTGGTGCCGTTGCCGAGCTGGCCCTGGCCGTTGTAGCCCCAGCAGCGCACGGTGTTGTCGCGCATCCGCGCGCAGGCGTGCTGGTAGCCGAGCGCGCCGTCGACCGCGCCGACCGTGCCGCAGACGTAGGTGCCCGTCCGCGCGCAGGCGCCGACGCCGGCGGTGCAGGCGCCCGAGGGCACCGAGCAGGCGTCGCAGGACGAGTACGAGATGTCGTCGACGACGCCGTTGCAGTTGTCGTCGTCGCCGTCGCACACCTCGCTGGCGGGCGCCGCAGCCGGCGTGGCGTTGCAGGTGACGTCGCCCGGGGTGAGGTAGAGGACGTCGGCCGGGGTGCGGCGGTCGGTGTACGTGCTGTCACCGACCTGGCCGTTGCCGTTGTCGCCCCAGCAGCGGTACTCGCCGCTGGAGAGCGCCGCGCAGGTCGTCCGGTAGAAGCTCTCGACGCTCACCGCCGTCGACAGGCCCGACACCGTCACGGGGGTCGTGCGGTTGGTGGTGGTGCCGTCGCCGAGCTGGCCGTTGCCGTTGTAGCCCCAGCACCGCACGGTGTTGTCGGCCAGCCGCGCGCAGGTGTGGATGTCGCCCGCCGTCAGCTCGACCGCCGTCGAGATCCCCGCCACCGCGACGGGCGAGTAGCGCGTGGCCGTCGAGCCCTCGCCGAGCTGGCCGTAGTTGCCGTAGCCCCAGCAGCGCACCGTGCCGTCGGAGAGCCGCGCGCAGGTGTGGTTGAAGCCCGCGGTGACCTCGACCGCGCCCGACAGGCCCGGCACCGGCACCGGCCGCGAGCTGTCGGTGGTGGTGCCGTTGCCGAGCTGGCCGTAGCCGTTGTAGCCCCAGCACCACACCGTGCCCCCCGTGCGGATCGCGCACGAGTGGTAGCCGCCCACGCCCACCGCGCTGGCGTTGAAGAGGTTCTGCACCTGCACGGGGGTCGAGCGGTTGGTGCCGGTGAGGTCGCCGAGCTGGCCGTAGCCGTTGTAGCCCCAGCACCACACCGTGCCGTCACGCCGCACGCCGCAGTTGTGGTAGATGCCCGCGCCGATCTGGGCGATGTTGGTGAGGCCCGAGACGGCCACGGGGACCGAGCTGTTGGCGACGCTCGCGTTGCCGAGCTGGCCGTAGGCGCCGTAGCCCCAGCAGCGGACGGTGCCGCCGGCGAAGCGGGCGCAGCGGTGGTAGTAGCCGCCCTCGAGCTCGACCGCGCCCGACACGCCCGACACGCTCACGGGGTTGAGCGTGCTGGTGGTGGTGCCGTCGCCGAGCTCGCCGTAGCCGTTGTAGCCCCAGCACCGCACCGACCCGTCGCGCAGCCGCGCGCACGAGCTCTGGTAGGTGCTCGCGCCGCTGACCGCGCCGACCACGCCGCACACCCGCGAGCCGGTGCCCGCGCAGGCGCCCGTGCTGGCGGTGCACGAGCCGGTCGGCGGCGCGCAGGCGTCGCAGGCCGACCACGAGCCCTCGTCCACCACGCCGTTGCAGTTGTCGTCCGTCGAGTTGCACGACTCCGCGCGCGGCGCCGCCGCCGTCGCCGAGCAGGTCACGTCGCCCGGCGTCAGGTACATGACGTCGACGGCCGCGCGGCGGTCGACGTAGGTGCTGTCGCCGACCTGGCCGTTGCCGTTGTCGCCCCAGCAGACCTGGCGCCCGCCGGTGAGGGTCGCGCAGGTGGTGCGGTAGAAGGCGTCGAGGTCGACCGCGCCGGTGACGCCCGCGGCGACCACGGGCGTGTAGCTGCTCGCGGTGGTGTTGTTGCCGAGCTGGCCGTTGCCGTTGTAGCCCCAGCAGCGAACCGTGCCGTCGCCGAGGCGCGCGCAGGTGTGGTTCTCGCTGGTCGCGAGCTGGACGGCCGTCGAGATGCCCGACACCGCGACGGGCGAGTAGCGGTTGGAGGTGGTGCCGTCGCCGAGCTGGCCGTTGCCGTTGTAGCCCCAGCAGCGCACCGTGCCGTCGCTGATGCGCGCGCAGGTGTGGTTGAAGCCGGCCTCGATCTCCACCGCGT
>WBZM01000384.1_pt1 | contig 64547 bp, 51 predicted proteins | sample 5204271 | NCBI WGS metagenome assembly WBZM01 (sample SAMN12344346, study PRJNA552823) | activated sludge metagenome | biome: Activated sludge suspended growth; feature: Nitrification reactor; material: Wastewater; isolation source: activated sludge from nitrification reactor of wastewater... | reverse complement strand
TACTTCCGCAAGCCCGACTACGACCGAGCCTTAGAGCTGCTCACCCGTGCCGAGTTCGACGACACCCTGCACAACCTCGACGCCCGCCGGATGCTCCTGCGCATCTACTTCGACCGAGGCGAAGTGGCGGCACTGGACTCGCTACTGGACAGTTTCGCCATTTTTTTGCGAAGAAGAAGGGACGTGGGCTACCTTCGGCAGAACTACTTGAACCTCATCCGTTTCACCAAAAAACTGCTGCAAACGCCTGCCCAGAACCGGGCTGCAAAGGAAAAATTGCGGAGCGAAATAACGGACTGCAAGGCGCTGGCCGAGCGGGATTGGCTGCTCCAAAAACTGGCCAGCCAATAGAAATGTATTTAAAACAGTTTCAGATGGCCGCCATACCCGATGCGCTGAATTGCCCAAAATTCAACCGTTTGCCAAAAATAAATGTTAAACCATGCGTGTTTTAGCTCGTCGGTAGTGTCCTTGCCGCAACCGCCCGTCAGAAGCCCGGCAGTCCGCCAATTTGACCTACATTTGTTCCAAAATCTATTTTCAAAAAATGAAGCAAATCACCAGTCTGTTATTTGTGCTTTTTGTGGCCTTTGGCCAATTGCTGGCGCAACCAGCCACGACCCCAATCCGCAATCCGAAATCCGAAATCGGAAATCAACAAACCGCTCCCACCAAGGAAGAAAACGCACTGCTCTGGCGCATCAGCGGCAAGGGCCTGGCGACGGCCTCGTACCTCTACGGCACCATCCACATGATTGGCAAGGAGGATTTTTTCCTCACCGACAGCACCCGCTCGGCCATTGACCGGGCCAAGCTCGTCACTTTTGAAATCAACATGGAGGACATGATGGACCTCTCCTCGCAGCTTGGCCTGATGATGAAATCGTTCATGAACGACGGTAAATCGCTCAAAGACCTCCTCAGCAAAGAAGATTACGAATTGGTGAAAACCCATTTCGACAAGCAGGGCCTGCCCATCTTCCTCTTCGAGCGGATGAAGCCAATGTTCCTCACCGTCATGGCCGACATGGACATGAGCGACCTCGGCGGCGGCCTCGGCGGCGATGGCGACATGGTTTCCTACGAAATGAAAATCATGGACATTGCGCAGCAAAACAAGGCCAAAATAGGCGGCCTCGAAACCGCCGAGTATCAAATGAGCATGTTCGACAGCATCCCTTACGAAGACCAGGCGAAAATGCTCGTCGAGACCATCAAGGCCAGCGGCGGCGGTGGCGAGGGCGACGACCAGTTCGCCGAAATGGTGAAGCTCTACAAGGCGCAGGACATCGTGGGCATGGTGTCCATGATGGGCGAGGAGGGCAGCGACATCAGTGGCTACGAAGACCTGCTGCTCAACCAGCGCAACCGCAACTGGATACCCGTCATGGGCGAAATGATGATGAAACAACCCAGTTTTTTCGCCGTCGGTGCCGGGCACTTGGCGGGCGACCAAGGGGTGATTTCGTTGCTACGCAAGGAGGGGTATAAGGTGGAGGCGGTTAGGTGATTTGGTTTCGCCCCGAAATTACAAACTCTGTTAGAGCTTGAAGCTCTAACAGAGTTTGTAATTTCGGGGCGAAACCAAATTGCAGACATCAACATAGTGAATCTATTTAACCAATGGAAAATACCGTACTCGAAAGCAAGCCTATCGCTACCGCCCAGCGCCTTTTCGACCTCCAGCTTCGCAATGCGCCAGTCGTTGCAAAGGCCACCGCCCGCCAGCGCATCGCCAAGCTCGACCGCTTGCTGGACGCCGTGCTGCGCAACCGCCAAGCCATGCGGGACGCCATGTTCGCCGACTACCGCAAGCCGCCCTTCGAGGTGGATGCCGTGGAGGTGCTGCCAATCACCGGGGCCATCCGCCACACCCGCTCGCACCTGCGCCGTTGGATGCAGCCGCAACGGGTGCCCACGCCGCTGGCCTTCCTTGGCGGCAGTTCGTGGGTGCAGCATGAGCCGAAAGGCGTCTGCCTCATCATCTCGCCCTGGAATTTCCCGTTCAACCTCTCGTTCCTGCCACTTGTTTCGGCCATCGCCGCAGGCAACACAGCCATCATCAAGCCCTCGGAAATGACGCCGCACTCGTCGGCGGTGATTCGGAAAATCGTGTCGGAGGTTTTTGAGGAGAACGAGGTGGTCGTCGTGGAAGGCGACGTGGAGGCTTCAAAGGCGCTGCTGGAACTGCCGTTCAACCATATTTTCTTCACGGGAGCGCCGAGCATCGGCAAGCAGGTGATGAAGGCCGCCGCCGAGCACCTCGCTTCGGTGACGCTGGAACTGGGCGGCAAGTCCCCCACCATCGTGGATGAGACCGCCGACCTGGCCACCACGGCCACCCGCATCATCCGGGGCAAGTTCGCCAACTGCGGCCAAATCTGCATCTCCCCAGACTATGTTTTGGTGCAGGAGAATGTGCAGGCCGAGTTATTGGGTTTGATGAAAAAACGCCTCGTGGAAGGCTACGGCGACGATGCCGCCAAGTCCGATTCGTATCCCCGTATGGTGAACGCCCGGCATTTCCAACGGGTAAAAAACTACTTGGAGGATGCCGTGCAAAGCGGTGCAAAAATCGAGGCAGGGGGCCGCACCGATGCCAGTGGGAACTACATCGAACCGACCATTTTGACCCACACCGTACCCGATTCTTTGGTGATGCAGGAGGAGATTTTCGGGCCGCTGCTGCCCGTGCTGCCCTATCGCAGCTTGGACGAGGCCATCGCCTTCGTCAATGCCGGGGAGCGTCCGTTGACCCTGAGCATTTTTTCAAAAAACAGGCAAAACACCCGTCGTGTGCTGGCCGAGACCCGTGCGGGTAACTCTTGCGTGAACCATTGCCAACTGCATTTCTACAACCACGACCTGCCCTTCGGCGGCGTGAACAACAGCGGCGTTGGCAAATCGCATGGTTGGTACGGTTTTCAGGAATTCTCGAACGCCCGTGCCGTTTACCGCCAAGACTTCTGGGGACCGAGCGAGCTGCTGCGGGCACCTTATGATAAAACGAAGCAATGGATTTTGGATATGGCGATTCGGTGGCTTTGAAAAAACATATGCTTTTTACCAATGAAAATAACCAATCCAACTGATGTTGTTGAACTATTGGGGATGTTTAGAATCGCCCTAATAAATAATTTAATTGATAAAAAAGAAATTATCAAATGGGCAGACTCGATAGTACTAAATGAGGATGAGCCAAATGCTTTTTTTATTGAACTATCTTTGCTTGGAAGTAAAAGCGTAAACGATATTATTTCATTTTTTAGTGAGTTCCTTGGAGAATTTCATCCTAAAACTTCAGTGCATGCAGCACTTGGAGTTATTTACAGTAAGTTCAAGTCTGGAGATTTGAGTTTAGAAAAAGTGATTTATTGTGTTGATTGGGTGTGCTGGAATACAGATATTTCTGAAGGTGAGAAATATTTCATGTATGAATTAGAGGGGCATTATTGTAGCGTAACGAAATACAAATGTGGCTCAATAGAAGCACTTGAAAACAATACAGTTCAGATATTGGAGGTTTATAGATATTTTAAAATTGATAATTATAAAGATTGGCACAATTTAAGTGCCACGATAGGCTCAAAAATTGCGATGCTCGAAAGCCATAATGATGAAAAACAGGCAGTTACACTCGCAACACAGGAAAATGCGATGCTCAAAAGCCAAAATGATGAAAAACAGGTTACTACAATCGCAGCACAGGAAAAAAAGAAATGGTGGAAATTATGGTGACAAGTCTTAGAAATTCAATCTTGTGGTGCCTACTGTTTTTTTTCTTGCCTTCGGCAAAAACCAGTGCCCAACCCTGCCGGGAAGTCATCGGCTACTACCCCAGTTGGAAATTCTACGACCGTCAGCAGCTTGTGAACCCCGTCACCATTGACTATTCAAAATACACGGCCCTCAACTACGCCTTCTTCGAGCCTAAGCCCGATGGCTCGGTAAAGCCCTTCGACAACAAGACCGACAAGCTGCTCTTGCAGGGCGGTCCGACCACCCCTTCCCTCGTTGAAAAGGCGCACGAGCACGGCACAAAGGTCTTCATCAGCATCGGCGGCTGGACGCTGTCGCAGCATTTTTCGCCCATCGCTGCGCACCCCGAAAAGCGCCGCCGCTTCGCCGAGTCCTGCGCCGAGATGGTGCGAGCCTATGGCGTGGACGGCATTGATATTGACTGGGAGTACCCCGGCTACCGGGCGCAGGGCGGCTCCCTCAACGACCGCCATTATTTCCCGCTCTTGATTCAAGAGATTCGGGACACGTTCAACGAACTACAATTGGCCGAAGGGCGACAGCTCTACATCACCGCCGCATTCGGCTGCTCGCCGGAGCGCATGGCCGATATTGACTGGGAACAGGTGGAGCCCCTGCTCGACTTCTTGAACATGATGACCTACGACTTCTATGGCCGGGACTTTTCGGTGACGAACCACAACTCGCCGCTCTACCCGCCCGCCAAGGGCATTGACGGCTACGATACGCACAGCACCGTCCATCGCTTATTGGACTTTGGGATGCCTGCACACAAAATCTGCCTCGGTGTGCCGTTCTACGGCCGAGCGATGAAGACCCGTGGCCCCGCTGGCCTGCACGTCGGCTCGGCACAGGCCGTGGATGCCCGCACGTTCAAGGAAGACGAAGGCTCGCCCAGTTTTTACAATATTTTGGCAAAGCAAGACCAGTTTTACTACCACTGGGACAGCCTTGCGCAAGCACCTTTTTTGCGGAGCAAAAGCACGAACACCTTCGTCACATTCGACGACGAGCGGTCGGTGGCCAGCAAGGCCCGCTACATCCTCGACCACGGGCTGGCCGGGGCCATCGTCTGGGACATCACGGGTGACTGCGTGGAGAGCCGCTTGGAGCGGGGCGTCATCGAGCGCACCCCGCTGGCCGATGCGCTGAAGGACGCGCTTTGTTTCCCCCAAACCATTTTCGTCGAAAATAATGGGCCTACCACCATCGAACGTTTGCCGGTGTTGCCGCAACGCAAGACCAAATTGCGGTCAAGGAGCAGCGCCATAGTAAGGGTGCTGTCGCAACCACCCGTTGCGAAGCAGGAGAAGAAAAAGCGCAAAAAGAAACGGAAAAAGCAGACGAGCGAATCGGAGCGGTATTTCGATGGGGGGTGGTAAGGTGAAGTTTTGAGGTTTGAGTTTCGAGGTGCGAGTAGTTTATTTGCTGTTTCAAAAACCTTTATCGGTTGCTTCGAGAATTGTGATTTGAAGTTATTTTTACAGCCGATTATCTTTCGGCAGGACACAACATTTTGAGGTGCAAATTCTGCACCTCAACCCATCAAATGAATCTTTGAGGTCACAAATTGTGACCTCAAAAGGTTGAATCCTTATTGATTCATCACAAACAACTATGGGAAAATGGAACTGCAACTCATCCAGCAAAAAATCTATGAGATAAGGGGACATAAGGTGATGCTCGACTTCGACCTTGCGGAGATGTACGGGACGGAGACAAGACTTCTTAAACTTGCCGTAGGCGCAATATTCAGCGCTTTCCAGATGACTTCATGTTTGAACTAACGAAAGAAGAATTTAACATTCTAAGATCACAATTTGTGATCTTAGAACCTTCAGGCAAAGGCAAACACAGCAAATACCTCCCCTTCGCCTTCACCGAGCAAGGCGTCGCAATGCTCTCCAGCGTACTCAATAGCGAGCGGGCCATCGAAGTGAATATTGGAATTATGCGGGCCTTCGTGGCCATTCGGCGCTATGCGCTCACCTATACCGAGCTTTCCCAGCGGCTCACTGAATTGGAAATCCGCTCCGAAGATTTTGAAAAGGCACTGGTACTGCTACTGCAAGACAGAAAAGACAAAAAGGATTGGGAAAAACGGGAGCGAATCGGTTTCAAGAAGAAGTGATTCCGATAAAAAGCCTAATTTTCCGCACTGCTTATTCAAGTTGAAAATTGGCAGAACCCACCCCATCACCAGTCACGAATCACCACCACATCATGGCAAAATACAATATCACCGTCAACGGCAAAAAGCACCAGGTCGAAGCCGACCCTGACACCCCGCTGCTTTGGGTGTTACGTGATAACCTCGGCCTTTACGGCCCGAAATACGGCTGCGGCATCGGTGAGTGCGGCACCTGCACCATCCACTACAACGGCAACGCCATGCGCTCCTGCTCCATGACCGTGGCGGACGTGGGCGAGGCCGCCATCACCACCATCGAAGGGCTTTCGGAAGATGCCAGCCACCCGCTGCAGCAGGCTTGGCGGGAACACGACGTGCCACAGTGCGGCTACTGCCAGGCCGGGCAAATCATGAGCGCCGCCGCCCTGCTCGCCAGCACGCCCAACCCCGACGACGAAGAAATTGATGCAGCGATGTACTCTAATATCTGCCGCTGCGGAACGTACAATAAAATCAAGGCGGCCATCAAGTCCGCTGCCTCCAAGTAGCGAAGGATTGGTAAGCCCGACCGTAGGGAGGGATTGCTAAGCCTGAGCGGGCGTTCGCCATTCCTCCGAACTCAAATTAACGAGGGGCTACTAAACCTCCGGGCTCACCAATCCCTCCTAACGTCGGGCTTAGCAATCCCTGCAACCCAACAATTTCAACAATCCAGCAATTTCAACAATCAAGCAATGACAACCGAACTCCAACATAGCAGACGTTCCTTCCTCAAAATCACCGCCACCGTCGGAGGGGGCATGATGCTTGGCTTTTCATGGCTGAAACCCTACGGCGAGGCCGAAGGCGCTGACCTCATCACCGATTTCATCGAGCTGAACGGCTACCTGAAAATAGCGCCCGACGCCACGGGCAAGGGTAGCATCATCACCATCCTATCACCGAACCCGGAGGTGGGGCAGAACGTGAAGACCTCCATGCCCATGATTGTGGCCGAGGAACTTTGCGCCAATTGGAAGGACGTGGTGGTGGAACAGGCCCCGCTCAACACCGCCGTGTTCAAGCGGCAGGTGGCCGGAGGCAGCCAGTCCATTCGGCAGACTTGGGTGACGCTGCGCAATGCGGGCGCCACGGCCAAGCACCTGCTCGTTGAGGCTGCTGCGCAAGAATGGGGCGTGCCTGCCTCGGAATGCACGGCAGCGGACAGCTTTGTGAAACACATAAGCAGTGGCCGTTCGGCCAGCTTCGGCAGCCTTGCGGCGGCAGCCGCAAAACTCACACCGCCCGCACCGGAGGCCGTGAAACTGAAAGACCCCTCGGAGTTCACGCTCATTGGCACCAGCCAAATGAACGTGGACATGGAGGCCATCCTCACGGGCAAACCCGTTTTCGGACTCGACCAGCATGTGCCTGGAATGTTGTATTCCACGGCTTTGCGGCCACCTGCTTTTGGTCAAAAACTGAAGTCGTTCGACGACAAAGCTGCCAAGGCCGTCAATGGCGTGGTGCAGGTTTTTCGCTTCGCAAACGATAATAAAATCGCTGTGGTGGCCACCTCCACCTGGGCGGCCATCAAGGGCAAGCGGGCGCTGCAAGCCGTTTGGGAGGATGACGGCACGCTGGAAAGTACGGCTTCGCAATATGAGGCCATGCGCAAAAAACTTGACGAAACTGCCGAACAGCCCAAGCGCAACGACGGCGATGTAAAGGCCGCATTTGCGACAGCGGACAAAATAATCGAGCGGGTGTACGAGTCCCCGTACCTGCCGCACAACCCCATGGAACCCGGGAATTTCTTCGCCAATGTGACGGCTGATAAAGTAGAACTCTCTGGCCCAGCTCAAGCGCCCGAACGCTTCCGTGGCGAGGTGGCCAAGCTGCTCGGTCGGGACGAAAGCACCGTCAGCATTGGCCTGACCCGCATGGGCGGCGGCTTCGGTCGGCGCTTGCGGGGCGACTTCGTGCTGGAGGCCGCCGAGATTTCGAGCCTTGCGAAAGCACCAGTACAGCATGTTTACACCCGTGAAGACGACATGACGGCGGGCATCTATCGTCCGGCCAGCATGTACAAGTTCCGAGCGGCCATCAGGGGCGGGCAACTGGTGGGCTACCACCTGACCGGGGCGGGCCTGAACGCTGGCAACGTGGTCCGGGAGAACTTCTTCCCCGCCGGGGCCATCGAAAACTGCCTGATGGAATCGCATGATTTGCCGAGCAAGGTGACGACCGGGCCTTGGCGGGCACCCATCACGAACTTTTTGGCCAGCGCCGAGCAGAGCTTTTTCGATGAAATAGCCGAGGCATTGGGCAAAGACCCCGTGCAGTTCCGCATCGAGCTGTTCGAGCGGGCGAAGGCGAACCCCGTCGGCAAGTTCGAGTACGATGCGGAGCGGAGCATTGGGGTGATGAAACTGGCGGCGGAGAAATCAAATTGGGGAAAAGCTGCCCCCGGTGTTCATCAAGGTTTCAGCGCCTATTTCTGCCATAATTCCTATGTGGCCGAGGTGGCCGAGGTGAAAATGGAAGGCCGCAAGCCCGTGGTTAAACGGGTCGTCTGCGCCGTGGACTGCGGCATCGTCATCAACCCCGTGGCGGCCATCAACCAGTGCGAGGGCGGCGTGATTGACGGCATCGGCCATGCCATGTACGGCGATTTTACCCTTGAAAAGGGCAAGCCGCAGCAGGATAATTTCGATAAATTCCGACTGATACGAATGGGCGAACAGCCCGTCGTGGAGGTACATTTCATCAAAAACAACATTGACCCAACTGGCCTTGGCGAGCCGACCTTGCCCCCTGCAGGAGGGGCAGTGGCGAATGCGTTTTATCGGGCAACGGGGGAGCGGGTGTATGTGCAGCCGTTTATTAAAGCGGTTAAAGGTTTGGGGTGACATTTGAAAAATGATGGCAACTGAATCAAAATCGAAAACATACACCCTTGACCAAGTCAAGGACGAGTTCATCGAGAAAGTGGGCACACCTCGCCGTGATGCCTATGAGAATGAGCTAAAACTCGACCTTATAGGTAAGCTAATTTGTGAGACAAGAAAGAAAAGCTCAAAATAGCATTGAGAGACCAAGAATTAGAACTTGTTTAATGGCTCACCAACCACCAACAACTCCCCCCTACCACATTGCCCTCATCGGCGCAGGCATCATGAGTGCCACGCTGGGCGTCATGCTGAAGAAGCTCATGCCCGATGCCTGCATTTCCCTCTTCGAGCGCATGGACGAAGTGGCCGCCGAAAGCTCCGATGCCTGGAACAACGCCGGGACCGGGCACTCCGCATTTTGCGAACTGAACTACACACCAGAGCGGCCTGATGGCTCGATGGACATCGAAAAGGCGCTGTCCATTGGGGCGGCTTTCGAGGTGTCGAAGCAGTTTTGGGCCTATTTGCGGCAGCAAAACCACCTGCCCGACGTCCACTCGTTCATCAACGACATCCCACACATGAGCTTCGTCTGGGGTGAGGGGAACATGGCTTTTTTGAAGAAAAGGCATGAAGCAATGACCCGGTTTGCCTTGTTTGAAGATATGAAAATCTCAACGGATGCCTCCGAGGTTGCCGATTGGGTACCCTTGATGATGGAGGGGCGTGACCCCTCGCAGCGCATCGCCGCAACCCGCATGGACATTGGCACGGACGTGAATTTCGGGGCCATCACCAAGGGCATGGTGGCCTACCTGCAATCGTGCGAGGGCGTGGAGGTGCACCTTGGCCACCAAGTGAACGACCTCGAAAAGCTGCCCGACGGACGCTGGCGGGTGGAGGTGGAAGACCTCGGCACCAAGCGGGAGCGGGAGGTGCTGGCGCAATTCGTGTTCATAGGTGCTGGCGGCGGCGCTTTTCCGTTGCTCGAAAAAGCGGATTTGGACGTGGCAAAGGGCTACGGCGGCTTCCCGGTGAGCGGGCAATGGCTGCGCTGCGTAAATCCAGCGGTCATTGCGCAGCACAAGGCCAAGGTCTATGGCAAGGCGACGGTCGGGGCACCGCCCATGTCCGTGCCGCACCTCGACACCCGCATCATGGATGGTCAAAAGGCACTGCTCTTCGGGCCTTATGCGGGCTTTTCCACGAAGTTCCTGAAAAATGGCTCCTACCTCGACCTGCCGCTTTCCATCGAACTGCACAATATCTGGCCTATGCTGTCGGCGGGCATGCACAATATTCCGCTCACGAAATACCTCATCGAGCAGGTAATGCAGTCGCCGGAGGAGCGGTTGGCGGCGCTGAGGGAATACTACCCGGAAGCCCGGATGGAGGACTGGGAACTGGCTGTTGCAGGGCAACGGGTGCAGGTCATCAAGAAGGACAAAAGCGGCGAAGGAGTGCTGAATTTCGGCACCGAAATCGTGTGCGACCCCGATGGTTCATTGGCGGCACTGCTGGGTGCATCGCCGGGGGCCAGCACCGCTGTCAGCATCATGCTCGACCTGCTGGGGAAGTGTTTTCTTTCAGAAATAAAGACGGGGGCTTGGCAACGAAAACTGAAGGAAATGATACCGACCTACGGCCAGTCGCTGGTGAAACACGAGGAACTTTGCAGGCAGGTGCGGGCACGGACGGGGGAGGTGCTGAAGTTAACGGATTGATTTCAACCCAAATGAAATGTGCCGGAGGGTTACTTTCCGATGCAAAACTTGCTAAAAATATTCCCCAACAAATCCTCCACCCCCACCTCCCCAGTAATCTCCCCAAGATAAGCCAACGCCCGCCGTATATCCATCGCCACAAAGTCGGAAGTGACCCCAGCGGCCAAGCCTATCAGCACGTCATCGAGGCTTGCGGCGGCTTTTTCCAGGGCCTCCACATGGCGTGCATTGGTGACGATGGTGCTCTCGCTGCTTATTTTTTGTGTGACAACGGCACTGTACAGTTTCTCCTTCAGGTAGGGCACGTTCATGCCGTTTTTGGCCGACAAAGTGATAAGTGATTGATGATTGGTGATTGGTGATTGGGCGAGCCGGGTGTTTGCGAAGAAAAAATCAGGGATACTTGGGTCGCTGGGATTTAGGAGCCAATCGGGTTTGTAGCTGGGCAGGTTGTCCATTTTATTGCAGACCACGATGAGGTGGGTACCCTCTTTTTGGAGGCTTTCCACGTCGGCCAGCACCTCGTCTATCTTGGTTTCCACCACATCGAAGACATAGACGAGGAGGGCTGCCTGGCTCACCTTCTCCATCGTTTTCTCCACGCCGATGGCCTCTATCTGGTCTTGCGCCTCTCGGATTCCCGCCGTGTCTATCAGGCGGAACTCGACGCCTTGGATGTTCAGCACCTCCTCCACCGTGTCCCTCGTGGTGCCAGCGATGGGGCTGACGATGGCCCGTTCTTCGTTCAGCAGGGCATTCAAAAGGGTGCTTTTCCCGGCGTTCGGGCGGCCAGCGATGACGGTGGGGACGCCCGTTTTCAGCACATTACCCAACTTGAAGGATTGAAGGAGGGAATGAAGGAAGGATTGAATCTTTTGCACGGTCGTCTTGAGTTGCTCCCGGTTGGCAAATTCGACCTCCTCCTCGGCAAAGTCCAATTCCAGTTCGATGAGGCTGGCGAAGTTGACGAGTTCTTCCCGCAGCTTGTGGATTTCATGGCTGAATCCGCCCCGCATCTGCCGCATGGCCACTGAATGGCTACCCTCGCTGGTGCTGGCGATGAGGTCGGCAACCGCCTCGGCCTGCGACAAGTCCATTTTCCCGTTCAAAAAAGCCCGCAAGGTGAACTCGCCGGGCTGCGCCAAACGGGCACCTTTTTCCATGAAAAGCTCTATGATTCGTTGCAAAATAAAGGGCGAACCGTGGCAGGAAACCTCGGCGGTGTTCTCGCCAGTGTAGGAATTTGGTGCTTTGAAAACGGAGACCAGCACCTCGTCCAAAATCTTCCCTTCCTCTCCGATGATGGTGCCGAAATGTAGGGTGTGGCTCTTCTGTTTGGTCAAATCCTTGCCACCAAACACTTTCTGTACGATGCGCAACGCATCCTCCCCGCTCAGGCGGATGACGCCGATGGCCCCAACGCCGGGCGGTGTTGCGAGGGCGACAATGGTATCGGTCAGGTCGTGCTTGGTGTAGTTCATTGAGCCAATGATTTTGTTGTCCGATGGCAAAGGACGGTTGTTTTCTTGAAAATTTCCGTTCAATAAAGCGGTTTCCTTGCTCGTTTTAAGGCCATGCACAAAACGATTTTCCTGATTTTAATAGCATTCTCAAGCTTCAGTTGCCGACCGTCGCATGATGTCCCACCCTACATCGGTATTGTGAGACTGGGCAAATTGGAGGATGCCTTTTTTGCGCAAGCGAAAAAGGAAATCGAAGTTTTCTACAACGTCAAGGTAGTGGATTTAGGTAGCCGTGAACTGCCGACCTTGGCCTATTACCAGCCCCGCAACCGGTACCGGGCCGACAATCTGATAAGCTGGCTTCGTGAAACCCGCCCAGATTCCGTGGACTATGTCATGGCGCTGACGGCCTCGGATATTTCACATACCAAAGGCGATATCGAGGATTATGGCATCATGGGTCTGGCATATTGCCCCGGTAGGAGTGGCGTGATTTCCATTTTTAGGATTGGAAAAGGGGCCAAAAACAAGGCCCATCTGATGGAGCGGTTTTCAAAAACGGTGCTGCACGAACTTGGGCACAACTTCGGCCTACCGCATTGCACCCATGCAAAGCACTGCCTGATGCGGGATGCTTGTGGAACGGTGAAGACCTTGGATAAGGAAGAGAAAATGCTGTGCGAAGAATGTCGCCGAAAATTGGGTGTTTTATTGAGATAAATGAATTGTATAAGGCAATTATCGTTCTCTAACCAGTTTAAACTTTAGGCAATTGTCAACTTTTTCATCAACTATCAATAGCTCAGTTCCTGATAAATCCAAATTATCTATCAAATTCTTATATTCGGTTTTTGGAAGTCGGTTGCCTCGCAAAACGATTGTATCTTCTTTAGCCAAAAGATAGAAATCCAGTTTAGCCAATTGCTTTTCATCCTTAACTTCTATCGGCAGGACAACGCCAACTTGCCCAATGTTTATTTCCTTTGGAATTTGATTTATTCCAACAATTGTACACTGATATGACCATGGTCTTTCAACGAAAATAGACGATAATTTCAATTGATTGTTGAATCCAAAATCACTTTCCAGTTCGCTTTTTACCAAGAAATAATTAGCTATCAGAAAGCCATGAGAGCTGGATTGGGCAAGTGACGTAGAATGGCATATGGTCCCCTTATTAAGTGTCTCGCATAGCCAATATGCGCCTATTTTCAAGAAAATCACGACCCCTAACAATATAAAAATGAACCTACTTTTTTTCATTTTGAGGTTTTGGTTGAATTAAAAGCTCATCCCACCAATTCCCTATGTTCCACGAATTTGTCCGCCTCCACCAAAAACTTTTCCTCGCCATCGAAAAAACGGGGACGCTGGTAATCTTCTCCAGCAAAGCGCTTTACCGCATCGAAATCCTTCCAGTAGGAGATGAAAGTATGGTGCGTCTTATCCCCTTCCGTTTGGTGGAAAAAAGTGACGCCAAGGTTGCCGGGCGTTGCGGTGCAATTGGCGACGCAGGTAGCCTTGGCCAGACTGACGTACTCCTCGGTCATATCGGCGGGAGTGGCTCCGTGCCAAATGCGGGCGATGCTGGGCTGCGCAACGGGTTGAATATCAACCACTTTCACTGCTCCAACGGGCATGAAGCCCATGAGGTCAGGCGAGGGGTTGGGCTGTTTTAGGAAGTTGATTTTATCGAAAAAAGGAATCTTCGTTTTGATGAAAACAACGCCCGTGAGCATCAATACGGCGGCTATGAGCGACTGGCCAGTAATGAGTTCGTCCGCCAAGAACCAGCCAAGGAACATGGCCACGATGGGGTTGATGTAATTGGCCGTGGCCACCTTGTCGGGCGTGGATTTTACGAGCAAATAATTGAATGCGGAGAAGGAAATGATGGAGCCGAAGACCATCAGGAACACCCACGACCATGCGCCACGGGGCGTCAGCTTTGCCCACTCAAAAGTCGTCGCTTCACCGGATAAAGTACTGACAATGAGCAGGATACCACCACCAGCCAACATTTGGATGGCAGCACTTTGGAGCTTGTTGGCGGGCATGTCGGTCTTGGAAAGTTTCACGGAGGCGATGCCCCACGATAGCACACTGACGAAAATGATGCAAAGCCCCAATATCGTTTTGGGGCCGCCAACGAACTGGTCTTGCCCCACGAGGAAGGTCATGCCGATGATGCCGAGGAAGGTGCCGACAACGCCCGCTGTATTGGGCCGTTTGCCGTGCATCTGCCACATGAGCAACAGAATGAACAGCGGTTGGATGGCCGCCATCAGCGCCACCATGCCAGAGGTGATGTACTGCTCCGCCCAGACCATGCCGCCTGTGCCAATTGCGAGGAACATCGTGCCCAGTATGGCCGCATTGCGCCCCTGCGCAAACGTGGTCTTGTTCCCTCCGAAAAAGCCGCTCAACAGCACAAGCACCAAGCCAGCCGCCACAAACCGGGTGCCGGACATGAGCAGCGGCGGTATGTCCTGTATGGCGTACCAGTTGGCCAAATAGGTGGAGCCCCAAACCAAGTAGATGATGCCGAAGCAAAGGGGTATGAGCCAAGAATCTTTGACGAGATGTTTCATGATGCAGGGTAATTTGGCCTCAACTTGGTTGGGAGACTTTATTTTGAAATCAAATTTACAAACAAAAAAAGTGCCCCGGAAAAAGTTCCGGGGCACCCGCTGTAAACGCTGTTTGAGTTCTCTTTGTTCTCGAAAAAAGTGAGGTCTTATGCGGCCTTTGCACTCGAAGCGTCCTCGTACATTTTCTGGAGCTTGCGGCGTGCAAAGAAGATACGGCTCTTGATGGTACCCAGGGGGGCATCCAACTTTTCGGCGATTTCATCGTATTTGTAGCCCTTGTACGCCATCCAGAAGGGGCGCTTGAAGTCCTCTGGGAGCGTGCTGACCATGCGGAGCAATTCCTTGTAGGCCATCATCATCTCGCCGTCGTTCTCGATGCCGGGGCCACCGGAGTTGAGATAGTAGTTGTTGGGGGTCTGGTCGAGGATGACACCACGGCGCACTTTCTTGCGGTAGTTGTTGATGAAGATATTGCGCATGATGGTCACTGCCCAGGCCTTGAAATTGGTGTCGGGAGTGTATTTGTCGGCATTGGAAATGATGCGGTACGAAGTGTCTTGGAAGAGGTCGTTTGCATCGGCTTCATTGCCGGTCAGTTTGAAGGAAAAGGCCCTAAGAGAAGGGCTGATTTTTTCCAGCTGATTATAGATGTTGCTTGATTCCATTGTCAGGTGAATTTCGGTGAACAGGTGATTTTGTAAAAAATTTTTACAAATGTACGTTGTGACAGAAGTTTTTGCAAATTATTTTTCCTATTTAGACGAAATCTTGACGTTTTTAATAGTTTTTTAACACCTTTTAGAGATGACTAAACTTTTACAATGTCAACGCTGTTTACAAAGCACCTCCAAAAGTGAAAATTGGTCTGGTTTTTTGTAAAAAACATCTACAAAACGCAGGAATTCATAGAACTTTGTAAAACACAGGATTGAGCCTATGATGGATTTTGTCAACAATGACAGTAGCTTTTGCCTTGCAGACAACCTTCGATCACTCAGAAGGCGCATGAAATGGAGCCAAGAAGAGCTTGCCGACAAGGTGGGTCTCAACCGTGGCAACATCGCCTCCTACGAGAACGGCACTGCTGAACCAAAGATCTGCAACCTCGTAAAAATTGCCCATCTCTTCAACATTTCCGTATTCGATCTAACCCACAATAACCTCAAAGCTGAAAACTCCCTTGAACAGGCCACTTCAAGGCAACAAAATGGGTTTGCTCAGCCTGGCCCCGACCTCTTAGGCCAATTCCTGAAAGAGGCCGAGGACTTCCAACAGGCCATCAAGGGAATGGACTGCATGGTGCGGCTGAAAACGAAAAATGCCCCTACCCTTTCCGATGACGCCAATTTCTTCAAAGACCAGTTCGAGCGTTTATATGGCCTCACCAACCACTTGATGGAATCCCATCTCCAGCTTTTGGCCATCGTAAAGGAGAAATGCCCAAGGCATGGTGCTTCCAATGGGGATGGGGTTGCATAATAGCACAGTTGCCGCTGTTCCCATGAGTGCGAGACGGAAATTTTGCGTTGCAAAATTTCCGTCTCGCACTAAAAAAAATCTCCCCGGTGGCTGGAGGCATAGTCTCCAGCCGCCGGGGAGATTTTTTTTTAGTGGCAGCAAATTGGATTTTTGCTGAGGCAAAAGTCCAATTTGCTGCCACTTCAAGGAGTCCCGCCTTACGGCGATACGTGTCAGATGCCGAATTTTGAAATTCTTTCCCTTCTCTACACATTAAACAAATCAACCCCCTCAAACTCACGAAACCCATATTTCCTTCCTAACATTGCGGGAAAACTTGCCGATGCAATGACCGCTGACCAGTCCACCAATTTCAAGGCCGAGATTTTGGGACGCCACCAAATCGAAGATGCGGTTTGGGATGGTTTCATCGCCCGCTCGCCACAGGCTGCACCCTATGGTTGTTCGTGGTATTTGGACGTGGTCTGGCCTAGTTGGCAAGCCGTCGTGGTTTCGGAAAAGGGACAATGGTTAGCCGTGCTGCCCTTCAAGGTCTCCCGAAAATATGGCATCAGTTATATTTTCAATCCATCGTTTTGCCAGTACGTGGGGCTTTTTTGGCGTGAAATGAACGTGAAGAATGCCACGCAGGAGTTTGCCCTGAAAAAAAAGCTGGTGAAGGCCGCCATCGAAGCATTGCCCAAGGGCATTCAGGTTTTCGATGTAAAATTTTCGCCGGAGTTCGACTACCCGCTGCCGTTCCACTGGGCAGGATACGAGCTGTGCAGCCGTTACTCCTATTGGCTTGAAAATCAGGAAGATAAATCGGCTATTTTCAAAAATTTCGAAGAGCGCACCCGAACTTATATCAACAAAGCGGTGAAGTCGGGGCTGGTGGCCACGCCCGTGGAGGAGGTGGAAGCCATTCTCGCATTGGCACAAAAAAAGGATAGTTATGCGCTGGAAGCAGGCCTGCTCAAAAAGCTTTGGGCAGCATTGCGGCAGCAAAAAACAGGCACTGCGCTGGAGGTGCGTGATGCCGACGGGCGGCTCCATGCGGGCCTGGTTTATCAGCAGTTTGGTTCCAAATTGCTGCACCTGTTCAGCGCCTACGACCCTGCGTTGGGCAACCAAGGCGGCATGTCGCTCGCCATCTGGCGCAGCATAGAGGCGGCGAGGCCATCGGTGCAAGTGATTGATTTTGAAGGGTCTATGATAGAACCCATCGAGCATTTCTTCCGGGGATTTGGTGCTCATCCAGTGCATTACTTGCAAATCAGGAAAAACGCACTTCCCAAGCCCTTGCGCTGGCTGACGGGGCATTAGTCTTGTTCATAAATTAGGAAATTATGAAATTGGAAATTCACATGGCGTTGATATTCAGGTTGTTCAAATTTCCTAATTTCTCAATTTCGTAATTTTTGAACATCATTATTGAAAACAAAATCCGGCATAATTATGGCCTATCCCTTCGCCTCCCCCATTTCCTGTTGAATAGCACCCGTCTTCAAAATTTAACGTTCCCGCTGAAAAAAATCTGCTAATTTTGTTTCCTCCCACACCAGCAGGACGTCCAACGCTACAACTATTCTTAGTTCACTGCACTCCTTATTGGAGTTTTCATAAATAATCAGCACCGGTAGGCCCTTGAACTTTCATTTGTCGCTATGAAAAAAACAGCTTTACACTGCTTTTTTGTCCTTGCATTTGCACAGTGGCTCACGGCCCAAGTGAACATCAACAGTGTGTTGATGGAGGCCAACCCGTTCCTCTGCCAGCCGGGTGTGGTGAACAGGTCGCCGAGTAAGGCTGCTTCCTTCGCCTATACCATCAACCCAGATTATAAAATGCTGTCGCCAGATGCCGAAAAGCCGACCAAAGTGCGACGCAACGAACGCTACGAAAGCCGCCTAAAAATCCCCTTGCTCTACCACCCGCAACTGAAAATCATGTTGGGACTGGACTACACCCTGGAGCGCTACCACTTCCTTGATATTGACCCCGACAATTATCCCCTCTTCAAGCACCTGAATGAAACCGACCTGAAAAATGCGGGCATTTCCGCCAGTTTTTTCCACCCCATCAACCATAAATACTACACTTCCCTCCGCTTGAGTGCCAACTGGCAGGGCGATTTCGATGGTTTTTTGAAACTGGACAACCGCTATGCCGTCTATCGTATCACCTCCATGATAGGGGTTAAGAAGCGGGAGGACTTGGAATATGGCGCTGGCCTGCTGCTCAACAAGGGCTTCCGGGGCAATTCCATCGTGCCGTTCGGTTTCTACAACCAGACCTTCAACGACCATTGGGGCGTGGAGGCCGTGCTGCCCACCAGCCTAAAGGTTCGCTACAACATCAGCGAGAGCCGCCTGCTTATGGCCGGCACGGAGTTCACGAGCCAGAACTATGCGCTCAACGTAATGCTACCCGGCCTTGCCACCAACCAAACCAAGGATGCCCTCTACCATTTTCGCCGTGCGTCCATTGATGTGGTGGGCACGTTTTACCAGCGCCTCAGCGGCTGGACGTGGCTACAGTTCAAGGCAGGCTATGCCTTCGACAACAACTCCGACGCAAGGGATTTGCTCCGCAACCTCAACCACCGCCTGAAGCCATCGGGCAGCGTTATTGGCATGGTGAGCTTTTTCATTTCTCCGCCGAAAGAATGTGTGGACAGGCCAGTGACACAGGTTCCGGGGAGCCTGTGAGGTGTTTTCTTCAAAAAAATTTCAAAACCGAATTAAAAAAAAAAGCCCGGCGCACGCAAGTACACCGGGCTTGATTATTTCCTTGACGAATCTTACACCGTTCAAGGATTTTGCCTCCTATTTCCTATATTTAGATTTTTCCAAATATCGTTCCAATTCTTGTTCGTCATATAATAAAACTTCTCTAGGCTTCGATCCTTCTGCAGGCCCCACCACGCCTATCGCTTCCAATTGATCCATAATACGTCCTGCACGGTTGTAGCCGAGCTTCAAACGGCGCTGGATCATGGACGTTGAGCCATGCTGTGACTGCACCACTAGACGGGCTGCTTCCACCAGCATATCGTCCGCATCGTTGGGGTCGAAGCTGCCCATTTCGCCCATGTCCTCGTCGTCGCCGTGGTATTCGGGGAGGTAGAACGGCTCTGGATAGCCTTTTTGGTCAGAGATGAATTTGATGACTTGGTCAACCTCCGGGGTGTCCACGAAGGCGCACTGTAGGCGCACCATGTCACCGCCGACGGAGAAGAGCATATCGCCCCGGCCCACCAATTGCTCGGCACCGCTGGCATCGAGGATGGTACGAGAGTCCACCTTGGCCGACACTTTGTAGGCGATACGGGCCGGGAAGTTCGCCTTGATGACGCCCGTGATGATGTTCACCGATGGGCGTTGCGTAGCAATGATCAAGTGTATGCCGACGGCACGGGCCAACTGCGCCAAGCGGCCAATCGGCAATTCGATTTCCTTGCCTGCCGTCATGATGAGGTCGGCGAACTCGTCAATCACCAGCACGATAAACGGCATGAACATGTGGCCGGATTGCGGGTTCAGCTTGCGGGCAATGAACTTCTCGTTGTACTCGCCGATGTTGCGCACGTGCGCCTTTTTCATCAGGTCGTAGCGGGTCTCCATCTCGATGACAAGGGAGTTCAAGGTGTTCACCACCCGCTTCGTGTCCGTGGTGATAGGCTCCTCTTGGCCGGGCAGAAAGGCGAGGAAATGGTTCAGCAAGCGGGCATAAGGGAACAATTCAACCTTTTTGGGGTCAATGAGCACCAGCTTGACCTGCGAGGGGTGCTTTTTATACAAAATAGAAAGGAGCACGGCGTTGATACCCACCGACTTGCCCTGCCCCGTGGCACCTGCGATGAGCAAGTGGGGCATTTTGGCCAAGTCCACCACGAAGACCTCGTTGCTGATGCTTTTGCCGAGGGCAATGGGCAGGTCCATCTTCGAGCGCTTGAACTTATCGGACATGAGCAGTTCCTTCAGCGCCACGATCTGCTTGTTCTTGTTCGGTACCTCGATGCCAATGGTGCCCCGGCCCGGTATCGGTGCGATGATACGGATGCCCAAGGCGGCGAGGCTTAGGGCGATATCGTCTTCCAGGTTTTTTATCCTTGAAATACGGACGCCGGGCGCTGGCACGATTTCGTACAGCGTGACCGTGGGGCCGATGGTCGCCCGAATTTTTACGATTTCAATCTTGTAGTTGAGCAGCGTGTCAACGATTTGGTCTTTGTTGGCCTCTAATTCGGCTCGGTCAATCTCTACCTTCTGGTCGGCGTAGTCGTAGAGCAGCGACATGACGGGGTGCTCGTAGCTGGAAAGTTCCAACGTAGGGTCGTAGGGGTCGCTGAAATTGGGGTTGTCCTGCGTGGCGGCCATCTCCGGGAACAGCGAGGGCTGCACGGTCGGCAGTTTGGAGGCCGGGGCAGTCGAGATTTGCGACAACAGCTCAGCCTCTGGCTCTGCTTCCACGGTCGGCGTAGGGGCGGTAATCTCGAAATCGGAGTCACCGGGCTTAAGCGAAGGAAGTTTTTCGGCACCCGTTTTTTCCACTACTTGTTTGAAGTCCGTTTCGTCGGCATCAAGGTCAATGGTGGAAGGAATGGGCTTCACATTGGATGTGGGCTTGGGACGGTTGGAGGGTTCCGTGAACCCATCAGGGGAAATGACTGTACCCGTTGCAGGTTCTGGGCGCTTGCGGGTACCGGGTCGGCGGTTGAGCAGGTCATTGAACCAAAGTTTGGTCTCGTACCATGCCTTTTGCGGGGTCAGTTCGTTGAAATTGGGGTTGACGAACCACACGATGATGCCCACGAAAATGGCGAGGAAAAGTACCGCCGTTCCCAAAACGCCCACAAAGCCCGTCAACATTTGGCTCGCCGCTTCGCCGAAGGCGCCGCCCCAAGGGAAGGTGGCATCGCCAAAAATGAACTCCAGAAACACAGAGGCCAGCACCATGATGACAAGCCACTGCCGAACCAACAACCTATGCGCCCGCAACGGGATGCGCTTCACCATGCTCCAGCCGAGCACAGCCACGAGGTAAACCAAAATGAAAGATGGCAGGCCAAAGCCCCACCAGAAGAAGGTGTTGGACACGATAGCGCCCAATTTGCCCAACATATTGGAAGCCTGAAAGCCATCGCTGAAAAGGTCGCCCCACGATTTGTTGTTGACCTCGGCATAGTCGTCCGTCCAGGTGAACAGGTAGGAGAAAAACGCAATGAATAGATAAGCCGCCGTCAGCAGCAGCACGACACCCATTAGCTTCGGGATACGGTCGTCGTTGCCTAATTTGAATGATAGCTGGTTCGGATTCTTTTTTGTAGCCACTGCTTTTGGTGGTTGCTGAAGGTATGTTTGTCAAAATTCAGTGGCAAAGGTAGTCAATCCGTTTGGCATGGTGAAAAATGCGATTGATTGTTTGATTGTTACCATTGATGAATTGTTGCGATTGATTAATTGCTATTGAAACTGGTATGACAATTTAACAATCATAGCAATTAAACAATTCAGCAATCAAATCAACCCCTCATCCAAAAAGCTGTAGTACCCGCCATCCGCAATGATGATATGGTCGAGCAGGGGCAGGCCGATGGCCTCGCCTACCGTTTTCATTTTTTTGGTTAGTTCAATGTCTGCTTGGCTGGGGCGCAGCGTTCCTGATGGATGGTTGTGCGCCACGATGATGGCGGCGGCCATGCCCTCCAGCGCCTTTCGGAACACGATTTTGGCGTCCATGATGGTGGCGTCGGTGCCGCCAACGCTGAGCTTGGTCTTGCCGATGACCTTGTTCTTTTTCGATAAAAAAAGCACCCAGCTTTCTTCGTGCGGCAGGTCGAGCAGCAGCGGGGCGAGTATTTGGTAGGCGTCCCGACTGCCCCTGATTTCGGGTCGGTCGGGCAGGTCGGCGGCGGTGCGGCGGCGGCCCAGTTCCAGGGCAGCGGCAATGGTGATGGCCTTCGCCTCGCCGATTCCCTTGAACTTCATCAGCTCGGCGATGCTCCGCTTGCCGAGGTCATTGAGGTTGTTGCCAACGGAATCGAGGATGCGTTGCGACAGCGACACTGCGGATTCGTCACGGCTGCCGGAGCCGATTAGGATGGCAATCAGTTCTGCGTCGGAAAGGGCTTGGCGACCTTGCGCTAAGAGCTTTTCACGAGGGCGGTCGTCTTCGGCCCATGCGGTGATGGGCAGGTTGGGAAGGGGAGGGTAATTGGCCATAGTATGCTGTGTTTGTTCGGTGGTTTTCTCGCAGCGAATTTACGCTCTCATTGTTTTTAACCAAACAAATCAACACAATATCTACCGACAAATTCTCAATTATTCCCCAAAGGGTAATCAGTTTACCCTACAAGGTGAAAGTCGCATCAAACCGGAGCGGAAGGTTGCCTTGGCTATATGGGATCTCAAGGCTGCCTTGTACCCTCCAGTGGGTTTCATCTATTTTTTGCCCCTGCATACAACCGCTTACTGGCTCCTTGAACTGGGTCTCTGTGCAAAAGCAGCCATGTTGGTAGCGGACATTCAACAGCTTAAGGCCGTCACCTTCAGCAGAAAAACTTTCTTGAAGTGCATCCAATTCAAAATAAAGCGACTTTTTCAGTTCATCATCCGCAATCATTGCCGAGCCTTCGGTTTGTAGCACCATCTCAAGCACCAGCTTATCCCCATTTTTTACGGAAGCGGAGCCCGAATATTCATCATTGGAGTACTCAATTTTCGAATTATCAAATAGGTTGAAATAGCAGCTCCAATTGTCGGGACAATCATTGGTCGAAACATCCTGCTCGCCTTCTGAAAGGCAAGAAAAACTACAGTTCGGGCAGTCGGGCAGTTTTACGTCTTCATCAGATTTACAGGAGAAGAATATCGAGATGAAAGCTAACAAGCAAATGGCGATGGTGTTTTTCATAAATTGATTTTTTCCGACAGACAGCAGGTGTGTTAAAAATAGTTGGGCAAAAACATAAGCATTTCCGAAACTCTTCAAATAAAAAAGGCGGCGGCATCTTCGATGCCGCCGCCTTTTTTATTTGAAGAGTTTACTTGCCAGCAGCCTTCGCCACGGCCTTTTCCAGTTCCTCTTCGTCGCCGGGCACATAGCCGTTGTGCTCGAAGACGATGTTGCCGTGCTTGTCGGCCACGAGGGTTTGCGGGATGGTCTGGAAGTTGAAGGCATTGCGCATTTCCTCTTCGTTGCCCGCAAAAATCTTGTACTCCCAGCCCTTCGATTCCACGATGCCAGGCACTTTGGGCAGAGCACGCTGGTTGTCAATGGTGATGGCCAACAGTTCTACGTTGTACTTGCTCTGCCAGTCTTCATAAACCTCGGCTACCGTGTCCAGTTCCTTTTTGCAGGGGGAGCACCAAGTGGCCCAAAAATCAATTACGAGGGTCTTTCCACTTTTGGCGGCGTAATCCTTCAAGTTTACCACTTGCCCGTCAAGGGTCTTCACGTTCACATCCGGCACCGATTTTTGCGCAGTTGCAACTATTGCGAAGCACAGGATGATAAACAGGGAAATTGTCGTCTGCTTCATATTTTTCCTTTTTGAATGGTGAAAGTTAATATTCTGGAATTTCATTGGCTACCTTTGAGCCTAAATGAGAGTGCAAAGCTACCCGTAAATCCATTGCAAACAATAAAATTTTATTTGATTAACCTGCCCTTAACTACCGTTTGGGCTTTTGTAAACAAACTCGGCAACATGACTTTAAGATTTTGGCTGCCAATGCTGCTGCTGGTGCTCGCCATACAAGGGGCCAGTGCGCAAGAGGCAGAAAATGAACAGACCAACTCAAATCAAGGCAGGATATCCGGCAACCTCCAGCTCAATGGTAATTTCTTTCAACGGGACGCCAAGGTGGGTACGCCGCCCTCCCCCCAATACGAGCACCAACTTTTCGGAACCGATTCTTGGCTCAACCTCAATTACCAGAATTGGGGCTTCGACATGGGCATCAGGTTCGATATGTTCAACAACTCCAACCTGCTCAACCCCAATGGCTCCTTTACGGGCGTGGGTATCGGACGCTGGTATGTCTCCAAGAAGATACACAAACTCGGCATTACGGGTGGCTATATTTACGATATTATCGGCAGTGGCATCATCTTCCGGGCATACGAAGAGCGGGCCTTGGCCATTGACCAGGCCCTCTATGGCCTCCGCACTACTTACGACATCAGTGATAAATGGCGGGTAAAAGGTTTTGTTGGCCATCAAAAGCAACAGTTCGGCAGCTATGCCAGCGTACTCAGGGGCGGCTCCATTGATGGCTTTATTGGCAGCGATTCTTCCAAGGTGTCGTTGGCTCCCGGCTTTGGCGTCATGGCACGCACCCTCGATGACAACACGATGAACAACCTCGTGGCCACGCTCAATACCTATTCCAAGGAGGACGTGCTGGCCATGTTCCCCGATACCGCTGGCAAGGAAGGCCCCAACTTCAACTCCTATGCCGCCTCGGCTTACAATACCCTGACAGCAGGCCCTTTCACTTGGTACTTAGAGGGGGCCTATAAAACCAAGGAAGTCACTTTTGACCCCTTCAAAAAAAGGACGACCCTAACACCTGATGGAGACACAGTAATCGTCACGGGCAATTACGTGAACAAGCCCGGTAGCGTGCTCTACACCAGCCTCAGCTACGCCAACAAGGGTCTCGGCATCACCGTGGAAGGCAAACGTACCGAGTACTTCGACTTCCGCACCCGCCCGCAAGAGGTCGGCGTCAGGGGGCTGATGCACTATATCCCGCCTATGACCAGGGTAAACACTTACCGATTGCTCGCTCGCTATGCCGCAGCAACGCAGTTCGTTGGCGAACAGGCCTTTCAGGTGGATGCCAGTTATGCCGTGAACAAAAAGCTGAGCCTTACCGCCAATTATTCACATATCGACAACTTGGACGGCGCTAAGCTCTACCGTGAACTTTTCACCGAAATTTATTTCAAGTACAAGCGCAAATGGACCCTAACGACCGGGGTTCAGGTACAACATTACAATTTGGAAGTTTATTTTGGCAAACCGGGTGCCGCACCTGCCAAAACCGTCACGCCCTATTTTGATTACCTCTATAAGTTCAACCCAAAGACCTCTATCCGATTTGAATCACAGTACATGCTGATGTCCAAATCACATGGGGAACGCTCAGATTATGGGGACTGGGTGTTTGGGCTGGTTGAGTTCGCTTTGGCACCTCATTGGGCCGTCACAGTTTCTGACATGTACAATATCGCTCCAGGCAAGGTATCACCGCCGGATGGCGCACCCATCGAATCGAAAGAAAAAATCCATTACCCTCGTTTTGATGTTTTTTATACGCACAAGGCCAACCGATTTTCATTGAGCTATGTAAAACAGGTTCAAGGGGTAGTCTGTTCCGGGGGTATATGCCGCTTGGAGCCTGCCTTCAGCGGCGTGAAAATGTCAATCAACTCAACGTTTTGAGCATTTTTGGATGGTTATTATTGTTTAATTATTGAATTGTTATGATTGTTACATTGCACCAGCAATACCAACAATCCAACAATTAAGCAATCCAACAATCCTGCATTTCCAATATGAAAAAGCATATCCTTTTCCTATTTGCTACCGCATTGCTTTTTAGTGCTTGCGATGAAATCTCACCAACGGTCACTGGCTCTATGGGCGGAAACACCGGAGGTGGCCCCGTGGAAGACCAGCTACGGCAAGTGCTCATCGAGGAGTTCACGGGAGTGCGCTGCGTGCAGTGCCCAGGTGGCTCCTTGGCTATTGAGGCACTCTTGGGCCAGCATGGCGACCAATTAGTGGCCGTTTCCATCCATGCTGGCGACTTCGCCCCTCCGTACAACGACAGCAACTATGACTTCCGCACCGATGAAGGCAACCAAATCATCAACTATCTGGAAAAGCCTGCTGGCTACCCCTCGGCAGTGGTGAACCGCAAGCATTTCGAGGGTCAGTTCAACCTCCAGTTGAGCCAAGGCGATTGGGCTGGATCCATTGTCTCTGAACTCGAAATAGCTCCTAAGGTGCGCATCAATATTGAGCCAGTTTATGACGCTGCCAGCCGTGAGCTATCAGCCGATGTGACCCTCTTTGTGGATGAAGCCATCACCGACCCCGAAGTGCGCCTCAGCCTCATGATAACCGAAAGCGGCATCATTGATAAACAGATTACTCCCGCAGGCATAAACACGGCGTACGTCCACAAGCATGCGCTCAGGGGCATGCTCACCAACTGGGACGGCGACCCCATCACTGAAGCCTTGACGCCAGGTGCTGAAATTGAAAAAAGCTATACTTTCACAGTACCTGCCGAATGGGTACCTGAAAAATGCGAAATTGTGGCTTTCGTAAGCCTCGCCGGAACAACCAAGGACGTACTGCAAGCACACCAGGTACATTTGGTTGAGTAAACCCTCATCGCCAATGGGGTTTATTGGGTTGATAAGGGTTGATTCGGCAGTTGCCATCAACCCTTATCAACTTTATGAACCTATCAACCCAAAGAAGGAACGTTTAAAAGCATCTTCCAAGGTTTGCCGCCTTTCGGCGGCAAACCTTGGAAGATGCATGTGGTTTTATTTTTTTTTCATTACTAAATATGACCATCCAAAATCCATTCCGCAGGAATAGACACATCAAAGAGACCGATGACCTCGGCTTTGGTGTCCGAATCATTGGGGAAAAAGAGAGGCTTATAGGCAAGGATGGCAGCTATAATGTGGAGCGGGTAGGTGGGAAAGCTTGGAGCCCCTACCAAGACCTCGTGGAAATGACATGGAGGCGGTTTTTTGGCGTGGTTGTGACGTTTTTCGTCGTCGTCAACATTGTTTTCGCTTTTATACTCACTGGGATTGGGATTGACTGCCTGAGTGGCGTCAGGCAAGGTTCTTGGCTGGAGAATTTCGAACAGGCTTGGTTTTTCAGTGTGCAGACCTTCACCACGGTGGGCTATGGCAGCATCAGCCCCTCCTGCATTTCCACCAATTTCGTGGCAGCGGCCATCGCACTTGTAGGTCTCATGTCAGCGGCATTAGCTACGGGGCTGCTATTTGTCCGTTTTTCCAAACCCACGTCCCAGCTTGTTTTCAGCAAGAATGCCATCATCACGCCTTATCGTGACGGACATAGTTTCCAGTTCCGCATCGCCAACAAGCGCAGCAGCCGCCTCATCAATCTTGATGTGAAGCTCACAGCCTCTTGGGTGGAAACCAATGACCAAGGCGTGAAGGGCCGGAAGTTCGCCCGCCTGAAACTGGAACGCGACAAGGTGGTGATGCTGCCCCTCAACTGGAACATCGTACACCCCATTGATGAAGAAAGCCCCTTCTGGGAACGCACACCCGAAGATTTGAAGGAGATGAACGTGGAAGTGATTGTGTTGATTGAAGCCTTCGATGAGACCTTCTCGCAGACCATTTTTGCCAATGGTTCTTATTGTGACGAAGAATTTTTGTACGATGTAAAATGGAAGCCCATGTACTACCCCGACCCAGAAGGGAGTGGCAAGACGATTCTGGATTTAGGGGCGATTGATGAGGTAGTTACTTTAGAATAAAATTACCATTCGCCTAATGCGTTATTTTTTCCCAATTCTCTTGCTGTGCTGCGCAATAACACCCGTTTTTGCGCAGCAAAAAGACTTTGCCATCATCGCCTATTACGCAGGCGACGACAAAGCCATTGACCATTACAGTGTCGAGAATCTGACCCATATCATTTTCAGCTTTTGCCACCTGAAAGGGTACAACTTGGCTGTTGACAACCAGCAGGATAGCCTGACCATCCGGCACCTCGTCTCGCTGAAGGCCCGCAATCCGAACTTGAAGGTCTTTCTCTCGCTTGGGGGCTGGGGCGGCTGCAAACCCTGCTCCGAGGCTTTTTCCACCAAAAAAGGGCGAAAGGCATTTGCCAAGTCCGTAAAATCCCTGCTCGAAACCTACCAGGCCGACGGCATTGACCTCGACTGGGAGTACCCGGCCATCGAGGGGCATCCCGGCCACCCTTGGAAACCACAGGACCGGCCCAATTTCACGGATTTGGTGAAGAAGTTGCGAAAGGAATTAGGTTGGGGCTATGGCCTGAGCTTTGCCGCAGGCGGCTTTACGGAGTTCTTGAAAAAATCCGTTGAATGGAAGAAAATAATGCCACAATTGGACTACGTGAACGTAATGAGCTACGACTTGGTGAACGGCTACAGCAAAGTGACTGGCCACCACACGCCGCTTTATTCCACAAAAGAACAGTACGAATCAACCGACCGTGCGGTTCGCTTTCTCGATTCCATCGGCGTTCCCTTGCATAAGGTGGTCATCGGTGCAGCGTTTTATGGCAGGGTATGGGAAAACGTGCAAAACGTCAACAACGGCCTTTACCAGCCGGGGAAGTTCAAAAGAGGCGTTTCACAGAATTATCTTGGGAAGTACATGCAGGAGAACTCCGGCTTCGCTGGTTTTTGGGACGAAACCGCACAAGCGCCCTATTATTATAATGCCAGCAAGCAGCTTTTTTTGACGAATGATAGTGAGCTTTCTGTTTCCTTGAAAACAAAATACGCCAAGCAAAAAGGACTGGGCGGCATCATGTTCTGGCAATTGGCCGAAGATGTTTCCAATCAGCCTCAAACAGAGCCTATGATTGAAGGCAGCATCAAGCCAAAGAGCCTACTCGACGCCATCCGCGAGGCTGCGAACTGATTTGCCGTGTCGGCTGGGTTGTTGGGGGCTACAACCAAGTTGGCCTACCTAAAAAACTTCCTTTCAAACACCGACTCGTTCCCCACGGCATCCCGCACCACCAAGCTGAAATCGTGTTCGCCCGATGTGATGGTCTCGCCATCAAAATAGTGGGTGATGGTTCCGTTCTTCTTGTCGTACTGCATCAGCACCCATTTGCCGTCCACACGAGCCTCGTAACTGAGCGGCTCCACATTGGGCGAGGTGGCCACATTGTCACTGATTTTGAAAGAAAACTGCTTGTAGTTCTTCATGTTCTGTCCGAAGACCATCTGCCGAATGGTGGGTGGCGTCACGTCCATCATGATAGCATAGGCACCGAGGTCACGCACCTTGGCCCGCAGCAGGCCATCCTCCCATCGGCCACCGCAGTTCAGTATGCGGCTGCCTTCGCAATAGGCGACGAACACCTTCGGCTTTAGCTCGGCAGGTATGGACTGCGTTGGCCGCAGGCCGATGTCGAAGAAGTCGTGCACGGGAGTCCGGCTGTCGTTGAGGCGGTGGACTTTAGAATAGTAGCTGGAGGAGCGCTCCGGCAGCACGTCGTATTTCAGGTAAAGGTCTTCATAAAGCGTGCCGGGTGGCATGTGCAAATAAAGCCCTTCTGTACGAATCATATTGCCCTCGTTGTATGGCAACACATAGTTGTATTTCTGATTGAGCACCTGCTGCGCCAACACAACGGCGTTCGGTTTCAGCTTGGCATAAAACTCCAAGGTGGTACTGTTGCCCGCGACGTCGGCAGCTACCATCGTAATCTTGCTCACTTGGCCATCCTGCAGGTCGAGTACACCGTGGTTGGCCCTGCGGCGGTAGATGGAAAGCTGGTTGCCCGGCAAGGAATAGCAGCGGTTGTAATAGCTGTTTTTTGTTACCCGCTCCTCGTAGTCGCAATGGGCATTGATATAGCGGGTTTCATCGAAACCAAAGGATTCCAAACTGAAATCGTAAATCACCGAATCATCTTGGTACACGACCAGTTCATAGATGCCGTTCCAATTGCTCACCCTGTCCAAATGGTCATAGACCTTAAGACCAAAGCCCGTTTGTCCGGCATCAAGCAGCACGGTGTCGCCCTTTATACGATAAGTGTCGCCCGATTTATAGAGGCTTACCGATTTCGAGGCCAGTTCTTCCCGTTTTTCGTTGAGGGTATAGACCTTCAAAGCGTGCATTTTCGGGGCGATATTGTCCACTACCCGAAAGCCGAAAAGCAGTGGGTTGATGGGGTTCTGGGTACTCGTTTCCCGCACCTCGAAATGGAGGTGTGCACCGTTGGAGGAGCCAGTGTTGCCCATTTTGCCGATTTCTTCGCCTTGCGAAACAGGGAATTTTTCGTGGGTCAAGTCCATGTCTATCTCAAAGGATTCTTGCACGTACTGTTGCGCTTTGACCCACTTGTCTATTTCTGGCTTGAACTTGTCGAGGTGGGCGTACACAGTCGTGTAGCCGTTCGAGTGGCTGATGTAGAGCGAATTGCCGTAGCCGCTCTTGTCCACTTTTATCCTTGAAATATAGCCATCGGCAGCCGAGAAAACGGCATCACCAGCGATGCCCCTCGCCGATTTGATGTCAATGCCAGCATGGAAATGGTTGGGGCGCAGTTCGCCGAAAGTGCCGGAAAGCAGCAGCGCTTGCGCCACGGGGGCTTGAAAGTAGTTGGCGGGATAGTTGCCACGCACGGCGGGCTTCATCTTGGGATAGGCAAAGGCAAATAATAGCAGTGTGAGTACGAAGAACGGAAAAATCCTTTTCATCTCTGTTTGTTCTAAAGTTTTTGACAAAACAATTATAGGGCGAAAAACGAATATGGAGGGTTCCTCTTGCATAAATCACATTTTTCATCTGATTTGTGCAGTCGGCCTGCAATTAGGGGGAAATATAAATCGGCAGGGAGCAAATAAGATTGGCACTTCGAGCGGCGTCCAAAATATGCCGGAAATGCCAACGTCGGCTGCATATTCAAAAAACGTGTCAAAAATCAAAACCGGGCCAATCTTTTGGCGTAGAACACGCTATTTTTGCGCACTTTTTGAAAAAGTTGTGAGTTTCGAGTTGTGAGTTTCGAGTTAGGCCCGGAGCTGCACCACTCGAAACTCGTAACTCAAAACTCGAAACTTCAACCACATGTATCGTACCCACAACTGCGGCGAGCTCCGCATCTCACACGTCGGACAAGAAGTCACACTCTCAGGCTGGGTGCAGATCGGGCGTGATTTCGGCGGCCTTACCTTCGTTGACCTTCGTGACCGCTACGGCATCACGCAGCTTGTCTTCAACATGGACGACGACGCAGCGCTTTGCGGGCAAGCCCGCAAACTGGGCCGTGAGTTCGTCATCACTGCCTCCGGCAAAGTGCGGGAGCGCTCCAGCAAGAACCCAAACCGCCCCACTGGTGACGTTGAGATTGAAGTGAAATCCCTCACCGTCCTCAACGCCTCCAAAACCCCGCCCTTCACCATCGAGGACGTTTCGGACGGCGGCGACGACCTCCGCATGAAGTACCGCTACCTCGACATCCGGCGCTCGCCCGTGCAGCAGAACCTCATCTTCCGCTCCAATGTGGCCATCGAGACCCGCAAGCACCTCGCCAGCGTCGGTTTCATCGAAATCGAAACGCCAAACCTCATCAAGAGCACGCCGGAAGGTGCCCGTGACTTCGTGGTGCCCAGCCGCATGAACCCCGGCCAGTTCTACGCCCTGCCGCAGTCGCCGCAGACCTTCAAGCAAATCCTGATGGTGGCGGGCATGGACAAATACTTCCAAATCGTGAAGTGCTTCCGGGACGAGGACCTGCGGGCCGACCGCCAGCCGGAGTTCACCCAGATAGATTGCGAGATGGCCTTCGTGACCCGTGAGGACGTGCTGAACGCCTTCGAGGGGCTGACCAAGCACCTGTTCCAGTCCGTGCTCGGCATCACGCTGCCCGACTTCCCTCGCATGAGCTACGACGAGGCCATGACCCGCTACGGTTCCGACAAGCCGGACACCCGCTTCGGCATGGAATTCTGCGAACTGAACGACGTGGCACAGGGCCACGGTTTCTCCGTTTTCGACAGTGCGGAACTGGTGGTGGGCATCTGCGCCGAGGGGCAGGCTGAAAAGTTTTCCAACAAAGACATCAAAGACCTGACGGAGTGGATGCAGCGCCCGCAAATCGGGGCGAAGGGCCTTGTTTGGATTAAATACAACAGCGACCCGAACGACGAAATGGGCCGTTTCCGCAGCAGCGTAAGCAAGTTTTACAGCGAAGACCAGTTGCAGGCGTTTGCGGATAAAATGGGCGCCAAGCCGGGCGACATTATGTTCGTGCTGAGCGGCGAAGCCGAAAAAACCCGCAAGCAGCTCAACGAACTCCGCCTCGAAATGGGCAGCCGAATGGGCCTCCGCAACCCCGGCGACTTCAAGCCGCTCTGGGTCGTCAACTTCCCGCTGCTGGAGTGGGACGAGGACACGCAGCGCTTCTACGCCATGCACCACCCGTTCACCGCACCGCTGCCGGAGGATGCCGAGAAGATGATGTCCGGCGACCATGAGACGCTGAAAAACCTGCGTGCCAACGCCTACGACCTCGTGCTGAACGGCGTGGAAATCGGCGGCGGCAGCATCCGTATCCACGACCGGGCCTTGCAGGAAAAGAACTTCAAGCTGCTGGGCTTCACGCCGGAGCAGGCCGAGAACCAGTTTGGCTTCCTGCTCGGTGCCTTCGAGTATGGTGCACCCCCACACGGCGGCATCGCTTTCGGCCTCGACCGCCTCTGCGCCGTGATGCGTGGGCAAACGAGCATCCGTGATTTCATCGCTTTCCCGAAGAACAACCAGGGACGGGACATGATGATTGATGCACCGGATGTGCTGGATGAAGCGCAGTTGAAGGAGTTGAATTTGAAGGTGGACATAGTGGCGAAGGGCTGATATCCACCAAGAGAAAGTAGATAACGAGCGGGCATGGGTCGGAGGATTCATGCCCGTTTTTGTTAAACGAGTATATTTGCCAACATACAACCAATTCAAATACGACTACCAATGGAAACATCCCCCCACACCCGTCACCTTCGTGACCTGCCGCCCCGCCAAGTCAACTTGTTCACCAAAGCAGTCATCCTGTGCAGCGGGTTCATGCAACAATTTGGCTGGATTTTCTTCATCATGGGCAGTTTGTTTACTTGGGTTTTCCTTCCAGCATCTACCGTGCGGTACTGGTTTGAGTTTGGCAAAGACTGGAAAGAGGTGCCAGGCAAGGTGATTTCGGGGGAGGCGACCAACTCGGCAGTGAACGAACAGACCGTTTATCGCTATTTCCATTCTTTTGAGGTAAATGGCCAACGATACACGGGTAAGAGTTTCTCTGCGGGACAAGGCTTTTCCGATGGACAGGAAGTCACCATTCGTTACGACGCCAAAGCACCGGACAAATCGAGTTATGTGGTGGGGTCTGACAGGGCGGTATTCCCTGCTTGGGTATTGTTCATACTGATTTTCCCCGTGATTGGATTCGTATTCATCGTCAATAATATCCGACAGAACATCCGGGCCATTCGGTTGCTGGAAATCGGCGAGTTCACTCGTGGCACGATGTGCTCGAAGGAGGGTACTGGCACCACCATCAAAATCAACAACACGACCTATCCTGTTTTTAAATACACCTTCGAATTCGAGGCGGGCGGGCGCACCCACAATGCTGCTTGCAAAACCCATCATGCTTGGCTGGTGGAGGACGAACAGCGGGAAATCATCCTTTACGACAAGTACAACCCCGACTTCAACATCGTATTTGATGCAACGGCCAATATGCCCAACATCAATGAGCAGGGCAGTCTGGAGTCGGCTGGAATAGGGAAGGTGGTCTATCTTGTGTTACCTTTGTTGGGGCTGGCAATCCACCTGCTATTTTTATGGTATGGAGCACCCTTCACAATGGGTTGACACCCAGTCGTCAGCCGTTCATCGCAAACCGTCAACCGTTTTTTTATGTGGAAACAAAACACAAACCTATCCTACCTCAACACATTGAATGCCAACACTTTAGGCGAAAACCTCGGCATTGAGTTCACTGAGATTGGAGAGGATTTCATCATCGCTAAAATGCCCGTTGACCACCGCACGGTGCAGCCCTACCGGCTATTGCACGGTGGTGCATCGGTGGCCTTGGCCGAAACCTTAGGCAGTGTGGCGTCCACACTTTGCATTGAAGATTTGACCAAAAAAATGGCCGTCGGCGTGGAAATCAATGCCAACCATTTGCGGCCAGCAACGAAAGGCTTTGTTTATGGAAAGGTCATGCCCATCCGGGTCGGGAAGGCCATGCACGTTTGGAACATCGAAATCAGCGATGAAAAAGGCAAGCTGGTTTGCGTGAGCAGGCTGACGGTGGCAGTGGTGGATAAGGCTTAGCAGTTGGCAGTTGGCAATTGGCAATTGGCAATTAGCAATTAGCAGTTGGCAGTTGGCAGTTGGCAGTTGGCAGTTGGCAGTTGGCAGTTAATGCAACAAATTGTTAATCAATGGGTTGCGAAGCGAAACGTTATTTCTTACTTGCCCAGAAGCCGCAACTCAGCAATACTCACCGCCGTGTCGGGGTACTTGGCCAGGAAGTCTTTCAACATGGCCTCGTCCAGCAGGAAGGTTAGCTTCTTGCCAAAATGGCCTGGGGATTTCAGGTGGATGGAGACAATATGGAACAGCCCCAAGTCCCGCTCCGTGAACTTTTCAATACTATCGAAAGTATAACGGGCCGTCTTGTAATAGTTGGAAACATAGAGGTATTGCTCGTCCAGTTCTACCCTTTTCAATTGCAGGAAAGTGAACCAGAAAAAAAGAAACCCTAACAAAAGGAAGACTGCCAGCCCCAACTTCATCCAAAGTGCTGGCACTGGGCCAAAATTTGGCACCTCCGATATCCAAACAGCGAAGGTGAACAACCCGAAGAAAACCATCCAAATGGTCGGGATGAATATCTTCAGGAAAAGGGTGGCGTTCGATGAAATTCTTTGCATGAAAGAAAATTGGGGAAACCTGGGAAATTGAGGAAACATAAGAATTTCTCAATTTCTAATTTCCTAATTTCAAGTTTTTGCGAGCGCTTTTTCCTCCGCTGCTTCCTCCAGTGCCTTGCGTTTTTCTACCCGCTTCGACACCACGATGCTGATTTCATAAAGGCCAAACAGCGGCAACGCAATCAAAATCTGGCTGAATGCATCAGGCGGGGTGATGATGGCCGCCACGATGACGATGACCACGGCGGCATGGCGGCGGTATTCCTTCAAAAATGAGGACGAAATCAGGCCAATATTCGTGAGCACATGCGCTGCCACTGGCAGCTGGAAAATCAGGCCCGTTGGGATGGTGAACATGAGCATATAACTGATATACGACCCCAAGGCAGGGGTGCTTTCCACGCCCGGCAGTTGGTAGCCCGTGAGGAAGCTGATGGCAAAGGGCGATATGACGAAATATCCGAACAGCACGCCCAGCGTGAACAAAAATGAGCAAATCAGCACTGCCCCACGGCTGGCTTTTTGCTCTTTTTCATAGAGTCCCGGCTTCACGAAGCGCCAAATTTCCCAGAAAACATAAGGGATGGCGAGTATCAAACCCAACAAAAATGAAATCTTCATGTGGGTCAGGAACAGCTCGCCCATGTCGGGTGTGATGAGGTCGAATTTTTCTGGGTAGAAGCAAAGCTGCTCCTTCATGCCCATTTTATCGGAGAGGTTGCAGATGACCTTGTAGGTGATGAAATCGGGGTTTCGGGGGCCAAATACCACCTGATTGAACACAAAATCCTTCATAAAGAACAGCACGAGGGCGATGCCCAAAATGACCAGTACCGAGCGGATGATGTGCCACCGCAGCTCTTCGATATGGTCGAAAAAGGACATTTCCTTTTCTTCCTTCCCTTTATTGTCCGGCATATCGTCTATGCCAATTTGGTCAAGTGCCATTCAGTATGTTGTCTAATTTTTCCTTCGGAAAAGCGGTGGCAAAAGTAGCAAAAGCCGTCATTGCAAGCCACGTTGTTCCGATGCAATTCGAGTATTAACGTTTTGTTCGTCTAAAAAAACTTTGTGTCGTCTGTGTTACTATTTTTCCAAGCCTGCATTAATTGGTCAATGCGCAGCGCTACAACTCCTCTCCCCAACTGAACAATCGGGGAACTCGAAACTCAAAACTCGTAACTTGAAACTTTCCATGTAACACGGCTACCAATCTTTTACACTACATTTTCTAACGTTTAAACTATTTGTGCTATGTCAATTCCAAAGGAGCCGCGCCAGCTCATGGTCAACCTCATGTACCTGGTGCTCACCGCCATGCTTGCCCTCAATGTTTCGGCGGAGGTGCTGCAAGCATTTTTTACGATGGATGAAAGCCTCGGCGAGAGCAACCGCCTCGTCGAAGGCTCCAACCAGCAGCTCGTCAATGCCATTGGCGAGCAGGCCGAAGCCTACGCCCAGTTCAGGCCCTACAAGGAGAAGGCCGCCCAAGCGCAGGTCATTTCCAAGGAATTCAACGACTACATGGCTTCCCTTCGGGAGCTGCTTTTGAAAGAAGCCGGTGGCCCTGGCGAGGATGGTTTGCCGCTTCGCAAAGCGGACAAGGACATTCCCACCCGCTTGTTTTTGAACGAAGGAAGGGGCGAAGACCTCCGCAAAAAAGTGGAGGAAACCCGCCAAAAACTGCTCGCCCTCGTGGACGAGGAGGATGCCCGCAAACAGCTTTCCGAGCGTATTCCATTGAAAATCAGCGCATTGCCGAAGGACACCGACAAAAAATCGTGGGAGCAGTTCACCTTCCAACAGATGCCCGTGGCCGCCGTGGTGCCCATCCTCACCAAGTTCCAGAACGACGCACGGGTGGCCGAGACCGCCCTGCTCAACCACTTCGCCAGCAAGATGAACGTGACGGTGAAGCCCGACAAGTTCGCCCCCGTCATCGCCGCCGACAAGAGTTATGTCATCCGGGGCGAGGAGTTCACGGGCGAGATTTTCCTCGCCGCCTATTCCTCCACTGCCGACAATATCGCCGTGAGCGTGGACGGAAAACCGCTGCAAGTACGGGACGGCAAGGCGGTCTTCGTCTCCAACCCCAACAGCATCGGCACGAAGGAGCACGAGATGGCCATCCGCCTCACCAACCCCCTCACGGGCGAGGCCGAGACCTACCGCAAACAATTCAGCTACGAGGTAGGTGACCGCAGCGTGACCGTGAGCGCCGACCAGATGAACGTGATGTACATGGGCGTCGAAAACCCGATTTCAGTCGTGGCAGCGGGCATTCCTAGCGGCCAGATGAAGGTCGTGGCCGATGGCGTCACGCTCACCTCCAAGGGCAACGGCAAGTTTATGGCCACGCCGCAGCGCCCCGGCAAAGCCACCGTGACCGTCAGTGGCGGCGGCCTCAAGCCCACCAGCTTCGAGTACCGGGTGAAGCGCATCCCCGACCCCGTGATGATGATGAGCAAGCACAAGGGCGGGCGCATCAGCGTGGCCGAGTTCAAGGCGCAAACAGGCATTTACCCAATGCTCGAAGGCTTTGATTTCAACGCCAAATGCGATGTGCAAGGCTTCAACGTGGTGCGGGTGCGCAAGGGCGATGCCGTGGAAGCGCCGAACCGTACGGGCAAGTTCGGCTCGGAGGTGCAGCGACTGCAAGAGGCGGCGCAGCGTGGCGATATTTTTTACTTTGAAAAAATTAAGGTGAAATGCCCGGGCGACAACAAGGATGGGTTGAGGGACATGGGGGGCATGATGTTCACGTTGATTTGATAGGTGAATTGTTGAATTGCTTCCTTGTTGAATTGTTGTACACGCTTCGCTCGGCACACGTCGCTTTTGTCATGGTCGAAGACCACCTCTGCGTCACGTTGTGCGTCAAATCGTGACGCAGAGGTGGTCTTCGACCATGACAAAAGCGGCGCACAGCGGGACGACAACCATGAGGCTCTCGAAGCATAAAGAATCACAACTAATTCATTTTCAATAATTTAAATTCAACCCAAAGCCGTTAAATCACCTTATTTATCGGCCATTTCCAAAAAAAAATCTTCTATGAAAAAATCAATCGTTTTCGCAGCCCTCATCGGCGCTGCCCAGTGGCTCTTTGCCCAACCCCTAAACGACATCACGTCACGGACGGTCGTTTCCGATAAAAATGTGTTGGCCTACGAGGTGCCCAATGAACGGGACATTTTTTGGCAAAAAACCGTCTGGCGGGTGCTCGATGTGCGGGAAAAGATGAACCACCCGTTCACCTATCCCGAAGCGCCGTTTTTCAACCTGTTGACCCAAGCTGCCCAAGCCGGCGAACTCACGCTCTACAGCGCCGAAAAGGACGACTTCTCTCAGCCGCTTTCCACTGAGGATTTGAACGGAACGCTCTACCCCATTGACACGGTGCTGGTTGCCATTGATGAAAACAATTTTGAAACCCGAATCATCCGAACCGAGGTCAATTTCGAGGACGTTAAACGGTTCAGAATCAAGGAGATGTGGTATTTCGACAGCAAATCATCGGCTTTGAAAGTACGCATCCTCGGCATTGCCCCACTAAAGGAAAAATACAGTGAGAACGGTGATTTCATTGGCGAAGGCCCGCTGTTTTGGGTACACATGCCGAGCGCCCGGCCCATGCTGGCGAGGGAAAACGTCTTCGTGACAGGCAACGAGGCTGCCCGCATGACTTGGGAGGATTTGTTTGAAATGCGCTTTTTTTCCAGCTATATCATGAAGGAGGGCAATGTGCGGAACAACCGCCTGCAAGACCTCTATTCCGGGGTGGACATCCTGCTGGAGGCGGACAAAATCAACCAAGAAATTTTCAATTATGAGCACGACCTCTGGTCGTATTGAGTGATGTATATGCGAAAGTCCCGGCACTTTGCAGTGACCGGGGCTTCGTTTTTTATTAAAATAGGGTCGTTATTTACATCCCGCCGGAGCGGCGCTTGGCGTCTTTTTGCGAAGCTTTCCGCTCTTGTTCGAGCTTGCGCATGGCTTCACGCTGTGCCTCACGGGTCTGTTCCATCGCTTGCTCGATTTCTTCCCGCTGCCGTTCCATCAGTTCTTGTTGTTGCTCCCGCAACTCGGCCATCCGCTGCTCCAACTCTGCAAGCTGTTCCTCGTTCGTGGTCCGCCAACTGTCGGCTTCGCTCAAGCTTTTAGCAGCAATCTCCCATTCCCTTTCAAAATGGGCTGGAAAATCTTCACTCCGAAGCGCCCGCAATTCTGCCAGAGCTTCCCTGTTCAGTTCATTGCAATCAAGTGCCAAGGCGGGAAAATCAAAGTGGAACTGGTCTGGAGCGACGGCTGGAAAATCCCACCCGAAATTAATTTTGGGCATGTCCTGCATGATGATGGTCTTGTCGCCCTTTTTCAGCCCGGTGATTTCTTGGCCGTTCACGATGATGGTGCCTTTTTTACCGTCTTTCACCACGATTTCCACGGGTTCACCGCCATCTTCCGTTTCGATGAGAAAGGTAGTGCCATTGCGGTCCTTCTGTGTAGTGATTTTCCGTGCACCCGGCACTGGAGGCGCAGGTGGGGCCGCTGGTGCTGGGTAGCCCTCGAAAGATGGAGGCGCTGGCGGGGCTGGCATTGCAGGAAACTCAGGAAATTCTGGTGCTTCGGGAGCTTCAGGTGGTTCTGGCATATTCGCCAAAATCTCTTGCACTTGCTCCTCGTACTCGCCGTAGCGGTCGGGCGGAATCACTTCGCCGTCCACTTCCAGGAACGTGATTTTGCCGTCCTTGACCCTCACTTCCACCTGCTCGTCGTTGGTGCTGATGTAGAAATGGGCGTCCTGCATGCCATCGGGAATGGTATCTGCTTCGATAGGATACTTCGCCACCTCATCGTAGGGCATCGGGGCTTCGGCGGGTTCAAAAATGGGCGTTTCATCGGAAACCACCTTGGTCAAAAAATTGCCGAAAGGCGTGTTCGCTTGCACGGACAGCAGCACGACGGCTACGGTCAGCAGCAGGGTTGCTGAGAGTTTTTCCATAAGATTAGATTTATTTTGTGAAGGTTGCAGAATGCGTTTGATGCGCAGCAATAGCTGGTTTTTGTTTTTGGAAAACGGCATGGCCAAGGCGGGGGCAGCCATTTGCAGCTCTTGCAGGCTGACGAGCGCCTTGGCGTAGGCCAGCGAATTGCCGCAGAGCCGCACGGCGATGTCGTCGCAGCAGTTCTCCCGCTCGGTGCGCACATGGGCGGACACCCACCACACCGCAGGGTTGAAGTAGAAAATGGTTTCCACCACGGACTGGAGCAGGTTGAGCAGGTAGTCGTTGCGGAGCACATGCGCCAGCTCGTGCGCCAAAATAGCCTCTACCTGCACAGGCGAAAGGTGGTTCACCGCCCCGATAGGCAGCAGAATGACGGGCTTCAACCAGCCAAGCGCCATCGGGGTTTGCGCCAGCGCCGATTCCAGTACCTGCACGGGCCGACGGATGCTCAGTTCTTCGCAAAGCATGGCCACGTACTCCTGCCACTCGCTCGGCAGTGGCGAGGTCATGCGGTTCTTCAATTGCTGGATATAGAGCAGTCCGCCCATCAGTTTTAGCATAAAAAATACGAGGCCAATGCCCCAAACCGTGACGATAAGCGGCAGGTGCGGGGTGAAATACTCGCTGAAAAAACCAGTGTTGCTTTCCATGAAATAGCGGCCCAGCAGTTCGCCTTCGTCGCTCCAAATCTCCCCGGTCAGTTCTGGTTCGGCATGGCTTTTATTTAGGTAAAAACCAAAAGTGCCGAGCGCCAAGAACAGAATGGAGCCGAGCGCCACGTTGCCAGCCGCATAGCGTTTCCGGGCATCGGTCTTTTGCCAGGCGAGCAGGTAGGCGGCCAGCAGCAGCGCCACGGCAAAGGCTTGCCACAGGGAGTGGAGCACCGTCCAGCCAAGGGCTTGGAGGATGTCGTTGGGCAGAAGTTGGTGGATGAAATCCATCTTATGTGTTTTTTTAATCTTGTGCTTGGAATTGCTTCGTAATTCCAAGCACAAGAAATATGTTTTGCATTCGAGCCTATTTTTGCGTTACCATCATTTAGTTTTCAATAATTCCTCCAATTCACTTTTTACTTCTTCATCATCAGGTTTTATTCTGAGTGATTTTTGATACAACCAAATAGCTTCTTCCTTTTTGCCAATCATAGCCAAAGCATAGGCATACCAACTGTAAGCATTTGCACTATTGGGGAACAATATTGTATTAAATTTAAAAACTTCTAATGCAAGTTCTAAATTATTATTACCTTTTAATGATTTTTCCTCAAGAAGTTCTCCACCCAACCTAATCATATCATCCTCATTCAAAGCATAGTGGATGGTATCATCTCTCAACTGTTGAAATTTAAAAAATGCTGTATCAATACCATTTTCAACTAAAGTACTTCCATACAATCTTGTCAAAGACTGTTTTGTTGGTACAATCGGTTTATAGTTTAGTATGTTCATTGCATTTACGCCATTTTTGTAAATGCCTGAACTGAATGTATTATCAAGAACTATCACTGTTTGTCTTTTATCAATATTTCGTAAAAGAATACTCAAAGCGCCCGGCACTCCTCCAGTATGCCAAACAATTTTCCCATTTGTTGTGTCATCAAATATAAACCAACCTAAGCCATATGATGCTTTTCCTATATTAATGTCAGCATTAGCATATTCACCCGATGTTAGCTTAGTTGGCATAAAAGCTTCTTCAAGTGTAGAATTTTTTAAAAGTTTACCTGAATAAAGGATTTGGTCAAATTTGAACAAATCGTCTGTAGTTGAAACGCCATTTCCTTGTCCTACAATTCCACGTAAACAATACACACTCCAATGAAATCGTTCAATACTATCCACATTTTGCAATGCAGAAGAATACTTAAATGGGTACGTGTAATTTATTGATTTGTGTTTCCCAAGCAATGCAACTGAGTCCATTTTGAAAAATGTATTATTCATTTTGGCTGGAACAAAAATATGCTGACGAACATAATCTTGATAGCCTATTCCTGTAATTTTTTCTATAATTATTGCAAGCAAAACGTAGTTTATATTTGAATAAGTCCATTTTTCATAAGGCTTATTTTCTAAAGGTTTTTCCCATATTTTAAATGATGGTAAAACGTCTTTATTTGTAAATATTTTATTTGGATTGTTTTTTATTTCTTCTTCAAACAGGTCCCAATCAGGTAAACCTGATGTGTGAGTAAGCAAATTTCTGATAGTGATGTCGGGGTAGGGAAAATCTTTGAGATACTCCACTACACGGTCATCCAATTTTAATTTTTCTTTTTCTTTGAGTTGCAAAATAGCAATTGCTGTAAATGTTTTTGTGATGGAAGCCAATGATAAGATAGAGTTTTCATTATGAAGCGTCTTGGTTCCAAAATTTGAATATCCAAATGATTTTTTATAAACAGGCATTCCATTTTCGGCAACAAGAACATTTCCATTAATCTGCCCAAAAGCGTAAAGCGAGTTAAACAAACTATCTAATTTTTGTGAACTTGTTTGAGCAAAAGAATTTGTCCAAACAAGTATAAACGCAATTAAAAAACGTATTTTCATTTTGTCGCTTTTTTAAGTTAATTTCAAGCCGTAGCGTATCGCCCTGTTATGAAGAAAACAGTTTATTCATCTTCGTTTTCCATTTTCTCGATGAGTGCCTTGATTTGGTCAAGCTCATCCTTGCTGGCCTTGTGGTTGCCGAGGGCCTGCATGACGAGGTTCATGGCCGAGCCACTGAACACATTGTCCACAAAAGTGCCGAGCAAGTTGCGCTGGGTGACATCCCTTTCGATGGCAGCTTCGTAGATATGGCTGCGGGCATCGGTATTGCGGCTGACCAAGCCTTTCTCGAACATGATTTGCATGAGCTTGAGGGTGGTCGTGTAGCCGACCTCCCGCTTCTCGGCCAGTTCGTCGTTGACGAAACGGACGGAACTTGGGCCGTTTTCCCAGAGCACTTGCAGGATTTCCAGTTCTGCCTCGGTGGGTTTTGGTAGCATCTTATCGTTCATTTTTGATGTTTGAAAGACAGTAAAAAATGTCGAGCGTTTTCTACGACAGATTTCGTACTGCAATTTTATACGAACCTTTTCGTAAGTCAAAATTTTTCTACGATTTTTTTCGTAGAAAGCTGAAAATCTAAGTTTTTGTAAGGTTTTTGAAGTTTTAACGTCCATTTAAGCATTGGGGAAAGGCCAATGGAGAACCGTTCGGTGATTGGCCTGTTTTATCACAACTAAATCCAAAACATGAAAATCTTCATCATTCCAGCCTTGGTTTTTAGCTTCGCCTTTGGCTCCTGTGCCCAATCGCAGCAAAAACAAACCAAGGCTGTCTCAAAAGCAACGACTGAAACCATGCAAAACAGCAATCTTTCCTTGGCCACGCTCGGCAATGGCTGCTTCTGGTGTACCGAGGCCATTTTTCAACAATTAAAAGGAGTGGAGTCGGTGGCTTCGGGCTACTCTGGTGGGCAGGTCAAGAACCCAAGTTACCGGGAAGTCTGCGACGGCACAACGGGCCATGCGGAATGCCTTCAAATCCAGTTCGACCCATCTGTCATTTCTTATGAAAAATTGCTGGAGGTCTTCTTCACCACCCACGACCCTACGACGCTCAATCGCCAAGGGGCGGACGTAGGCACACAGTACCGCTCGGTGATTTTTTACCACGACGAGGAGCAGCGGGCCATTGCGGAGCGGGTGAAAAAAGAGTTTGCCCCGACGATTTGGGACAACCCCATCGTGACGGAAATAACGACCTTCGACAAATTCTACAAGGCTGAGGACTATCACCAAAACTATTTCAACGACAACCCGAACCAAGGCTATTGTCGCATTGTCATCAATCCGAAGGTGCAGAAGTTCCGGGAGAAATATGCCAGTCTGCTAAAAGAATAATTTTGAAAAATACTTGAAAATGCAAGCCAAAACAAAGGAAAATTGGAATAAGCTGACACCACAAGAGGAATACGTCATCGAGCGGAAGGGTACCGAATATCCCTTCACGGGTGAGTACGACAAGCATTTCGAGGGCGGCACCTACATCTGTCGTCGCTGTGAGGCCCCACTTTACCGCTCCGAGCACAAGTTCAACTCTGGCTGCGGGTGGCCCGCCTTCGACGATGAAATACCCGGTGCGGTGCGCCATGAACCAGACGCCGACGGGCACAGGGTGGAAATTCTATGTGCCAACTGTGGTGGCCACCTCGGCCATGTTTTCGAGGGGGAGCGGCTCACGAAGAAGAACACCCGGCATTGTGTCAACTCACTTTCGATGCGGTTTGTACCAGAAAAATAATCAAAGGGTTCATAAGAAAAGCGTGACTTGAGTTATTCGGTTGCGCTTTTCTTGTTATCTTCGAGCCAAGCGGCTGAAATGGCCGTGCGTGAAAACTCATTTTTTACCATTAAAAACTTTAGGTTATGGCAGTAATGAAAGTCATCGAAATCCTTTCGGAGTCACCCAAAAGTTGGGAGGACGCTACGGCAAAGGGTATCGAAAAAGCCTCTAAATCATTGAAAGGCATCAAATCCGCTTGGGTGCAAAGCCAAAGCGTTACAATTGACGACAAGGGCAAAGTTTCTGGCTACCGGGTCAATTTGAAACTTTCGTTTGAAGTGTTGTAACTTCTGCGGAAAATGAAAGCCCCTTTGCGAACTTTGCTCCGCAAGGGGGCTTTTCTTTTTACTCCATTAAAACACACGAATATGAATGAAATGACACCCAAAGCTGTCAGTACGTCAAGAACTGTCATAACGGAGTTGATGATTCCGTCCTACGCTAATTTTGGCGGCAAAATCCACGGCGGCATCCTCCTGTCACTCATGGACAAGGCAGCTTATGCCTGTGCGGCCAAGCACGCTGGAGGCTACTGTGTAACGGTTTCGGTGGAAGGCGTTGAGTTCAAGGCCCCAGTTGCCGTTGGCGAGTTGGTGTCCATCCATGCCTCCATCAATTATGTTGGCAGGACTTCAATGGTGGTCGGAATGCGAGTGACGGCGGAGAACGTGGAAACCGGGACAGTAAAACATACCAATACCTCCTACTTCACGATGGTGGCCAAGGACAAAAACGGAGAGCCAACGCCTGTGCCCCCGCTGCTCCTGGAGACAAAGGAAGATGCTCGCCGTTTTTTGGAGGCCATGAAAAGGAAAGAGCTAAAAGCGCAGTTCAAGGATGAGTTTGACAATGAGAAAACTGGGCTGAAAGTGGGCTCAGAGCTCGGTTTGCTTGCCAACGAGCGCTGCAAGGTAGTTTTCTAAAAAAAAATCATGATTTACGAGTTCAATGGATTCAAGCCAGTAGTACATGAAACAGCTTTCGTGCATCCACAGGCTGCGGTTACTGGCAACGTCATTATTGGCAAGGATGTTTACGTGGGGCCTGGCGCAGCAATCCGGGGTGATTGGGGCGAAATCGTGATTGAAGATGGCTGCAATGTGCAAGAAAATTGCACCATTCACATGTTCCCTGGGGTTACGGTGCGATTGCACGAAGGGGCACATATCGGGCATGGAGCCGTCATACATGGAGCTGTCATTGGTCGAAACTCCTTGGTTGGGATGAATGCCGTCATCATGGATAATGTTGAGATTGGCGAGGAGTGCATCATCGGAGCACTCTGCTTTGTAGCTGCTGATACCAAAATTCAACGCCGCAGCTTGGTGGTGGGCAACCCCGGCAAGGTCATCAAGGAAGTAAGCGATGAGATGATAGCGTGGAAAACCAAGGGTACATCACTTTATCAGCAGTTGCCAAAGGAACTAAACGAAACGCTCAAACCTTGCGAGCCGCTTAGGGAAGTGCCCAAAGATAGGCCCACTCAAATGCCTATCTTCAAAACTTGGAACGAAACGAGGTAGGTGATATTACAAAACAAAAAAGGTTCGATGCAGTGCATCGAACCTTTTTTGTTTTTGGGGAAGTTCCCAATATCAATATGACCAAAGGTCATGTTCGAAGTTGAAGATTTCCTGCTTGATTTTATCAGCTTCCAACAGCAGGTCAATACCTGTGAGGTAGTCTTGAATACGGCGGTCACGCACGTTGGACTCTTTGAAGATGTAACTGGAGAAGAATCGCATCTCCATGAGGTCTTCCCAAGTTATGGGGCTTGCATCATTGCCGGCATTGAATACCTGCTCCCTTGACAGAATTTCACGAGCCTCTGGATAATAAACCCAGAACATCGGCTTTTCATACAGGAAGTTGCCGTTCTCATCATTCTTATCAATCAAAGGTGCTATGCCCAAAATCCTAACTTGAAGGGTTGAGGTTTCTTCATCAAAGAACCAAACTTCCTTCATACGGAAGCGCTTCACATCTTCTGGATTGATATCATTCCTGACGACTTGGATTTGCTCTTCGTAAGTTTCCGGGTCAAATGTGATTACAGTATCAATGGTTGCACCCATAGATGCTACCTCGTCAGGCGTGAGTTTGGAGGAGAATTTATCATCTTCGGTACTATAGACCGTGATTTCGCCACTTGTGGCAGCGTCCATCAGAATGGAAAAGAACGGCCGCTCTGGGTAAGCAAAGGGCAAGTTCATTTTCTCCCGAATATCAATAACCCTCCAAATGCGTTTTTCCCAAAAAATATCAGCTTCACGCACATGGTCATAAGGAAGCAGCCTTTTGTCCCCAGTAAGCCTTTTGCCAACGATATCATCCAAAGGACGTCCCTCATTAGGGTCGCTGGATTCCGTCAAAATATTTTCTGGTTGCTGGGCAAAGGTAATGTTGCACAGCAGGAGCATAAAAACCAAACTGAAAAGTCTGAATGCAAACTTCATGTTTCTCAAAAGTTTTCAAAATGAAAAAATACTAACTACCGGGATAAAACTTAGTTGTCCCGGCAGTTAGTATTCAGTGTTCAAATTTTATTTAATCCTGAACACCAAAGAGTTGATTTTGCGCCCAGCAGCGTCGCCGGGGCAACGGGCTTTTACGTTCTCGAAATAGAATGTGTCGCCTGGTTTGGCAGCTGCTACCAAGTTTGCAGCCTTGCCACCGAAAGAACCGCCGTTATTAGGTGCCTCAGCCGGGTCTTCCCGCTTGGATACCTTCACGAGGTTGAAGCCTTGGATTTCGCAACGAGCCTCAAAGTCGAAGTTTTCCAGCCAAGCAATAAGGCCCTTCTGAACTTTGAACTCACCATTGCCCATTTCACCATCGGCCTTGTTACCCAATTTGGCAACTGGGTCAGGGATACGCTTCACACGGAAAGCCTTGCTGGCGTTCATATCCTTGGCGCTGACTGTAATTTTGCAATCATCGGTAACAGAAGTAACCTTTACTGTCCATGTATTGCTACCAGTTTTGCTCAAGGAACCGCCGCCGCCTGAGATGCCCACCTTAAGGTCGTTGCTGGATACACCCGCAGCAGAAACTGAAATCGGGTTTTCAACGCCAATGTAGAACACGTTCATCTTATCAGCAGAGATGGCTACCGATTTCTGGCCTACTTCGTAAGTAAAAGTTGACTTGCCTCCAGTTACCTCGCCCGTAAGAGGGTTACGAACCCTAGCCTCAAGGTTAAGGGTCTTTTCACCCAAACCATCAGTCCTTGCCGAGTACTTGCCCTTACCGTCGTTGCCAACGGGTATCTTGCCACCGTTGACAGTAAGGGTAATATCAGAAGGATTAATTTGAGAGCTATAGGTACCAACAGAAATCTCAGCTTCGAAAGTCTCGCCTGCAATCAGGTAAGATTTCTTTGCGGAAACAACTGGGAAGAAGGCATCGAACTCTATCACACGACCACCTGCAAGTTCAGCCATGTTGTTGACCAACGAGGCTTCGGAACTTTTGGCATCCGCTTGCATTTGGCTGAGCAGTGGCAGTACGGCAGCCAGTGGCATTTGGCGGAACTTGAATTCCTCCCAGCTTTTCTTGCCGCTCTTCTTCCAAGTTTCGTCATCAATCTTTAATGGTAGATTGTTGGCGATGTTCTGGATACGGCTGTCAATCTCCTCTTTTTTGAGGCCGAAAGCTTGGCCGTTTTCGTTAAGCAACTTGGTGTACGAATCTACCATCTTCTGTTTGACCTCCACCAGCTTGGCTTTCAGTTCAGCACCTTTTTTCTCGTCAACAAGCATCCTTGTAGTGATGTCCTTGTTTTTTTGGCCACGAGGCACTTTTTTGCCGTAGCTCTCAGTATAATCGCCTTCGTCAACTTTTTTATTCATATTGCCAGCTGCGTCAAGCAGCAAATCACGAAGTTGGTCAGCATAGCTATTGAAATTGACAACCTCTGCCCGAATTTCATCTACGGCAGGGCCAATCGCACGGTATTTTGCTTTCGAATCATCATTCAAAAGCTCTTTCAGACCTTTTACAGTTTGGTCGAGTTGTGAGTTCACAGTAGCAGCACTTGCCTTGTTGCCCTCATCAAGGGTAATGAAAGCATTCATCACCTCAGCAGAAACGTTCAATGCCAGCAGCGCCGTGAGTACCAGGTACATCAGGTTAATCATGAGCTGCCGCGGCTCCTTTGGAATGGACATTTGCTATTTTTTTTCGTTAAACAATTTAGTTAATTCATCTGCCGCAAGATGCCATTCGGATTATTGCTGCGGACGGAAGCTAGCGATTGCGTTCAACATGCCTCCATAGACACCGTTCAAGCCGGAGAGGTTCTTGTTCAAAGCACCCAATTGGTCTTTGTAAACCTTTGTGTCGGCTATAGAATCATTGAGGTCGGCCATAGCTTCGTTCAACTTTGTATAAAAGTTGTTCATGGTCTTGAGCTGCTCGCTCGTTCCAGAGAAATCAACTTCTTGAAGGGCCTTCAGTGAAGAAAGGCTTTTTGACATGGTTTGCAGTTCTGTCAACATACCACCCAATTGGTTCTCAATTACATCGCCGTGGAGTGGAGTGCCCATGTCAATCTTGCCCTGTGGGCCGGCTGAAAGCGGGGTGAGGTTGGCATGGTAATCATCAAGGCCTGGATAGAGCTTATTCCAATAGTAATCTGGTTCTGGCCCAATAATACCCAAGAAAAGGAATATCACTGCCTCAATGGAAAGACCAGTGATGAGCATTTCGCTGGCAAATGGCCAGCTCTCCAGTTTGAACAACGCCCCCATCAACACGATAGCGGCACCAACACCAATCAAAAGGTTTTTGAAGTACTTGAATCCTTTAGTTTTTACGAAACTCATTTCTACTCGTTTTAATTAGGTTAGCTAAATTCAGATTAAATCAAAGGAATTTATTCCTCGACAAATAATGCCCAGTCTCCAAAAGGTAACAGGCTATTTGAATGTAAAAACAAAAAATTGTAGCCTTTTTTCGAAAGGAAAATTTTGCGTCGCGAAAATAAAAAAAAATGGATAGTAACTGTATTACTATCCATTTTGGATTTATTTTTTTTAAAATAATTAAAAATCGCTTATTGAACGACCCAAGAATGTGAGTGCACAACGGAAGCCAACATAAGACTTCGTGGTATCTTGATACTCCCAGTGACGGTTGCCAGTCTGCAAGAACCAAGCGATGTCTTTCCACGAACCGCCACGGATTACCTTGCGCTTGTATGCCTCTGGATCGTCATCCGTCGCATCGAAGCGGATATCAGGGTTCAGGTCATGAATGAAGGAATAGGCATTCTCGTAGTAAGCAGTTGATGTCCATTCTGCCACATTACCCGACATATTGTAGAGACCATAATCGTTGGGGAAATAGGCATCTGCCTTAACCGTGTATTGACCACCATCTTCGGGGTAATTGCCACGGCCAGGTTTGAAGTTGGCGAGGAGGCAGCCCTTAGAGTTGCGGAGATAGTAGCCGCCCCATGGGTATGGAGCAAGGTCATGACCGCCACGAGCAGCATATTCCCATTCGTGCTCGGTAGGGAGGCGGAAGTCCTCGGAGTTGATGCCATCCTCACGGGCTGCTTGAAAAGTGTCCCAAAGCTTGGTACGCCAGTAGCTGAAAGCAGTGGCCATGTGCCAATCCACACCAACAACCGGATAATCATCGAAGGCTGGATGCCAGAAATAGTTACGTGTCATTGGCTCATTATAGGAATAAGCAAAGTCACGAATCCACACCATCGTGTCTGGATAGACATTGATTGTCTTACGCTTGATGAAAGTAGTACGAGGGGATTTCCCTTTGTCATGGGCAGCTTTTTGCCAATCATACCACTCGTATTCAAACTCCAGCTTGCTTACATCCAGTTCTTGGCGACCAGCAAAACGGTCGTCACCTTGGTAGTAAAGATCTTGGAGTGTTTCGTCTTCCCAGTCAATTTCATACTCCCAATCAATGCGCTCCTCCCCACTCGCTTCATCGGTGATGAAATGGTCGAGGTAGGAATGGGCGATGGAGTCTTTCACCCAATAAACGAATTGGCGGTATTCGTTGTTGGTAATCTCTGTATCGTCCATGTAGAAGCCTTGGATAGAAATGGACTTTGGCCGCTGAACGAAAGTGTTGGAAATGTCCTGATCGCTAGGCCCAATGTGGAGGGTACCAGATGGGATGTACACCATGCCATAAGGATTGATGCCCTTCCACTCAGGCCTTTCAAGAACGCCGGTGAGTTGGCCTGATTCCTTGCTGCCACAAGATGAAATTAGCGCTACCAATGCAAGCAGCGCAAACGAAGTCATTAATAGTTTTTTCATTTTTAACACCCGAGTTTTCCTTCTTTAGTGAAAAAGAGACGTAAAAATAACGCTTTGCCGCTGAATTCAAACAGTTGCTCGAATTTTCTATCAACAAAGGGGCAAAATTAACAATTTACGCCTGACAAAAACGACACATTTTTCGTGCTTAGTGTGAATTTGTCGTTTTTAATTTACCGAACCCGCCTTTTTCCATGCGGAACAAGACGTTTAAGAGTGACAGTTTCTTTAGAGTGAACGTGGGTTGTAGATGACCGCTGGTGGACGACCCTTCCCTATTGGCGCCCCTAAGTTATAGTTCAGCAACAATTCGTGGGAGCCGCTGCTGATGGAATTCAACGCTGATAGGCCAATGTCGTAGGCATACCCTACCGAAAGCTTTTCGTTCAACTTGAATCCTGCCATCAAAGCCACTGCATCCAAGCTGTTCTTGTTGTACCCCCTTAACGACCCGCCGACGAAGATATTATCATTGAACTTTGTTGTTAAGGAAAAATCAACTTGTGTTTGTCGGACGTCAGATTTCAACAAAATAGAAGGCACGAGCGCTATGCTGCTGTTCAAATCGAGTTTGTAGCCCATGAAAAGGAAGTAGGTTCGGTCAAACTGGAAGCCTGTTCCAGAGAATTGCATCTTGTTACCCAGCAAATTTATTGCCGAAATTCCAACTTCCAAGTTCTCCCGTTGATAGAAAAGCCCCAAGTGGGCAGTTGGGGCCGACCCGACCCCAGTGCCAAATGGAAGTACGTCGTTGTGGGAAACCACGTTTCCTTGGTCGTCAACCACGGTATTTGGCGTACGTACCTTGGAACCGTCCAATTGCCTTTGCACTAAACCAACCGATGCCCCTATGGAAAGTAATGCGTCTTTTCCAAACTGTTGTTGGCGGGCATAGCTGGCATTGAAGGATGTCTGGCGCCACGAGCCGATGGTTTCGTTCTCGATAGCAACCCCTACCCCTCCACCAATAATGTACAGCGGCATATGTGCATTGAAATGTTGCGAAACAGGCGCTCCGGCCAACCCCACCCATTGCGTGCGGTAAACGCCAGTCATACTTAGGGAGTTGTCGAGTCCAGCATAGGCTGGGTTGAATGCATATTTGTTGAGCGAGTATAGGCTGTACTGTGCGGGCTGTTGGCCCAGCAATGGTATTGCCAATAGCAGCATCAAAACCGAAAACGTAAACGTAATTTTCATAGACTTCTCCAAGATTTTATATTCTACAAACCGCTCACTTCTCCAAATTTTCTTCAAAAAGCGGCCTTGCTATTTTCGGACTGTTCTATAACTCTCATTCCTTCGATTAATTGCCTAAAATCTTCAATGGAGGCAACAGGTTTTTGGCAGGCGTAGTTTTGACAGATATATACTAATGTGTCACCACCCGCCAATTTCCCCTCCAGCAATGGGAATGAGTTATCCTCGTTCTCCGAGACCATCATCACTTTTAGCGGTATGTATTCGGCATTTATCTCCATCCCAAGCTCATGAAATTGTTTGCCGACAACAGCTATCTCTGTTGTACCAAAAACCTCGCCCATCAAGCAGTGCGCCCATTGGCTGAAAGATGATGGGTAGCGCTCAATCGAATCCTTCATGGCCAGCAGCATTTCCGAAGCATGATGGAGCCAATCACTTTTGTCGAGTAAGGTACCTGCCCTGTACAGGTTTCGGGCCATCGTTGCATTGCCGGAAGGGGTTGCCGAATCATAAATATCCTTTCTCCGAAGCAATATATCAGTCTGCTTTGATGAGGTAAAATAGAACATTTTATCAACTGGGTCAAGGAAATGTTCGAAAACAAATTCGATGTAGCGCCCAGCTTGCAAAATATAGTCATGATTCCCAGAGATTTCGGCTACATCGAGCAGCGCAGCAATCAAGAATGCATAGTCGTCGAGAAAGGCATCGTACTGTGCACGGCCCGCCTTATAGGTATGGTACAAGGAAATCCCATCGGGCTGCTTATACTTGTCCAATAGAAAATCAAGTGTCTTCACAGCTATTTTGCGGTAAGCATCCACGCCAAGCGCTTCGTATGCTTTTGAATAGGCCGAGCACATCAGCGCATTCCAATCCAACAGCAGTTTATCGTCGAGGCTGGGCCAAACCCGTTTGCCTCGCACTTCGAGTAGTTTTTGACGGCTTTTGGCAAGTTGGGATTTCAATGCTCCGACAGGCAGGTTGACCTCTTGAGCGAATTTTACAAAATCACTTTTTCTCCAAAGAATATTCTTTTCTTCCCAATTTCCTTCTTTCGTTACATCATAATATTTTGAGAACAACTCAAAATCGCCCCCAAGCACTTCTTCCACCTCCTGCTTCTCCCACACATAAAACTTGCCCTCTACCCCCTCAGAATCGGCATCTTGCGCGGAGAAAAAGCCCCCTTCTGCACTGGTCATTTCCCTTGCTACCCAAGCCAGCGTTTCTTCTATCGCTTCTCGGTAAAGTTCCTTTTTAGTGATTTTGTAAGCATCCGCCAAAACACTTACCAAAAGCGCGTTGTCATAGAGCATTTTCTCAAAATGTGGCACAAGCCATTTTGCATCTGTGGCATACCGGGCAAAACCGCCGCCAAGTTGGTCGTATATGCCCCCCATCACCATTTTATCCAAGGAAAGCTGAACATGGTGCAGCGCCGATTTTTCACCGAAATAAAAATAATAGGCTAACAGATAGTCGAGCGACATCGTGCCGGGGAACTTGGGTGCTCCTCCAAAGCCGCCATTCTTGTTGTCAAACTGGCGCTGAAGGTTGGCAAAAATCTTCTTGAGCGTCTCATGCGAAAAAGGTTGCCCCTCCGTAACTACCCGAAGCTGGTTGCCACCCGTGAGGTTCTTCCCCGAATCCCGGATTATTTCCGTTAGACGCTGGGCTTGGTCCTCCACTGTTCCCCGTTTGTTCTGGTAGGCATGCGACAGGTTCATCAGCACTTGCAACCACGACGGACGGTTGTAGGAGGGCACGGGCGGGTAGTAAGTGCCCGCATAGAAAGGGCGACCATCCGGCAATAGGAAACAATTGAGCGGCCAACCGCCGCCACCCGTCATCACTTGGCACGCCTCCATGTAAATCTGGTCAACATCGGGCCGTTCCTCCCTGTCCACCTTGATACAAACGAAATGCTCGTTCATGAACTCGGCCACTTCGTGGTCCTCGAAACTTTCCCGCTCCATCACATGGCACCAGTGGCAGGTAGAATAACCGATGCTGACGAGAATGGGCTTGTCGTCCAACTTTGCCCGCTCAAAAGCTTCTGGCTTCCAGGCGTGCCAGTCCACGGGGTTGTTGGCGTGTTGGAGGAGGTAAGGCGATGTTTCGTGTTGAAGTCTATTCATGTGCTGCGCAATGGTTGAACCAAGAAAACGTGCAAAAACGAATTCAGTTTTACCAAGTCTTTTGCCCTGCTCGCCACATTAGTGTAAAAACATTGATTTCTGGCTAAGTTTGCAGTAAAATAGCCGCCTGTGAAACTCATTTTTGGCCTCCAATTAGATAACGAATCACTGCCAAAGCCGATGGCAGAAGCAGGCGTGCATTACGCTGGCCCGAATAAGCTATTGACGCTTTTCGAACTCTGGCTTGGCCTTGGCGGCCACCCTAACGATATCGAATACATGCGGGTCGAGCAGTTCCGGCAGGCCCTTTTCAAGCACCTGTCCGAACACGCTGGCGCCTTTTACCAGAAATCTTTCGAGGCTGATCCCTTCACCACTGCCGCAGAGCTGCTTTCCCGCCGGGACGAACTAATGCTCGCTGGATGGGATTTAGTGAAAAACCCTGGAACTCCCCCACGACTTGCCTCCCTCGCTGAAATCGAGGCAATTTTCCATACCACCGAAGAAGATGGGCTTAGGTTGGCAGCTGGCTACGCCGACCGTTTCAGTGATGTGTTGGCCGCGCTCGAAGATTGCACATTGCCTATCGAAGAGGCCTGGGTCAACGAACCAATGCACCTGCTGCCCCAACATTTTCAGCGCTTCTTCAAAAAAATAAGCAAAAAACTTGGCAAGGAGATTTGCGAACTATCGCTCCCTCATTTGACCGAGGCACCAACAACCGACCTACAACAATTCCAGCTTAGGTTGTTTGCCACCGACCGGGTCAACGCTGGAAAAGTGGCATTGAAAAACGACGGTTCCCTGCTGCTCTTGCGGTCATCCCGCTCAAGTGAAGCAGCAGATTGGATCGCACAGTTTGCAAGGCTCAACTGGCCTCCTGAAAATGAGTCGGCAACCAGCCTGTGCCTTCTCATTGCGGAGCGAAGCCACCTGCTCGACATGGCGCTGGCACTGGAAGGCCAACCAAGCCTTGGCCTCCAAAGCAGTTCATTGGCAAGGCCAACCCTCCAAATCCTGAAACTGGTAACGACCTTCCTTTGGGAACCAGTCAACCCCTACCAGGTGCTTGAATTCGTGTCACTTTCGGTGAAGCCGTTGGCAGATGACCTTGCCACCCTCATTGCCAACCAAGTGGCTGCCACGCCGGGCATTCAGGGTGAAGGCTGGTATGGCATGATCAACCGATACTTTGAAGAACTCACTGAAAATGAGCCAATTAGCTTAGTGAGCGAGCAGCGTCGGCAATACAATTTTTGGTTTGAGCGGCGTCGGTACGACAGGGGACGAAAGGCCCCGAAACAGGAGGTGATGGCCATTTTCGACTACCTGCGGCAATGGGCCATGAGCAGTTTTGAGGAAGGTGGCGGGCGCAACCAGTCCTTGATAGTGCTCAGCGAGCAAGCCAAACGGATTGCCCAGTTGCTGGAGGCACTGCCAGAACAGGAACTTGCCTACCTTGAAATGGAACGCATCGTTCGGACGATTTATGAGCCATCTCCAGTTGTGTTTCAACCACGAGAAGCCGGCAGTTTACCATACGTGCAGTACCCAGCCGCCTTCACGGGCTGCATGGGCGAGATTTGGTGGTGGAACTTCACACAGCAGGAACACCCGCATTTTTTCTCCAAATGGTCGAAAACAGAGCGGGCTTGGCTGGCGCAAAACGGCATAACGCTTGACACGCCTACACAGGAAAACGCCCGTCAGCTTTGGCAGCAGAGCCGACCTGTATTGGCCGCCGAGAACCGCCTCGTACTTGTCCTTCCCGATTCGGTGGACGGTACAACCGTGAACCCTCACCCCTTGTTCGGCGACCTTCAGGCTGCTTTCAGCAATTTGGCGGCCATCACCCAAGAAGTCGGCGGTCAGGGCAATGCATTTGCGAAGCATTTTGAACTGCCACAGTACGAGCCAGCGGAACTGAGGCAGTTGGGCAGGCCAGCGGCTTTTCTAAAGCTGAAAAACCCAAGGGGCATGCAGCGGGAACGGGAGTCGCTGACCAGCCTTGAGACGCTGTTCTACTACCCTTACCAATGGTTTTTCAAGTATAAAATCCGGCTGAACAAGTCGAGCATACTGAGTGTAGTGCCTGACAACACGCTGATGGGCAACCTCGCCCACCGGGTATTCGAAAAGCTGCTCAAGGAAGAAATTACGAGCATGAGCAAGGCCGAGTTAGAGACCCGTGTAGAGCAAGAATGCCGCCGCCTGATGGCAAGGGAAGGGGCCGTGCTCCTGCTATACGGGCGAGAACCCGACCGGGTGGCATTCGTGAACAAGCTCAAGTTTGCTGCCTGGAGCCTTATCACTCATATCAGGGACAACGGCTGGCGAGTATTGGCTACTGAAAGGGAACTCGCTGGCAAGTTCCCTACGGAACAGGGCACAGCCGTATTGGGAATAGCCGACCTGATTTTGGAGCGCAGCAACTCAAACGGCACCAGCGAACTGGCCGTGGTTGACATAAAATGGCGGGGCAGCGGCTGGCGGGAATCGGCCATTCGAAATGGCGAAGACCTTCAATTGATCTTGTATTCGAGGCTGCTATCCGCGCAGAACGAATGGGCACACACCGCTTATTTCATCGTAGAAAACGGCAAGCTATTGGCAAGGAACACAAGGGCATTTCAGCACATAACGCCCATTGCGCCAGCAGACGACCACCGCGAGGTAAATGAACTTATCCTTTCGAGGATGGCAGCTACTTGGCAATGGCGCATGAAGCAATTGGAGGGCGGCTTGGTCGAAGTTCGTTGCCGCCAGACCTTGCGGGAGATTGAAGAATTTTATGCCGAAGAAGAAGGCAGCGACCAATTTGATTTATTGGAGATGAAAGGAGAGGATGCCAAGTATGACGATTACCGTGTGCTCATCAACTTGGTCGAATAAAGAACGGAAGCCATGGCAAAGCACCTTGGCTTCCGGCGGCTATTGGGATGGCGGCACTATGGCACGTTCAAATCATACATAAAATAGCATAAGAGTGGGCGAAGGGCAGGATTCCATAAAAAATCAGTTTCGGAATTTAATTTCTTTTCTTTGTGACCTAAATCCAAAAATTCGTCAAAAATCACGTTTCAATCCCATTTTCCAATTTTTATTCCAAAATAAGAACACAGACAGACGTATGCGCCACCTTCAAGTACTATTGGTCGAAGACGACCGCTCGGCAGCATTGGATGTAGAAATGCTGCTGGATGAAATGGGCCTCAAGCTTGCCGCAATAAAAGACAATGCCAAAGATGCCCTTCAATATATCTATGATGAGCAGCCGGATATTATCATTCTGGATTTGGAACTGAAAGGCGAAAAAACAGGGCTGGACGTTGCCAACGAAATAGACCATCTCCGTATCCCTATCATCTTCACCACTTCCTTCAAGGACAAGGCTACCTTCGACCAGGCAATGTCCACCTATTCTCTTGGTTATTTGGTGAAACCATTCAACAAGCTGAGCCTCCAAAGCACCATCGAACAGGCCATAAGGACGTTGTTCCCGGAAGGCGGATTGGCAGAACCGGGTGAAAACGAATCAGGCATTATACCGAACACAGTATTGGTCAAGCACCTAAACATATTGTACCCAGTCCGTTATGACAGTATTCTCTTCATCCAAGGTGAAGGAAATTACTGCTCCATCCACACCAGCCAGCGGAAGTACCTATTAAAAGCCCCACTAAAAAGGATGTTAGATGCAATGCCATCCTCCGAATTCTCCCCTGTACACAAGAGTTTTATCGTCAGACTCGATAAAGTGGAATCCATTGACGTAGGGAGTGGGAAATTGGTGGTAGGGAAAGAGACGTTGCCATTGGGCCGAAACTTCAAAAATGCTTTCCTTGGCAGGTTCAACCAGTTGAAGTAGAGGCATTAGTAGTTGGGAACCGTAGCTTGAAAGCGGCACCCCCTTCTGGCCTGTTTTTGGCTTCAATAGTGCCACCATTTATTTCCGCAAGCTCTTTACAGAGTGCCAAGCCAAGGCCATTGCCCTTTTCCCCTTTGGTGCCAAGCCGCCCCCTGCCTCCTCTTAGGTTGAATATGTCTGCGAGGACGCCCTGCGGGATACCAACTCCCGAGTCAGAAACTGACATGGCTGTGGTATTTCCATCGCTGGCCAATTCAATCGCTATGCTGCCCCCTTCATTGGTAAACTTGATGGCGTTGTCCAAGAAGTTGCGGATGATGGTGGAAACTGCATTGCGGTCAGCGAACACCGTTGGGTTGTTGTCATTCAACAAGGTAAGCTCTATGTTTTTTGCTTCCGCAATACTATTGTACAACCCCAACACCTCTTCGACAACCTCGGCGGCACATAGCAGTTCAGGATTGTACGGGAATTTGCCGTCCTGAACCATGGACCATTTGAGCAAGTTGTCCAGCAGGTTGCGGACGTTGGCCACAGAGTTTTCCACCGTTTCTCCCAGTTCCACTACCTCATCGGTACGGCCTTGGCGCATGAGGAAGGCCACTTTTCTTGCCAGCCCTCCCAAGGTGACGAGCGGCGAGCGCAGGTCGTGGGCGATGATGCTGAACAGGCGGTCCTTCACATGGTTGGTAGATTCAAGCTCGGCGTTCTTCCGAATGAGCACCCTCGTGCGCTCCTCAACCAATTTGCCAAGTCGCTCCTTTTCACGTCGCAGCCAAGTAGTACGCCACCGGATGAGCAAAAAGGTGAATAGCCCAAGCATCAGCACACTAATCACGGCAAACTCCCAAGTCATGTAAAATGGCGCAAGTATGGTGATTGGTATAACAATTTCGTTTTCCGACCATGCATTGCCTGCGCCTTGTGCCTTTATCCTAAGCGTAAAATTGCCGTAAGGCAGCGCATTTAGTCGGATGCTGTTCTCCGTTTGCACGGTCCAGTTCTGATCCAAGCCTTCCAAATTCCAAGCATAAACCACTTTCTTGGCTTGGAAATCAAGCAGGGCAAACTCAAGGGTGAAATACCGTTCGTCAGGCGCTACGACGATTTTTCGCTGGGGCAGGAACTGCGTCAACCTATCTTCCAGCGTATTGCCGTTCAGCACCTTAAGCCCAGTGACAACCAGCGGTTGGGAGATTCGCCGAGAAACTATTTTGCTGGGATGAAGCGCCGTGATGCCATTCAGCCCGCCAAAATAAAAGGTGCCATCAGGGGCCCTGAAATGCGCCGATGCGTTGTACTCTTCATCCGTGGTCCCTTCCTCGGGCAAATAGTTGACGGTGATGCCCGTGCTTTTTTCAAAGCTCATCAGCCCGTAATTGCTGGGGAGCCAAAGGTGTCCGATGCCATCGTCATAGGCAGCGTAGATGATGTTGTGGGAAAGCCCGTCAGTGGTGGTGTATTGGCGTATCAAATTGCTTTCCCTGTACCATTTAACGAGGCCGCCGCCTCGTGTGGCCATCCAGAACACGCCGTTTTCATCAATGGTGAGGTGGTAGATAAAATTGCTGGGAAAGCTATTAAACCTTGCTATGATTCCCTTTTGCCTATCCATTTGGTAAAGTCCATCGCTGGTGCAGACCCAAATGCACGACTGCGTGGGCAATATGTGCAGGACTTCCAAATTGGCGAACTCCTTGAATTGGTTTAGCTGCGTGTAGGGCACTATTTCTTGCGAGCTTTTGTCAAAGGCCACCAACCCTTGGCGCCTTGTACCGATATAGATTTGGCCCGTTAGTGAGTCCTCAAATGGCCTTAGGTATTCATCCGCTTTACCCAGTTTGTCCGATAAATTGACATTCTCTATCCTGTGCAGCCCAGTATTGAACCTCGACACCGCTTTGGAATGAACACCAAGCCATATCACCGAATCACCCACAGCAGTGGCACCGAAATAAACTTTGTCGGCCAGTTTTTCATAAACCCCTGATTCGAGGTTGACCAAATAAAGGCCATTGTAAGTACACGCCATTAGAGCGTCGTCACTGAACTGAACCATGCCCCTGACACTCACGCTGGCTTCAGAACCGTGCAGCAGCCGACGCATATTGGATTGTTTCAATGACACTACAAAGACGCCCTCCCGTGACCTGACCCAAGCCTGGCCTTGGTTGTCAAAAAACACCCTCGCTGCCTCGAAATGCCGCCAATAATCATTTCCGGCAGTCGCCTCTGTTATCAGTTCACCATTTTTGTCAAAGACCAACAAGTGCTTCAGAAAGCTAACCCATAACCGCCCGTGGGCATCCCTGTTGATTCCAATGTCTGCATAGCTTGATTCGATTTCCTTGAAGGAAAAACGCTTATTATGATAGTTCAATGCAATGGGCAAGGGTGGAACGCCCTTTTTGACTTCAAAAAACTGGGCCTCAATATCCTTTTTGTCGGTAGGGCGGTCATATCTTACAATCAACACACTGGAATCGGTCTGGGTGGCAGACCCAAAATCTGACACGGGCATCGGGTAATTATTCAACAATCGCCCCCTATTGTCAAACTCCATCAATGACTTTCCACGTGACCAAAACATCGTGCCCCAAGGCGAAAGGAAGAGGTAGTCTGCTCTCATCTTGCTCCTATCAGTGGATTCGGGCACTGCTAAATGGAACTGCCCATCATAAGTAAAGATGGTGCTTTCATCAGTTAAACCCCAAACCACCCCGCTTCGGTCACACCCTAAGACCCTAATATTTTTACCAATAAACTGTGCATCAAGCTCTTCCAAAGGGGTTACCACCTCAGAAACGGGGTCAATGATGTCAACTCGGCTTTGATCATTGCTCACCCAAATCTGACCGTTCAAATCCAATGTAAGATAGGCACGTGAGTTGGCCCTGAGCTTGTTTCTGGAGTAATCATAAACCTTGAACCCCCTGCCGTCATACCTGTTCACGCCATAGTCAGTGCCTATCCATATAAAGCCCTGCTTATCCTGGATGATATTAGTGACAAAGCGGGAAGACATCCCATCTTCGACTGAAATGTGCCGGACATTGAAGAAGGCTTCCTGCGACAAAGCTCCGCTCGAAACGAGCAGTAGCCAGCCAAGCAGCCAGCACTTACATGGGCAAAATAGTCGCATTCTTTAAGGTAAAATCGCCTGAGTCCGACAGATTTGGAGTTGCTTTCACAGCAAAAATCAGGCAAAGCTATGGAATGATTTGATAACGCCAAGAAGCCCCATTTGGGCAATTACTTTAAATTTCATTAGAAATATCCAGTTCAACCATACAGGACATAGCGGTGTTTCCACCCCAATAACCGATTTTCGCCCGTCGGAAATTAGGTTTAGGAGGTTTAGATGGTTTAGTGGGTTTAAATATGGCCTCGCTAAACCCTCTCAACCTCCTAAACCTCCAAAACCTCCGCTTTGGAAACCTACCATCCAACTCCCGCCCACGGCATCTTCGCCGAAGTGATACTGCCACTGGCGGTGCCAAAGCCCTATACCTATGCCGTGCCGGAAGAACTGGTAGCCGCCGTGCGCCCCGGCCTGCGGGTGGAGGTTGAGTTCGGCGGGGCAAAACGCTATGCCGGTTTGGTGTCACGGCTGCACCATGATGCACCCCAGCACAAGTACAAGACCATCCTCTCCGTCATTGACGAGGAGCCGATATTGAACGAGCGGACGCTCCAGTTCTGGCAATGGTTGGCCGACTACTACTGCTGCTCCCTCGGCGAGGTGATGGAGGCCGCCCTGCCTGCCAACCTCAAGCTGGCCAGCGAGCGACGGCTGGTTTTAAGTCCGCTATACGACGGCAATTTCACGGGCCTCACCGACAAGGAATACCTTATTACCGAGGCCCTCAGCATACAGGAGACCATCACGATTGACGATGTGCGCAAGATTTTGGAACAAAAATCTATCTATCACATCGTCAAAAGCCTGCTGGACAAAAAGGTGATTTACCTCTACGAGGAAATGGAGGAAAAATACGCCCCGAAAAAGGTCGCCTGCGTCCGCCTCGCCGAGCCTTACCGCTCCGATTCCAAGCAATTAGCCGGGGCCTTCGACCTCGTGGCCAAGGCCCAGCGACAGACCGAGGCGCTCATGGCCTTCATCCAGCTTTCCCGTGAAACCAAGCACAAGGACGGCGGCATCCTCCGCTCAGAACTTTACAAAAAAGCAACGGTGGACTCTACCGTGCTGAACTCGATGGCCAAAAAAGGCATCTTCGAGTTGTACGAACGGGAGGTAAGCCGCATCGGTGGCTACGAGGACGAGGTGACGGAGGCCGACAACCTCTCGTCCCAGCAAGCGAGGGCTTTGGGTGAAATTCGTAGCCATTTTGCCGAAGGCAAAAACACCGTACTACTGCACGGTGTAACGGGCAGCGGCAAGACCCGTGTCTATCTCGAACTGATGCAGGAAGCCCTCGCCCGTGGCGAACAAGTGCTCTACCTACTGCCCGAAGTTGCACTTACCACGCAGATTATCAGCCGTTTGCAAAAAACCTTGGGCGATGCCGTCGTGGTCTATCACCACCGCATCACGAACAACGAGCGGGTAGAGGTTTGGCAGAAAGTCGGTGGACGGTGGACGGTGGACGGTGGACAGGAGCCCAATCACCAATCACCAATCACTAATCACCAAGTCATCGTCGGTGCCCGCTCCGGCTTGTTTTTGCCTTTTGAAAAACTCGGCCTCGTCATCGTGGACGAGGAGCATGATACTTCTTACAAACAAAACGACCCGGCTCCCCGCTATAACGGGCGGGATGCGGCCATTTATTTGGCTCATTTGCATGGTGCAAAAGTGCTGCTCGGCACGGCCACTCCTTCGCTCGAAAGCTACCAGAATGCCAAGAGCGGCAAGTATGGCTTGGTGGAAATGAACGAGCGCTTCGGCGGCATCGAAATGCCCGAAATCGTGGTAGTGGATGCTCGCCAAGAGTTGAAGGAGCGCAAGATGCAGAGCCATTTTACCAGCGTTTTACTGGAATCGTTGAAAGAGGCGTTGGCGAAGGGCGAGCAGGCCATCTTGTTCCAGAACAGGCGTGGCTACTCACCCACCCTGCGCTGCAACACCTGCGGCTGGCACTCGGAGTGTATCAACTGCGACGTGAGCCTGACCTACCACAAATGGCGCAACAACCTCCAGTGCCACTACTGCGGCTACCAACAGGAACTGAACAAAACCTGCCCCGCCTGTGGCAGCCATGAGCTGAATTTGCAGGGTTTCGGAACGGAAAAAATAGAGGACGAACTGAAGATTTACCTCCCCGATGCCAGCATTGGCCGAATGGACTACGACGCCGTGCGCACGAAGGACGCCCACGCCCGCATCATCAACGACTTCGAGGAGCGGCGCATCGAGGTGCTCGTCGGAACGCAGATGGTGACAAAAGGTTTGGATTTTGAAAATGTGAGCGTGGTGGGCGTCATCAGTGCCGACCAGCTTTTGCAGTTCCCCGACTTCCGCAGTGGCGAACGGGGCTTCCAACTCATCGTGCAGGTGGCGGGCAGGGCAGGCAGGCGGGGGAAGCGGGGCAAGGTCATCGTGCAGGCCATGAACCCGGCGCACCCGGTCATTCGGGAGGTGATTGACAACGATTTTCAGGCATTTTATGAGCGGGAAATCATGGAGCGCAAGGCGTTCGAGTACCCGCCATTCACCCGTTTAATAAATATCACCCTGAAGCATAAAAAGTCGGACGTGCTGAACCGGGGCGCTAAAATCTTCGCCCAAGTGCTCCGGGCCAAGCTCGGCAACCGGATGCTCGGCCCCACCGTGCCGCCCGTAGGCAGGGTGCGGGAGTATTACCTGTTGGATATCTTGATAAAAATGGAGCGAAACCCCGCCATCTGGAAGGCAACGAAAGACCTGATTTGGGAAGCCACGAGGGTGATGCAGCAGGAAGAGGGCTTCTCGACGGTGCGGGTGAATGTGGATGTGGATCCGGGGTGAAGTTAGCGGTTCGACAGATGAATAGCTCTTTAGTCAATTTATGATACTGGGTTATAGACCAGCTACCCACTATCCAACTAAAAAACCCTTTGCCAATCGCTCGGCAAAGGGTTTTAACAGAAAAACTCGTTATCGGTGTAGATTATACTATCGTTTGCTGATTCGTTGGGTGGTCAGTATCTTCTTGTTGTTGTCAATGACTTGTATCAAGTACATACCAACCGGAAGTTCGCTTACATCGTAATGCTCGTCCTTTTCAACGTTCTGAAAAGTCTTCAGCTTCCGACCCACCAAGTTGAAAATGGCGATATCGCTTACGTTTTCATCCTTGTTGATGCTGATGAAATTCGTGGCAGGATTCGGGTAGATGGAAACCTTTACCGATGCACTGCCACCTCCATCGGCGTTGCTCTGCCCAAATAAGGCAAGGGAGGTGAAAGCAAAAAAGAATACGAGTATAACTTGTTTCATGCGGTGCTATGGACGATTTGGAAATACGGCTGCAAATTACGTGCAATTGTCAAGAGATTCAAGAGCTATGAACTTTGTTTAGAAAAAAATTAACAGTTCTGCACAATAAATCCAACTGTAGGACACCTTGGCTTTTTGTTGCCCCTATACAATGGACGAGTTTTCTGTAAAAAAGGTTGGGGTATCCAGCCGAACGAGGGGAACTATTTAGAGAAGTCCCGCTTTACGGCGCTGCGTAGGGAGGCAATAATTAGATAACGCAGGTTGTAAACGCCCCTTACTCCCCGGCAGCGGCGGCAGAGCTGCTGCCGGGGAGTAGTTTTTGGTTGTTTTTGAAAAATTGCCATGCAATTTCTCAAAAACAACCCTTGCACCAACATAGATACGGACTGGAGGCCTTTTAAATGGAGGTCATGGTGCTCCGCAACTTGGGTTAGATATTCTATTGCGGAAGCAATTGGAACTTAGCTTTACGACAACACTATAAGTTTCCATGAACACTGTCAACATGAAAATTGCCAGTCCTTCAG
>WBZM01000383.1_pt1 | contig 64570 bp, 55 predicted proteins | sample 5204271 | NCBI WGS metagenome assembly WBZM01 (sample SAMN12344346, study PRJNA552823) | activated sludge metagenome | biome: Activated sludge suspended growth; feature: Nitrification reactor; material: Wastewater; isolation source: activated sludge from nitrification reactor of wastewater... | reverse complement strand
GGCGTCAACGTCCCGCTGATCCAGAAGTTCCAGGCCGGCTACGTCGCCGGCGCCCAGGCCGTCAACAAGGACATCAAGGTCCAGGTCAAGTACCTCACCGAGCCCCCGGACTTCTCCGGCTTCGGCTCGGTCGACAAGGGCAAGACCGCCGCTGAGGGCATGTACCAGAACGGCGCAGACGTGATCTACCACGCCGCCGGTGGCTCCGGTGGTGGCGTCTTCACTGCCGCCAAGGCCGCGGGCAAGCTCGCCATCGGTGTCGACTCCGACCAGGCCGCTTCGCCGGCCCTTGCCGGTGTCAAGGACGTCATCCTCACCTCGATGCTCAAGAAGGTCGACGTGGGTGTCTACGACTTCATCAAGTCGGTCAAGGAAGGCTCCTTCAAGTCCGGCGAGAAGGTCTTCAACCTCAAGGTCAACGGCGTCGGCTACGCGACCACCGGCGGCCAGGTCGACGACATCAAGAGCAAGCTCGACGACTTCAAGCAGCAGATCATCGACGGCAAGATCACGGTTCCCACCAAGCCGTGACGCTGCCATGATCCTCAGCTGAACCGGACGCCGGTTCGGGGTGCCTAAAGGGTGTCCCCGGGCCGGCGTTTGGCGTAGGTTGAGCGGTCTCGCGTCCCCCGAGGTCAGTGCCGACCCCGGTCCATCCCAGCGGAACGCCCGCCTCCCGCGGGCCGAATGAGGAGTGTGCGTCATCAGCGCCACGGACAACCCAGCAGGGCGCCCGGCTTCGGCCAGCCCCACCGCGACGGACACGTATGCCGTCGAGTTGCACGGCATCACCAAACGCTTCCCTGGTGTGGTGGCCAACAAGGACATCGAGTTGTCGGTGCGCCGCGGCACCGTGCACGCCCTGGTGGGAGAGAACGGCGCCGGCAAGTCGACCCTCATGAAGATCCTCTACGGGGTGCAGCAGCCCGATGAGGGCACCATCACCGTCAACGGTCAGGTTGTCACCCTCAAGAGTCCGACCGAGGCGATCAACGTCGGCATCGGGATGGTCTTCCAGCACTTCATGCTCGCCGACAACCTCACGGTGCTGGAAAACGTCGTCCTGGGCGCCGAGAAGCTGCACGGGATCGGCGACGGTGCCCGGGCGAAGATTCGCGCGATCTCCAAGGAGTACGGCCTGGACGTCGACCCAGACGATTTGGTCGAAGACCTCGGGGTGGGCGCCCGGCAGCGGGTGGAGATCCTCAAAGTCCTCTACCGGGGCGCCAAGATCCTCATCCTTGACGAGCCCACCGCGGTGCTGGTCCCCCAGGAGGTCGCCGAGCTCTTCGACAACCTGCGCGAGCTCAAGGCCGAGGGCCTCACCGTCATGTTCATCTCGCACAAACTCGACGAGGTGCTGTCGGTCGCCGACGACATCACGGTCATCCGCCGGGGCACGACGGTCGCCACCGCCGACCCCAAGACGACCACCGCTCGTCAGTTGGCCGAACTCATGGTCGGTTCGGCCCTGCCATCCCCGAGCACCGAGGAGTCGACGGTCACCGACCGGCCGGTCCTCACCGTCGAAGGCGTCGACCTGGCCGGGTCCGCCGGGCAGCGCAAGGTCCTGGACAACGTCAGCCTCACCATCCACGCCGGCGAAATCGTCGGCATCGCGGGTGTCGAGGGCAATGGCCAGGCCGAACTCGTCGAGGTCATCATGGGGATGCGCGAGCCCACCTCCGGGCGCATCCTGCTGGAGAACGAGGACATCTCCGACTGGCAGGTGCGCGAGATTCGCGAGGCCGGCGTCGGCTATATCCCCGAGGACCGCCACCGGCACGGCCTGCTGCTGGAAGCGCCGCTGTGGGAGAACGTCATCCTCGGCCACCAGACCCAGGCACCCAACGTCAAGGGCCAGCTCATCGACGCCAAGGCGGCCAAGGCCGACACCGAGGCGATCGTCAAGGACTTCGACGTGCGCACCCCGTCGATCAACGTCACGTCGGGGTCGCTCTCCGGCGGTAATCAACAGAAGCTCATCGTCGGCCGCGAGATGCACCACGCCCCGCGGGTGCTCATCGCCGCCCACCCCACCCGTGGTGTCGACGTCGGGGCGCAGGCCTCGATCTGGTCGATCATCAAGAAGGCCCGCCGCGAGGGCATGGCCGTGCTGCTCATCTCGGCCGACCTCGAGGAACTCGTCGGGCTCTCCGACACCATCCGGGTCATCCTCCGCGGCGGCCTGTCCGCCCCCTTCGACCCCGATGTCGTCACCCGAGAAGAGTTGGGAGCCGCGATGACCGGCGCCGACGGCCACGCCAAGGAGGACCTGAAGTGAGCTTCTCCCCGCGCAAGATCCTCATGGCGCTCGCCGCGCCGGTGCTCTCGATTCTCGTGGCGATGGTCATCACCTCTATCATCCTGTTCGCCGCCAAGGACCCCGTCGGCGAGGTGTGGGCGCAGTTGCTTCGGCTGCCCAGCCCCCGCCTGACCATCGCGATCGTCAACTCGGCGGTCGTGCTCTACCTCTCCGCGGTGGCCGTCGCCATCGGTTTCCGGATGAACCTGTTCAACATCGGCGTCGACGGGCAGTACCGCGTGGCCGCCTTCGCCGCGGCGGTGTTCGCCGGTCAGGCGTGGTTGCCGGGCTGGCTCAACATCATCGTGTCGTTGCTGGTCGCCATGCTCGCCGGTGGGCTGTGGGCCGCGATCGCCGGCTGGCTCAAGGTCACCCGAGGGGTCTCCGAGGTCATCTCAACCATCATGCTCAACGCCATCGCGACCTACCTGGTGGCCTACCTGCTGCAAAAGGTCGCGCTGTCCTCCGAAGGCAGCAATGTCACCAACACCAAGTCCATCCCCGAGAGTTCGCGCGTGCCCGGCATACCGGTGACCATCGGTGAGCAGCAGCGGGAGATCTACGGCCTGATCTTCCTGGCCGTCCTCGTCGGCTTCCTCTACTGGTTCATCCTCAACAAGACCCGGTTCGGCTTCGACCTGCGCGCGACCGGCCGCTCCGAGACCGCCGCTATCGCCAGCGGGGTCAAGGTCAAGCGGATGGTCCTCATGTCGATGGTCCTGTCCGGTGCCGTCGCGGGTCTGGTCGGTATGCCGTTGCTGTTCGGCCAGGACTTCGCCTACGGCACGACGTTCCAGGCCGGGCTCGGCTTCTCTGGCATCGCCGTCGCGCTGCTCGGACGCAACCACCACCTCGGCATGGCCGTCGCGGCGATCGTCTGGGGCTTCCTCGAGCAGCAGTCCAACGGTCTGCAGATCAACGCCGGGGTGTCCGACCGGCTGGTCGGCGTCATCCAGGGCGTCATCGTCCTGTCGGTCGTCATCGCCTACGAGATCGTGCGCCGGGCGAGCATCACCATCGAGCAACGCAATGTCGCCGCCGCGCTCGCGGCCGAGCGCGCCAAGGCCCAGAACGCAGCCGCGGAGGTCGCAGCATGAGCACCGGGACTCTCACCAACGCCCCCGCGCCGGCGAGCGACGCGGCGCCGGCGCCCGGCAAGCGCAAGCGGCCGACGTGGTTCTGGCCCGCCGCAGTCGGTGGCGCCATTGTGCTCATCTCGACCCTGCGGGTGCTCACCGGCGCCAGCGACATCGACTCCAGCGGCTCGCTCGCTGCTGCCGTCGGGCTGACCATGCCGATCCTGCTGGCCGGCCTGGGAGGTCTCTGGGCCGAGCGGGCCGGGGTGGTCAACATCGGTCTGGAAGGGATGATGATCCTCGGCACCTGGGGCGGGGCGTTCTTCGCCTACTACTACGGCCCCTGGGGCGGTGTCCTCGGGGCAGTGCTGCTCGGGGTCGTGGGCGGAGCGATTCATGCCCTGGCCACGGTCATCTTCGGCGTCGACCACATCGTCTCCGGCGTGGCGGTCAACCTGCTCGGCGCCGGCGCTGCGGCCTACCTCGCGGCCCGCACGTTCACCGGCCTGCCCGGTGGCGGTCCGACGCAGTCGCCGCCACTGGAGCCTTTCCCCAGCCTGACCATCGGTCCGCTGGCTGACGCTCTGGGCACCGTCGAACGGTCCGGTACCTGGTTGCTCGCCGACCTGGCCAGCCTGCTGCGCGCCCTGGTCAAGGACCTGTCGTTCATCACCATCCTCACGATCTTCCTGGTCATCGCGACGTGGTTCGTGTTGTGGCGCACCTCCTTCGGGCTGCGGGTCCGCTCTTGTGGGGAGGCGCCGCAGGCGGCCGAGACCCTGGGCGTCAACGTCATCCTGCACAAGTTCCTCGCCGTGCTGATCTCCGGTGGCTTCGCCGGCCTCGGCGGCGGCTTCCTCGCCCTGGTTGCCTCCAACCTCTACCGCGAAGGACAAACCGCCGGCCGGGGCTACATCGGCCTGGCCGCGATGATCTTCGGCAACTGGCGACCGGGCGGGCTGACCGCCGGTGCGGCCCTGTTCGGCTACACCGACGCCATCAACCTGCGCGGCCGTGGCGATGTCATCCACGCCTACCTGCTCCCGATCGCCATCGGCCTGATCGTGTGGGGGATCTGGCAGATCGTCCGTCGTCGGCAGGGCAAGCCCCTGGCCGGCGTGGTGCCGGTCGTCACCGGGGTGCTCGCCTTCGCATGGTTCTTCTTCACCAGCGAGGTGCCGCGCGAGTTCACCGGCATGACGCCCTACGTCGCCACCCTGCTCGTGCTCGCCTTCGCCTCGCAACGACTACGCATGCCCAAGGCGGACGGCCAGATCTACCGCAAGGGCGAAGCCCGGTAGCACCGATGCCGACAACACCCGAGGGTATGCCGTCCGCTCACCCGGGCGGCGCGGTCCCGCATGTCGATGGCGCCGTCGACTGGAGCCTGCTGCGGGAGCGAGCCATCGCCATGCTCGACCGGGCCTATGCCCCCTATTCGGGGTTCCCGGTCGGGGTCGCCGGCCTGGTCGACGACGGCCGGGTCGTCACCGGATGCAATGTCGAGAACGCGGCCTACGGCGTCGCTCTATGCGCCGAATGCGGGATGGTGTCCGAGCTCGTCGCCGGCGGCGGCGGACGGCTCCTGGCCGTCGCGTGCGTCGGCCGGCACGGCATACCCCTCATGCCGTGCGGGCGGTGTCGGCAGTTGCTGTGGGAGCACGGTGGCCCGGAGTGCTTGCTGGCCACCCCGCAGGGCGTGCTCCCGATGCGCGAGATCCTGCCGCAGGCGTTCGGGCCCGAGGACCTCGATGCCGACCGCCGACGAGAGGAAACCGGGTGAGCGAGGCATTCGATGCCGTCGACGTCATCATCACCAAGCGCGACCGTGGTGAGCTCAGTGACCCGCAGATCGACTGGGTCATCGATGCCTACACCCGAGGCGTCGTCGCCGACGAACAGATGTCGGCGCTGGCGATGGCGATCCTGCTCAACGGGATGACCCCGCGGGAGATCGCCCGATGGACCGGGGCGATGATCGCGTCGGGGGAGCGGATGGACTTCTCCGGGCTGTCGCGGCCGACTGCCGACAAGCACTCGACCGGTGGAGTCGGCGACAAGATCACCCTGCCGCTCGCCCCGCTCGTGGCTGCGTGCGGGGTCGCCGTGCCGCAGTTGTCCGGGCGAGGGCTGGGGCACACCGGCGGCACCCTGGACAAACTGGAGTCCATCCCCGGGTGGCGGGCGGCGCTGAGCAACGCCGAGATGTTCGCCGTGCTGGAGGACGTCGGTGCGGTGATCTGTGCAGCGGGCGCGGGCCTGGCGCCGGCCGACAAGAAGCTCTACGCGCTGCGCGATGTCACCGGCACCGTCGAGGCGATCCCGCTCATCGCCAGCTCGATCATGAGCAAGAAGATCGCCGAGGGCACCGGCGCACTGGTCCTGGACGTCAAGGTCGGGTCTGGGGCCTTCATGAAGGACGTCGACCGAGCCGGTGAGCTGGCTCGGACCATGGTCGACCTCGGCACGGCGGCAGGAGTCACCACGGTCGCGCTGCTCACCAATATGCAGACCCCGCTCGGGTTGACCGCGGGGAACGCCCTGGAGGTGCGCGAGTCCGTCGAGGTGCTGGCCGGAGGTGGCCCCGAGGACGTCGTCGAGCTCACCGTGCGACTTGCGCGAGAGATGCTCGCCGCCGCCGGACGCGAGGACATCGACCCCGCCGATGCCCTGCGCGACGGGCGTGCCATGGATGCCTGGCGGCGGATGATCCGCGCCCAGGGCGGCGACCCCGACGCCCCGCTGCCGGCCGCACGGCATACCCACGAGGTGCTCGCGGAGGGGACCGGCGTGCTGACCCAGCTCGACGCGCTCAAGGTGGGCGTCGCGGCTTGGCGGCTCGGTGCCGGGCGTGCCCGCAAGGAAGACCCGGTCCAGGCTGGTGCCGGGATCGAGATGCACGCCAAGCCCGGGGCATTCGTGCGCGCGGGTGAGCGGCTGATGACCCTGCACACCGACACCCCGGAGCGTTTCCCTCGCGCTCTGGAGGCGCTGGCGGGCGCCAGCTTCATCGCTCCCGAGGGGTCTCGGCCAGACCTCTTGCCGCTGGTCATCGACCGCATCGCCTGAACACTCCCCGCCGGGAAAAGTCGGTGCGGGCAGTCCGTGCGACGTGACAGGGTGGGTGGTTGTGAGCCATCCGCTGGCGCGACGCCTCATCCTCGGCATCGCCTTCTCTGCCCTGGGCAGCGGGCTCACCATGCCCTTCCTGTATGTCTACCTCGCCCAGGTGCGGGGGATCCCCACCCAGACCGTCGGCCTGCTGTTCGCCTGGATGGGCGTGGTGAGTTTCCTCGCGGCGCCGCTGGGCGGCACTCTCATCGACCGGTTTGGCCCGCGCCCGGTCATGATCTCGGGGCTGCTCGTCGAGACCGTGACGACCTATCTCATCGGACACGTCGCCTCGGTCGGGCAGGCCCTGGTCGTCATCACCGCGGTATGCCTCGGCACGGCAGGCTTGTATCCCGCCACCACCGCCATGCTCACCCGGCTGGTCCCCGCGACCGAGCGCGAGCGGGTGTATGCCGTGCAGTTCATGCTCATGAACGCCGGGTTCGGTGTCGGCGGGCTGGTCGCCTCGGTGCTCGTGGATACCTCGTCGGTGGCGTCCTTCCAACTGCTCTACCTCATCGACGCGCTGTCCTACCTGGGCTACATCCTCGTCGTGCTGACCCTGCCTCGGTCGGCCGGATCTCTCGAATCGGTCACCGACGCGGGCGCCGAGGTCCTCCCCGGCGGGTGGCGCGAGGTGCTGTCGGACCGGGCCATGCTGCGATTCATGCTCGTCTGCATCGTCGTCGTGACCTTCGGCTATGCCCAGATGGAGGCGGGGTTCGCGGCATACGTCACCGAGACCGGCGGGGTGCCGGCCAGCCGGCTCGGGTGGTCCTTCGCGGCCAACACCGTGGTCATCGTGCTCGGCCAGCTCGTCGCCCTGCGCTTCATCCCGGGCCGCAGCCGCACTCGCGTGCTCGCCTTGGCCGCCAGCATCTGGTCGGTGTCCTGGCTCGTCGTCGCGATGACCGGGCGAGTCGAGGGCGGCGCCGCGGTGGTCTTCGCCATCCTCGGCTTGGGCCTGTTCGGTGTCGGCGAGACGTTGTGGGCGCCGGTCGCGCCGGCCGTGGTCAACGACCTCGCCCCCGAACACCTGCGCGGCCGCTACAACTCGGCTCAGGCCATGGTGTGGACGACAGCGTCGGTCCTCGGGCCTGCCACTGCCGGGCTGCTGCTGGGCAACGGCCTGGCGGGCGTCTGGGTGACCGCCACGGTCGGGGGCACGGCGCTGGCCGCTGCCCTGTTCCTTCGGCTACGCCGCCACCTGAGCCCATCGGCCGACGGCCGGGTGGCTGTGAGCGGGACTGCGGGCGAGTGACCGCGGGCTGTGTGGGGCTGAGGGGAAGCCCACGAGCCCGCGGCCACTCCGACGAGGCCGCCCAATGTGGGAGGGAGGCGGTTCCCGCCGCCCGCCGACGCGCAGCCGCGTCGAGGGGAACGAGAAATCGGGGCGAGCATGCCACCCACATGCGCGTTGAGTCACGCTGACGGTTAATCCAGATCAGGAGTTAAAGCAAACCTGTGATGATTCTTGATCGAAATTAATCCCCGTCGTGACATTCGCTTTGCGCTCTGCCAGCATGACGGAGCGCCAGCCCCCGGGCTGATCATCCGAGAGTGGCGTGGCACATCAGAAGTCTCCTCGGGCGGTCCGCCGTGCGGGGAGGAGCCGGGATCCGGGGGGATTCCGTCTCGGACCGCACCACACGGTGCGGATCGTCACACTCGGGGAGCAACGGGTTGAGGGACCGGTTGTCACTCAGAGCGGCCACCGAGACTCCCGGTTGACCGTGGACTCGTCGGGTTGATGCGGCCCGTCGGGACCAACAGGGGCCCCACGCAGATGTTCTGCGTGGGCCTGCAGGGGAAAGTCAGCTCAGTCATATGGGACACCTACGGTCCACGATCGCGAAAGGCGGGCGGTATGCGCGGGAAATGCATCCGTCCGAACAACCGCGACTTGGGGAGCGGTTCCTGCGGCGACTTGTGCAACGCGTAGCTGTTCATGAGTGGCTGGCCGGTACACCCGGCGAACCCACGGCGATGGGACTTGGGCAGTCCTGTCGCCGTGGGACTGCCGGGCGTGGGATTGCCGGTCGTGGGATTGGCGGTCGCAAGGCTGACGGCCGCGACGGTGGATGACTAGAGTTCGAGGATGCCGCACGTCACCACCGACCCAGTCCGGATCCCGGTCCCCGGAGGCAAGGTCATCAACGAGCACGTCGGGCAGGTGGCGACCTCCACCTCCGCCGTATCGGTCGCTCACATGCTCGCGCCCTCCGGCTGGGAGGAACCCTTTCAGACGCCAGAGTTCGACGAGATCACCGTCGTCGTCCGGGGCTCGCTCCATGTCGATTGCGACGGCCAGCGGTACGAGGTGAGCGCGGGACAGTCGATCATCACGAAAGCCGGCGAGCGCGTGCAGTACTCCGCCGGCCCGCTCGGCGCCGAATACGTCGCTATTTGCCTGCCGGCATACACACCGGAAACTGCCCATCGCGAGGGGTCATGAGCACGAGCACCCGGCCGGATGCGGCCACCGTCCTGGCCGCGCCGAAGGTGCTCTTGCACGACCACCTCGACGGCGGCGTCCGGTCGCAGACCATCCTCGAGATCGCCGACGAGATCGGGTATGCCGACCTGCCGGCCCACGACGCCGACAGCCTCGGCACGTGGTTCCGCGAGTCGGCCGACTCCGGGTCCCTGGAGCGCTATCTGGAGACCTTCCGGCATACCGTGGCGGTCATGCAGACCGAGGCCGGGCTGCGGCGGGTCGCTCGCGAGTGCGTCCTGGACCTGGCCGCGGACGGAGTCGTCTATGCCGAGAGCCGCTATGCCCCTGAGCAGCATCTCGCCGGCGGGTTGAGGCTGGAACAGGTCATTGAGGCGGTCATCGCCGGTTTCCGCGAGGGTGAGGCCGAGGCGGCCGCGGCCGGGCACACCATCCGGGTGACCTCACTGCTCACGGCCATGCGCCATGCCGCGCGCAGCACCGCCATTGCCGAGCTGGCGGTGCGTTATCGCGACGACGGGGTGGCCGGGTTCGACATCGCCGGAGCCGAGGCCGGGTTCCCGCCCACGCGACACCTGGATGCCTTCGAGTACCTGCGCCGCGAGAACGCCCACTTCACCATCCACGCCGGCGAGGGTTTCGGTCTGCCGAGCATCTGGGAGGCCATCCAATACTGCGGGGCCGACCGGCTCGGCCACGGGGTGCGGATCGTCGACGACATCGCCATCGCCGGAGTGGCCGCCCCCCTCTGGATCCGCATGGCCGAGAAGAACCACATCGCCAGCCTCGATGACGTCGACCTGTCCTCGGTGCGCCTCGGGCGACTCGCCGCCTACGTGCGTGATGCGCGGATCCCGCTGGAGATGTGCCCGACGTCCAACCTGCAGACGGGTGCGGCTCCCTCGATCGCGCTACACCCCATCACCTTGCTCAAGCGACTGCGATTCCGGGTCACGCTCAACACCGACAACCGGCTGATGAGCAATACGACGATGTCCAAAGAGGCGCAGGCCCTGGTCGATCAGGCCGGCTGGACCCTCGATGACCTGCGCTGGGTGTCGATCAACGCGATGAAGTCCGCGTTCATCCCCTTCGACGAACGGCTGGCCATCATCGAGCAGCAACTCAAGCCCCGGTATGCCGCGTTGGGCGCCGTGGGTTCGTCAGCCGCCATCGGCTGATCCGCCGACTGGCCGGCTGCCTCAGAGCCGATCCGGTGGGGTGAGCCGGTCGCGCAGGGCCGCCTCGGCGAGCAGCCGGCCATGGTCGCGCCGACGTCGTTCGGCGACGACGGCCGCCATGACGTATTCGGGGTGGACTCCGGGTGGCGGCTCGGGGGAGAGGTAGCGACGCACTTCGTCGTAGAGCTCCCGCGCCTGCTGCTCTCGGGCCACGGGATCCATCTGGAACGCGGCGGGCAGGAAGGATCGCAGCGCTGCCGCGAGGTCATCGGGCAGCGGGGCGATGTCAGCAGTTGTGGCCCAGGCCGCGAGGTAGGGCGGCATCGGGACCAGGCTCGTGCGCCGGCCTCGGCCGCGCTCGCGCACGACGAACGTGCCGGCTGCCATGTCGCCCATCCGTTTGGTGCGCGGATTGATGACCGCCGCGACGACCGCCGGCATCCCAGCGAAGATGTAGACCTCGACGACGCCGATCAGTCCACGGGTCAGGGCGTGGCGAAAGGTGATCGGCCCGCCGTCGTCCCGGAGGGTGCGCAGGCCGGTCGCGAGCTTGCCGATGGTGCGGCCCCGCGTGAGCGTCTCCAGGGTCACCGGGTAGCCCACGAGGACGGCTACGGTCGCCAACAGCATGATGCCGGCCGCCACCGCATCGTCCGCGCGAAGGACGAACATCGAGGCAACGGTGAGCACGACCGAGGCGAGCATCTGCAGGACGAACAGGTCGATAAGCCCGGACAGCATCCGCATCCCGAGCGAGGCAGCGGGCAGATCGAGGGCGACGGCCTCGCCGGTCACCAGATCGTCAGCCGTGAGCCCGAGGGTCGCTCCAGGCTGCAGGCTCATGCCTCACCCCCTTGTCGTCGGGCACCACGCTACGCCAGGGGCCCACCCGGCATACAGTGCTGTCCGTGGACCTGGATGCCTTCGTCGCCGTGCACTCGCGCGAGTGGATGCGCCTGGAGCAGTTGGTGTCCGCGCGCGGCGCACTGACGGGGGCAGAGGCCGACGAACTCCTGGACCTCTACCAACGCTGCGCCACCCACCTGTCGGAGGTGCGCTCGACGACACCAGACCCGAGTGTCGTCGCCGACCTGTCCTCGCTGCTGGCGCGGTCACGAGCGCGGGCGGGGGGCGCGCGCACGACGACCTGGCGCGATGCCGTCGGCTTTTTCACCGCCACCTTCCCCGCGGCGCTCTATCGCACCCGGCGGTGGTGGCTCTGGGTGTTGGCGGCCAATGTCGTGGTGGCCTTCGCACTGGGCGCGTGGTTCGTCGCCAACCCACATTTCGAGTCCTCGCTCGCGACGCCCTCGGAGATCGACCAGCTGGTCAACCACGACTTCGCCGACTACTACAGCGAGTATGCCGCCGGCTCTTTCGCCTTCAAGGTGTGGACCAACAACGCCTGGGTGACTGCACTGTGCCTGGCGTTCGGCATCCTCGGTTTCCCGGTCATCTACCTGCTGTGGCAGAACATCGCCAACGTCGCCGTCATCGGCGCGCTGATGTGGAACCACGACCGTGCCGACGTCTTCTTCGGCCTGATCCTCCCGCACGGCCTGTTGGAGCTCACCGCGGTCTTCGTCGCAGCCGGGGTGGGTTTGCGGGTCTTCTGGGCCTGGGTCGAGCCCGGACCCCGCTCCCGCCTCGATGCCGTGAGCCGGGAGGCTCGCTCGGCGATGACGGTGGCGCTCGGTCTGGTCGTCGTCCTCTTCGTGTCGGGGGTCGTCGAAGCATTCGTCACCCCGTCGGCGCTGCCCACCTGGGCGCGAATCGGCATCGGGGTGTTCGTCGAGGCGCTCTTCCTCACCTATGTCTTCACCCTCGGCCGGTATGCCGTGCGCCGCGGCGAGACCGGCGACGTCGCGGCCGGCGACCAGAGCGCCTCGGCGCCCACGCGCGCCTGACCGCCGGTCAGAGCTGTCCGGTCGCCTTGAGCATGAGGTAGTGGTCGGCCAGTCGCGGCGGCAATTGCTCCGGCGAGCCGTCGACGACGTCGACACCCATCCGCCGCAGCATGGCCGCCGTGCTCTCGCGCAGGGCCAGAGTGCGCTCGGCCGCCGCGGCGGCATACGCGTCGGCGGTCGTCTCGCGGGTGGCGGCCATCGTGTCCAGCGCCGGGTCGCTGACCGATGCGAGCACCACGCGGTAGTGCCGGGTCAGCGTCGCGAGGGTGGGCAGAAGGGACTCCCGGATCGCGGCGGGTTCCAGCGGGGTCAGCAGGACGACCAGGGCTCGCCGTCGGGTGATGTCGCTGACTGCACTGGCCAGAGCGGGCCAGGACGCCTCGACCAGGGCCGGGTCCAGCGGGGCCATGGCCTGCACCAGGTCGGCCAGCAGCGTGGTCCGGTTGGCCGCGGCAGCGACCCGAGCGCGCACCCAACGGTCCCCGGCGAGGAAGTCGACCCGGTCGCCGGCCCGCGAAGCGAGGGCCGCCAGCAGCAGGGCGGCGTCCATGGCGGCATCCAGTCGGGGAATGTCGCCGACGCGCCCGGCGCTGGTGCGGGAGGTGTCCAGGACGAGGACGACCCGCCGGTCGCGCTCGGGCTGCCAAGTGCGCACGACGACGCTGCGCCGGCGGGCGGTGGCCCGCCAGTCGATCGAGCGCACGTCGTCGCCCTCGACGTAGTCGCGCAGTGAGTCGAACTCGGTGCCCTGGCCGCGGGTCCGGACCGCCGAGCGGCCGTCGAGCTGGCGCAGCGTGGCCAGCCGCGAGGGCAGGTGGCGCCGCGAGTCGAAGGGCGGCAGTGCGCGGAGGCGTCCGGGGACGTCGATGGAGCGCTGCCGAGCAGCGATCCCCAGCGGCCCCACGGATCGGATCGTCACGAGATCGCTGCGCCGGTCGCCCCGCCGCGTCGGGCGCAGCGCGGTAGCGAAGCGCCGCCGCTCACCGGCCGGCAACCGCAGGGTATGCCGTTCGGTCACCGCCCCGGCCGATGGCACCCAGGCGTCGCGCAGCACCCCGTGGTAGCGCCGCCCGGTGGGGTTGGCCACGACGAGCTCGGTCTGGCCGGCCTCGCCGAGCCGCACCGACGCGGTGCCTTCCCGGTCCAGTCGCAGCCGAGTGGGCGAGGGGGCGAGACCAACGTCGAGCAGGGCCAAAACCAGGCAGAGGAACGCCCACAGCAGCACGGTGCGCCGGGTGGGGTCGATGAACACCGGGATGGCGCCGAGCGCAACCAACAGAGGGAATCGGCCGGTCACGGCCATCGGTGGTCACCTCCTCGGTGCGGTACACGGCATACCTGCCGTGATCGGGTGCTGGGCGGGAGTCTCAGCGGGGGACGGGGACGGATGCGATCGAGGTCGAGAGCACCGAGGCGACCGAGACTCCTTCCAGCTCGGCCTCCGGACGAAGGGTGAGCCGGTGCGCCAGGGTCGCATAAGCCAGCGCCTTGACGTCGTCCGGGGTGACGAAGCTGCGTCCGCTCATCCAGGCCCACGCGCGCGAGGTGGCCAGCAGGGCGGTCGCGCCGCGGGGGCTCACGCCGAGTGACAGCGACGGCGACTGTCGGGTGGCCCGAGCGATATCGACGATGTAGCTGGCGATCTCGGGAGCGACGGCCACCTGGCGCACCGCCCGGGCGCCGGCCGCGAGGTCGTCCGGGCCGGCGACGGCGGTGATGCCGGCCGCTGCGAGGTCACGCGGGTCGAAGCCGGCGGCGTGGCGCCGGACCACCTCGATCTCCTCCTCGCGCGGTGGCACCGGGAGCAGCACTTTGAGCAGGAAGCGGTCGAGCTGGGCCTCGGGGAGCGGGTAGGTGCCTTCGTACTCCACGGGGTTCTGGGTTGCCGCGACGAGGAAGGGCACCGGGAGCGGACGAGGTATGCCGTCGACCGACACCTGCCGCTCCTCCATGGCCTCCAGCAGGGCGGCCTGGGTCTTGGGTGGGGTGCGGTTGATCTCGTCGGCCAGCAGGAGGTTGGTGAAGACCGGGCCTTCGCGGAACGAGAAGGTCGAGTTGTGCTGGTCGAAGACCAACGACCCGGTGATGTCGCCGGGCATGAGGTCGGGGGTGAACTGCACCCGGGTCGTCTGCACCGACAACGCCTGGGCCAGCGATCGCACGAGGAGGGTCTTGGCGACCCCGGGCACCCCTTCCAGAAGGATGTGCCCGCGCGAGAGCAGCGCGATGAGGATGCCCGAGACAGCGGCGTCCTGACCGACGACGGCCTTGGCCACCTCGGCGCGCACTGCGAGCAGCGCCCGGCGTGCCGACTCGGAATCCCCGGTCGCGCCATCCTCCCGGGGTGCGACGGGTGCGGGAGTGGGCTCCGTGGGCGGGAACGTGCTCATCTGCGGCGGATCTCCTTCTCCAGGGCCGCGAGGGCAGCGGCCAGGCCAAGCATCTCGGTTTCGGTGGCGGCCGGGGCGCCGCCGAGCAGCCACCCGACCTCGTCGGGGGTGCGGCCGGTGGCGTGGGCGACCGGCTCGATGAGCAGCGCCGGCGGGGTGCCGGGCGGCAACCCCAGGTATGCCGTGACCCGTCGCCGGGTCGCGTCGCGCAGCACCGCCGAGGCACGTTCGTTGTCGGCCGCCTTGCGGTAGAGGCGCGCCCGGTGCTCGGTGGTCTCAACGGCCCGGACCAGCACCGGCAGGGGCTCCTGGACCAGTCGACCCAACCGCCGCCCGCGCCACCACATGAGCGCGAGCACGGCGACCGTCGCCATGAGCACCATGGCCCCCAGCCACGGCGGCAGGATCGGGTCGTCCCCTTGCGCCGCGGTGGTCACCGGGGCGTCGAGCACATCGGGGACGTACCAGATCAGCCGCGCGGAGTGGCCGAGGATGCGCAGCGCGATGGCCGCGTTGGCGGCTTCGGTGATCCGGCTGTTGACGATGAGGTCGGTGGTGCCGACGAGCACGACTTCGCGCAGCCCGCCGACGGACGCCTTGAGGTAGCCGGCATACCCGTTGGAGGTGGTGAAGCAGGTGCTGCCTGCCGCAGGCCCGAGGTAGCGGGTCTGGATCCGGCTGAGCTGCTCGCCGCGGTGCACGTCGGGCAGGTCGCACTCGGCGCTCGTGGCGCTCGCCGATGGGCTGACCCGCAGGTCGATCTGCGGCAGCATCCGGCGCAGGTTGGCGCGGTCTGGGGCGATGAGGACGACCCGCTCGGCGGGCCGGACGATCTCGAGGAAGGACCGCTCGGTGGGTTCGCGCAGCGCCGTGGTCGAGCTCACGACGACGGTGGTCTTGTCGTCGGGGGCGGCCGCGCGCAGCGCCTTCTCGCCCTCGGCGATGGTGACCTCGACACCGTGGTCGGCCAGCACCCGAGCCAGCGCCTGGGCGCCGAGCGGGCCGGGATTGGCCGGATGGTATGCCGCGCGGCTGCCGGGCCGCTGGTTGGCCACGGTGAACGCCACGGCGGCGGCGATGAGCACGAGGACGATGAGCCAACGAGCCGCTCGTCCTCGACCCGAGCGGCCGGAGTGGGCGGGCTGGTCGGCCTGGCTAGTCACCGGCTCCGCGCCGACGCGCAGGGCGGTGTCGCGCGGGCTCACGAGGCACCGCCGGTCACCGGGGAGGTGAGGTCGGTGACCGGTCGCGCGGCATGGGCGCGGGCGGCCAGATCACGGGAGGCGTGCGCGTCGGCGGAGGTCGCGGCATACCGGCTGTAGCGCACGGCGTCGAAGCGGTCCATCCCGCTGCGGATCTCGTCGGTCAGCGTGGGGAAGACCGGGACGAGCTGCAGCCCGATCTCGTGAGCGGTGAGCGATGGGGCATCGCGCAGCAGGTCCCGGTCGGCGGCGTCGCGGGCGAACGCGCGCGTGTAGTCCAGGACGGCCGCACCCCACTGTTGGGATCGCAGGGCCGCCTCGGCTCGGGCGAGATAGTCGGCCATCGACAGGTCCAGCTCACCCAGGACGGCCTCCCGCGGCGTCTTGAGCACCTCTCGGTCCTGCCGGATCCGCAGCAGGAGGAAGACCAGCGCCGCGAGCAGCGCGATCCCGATGGCGATGAGGACGATCGGTGGGGCGGATACCCCGTCGGCCGAACCGGTGGGCTCTCGGTTGAACAGGTCGCTCAGCCAGCGGAAGAAGCGTTCGAGGAAGCTGGCCGAATCCTGGTACTCGGCCTTGGCCAGCTCTTCGACCAGCCAACGTCGGGCTTGGTCGGGGGAGGGGTCGAGGACGGCGCGCATCATGGCTGGACCTCGGTGACGACCGCGCGGCGCAGGGTGAGGTCCAGGCCCTCGCCGCGCATCCGCAGGTCGAGGTAGAGCAGGACGGCGGCACCGGCGAGCACGGGCGTGACGAGGGTCGAGGTGACCAGGGCGGCCAGCGTGCCCCCCACTGCCGACAGCACCGCGTCGGTCGCGCGGTCAAGCTCCAGCATGCCGATGATGAGGTCGTAGAGGACCGTCTGCACGACGTCGAGGAAGAGCGCAACGAGGGTGCTGGCTGCTGCCGTGACCAGCAGCGACCCCAGCACCCGTCCCCAGCGCTTGCGACTGAGGCGGAACGCGCGCCGCCAGGAAGCCGCGATGCCCCCTTGCTCGACGGCCAACGCCGGCCCGATGACCGCCAGCCGAGGCAGCAGCACCGCCGAGGCCACGACACACACCAACCCCCCGAGCAGGGCGACGGCGACGGTCAGCGGGACTGAGCCGGTGCTGAGCGCGGCGACGACGATGACGAGGGCCAGCCATGGTCCGGCGAGGGCGGCGGCTGCGGCGGTCTGGCTCACCAGGGTGCGGCCGACCCGGGGTCGCAGTTCGCGCCAGATGGTCCCCGCGCTGACTCGTTGGCCCAGGGTGGCGCGGCTGACGGCATACCCGAGCACGGCGCTGAGCAGGAAGGTCGCGAGCACCGACCCGAGCAGCCCCAGGAGCAGGACGACGACCGGGGAGCCGATCAGCCCCGAGACGCCGCTGCTGGAGAGCCAGCTGCCTCGACTGAGCAGCGCGAGCAGGGCCGCCATCGGCAGGAGGGTGCTGGCGTTGACGACAGCCGAGGCGGTGAGGATCGCGCCGGCGTTGCGGCGTAGGTGGTTGATCGCCCCGTCGATGACTTCGGACAGGGTGAGTGGGGCCAGCGGGATGATCCCCGGCTTGGCGGCCGCGGTGAGGGCATAACGACGCCCGTATGCCGTGACGGCACCGGCGCGCACACTGGGTGGCAGGTAAGAGGCCGGTCGGGCGCGTTCCACCGCGGGCGCGCCAGGAGGCGGGCCGAAGCCGGTCGCGGTCGCGCGCGCGCCGCTGGCCGGGTCCGGCATCGAGGACGCCGCGGTCATTTCCACCCCCTGGGTCGCAACCAACCCTAACCGGCGATGGCCCGGCTGTCCGGGTGACGGGCGATGGCGTCGAAGGTCTCGTTCGGTGTCGCGCAGACCGCGCCGAGGCGCACCGCACGGGCGACGATGTCCGCCTCGCGCCTGCCCAGCTCCCAGCCGCGGCGGACGAGGACCAGCGGTGGCTTGCGCCGCTCGCGCAGGTCACGTCCGAGGCGGAAGAGGTAGTTGCCGAGGCGCCCATGGGTGATGCAGTAGGCGCCGATGAGCAGTCCGCGCTCACGCAACACCGGCGCGATCTCGGCCGCGAAGATCCCTTCGGCGACGACGACACCTCCGAGCGGGGCGGTGACGACCTGGCTGCCCACGGTCGAGGAGGTCGCCAGGTCGTAGCTGGGCACCTCGGCCCGCCCGGTCGCGAGCAACTCGGACAGCGCATCGAGCGCGGCGTCGGCGCGCCAGGACCGCGGGTCGTCCCAGTCGGGCAGCCGGGTGCCGCCCAACTCGACCATCGGCAGACTCGGGTCCTCGCCCTCGCGGTAGAAGTCGTCCAGGCGCACCACCGGCCACCCGTAGGCCGTGTGCAGCCGCCGCGCCAACCGGGACTTCCCGGCACCCGAGGGTCCGGTCAGCAGGACGACCCCACCCATCGGTCAGCGGCCCTTGGGGTGCCAGACTGTCTTGGTCTCCAGGAAGGCGGTCATCCGGTGCAGGTCGGGGGTGGCGCTCCAGTCTGGCTCCTGAGCCTGCGAACCGACACCCTCGGGACGCAGCACCCGCTTGAGGTTGTCGGCGGCTGCAGCCTCCAAAGTGCCCCAGTCGACGCCCGTCGCGTCGGCGGCCCCGGTGAGGTCGATGGCATTCACGTCACGGTGCGAGGCCAGCCAGGGCGCGATTTCGGCGGTGTGCCCGGTGATGAGGTTGACGACGCCACCCGGCACGTCCGAGGTGGCGAGGATCTCGGCGAGCGTAACGGCCGGGATCGGTCGGTCCTGGCTCGCGATGACCACGCAGGCGTTGCCCGACACGATGACCGGCGCGATGACCGAGGTCAGCCCGAGCAGCGAACTGCGTTGCGGCGCCAGGATGGCCACGACTCCGGTGGGGGAGGGCGCCGAGATGTTGAAGTACGGCCCGGCCACCGGGTTGAGGTTGCCGACGACCTGGGCGAGCTTGTCGGACCACCCGGCATACCAGACCCAGCGGTCGATCGCCGCTGCGACGGTGGCTGCCGCCCGGGCAGCGGTGAGGCCCTCGGCGTCGGCGACCTCGGCCGCGAGCTGGGCGGCGCGGCCCTGCATCACTTCGGCGACCCGATAGAGCACCTGCCCGCGGTTGTATGCCGTGGCACCGGCCCAGCCCGCGACGACAGCGCGCGCCGCGACGACGGCATCCCGGGCATCCTTGCGGGAGCCTTGGGCGACGTTGCCCAGGAGGGCGCCGGTCCGGCTGCCAGCTCCTGCGGCAGCGCCGCGTCCACGGGAGGCGGCGTGCACGGCATACACGCGGCCGGACTCACTGCGCGGGAAGGCGCCGTTGACGTAGAGCTTGTAGGTCTTGCGGACCTCCAGCCGGGGGTCGGCCGCTGGCGTCGCAGTGGTGGGGCTCACAGGGTCGCTCCCGTCGTGAGGTAGGGCTCCAGGCCGTGGCGGCCGCCTTCGCGACCGTAGCCGGATTCCTTGAAGCCGCCGAACGGCGAGGTGGGGTCGAACTGGTTGAAGGTGTTGGCCCACACCACTCCGGCGCGGAGTTGGTCGGCCATCCAGAGGATGCGTGAGCCCTTCTCGGTCCAGACGCCCGCCGAGAGGCCGTAGGGGGTGTTGTTGGCCTTGGCGACGGCCTCAGCGGGCGTGCGGAAGGTGATCACCGACAGCACCGGCCCGAAGATCTCCTCCTGAGCGATCCGGTGGGCCTGTGACACCCCGGTGAAAACCGTTGGGGCGAACCAGAATCCGCGCTCGGGGAGGGCGCAGGCCGGTGACCAGCGTTCGGCACCCTCGGCCTCGCCGACGGCGCTCATCTCACGCACCCGGGCCAACTGGGTGGCCGAGTTGATCGCCCCGAGGTCGGTGTTCTTGTCCAGCGGGTCGCCGACGCGGATTGTCTGAAGCCGCCGCTTGAGCCGGCGCACCAGGTCGTCGTGGATGCTCTCCTGGACCAGCAGCCGCGAGCCGGCGCAGCACACGTGCCCTTGGTTGAAGAAGATCCCGCGGACGATGCCCTCGACGGCCTGGTCGATCGCGGCGTCCTCGAAGACGATGTTGGCGGCCTTGCCGCCGAGTTCGAGGGTCGCGCGCTTGCGGGTGCCGGCGACCGAGCGGGCAATGAGCTTGCCCACCTCGGTGGAGCCGGTGAAGGCGATCTTGTCGATCCCCGGGTGCTCGACGAGGGCCTGCCCGGTGGCGCCGGCGCCGGTGACGATGTTGACCACGCCCGGGGGCAGGTCGGCCTCCTGGCACACCTGGGCGAACAACAGCGCGGTGAGCGGGGTGGTCTCGGCAGGCTTGAGCACCACGGTGTTGCCGCAGGCCAGGGCGGGGGCGATCTTCCAGGCGAGCATGAGCAGCGGGAAGTTCCAGGGGATGACCTGCCCGACGACGCCGACCGGCTTCGGGGGCTTGGCGGGGGAGCCGCCCAGACCGGCATACCCGAGTTTGTCGGCCCAGCCTGCGTGGTAGAAGAAATGCGCCGCCGCGAGTGGCACGTCGACATCGCGGCTCTCGCTGATCGGCTTGCCGTTGTCGAGGGTCTCCAGCACCGCGAACTCGCGGGCCCGCTCCTGCAGGATGCGCGCGATCCGGAAGAGGTACTTCCCGCGTTCGGCTCCCGACAGGCGCCCCCACACGCCCTGGTATGCCGTGCGCGCGGCGGCGACTGCGCGGTCCACGTCGGCGGCGGTCGCCTCCCCGATCTGGGCGAGCACCTCTTCGGTGGCCGGGTTGAGCGTCGGGAAGGGGGCGCCGGACGCCGGGACGAACTCACCGTTGACGAAGAGGCCATAGCTGTCGGCAATGGACACCACGGCCCGGGACTCCGGGGCGGGGGCGTAGTCGAAGCGGGTCATCTCGTCCTCAGTCGATCGTCACGTAGTCGGGACCGGAGTAGGCGCCGGTGGCGAGTTTCTGGCGCTGCAGCAGCAGGTCGCCGAGCAGGCCCGAGGCGCCGAAGCGGAACCACTCGGGGGTGAGCCAATCCGGGCCGGCGATCTCGTTGACCATGACGAGGTATTTCATGGCGTCCTTGGTCGTGCGGATGCCGCCGGCCGGCTTGACGCCGATCTGAGTGCCGGTGAGCTCGCGCCAGTCGCGGACGGCTTCCAGCATGACGAGAGTGACCGGAAGAGTGGCGGCCGGGGCGATCTTGCCGGTGCTCGTCTTGATGAAGTCGGCGCCGGCGAGCATGGCCAGATAGGACGCCCGGCGGACCGCGTCATAGGTCGCGAGCTCGCCGGTTTCCAGGATGACCTTGAGGTGGGCCGAGGTGCCGTCGGACCGCGCGCAGGCTGACTTGACGGCCACGATCTCGTCGAAGACCTGCAGATAGCGACCGGACAGGAAAGCGCCCCGGTCGATGACCATGTCGATCTCGTCGGCGCCGCCGTCGACCGCGTCACGCGTGTCGGCGAGCTTGACCGGCATACTGGCTCGTCCCGACGGGAAGGCGGTCGCCACCGCGGCGACGTGGATCGGGCTGTCTCCCAAGGCATTTCGCGCAGTGGAGGCGAGGTCACCGTAGACGCACACGGCTGCTGGCCGGGGCGTGGCCGGGTCGGTGGGGTCGGGCACGAGGGCCTTGGCGCACAACGAGCGCACCTTGCCGGGGGTGTCGGCGCCCTCCAAGGTGGTGAGGTCGATCATCGAGATCGCGGTGTCGATCGCCCACGCCTTCGACGTCGTCTTGATAGACCGGGTCCCCAGACCGGCGACGCGGGCCTCGGCGCCGACCTGGTCGACGCCGGGCAGGCCGTGCAGCCAGCGCCGCAGGACGGCATCGGTGAGCCGGGACACCCCGAGCAGGTCACGGGCGGTCGTCGACGCCGACGCGGGGGGCTGGGCCACTGAGGGGCGCACTGTGGTCACCGCGCGAGTCTAGGCCCAGGGTGCTGGAGGGCGACATGCCATCATGGGCGGACGATGAACGACGCGCCCGCCCCTGCCGAGGACGATTTCGGCTACACCCTCCGGCACACCGGCACCGTGGGCCTCGGCGTCATCGGGGCGCTGGGCGCGCTCATTGTCGCTGGGGTGTCGCTCTCGGCCGGGCTGGAGTTCGTTGCCGCGATGGTCACCTTCGCCGCGCTGTCGGTCGTCCTGCTGGTGCGTCCGAGTGTGCGGGTGGGCACCGGTGGGGTCCGCATCGACAATCCATTCCGGCGGCACGCGGTGCCGTGGCCGGCATACCAGGATGTCGCGAGCCGCTGGAACCTCTGTGTGTATGCCGCGCACCAGCCCGACGATGTCGAGATCAAGGCGTGGGCGCTGGCCTCCCGGGTGTCGCGCCCGCGGGGCGAAGGGCTGCTCGGCCTGCCCGGGATCCGCGGTCGGCTGACTCGTGACCTGCCGCCGGAGCCGGACAGCCCGCGCACGTCCGGGCTGCCCGCGCATGTCAAGGGCACCGCCAGTGGCGCCGCGAGCTTCATCGAGCAGGCGTATGCCGAGTGGCAGGAGGGCGTGGCGACCGGCGAGTTCCGCGCGCCGAGCGCACCCGGACCGCAGACCCAGGTGCGACGGCGCTGGGACCTGCTCGACGTCGGGCTGGTCGCCGTGCCGGCAGCGGTGTGGGCACTCGCCATGGTGCTGCGCTGAGGGTCACACCCCCGAGATCTCGTTGAGGACGCCCTTGTCGGGCACCGGGGTGCCGGTCTTTTCGCCGCGGACCTCGGTCTTCTCCGAGCGATCGCTGAAGTTCCACAGCTCGGTCGTCTGCAATCCCCAGAACAGGCCGAAGGACGCGATGAGCACGACCTCGATCCAGAAGACGCGGTCGGCGTTCTCGGACTGCGCCGTCGCGATGATCGCCCAGACCAGCAGCACGGCCATGAGGACGGCGGTCGTGATGTACCCCGCCGCCCAGCCCCGCTCGCGGCTGAGGTAGGCGCCGATCGCATTGGTGAGGATGACCAGGATGATCCCGACGAACATCGTCACGGCCGCCCAGTTGTGGGCGTTCTTGACGAACCACACCTCGTCGGCGAAGAACTGCCAGACGATCCGGGCCACGATGGCATATCCGACGACGGCGATGCCGACGACGACCGGGTGGCGGTAGGCGGCATTGCGGCCTCGGCCGATGACGACCCAGCGGACGATCTCGGCGACCAGCGCCGCGATGAGGACCGCCTTGACGTTGTTGGCGATGGCCGCCGCGGTGTCGTACTGGACCAGGCTGCCCGCGCAGGGGGCGAGATCGGCGCCCACCATCGGGACCATGGCCACGAGGAAGGCGAGGAAGCCGCTGAAGTTGAGCACGACATCTTCGAACGCCGAGTTGCCCTGGTTGGCAATGAGGCACACCCCGATGACACACAGGGACGCGACGAAAACGCTGTGCACGGGGGTGAAGTAGTAGGCGCTGATCGACCCCAGCGAGCAGCCGCCGGCCACCGAGCGTTGCAGGGTGACGGAGGCGCCGAGGAAGAGCGCGACGACGAGCGGTGCGACCCGCAGGTAGCGGTAGGTGTCGCGGGCGACGCGATCGGCCGGGGCCGCGTGGGGCTCAGGCCCAGGGGGAGAGACTGGACTCATGGCCCCCAGTGTCGGGGTCAGGACCCCGTCATGTCCTGGAAACCGGCTCGCAACTGCGCCAACCGCGCCGCTGCGGTATGCCGTGCGCGCACCAGATCGTCGTCCTGGCCGGCGACCGGCTCGATGACCTCCAGGTAGACCTTGACCTTGGGTTCGGTGCCCGACGGTCGCACGATGGCGCGGGACCGATCGGTGAACCAGTAGCGCAGCCCGTCGGTCGGGGGCAGCGCGCCGATTCCTTCGGAGAGATCCTCGACCCGGTCCAGGGCCAGCCCGCCGACAGCCGTCGGCACCTCGGACCGCAGGCGAGTCATGAGCGCCGGGATGAGCGCGAGGTCGGTGACTCGGATCGAGAAGGCGTCGGTGGCATAGACCCCGTGCGCCACCGCGAGCTCGTCGAGCAAGTCGATCAGGGTGCGTCCGTCGCGCTTGAGCTGCGCGGTCAGCTCGGCGACGAGCAGAGCGGCCGAGACGCCGTCCTTGTCCCGCACGACGTCGGAGGCGACGCAGTAGCCGAGGGCCTCCTCGTAGCCGTAGGCCAACCCTGGCACTCGGGCGATCCACTTGAACCCGGTGAGGGTCTCCTCGTGTGGGATCCCGGCGGCTGCAGCCAGCGCCGACAGCATCCGCGAGGAGACGATCGAGTTGGCGAAGACCCGTCCCTCGGGCACGCCACGAGCGAGGACATGGGCGCCGAGCAGCACCCCGACCTCGTCGCCGCGAAGCATCCGCCAGGTGCCGTGGTCGAGCACCGCGACGGCACAGCGATCAGCGTCCGGGTCGTTGGCGATGACGACATCGGGGTGGCGCCGCTCCGCGAGAGCCAACGCCGCGTCGATCGCCCCGGGCTCCTCCGGATTGGGGAAGTGCACCGTCGGGAAGTCAGGATCGGGCTGTGCCTGGCTCGCCACGACCACTGGCTCCGGGAACCCAGCCAGCGCGAAAGCCCCTGCGACAGTGTCGTTTCCGACGCCGTGCAGGGAGGTGTGGACGACCTGCACATCGCGGGGAGCATCCTCGCCGACCAGTGCGGCCACTGCGGCGAGATAGGCGTCGAGCACGTCCTCGCCCAGGGTCTCCCAGCCCTCGGTCGCGCGCGGCACGGAGGCGACCGACGTGACCTCGGCGATCCGGGCGGCAATCCCGGCGTCGGCGGGGGGCACGATCTGCGAGCCGTCGCCGAGATAGACCTTGTAGCCGTTGTCCTGCGGCGGGTTGTGGCTCGCGGTCACCATGACCCCGGCATCGGCGCCCAGGTGGCGGATCGCGAAGGCCAGCACCGGCGTGGGCAGCACATGGGGCAGCACGGCCGCGCGTCCACCGGCGGCGACGACGACCGCCGCGGTGTCGCGCGCGAAGTCGGCCGAGCGGTGCCGGGCGTCGAAGCCCACGACGACGAAGGGACTGCGCCGCGGCCCACCCAGCGCGTCGGGGAGATCGCGACGCAGGTATGCCGTGAGGCCGGCTGCCGCCCGGATGACCACCGCGCGGTTCATTCGGTTGGGACCGGCCCCGATCGCGCCGCGCAGCCCGGCGGTGCCGAACTCCAGCATCCCGGCGAAGCGGTCGGCCAGGTCGGCCGCTGCGGTGGCCTCGCCGTCCTCGACGTCGGCGATGACGGCGGCGAGTTCGGCCTGGGTGATCTCGTCAGGGTCGTCGGCGAGCCAGGCTCGGGCGGTGTCCAGCAGGGCAGCGGACGGGGAGGAGGGGACCGGCGGGACGGGAGCGGACGGCATACCGGCGCCTTCAGTGGCTCTGGGCGATGCGGGTGACGACGGCGGCGAGCAGGCGGCCACAACGGGCGGCGGCGGCTTGACCGGCTTCGAGGACTTCCTCGTGGGAGAGCGGCTGGTCGGAGATGCCGGCCGCGAGGTTGGTCACGAGCGAGATCCCCAGCACCTCCAGGCCGGCCTGGCGAGCGGCGATGGCTTCCAGCGTGGTCGACATGCCGACGAGGTCACCGCCGAGGATCTTGGCCATCTGCACCTCGGCCGGGGTCTCGTAGTGCGGCCCCCGGAACTGCACGTAGACGCCCTCGTCGAGGCCGGCGTCGACCCCATGGGCGATGGCGCGCAACCGAGCGGAGTAGAGGTCGGTGAGGTCGACGAAGTTCGCCCCCTCGATCGGCGAGGTCGCCGTGAGGTTGATGTGGTCGCGGATGAGCACGGGGGTGCCCGGCGCCCAGGCCGGGTTGAGGCCGCCACAGCCGTTGGTCAGCACGATGGTCGAGCAGCCCGCAGCCTTGGCGGTGCGCACCGCGTGGACGACAGCCCGCACGCCACGGCCTTCGTAGAAGTGGGTGCGGGTGCCGAAGACCAGCGCCCGGGCGCCGGTGTCGCCGATGGCCACCGATCGGGTGGCGCTGGAGTGGCCCGCCACGGCGGCCTTGCGGAAGCCGGGGATCTCTGCGGAGTCGACACTCGCGAGGGTCGGCCCGATGAGCTCGGCCGTCTGGCCCCAGCCAGAGCCCAGGACGAGGGCCACGTCATGGGTGGGTGCGCCGGTGCGATCGGCGATGACGGCCGCGGCAGCCGCGGCGACCTGCAGGGGGTCGACGGTCGGGTCGGCAAGGTCCAGGTGGGTGCTCACCCGGCTGAGCCTAGTCACGCCGAGCGTGCTGCGGCACGGCCCGGTGAAGGTGGTTGGATGGCGGGGTGATCGCACGCCAAGCTTCGTCAGTCGTCGTCATCGGTGGGGGACCGGGGGGATACGAGGCCGCCCTCGTCGCCCGCCGCCTCGGAGCCCAGGTGACCGTCGTCGACAGCGACGGCCTCGGCGGCTCGTGCGTGCTGACCGACTGCGTTCCGAGCAAGAGCCTCATCTCGACCGCCCACGTCGTGCGCCGGATGAGCGCGGCGACCGAACACGGCGTCGACATCTCCTCGCTGTCCGCCGGCACCGACCTGCGGGCGGTCAACGAACGCATCCTCGCGCTCGCAGCGGCGCAGAGCGCCGACATCACCCAGCGGGTCACCTCCGACGGCATCCGGGTATGCCGTGGCACCGGGCGCCTGCTCTCGCCGTCGCGTGTGCAGGTCGACTTCTCCGACGGTGGCTCGGAAGACCTGGAAGCCGACGTGATCCTCGTCGCCACCGGCGCCACCCCACGGGTCATGGCGACCGCCCGGCCCGACGGTGAACGGATCCTCACTTGGACCCAGATCTACGCTCTGGATCGCGTGCCGGAGAAGCTCGTCGTCGTGGGCTCCGGCGTCACCGGAGCCGAACTGGCGCAGGCCTACCTCGGCCTGGGCAGCCAGGTCACGCTGGTCTCATCCCGCGACCAGGTGCTCCCCGGCGAGGACTCCGACGCGGCCAAGGTCATCGAGGACGTCTTCAAACGCGAGGGCATGCAGGTGCTCTCGCGCTCGCGGATGAGCGCCGTCGAGCGCACCTCCGACGGGGTGCTCGTGCGGTTGGAGGACGGGCGCACCGTCGAGGGCTCGCATGCGCTGCTTGCGGTCGGCTCGGTGCCCAACACCCGGGGGATCGGCCTGGAACCGGCAGGCGTCCTGCTCGGCCCTGGCGGTCACATCCAGGTCGACGGGGTGTCGCGCACCTCCGTGCGAGGGGTGTATGCCGCGGGCGACTGCACCGGCGTCTTCCCGCTGGCGTCGGTGGCAGCCATGCAGGGCCGGATCGCCATGTGGCACGCCCTCGGCGATGCGGTGACGCCCCTGCACCTGGACGTCGTCTCGGCCAATGTCTTCACCGACCCCGAGATCGCCAACGTCGGGGTCACTCAGAAGCAGGTCGACTCGGGTGAGGTGCAGGCGCGGGTCGTCACGCTGCCGCTGGCCACCAACGCCCGGGCCAAGATGGACAGCATCCACGACGGGTTCGTCAAGATCTTCGCCCGGCCGGGCCAGGGCACCGTGCTCGGTGGCGTCGTCGTCGCCCCCCGCGCGTCAGAGCTGATCTATCCGATCACCATCGCCGTGGAGAACGGCCTCACGGTGGATCACCTGTCCAACGCCTACACGATCTACCCGTCGATCTCCGGGTCGATCGGTGAGGCAGCGCGCAGGTTGCACTCCGCGCTGCGCTGACCGACGCGGCCGATCTAGCTACCGGTCAGGCCTCGTCCTTGATGTCGGCCAGGACCGTCCCGCTGGACACGGTCTCGCCGACGGTGGCCTTGAGCCCGGTGATGACGCCGGCCTTGTGCGCATTGATCGGCTGCTCCATCTTCATCGCTTCCAGGACGACGACGAGCTCGCCCGCGGCGACGGTCTGGCCCTCTTCGACGGCGACCTTGACGATGGTGCCTTGCATGGGAGCGGTGAGCGAGTCACCTGACGCGGCAGCACCGGCCTTGCCCGAGCCGCTGCGCTTGGGGGCGCGCTTCTTGGCTGCAGCACCGCCGCCGCCACCGTTGCCGCCACCACCGAGCGAAAGCCCGCCGGGCAGGCTCACCTCGATGCGCTTGCCGCCGACCTCGACGACGACGGTCTGGCGCTCCTCGGGCTCGGCAGCGTCAGCCGACCCACCGGCATACGGGGCGATGGTGTTGTCGAACTCGGTCTCGATCCAGCGGGTGTGGATCGAGAAGGGGGTGTCGGCGTCGGCCGGCGCGAAGGCCGGGTCGGCGACGACCGCACGGTGGAACGGCGTGACCGTCGGCATGCCCTCGATGACGAGCTCGTCGAGCACGCGGCGCGACCGCTCCAGGGCCTGCTGGCGGTCGTGCCCGGTGACGATGAGCTTGGCGATCATCGAGTCGAAGGCTCCGGCGATGGTGTCACCCTCGACGACACCGGCGTCCCAACGCACGCCGGGGCCGCTCGGGACGACCATCCGCGAGATGGTGCCCGGTGCCGGAAGGAAGCCGCGACCGGCGTCCTCGCCGTTGATCCGGAATTCGATCGAGTGGGCGTGCGGCTCGGGGTCGGGGAAGTTCAGGGCCTCGCCGTCGGCGATGCGGAACTGCTGGCGGACCAGATCGATGCCGGTGACCTCCTCGGTCACCGGGTGCTCGACCTGCAGGCGGGTATTGACCTCAAGGAACGAGATGTCGCCCGCGGGACCGACGAGGAACTCGCAGGTGCCGGCGCCGACGTAACCGGCCTCCTTGAGGATGGCCTTGGAGGCGCGGACCAACTCGGTGTGCTGGGCTTCGGTGAGGAAGGGCGCGGGGGCCTCTTCGACGAGCTTCTGGTTGCGCCGCTGCAGCGAGCAGTCGCGAGTGGAGACGACGACGACATTGCCGTGCTGGTCGGCCAGGCACTGGGTTTCGACGTGCCGCGGGCGGTCCAGGAACCGCTCGACGAAGCACTCGCCGCGACCGAAGGCGGTGACGGCCTCGCGGACGGCCGATTCGTAGAGCTCGGGGATCTCCTCCATGACGCGGGCCACCTTGAGCCCGCGGCCGCCGCCGCCGTAGGCCGCCTTGATGGCGACCGGCAGGCCGTGGGCCTTGGCGAACTCGACGACCTCGTCGGGCCCGGAGACCGGGTCGGAGGTGCCGGGCACCAGCGGGGCCTGGGCCTTGAGCGCGATGTGGCGAGCCTTGACCTTGTCACCGAGCGAGTCGATGGCGGCCGGCCCGGGGCCGATCCAGACCAGACCCTCGTCGATGACCCGCTGGGCGAAACCGGCGTTCTCGGCGAGGAAGCCATAGCCGGGGTGCACGGCGTCGGCGCCGGACTCCTTCGCGATGGCGATGAGCTTGTCCTGCACGAGGTAGGAATCGCCCGGCGTCGAGCCGTTGAGGGCGTAGGCCTCGTCGGCCACCTTGACGTGCAACGCGTCGCGGTCGGGGTCGGCATACACGGCGACCGAGCCGATGCCGGCATCCTTGCAGGCACGAGCGATACGGACGGCGATCTCGCCGCGGTTTGCGATCAAGACTTTGCTGATGGCCATGCTGCGCAGCGTAGCGCTTCACCTGCTCGCTGGCCCGTGCTGGGGACAGGTGTGCGCTATCCCTCTCCGGCTGCGTCGTAGAGTGACGAAATGACCGCGGAATCCAGCCTCGTCCCTGCCGTCCCGACCGTTTCGCTACGTGCTGCCGGCGCCTCCGTCGCCATCCCGCAACTCGGGTTCGGGGTGTGGCAGGTGCCGGACGACCAGGTCGAGGCGGCGGTCGGCACGGCGCTTGACGCGGGCTACCGCCACATCGACACCGCGCGCATCTACGGCAACGAGGCCGGCGTCGGGCGGGCGCTGCGCACGGCATACGGCGCTGGTATGCCGTCCGGCTCGGTTTTCGTCACGACCAAGGTGTGGAACGACGACCACCGCCAGGTGCGGGCCGCCTTCGACGCCTCGATGGACCGGTTGGGTCTGGACGTGCTCGACCTCTACCTCATCCACTGGCCGGCGCCGCTGGGCGAGGCCTATGTCGATGCCTGGCGAGAGGTGCTCGCCCTGCGGGCCGAGGGTCGGGTGCGCGCGGTGGGGGTGTGCAACTTCCACATCTCTCATCTGGAGCGACTGCTCGCCGAGACCGGAGAGCTGCCCGCCATCAACCAGATCGAGCTGCACCCCTATCTGCAACAGCGGGAGCTGGTCGCCTTCCACGCCGAGCACGACATCGTCACCGAGGCGTGGAGTCCGCTGGCCTCGGGTAAGGACGTCCTCGACGACCCGGTCGTCACGGCGATCGCTGCCAAGCACGGGGTGAGCCCAGCCCAGGCCGTCATCCGCTGGCACCTGCAGCAGGGCTATGTCGTCATCCCCAAGTCGGTCACACCATCGCGGATCCGGGAGAACATCGACGTTTTTGGGTTCGAACTCGACGCGGATGACCTAGCGGGGTTCGCTGGGCTGGACCGCGGCATGCGGACCGGTCCCAACCCGGACGAGTTCACCCTGCACGCGGTGCGCTGAGGGCAGAGTCAAAGAAGGGCTCAGCGCAGCCGGTCGAGATCCTCGCGGCAGCGCGCTTCGAAGCTGTCGAGCTCGTGCAGAGCGTCCTCGATGTCCCGTCGGCGCTGTTCGAGATCGGCGCGCCGGTCGTCGATCTGAGCCAGGCAGTACTCCAATTGGCTGGCCTTACCGCGCGGGGCGTCGTAGAGGTCGATGATCGTGCGGATCTGCTCCAGCGGGAAGCCGAGCCGCTTGCCGCGCAAGATGAGGTGCAGCCGGGTGCGGTCGCGGCGGTGATACAGCCGGGTGGTGCCGCGCCGCTCGGGGGTGATGAGCCCCAGCTCCTCGTAATGGCGCACCGTGCGATGGGTGACGTCGAACTCCGCCGCGATCTGGGCAATGGTCCACGGCCCGTCAGTGTGGCCAACGTTCACCCGCGCTGCCCTTGTCACAGCCCCAACCATGCTTTACGTTGACGTTAACGTCAAGCAGTGACGTGTGGGAACGAGCCACCCACGAGGTGGCGTGCTGGCAAGGGAGCGGCCGTGTTCGAGTTGACCCAGGACCACGAGGATTTCCGTCACCTGGTGCGGGACTTCGCCGAGGCCGAGATTGCGCCCAAGATCGCCGAGTGGGACAAGCAGGCCTACTTCCCGGTCGAGCTCATGCCCAAACTGGGCGAGCTCGGCGTCTTCGGTCTGGTCGTGCCCGAGGAGTACGGCGGATCGGCGGGCGCGGGAGGCGAGTTCACCTACCTGTGCCTGGCCATCGAAGAGCTCGGTCGGGTTGACCAGGCGATGGGGATCACCCTGGAAGCGGGCGTCGGCCTGGGCATCAATCCGATTCTCAGCTACGGCACCGCCGAGCAGAAGCAGCAGTGGCTGCCCGACCTCGCGGCCGGGCGCACCCTCGCCGGCTTCGGCCTCACCGAACCCGAGGCGGGCTCGGATGCGGGGGGCACCAAGACCAAGGCCGAGGTCGTCGACGGCCAGTGGGTCGTCAACGGCTCCAAGGCCTTCATCACCAACTCCGGATCGTCGATCACGTCCGTGGTGACGGTCACCGCACGCACCGGCACCCGCGACAACGGCACCCCGGAGATCAGCGCGATCATGATCCCCACGGGCACGCCGGGATTCACCGCCGAGCAGCCCTATCACAAGCTCGGCTGGCACTGCTCGGACACCCACGGCCTGAGTTTCGACAACGTCCGCGTCCCCGAGGCCAACCTGCTCGGCACCCGCGGCAAGGGCTTCGCGCAGTTCCTCGCCACCCTCGACGACGGCCGGATCGCCATCGCCGCCCTCGCGCTCGGATGCGTGCAGCGCATGCTCGAGGAGGCCACGGCATACAGCAAGACCCGCCTTGCCTTCGGCAAGCCGATCGGCACCTACCAGGGCGTCTCCTTCCAGGTCGCCGACCTCGCGGTCATGGCCGAGACCTGCCGCCTGCTGGTCTACAAGGCCGCCTGGCTCAAGGACGAGATGGAGGCCGGCCGCCGGAGCATGCAAGAGGTCAAGCAGGCCGCCTCGATCGCCAAGCTCTACACCAGCGAGGCCGCGGTCACCGCGACCCGGATCGCCGCGCAGGTCTTCGGCGGCAACGGCTTCATGGAGGAATACCCCATCGCCCGCTTCTACCGGGACGCCAAGATCCTCGAGATCGGTGAGGGCACCTCCGAGGTGCAGCGCATGCTCATCGCCCGTGGCCTCGGTCTGCCCCAGGGATAGAGAATCAGGTATGCCGTCCGCTCCCGACCCGACCCAGCGCACCGCGGGTGCGCCCCCCTTCGCCGGCCCCAGCGCCTCGGAAGGGGGTGACCCGCGCGTCGACAGCATCCGCGAGCGGTTCGCCACGGCATACCAGCAGACCGACGCACCGCTGTCGGCGGGCGCGGCGGCGAAACTTGCCCAGCAGGGCAAGCTGTACGTCCGCGACCGGATCGAGCTGCTCTTCGACGAGGGGTCCTTCGTCGAGGACGCCCGCTATGCCAACTCGCTGGCCGCCGGGCTGCCGGCCGATGGCGTCGTGACCGGACGCGGTCTGGTCGAGGGTCGACCGGCCGTGGTCATCGCCAACGACCCGACCGTCAAGGCCGGCTCGTGGGGCTCGCGCACCGTCGAGAAGATCGTCCGGGCCACCGAAATGGCACTGCGTGAAGAGCTGCCCGTGTTCTGGTTCGTCGACTCGGCGGGCGCACGGATCACCGACCAAGTCGAGATGTTCCCCGGCCGGCGGGGCGCCGGGCGGATCTTCCACAACCAGGTGGCCCTCTCCGGCAAGGTGCCGCAGATCTGTTGCCTGTTCGGGCCGAGCGCGGCCGGCGGGGCCTACATCCCGAGCTTCTGCGACATCATTGTCATGGTCGAGGGCAACGCCTCGATGTATCTGGGCAGCCCCCGGATGGCCGAGATGGTCGTCGGCGAAAAGGTCTCTTTGGAGGAGATGGGCGGGGCGCGGATGCACTGCACGGTCTCCGGCGTCGGTGACCTGCTCGCTCACGACGACGCCGAGGCCATCGAGCTGGCCAAGCTCTACTTCTCCTACTTGCCCGGCTGCTGGCGCGACCACCCGCCCGCCTACCACGCCGAGGAGCCCGCGGAGCCGCTCACCCGGCATACCGTGCCTGAGCGGGAGAGCCAGCCCTTTGACATCCACGAGGTCATCGACGGCCTGGTCGATGACGACTCGTTCTTCGAGCTCAAGCCGCTCTTTGCCGCGGAGCTCGTCATCGGGTTCGGGCGGATGGCCGGCCAGACGGTCGGCATCGTCGCCAACAACTCGATGGTCAAAGGTGGCGTGCTCTTCACCGACTCGGCCGACAAGGCGGCGCGGTTCATCTGGCTCTGTGACGCCTTCTCGATCCCGCTGATCTACCTCGCCGACGTGCCGGGCTTCATGATCGGCTCCGAGGTCGAGCGCGGCGGCATCATCCGCCACGGCGCCAAGATGGTGTCGGCGGTGTCGGAGGCGACCGTGCCGCAGTTCTGCGTCGTCGTCCGGAAGGCATACGGCGCGGGGCTCTATGCCATGGGCGGGCCGGGCTTCGGGCCGGATGCGACGATTGCGCTGCCCACCGCCAAGATCGCGGTCATGGGCCCCGAGGCGGCTACCAACGCGGTCTACGCCAACAAGATCGCCGAGGTGTATGCCGCCCAGGGCGCCCAAGCGCGCGATGCCTTCGTCGCAGCCCGCCGCGCGGAATACGAGCAGGACGTCGACCTGCAGCGGCTGGCTGCCGACCTCGTCATCGACGTCGTCATCGAGGCCGATGCCCTGCGCGAGGAGCTGCTGCACCGCTTGCAGTACGCCGCTCGGCGGGACCGTCACTTCAGCGAGCGCCGCCGCTCGGTGCCGCCGGTCTGACCTGCGGTATCACCAGCATCGCCAGGCTCTAGGCTTCGGGTCATGCGTTCGGGTGGCCAGCAGACCTCAGCGACGTCGCGGGGGACCGGCTGGTCGACCACCCGCGGCTTCCGGCTGTGGTTTCCCCTCGCCCTGTATGCCGTGACTCGCGCCATCAACGCGGTCTATTTCGCGGTCATGCAGACCCACCAGATCGCCATGGGCGGGTCGGTCGAGGTGGCCCGGGTGCTCTATCCCACGCCCGCTGCGCCCGGCTATTTCGTCGCGATGGCCAACTGGGACGGGCAGTGGTACCACGAGATCTCCGACCTCGGCTATCCGGTGCCCTTACCCACCGACCCGGACGGCGCAGTCGTCCAGAACCCCTGGGCCTTCTACCCCGTCTTCCCGCTGTTGACCCGGGCGGTCATGCGGGTCACCGGCGCCGACTTCTACGTCGCGGGATCGACCCTGTCCCTCGTCGTCGGTGCCGTGGCCATGGTGCTGCTCTTCCGCCTCGTCGACGACGCCGTGGGGCGCTGGCCCGCGATCGTCGCGACGACGATGGTGACGACCTATGTCGCGGCGCCGGTCCTGCAGACGACCTACACCGAGTCGTGCGCCCTCTTGCTGGTCGTCCTGGTCCTCACCCTGTTGCGCAAGCGGCAGTACTGGTGGGCCGGCCTCGCGCTCATCACTCTCGCCTTGACCCGCAACATCGTGCTCGCCATGGCGCCGGTCGTCATCACCCATGCGATCGTGCGGTGGCGGGCCCGGCATACCGATCCGTTCCCGATGCTGGACCGGATCCTCGTCGGTGCCCTCGGGCTGATGTCGGTGTTGCTCACCTATCTGTGGCCGACCATCGCGCGATTCGTCACCGGCGACCCCGAGGCCTACACCAAGACCATGGCGGCCTGGCGGGTCATCGCCTCCGAGATCAAGCTGCACACGTGGATCGACTACGTGTATGCCGACTACGGCCCGGTCGGGTGGCTCGTGGCGGCCGCCGTGATCGTGGGCTACGCGCGGTTCATGCTCAGCCCGCACGCGTGGCGGTGGGGTCCGGAACTGTGGGGCTGGGCGGGCGCCTACCCGGCATACCAGGTGCTCGTGACGGGGATCGGACCTTCGCGGGTGCGCTATTTCCTGCTGGCCTTTCCGGTGTGGCTGGTGCTGGCCTGGCTGCTGGAGCGCGATCGGGTGGCGAGGCATCGGGTGGCCTTGCTCGTCGCGCTCGGCTGTGGCGGCGTCGCCCTGCAGGGCTGGTGGATCTGGAACTACTGGATGATCACCGATCTCACTGGGGAATTTCAGTTCCCGTGAGGTCGGCCGCCCCCTCGCGCGCCTCGGCGAGTGCTTCGCTGATGTCGGTCATGAGCGACAGGACCGGCCCAGAGCCGTAGGTCGGTCCGCCCGCGAGCATCCCGTCGGCTCCGAAGAGCACGGCTCCGGGCGAATTGAGCTGGAAGAACTGCACGAAGATCAAGTCCGGGTCGACGAAGACCGGCACGTCGGCGGGCAGCCGGGAGCGGGCCGCCTCGTCGTAGACCTGCACGAGGACGTGGACGGCGAGCTCCGGGTTGGCTGCCTTGAAGCCGGGCAGTGCGTCGATCACCGTCATGCACGCGCCACAGCCCATGTTGGCGTAGACGACGAAGAGCGCCTGCTGCATCGACAGGGACAGCAGGTTGTGCCGGTCGCCGTCGATGTCGGTGAGCCAGAGCGAGGGAGTGGGGCGGCGCTCGTAGTCGGCCAGTTCGTCGGCGTCGGGCTCGGTCGAGTCCTGGCCGCGTGAGCCGCCGCTTGCGTAGGTCATCAGCCCGGTGAGCAGGACGGTCACTGCGATGGCGAGCAGCCAGCCCCATCCGGCCGTGTCGGTAGCGAGCAGGCGACCGATGACGCTGCCGTGGCGCAGGGCATCGACCACGGTCGCGACGGCCAGGGCCAGCAGCAGCGCGTTGCGCACGATGGTCACCGGGCCGACGGTCCCCAGCCCGAGCTTGCCCAGGCAGCCGCACTCGACCTTCTCGGGGAAGCGACTGGCGCGCACGATGACGACGAGGTATGCCGCGAAGAGCACGACGGTGGCGATCGCCATGAGCGCCTGCACCCAACCCGAGGTCAGCAGCAGGGCCCCCGCGAGGGCGATCTCGCCCCAGGGCAGCAGCCAAGGCGCCGCCGAACGAGTCAGCCGCAGCGGCAGGCGCAGCGTATAGAAGCTCTCCCGCGTGGACTGCGGGTCGCGCACCTTGGCAACGCCGCTCACAGCGAGCACGAGGGCGAGCAGGAGTGCCGGGACACTCCAAGTCAAGGGCGACATTCCCCCGAGGATACCGGCGCAGGCGTCCTGCTCAGCCCGGAGGTTGAGCCCGCAGAGCCGTCCACGAGATGCCGATGTCGGACAACAACTCCCGCAGCAAGGGCAACGACAGACCGACGACGTTGTGGTGGTCGCCCTCGATGCCGGTGACAAATGGCCCACCCAGGCCGTCGATGGTGAACGCCCCGGCGACGCGCAGCGGCTCACCCGTGGCGACATAGGCGTCGATCTCGGCGTCGCTGAGGTCGGCGAAGTGCACTGTCGTCGAGGCTGTCGCTCCGACGGTGGCCACGCCGCGGCCGGGTTTGCTCGCCTTGGGTGGGCGCACGTCGAGCAGCCAGTGGCCGGTGTGCAGCACCCCGCTGCGACCCCGCATCCGCTGCCAGCGGGCACGGGCCTCGTCGGCGTCGACCGGCTTGCCGTGGATCTCGCCGTCCAGCTCGAGGATGGAGTCGCAGCCCAGCACGAGATCACCGCGGGACCCGTCGGCGCTGGGGCCAGCGAAAGCCACCGCTTCGGCCTTGGCGCGAGCCAGCAACAAGGCCACGTGGGCCGGCTCCAACTCCCCGAACCGCTCCTGAGCGGCAGTCAGCACGGCATCCTCGTCGACATCGCTGACGACGACGTCCGGCTCGATGCCGGCCCGCCGCAGCGTCTCGAGTCGAGCGGGGGAAGCGGACGCGAGGGTCAGACGGATCCGCGGGCTGCTCACCCGGCCCAATGTATGCCGTCCGCCGGCCGCTAGGAGAGCTGGCCCAGCACCGCTGCGCGCAGGGTCTCCAGGTCGACCCCGCCGATGTCCAGGGCGCGCCGGTGGAAGGCCTTGAGGTCAAAGTCAGCCCCCTCGCGCTGGCGCATTTCCTCGCGCAGCGACAGCCACAACCGCTCGCCGATCTTGTAGCTCGGCGCCTGCCCCGGCCAGCCGAGATAGCGGTCCAGCTCGAAGCGCAACGACTTCTCGCTCTGGTTGGCGTGGGCCGTGAGGTAGGCCCAGGCCTTGTCGTAGGTCCACGCCCCGCCCCCGACCTCGGCCGGCGCAGGGAGGTCGCAGTGCACCCCGATGTCGATGACGACGCGGGCGGCGCGCAGCGACTGCATGTCCAGCCACCCCAGCCGGTTGCCCGGGTCGTCCATGAAGCCGAGTTCGGCCATCAGCCGCTCGGCATACAGGGCCCATCCCTCGCCGTAGCCGCTGGTCCAGGCCATCAGCCGCCGCCATCGGTTGAGGGTTTCGGCCCGCAGCACGGTCTGGGCGATCTGCAGGTGATGCCCGGGGACGCCCTCGTGATAGACGGTCGTCAGCTCACGCCACGTGCCGAACTCGGTGTCCCCCTTGGGCACCGACCACCACATCCGCCCCGGCCGGGTGAAATCCTCGCTCGGGCCGGTGTAGTAGATGCCGCCGGTCTGGGTGGGGGCAATCCGGCATTCGATGGTGCGCGCCGGCGCCGGGATGTCGAAGTGCACGTCAGCCAGCTCGGCAATAGCCGCGTCGGCCTGGGTCTGCATCCACCGCTGGAGCGCGTCGGTGCCCTCCAGCCGGTAGCGCGGATCGGCGTCCAGCAGGGCGATGGCCTCCTTGACGGACGCGCCCGGCCGGATCTGCCCCGCGACGGCGTCCATCGCGGTGGAGATCTCGGCCACCTGCTCCTGGCCCCATGCGTAGGTCTCCTCCAGGTCGATCTTCGCGCCGACGAAGACCTGGCTCACCAGGGGGTAGCGCTCGCGGCCGAAGGCGTCACTCTCGGGTGCGTGGGGGAGCAGCTCGGTGCGCAAGAACTCCCCAAGCTCCCGGTATGCCGTGGCGGCAGCATCGCGCGCGGCGGCCAGATCGCGGGCCAGCGCTGTCGGCAGCGGGCCGTCGCCGACGCGGGCTTGCTCGACCAGGGTGGTGAAGTAGCCGTCCGAGGCAACGTTGTCCTCGCACTGGCCGATGACGGCGGCGACCTGACGGCGGGCTGCCACATCGCCCTGCTCGCGGGCGTGCAGCAACGAGGCTTGATAGCCAGCCAGGGCCTCGGGCACCTTGGCCATCCGGGTGGCGAAGGTCGCCCAGTCGTCCTCGGTCGACTGGCCCATGAGGTCGAAGATGTCGCGCACGCTCTGGGCCGGGCAGGCCAGGACGTTGAGGTTCATGTGGTCCAGCCCCGCGGCATACATCTGCTCGGCCAGGGTGAGCCGGTCGGTCATCGCGGCGATGGTCAGGCGGTCGACGTCGTCGGTGGGGGTTGCCTCGGCGAGGGCGGCCAAGGTGGAGCGGCGCAACGCCGAGTGCTCGGCCAAGCCGTCGGGGGAGAGGTCGTCGAGATCGGCATCGTGGCCGGCGATGCCGTAGTAGGTGGCCTCCATCGGGCTGAGCGTGACGAAGGAATCGACATAGGACTCCGCGATGGCGTCGATCGCGGTGGCGGGGCGGGCGCTCGTGGCGCGCGGCTGCTGGCTGCTCACGGAGCGAACCTAACGGGTCGAGGCGACAGGTGCCTCGGCAACCCCGCATTGACTGTCCGCACACGTGGGGGGGCGGGGAAGTCTTGCAGCTAGAACACATGTTTTATACAATGAGATATGTTTGAAGGGGCTGAGTGGGATTGGGGTCACGACTGGTTGACGTCGCTGGCCGGCTGTCCGTTGCTCGGTGCCCGACCGACCCAGGTGGCTGATGCATTGCTGCAGGTCGACCCGTTCGCGTTGCTGGAGGCCGACGAGGCGGTGGCGGAGGAAGCGATCACCACGTTGCAGCAGGCGTTGAATCAGATCAGTGCCCTGCAGCAGGTCTTCATCGAAGCGTTCGCGCGCGCGAAGGATCGGGAGTGGCAGGTGGGGCAGGCGCGCCAGATCGAGGCGGGGCGGGTGCCGTTAGGGACCTGGACCGCGGATGATTTCGTGCCCTCGATGTTGGCGCCGTTGCTGCACCTGTCGCCGCGGTCGATGGCGGCGCGGGTGGATGACGCTCGCCGGGTGGTCAACGACCTGCCGTTGACCTTGGCGGGGGCGTTGGCTGGTGAGGTGGAACCGTGGCGCGTGGCGGTGGTCGCGTCGGCGAGTGATCTGGTGTCGGCGGATCGGGTGGGGGAGTTCGAGACAGCCCTGTATGCCGTGCGGCCGGGTGCCCGTGACGGTGGCCTGGGTGATGCGGCGGCGGGGGCGTTGCGGGCGCGGGCTGAGCGGGTCGCGGCCCGGGTGGATCCTGCGGGTGTGGCCGCGCGGGTAGAGCGGGGTCGGGTGGAGCGGGAGGTGCGGGTCCAGCCCGGTCCGTTCCCGGGGACCACGTCGTGGTCGGCGTTGGCGCCAGCGGGTCGGTCCGCTCAGGCGTGGGCAGCGGTCTGTGACTTGGCGGCTGACTACTGCCAGGCGGATGCGGCGCTCACCGTCGCGCAAGCGAGGGCGGATGCCTTCCTGGACCTGATCCTCGCTCAAGCGCAGGTGTCCACCACCGTGGTCGTTTCGCTGACCGACGAAACCATCACCACCGGTTCCCTCACTGCGGGCAGTGGCCTGGCCGGCACCCTGGTCGGCGATGAGGTCGCTCGCTTGTTGGCTGACCCGACCGTGCGGCTGCGCCTGGCCAGGGTGGATGGCGGGACGGGGGCGACGGCATACCTGTCCCAACAGACCTACCGCCCCGGACGCGAACTCGACCGGCTGGTCCGGGAACGGGACGGGACCTGCCGGTTCCCCGGCTGCGCCGTCCCCGCCGCGCGGTGCGATATCGACCATGCGGTCGAGTTCCCCCGAGGCCCGACCGATATCCGGAATTTGCATTGTTTGTGTCGGCGGCATCACGGGTTCAAACACCACGCCGGCTGGCGAGTCGACCTCGCGTGGGACGGCACCCTCACCTGGACCAGCCCCACCGGCCGCGACTACGTCACGTTCCCCACCGACCGTCGCGCCAACGCCGCCTGATCCCTAGTGTGGTGAGCATGCTCGCTGCCTATGCCGCTGCCCAGGATCGTGCCAACCCCTTGTCAGGACTCGTCATCGGCGAGCGACCCGAGCCGCAGGAGCGGCCCGGCTGGGTGACCGTCGACCTGCGCGCTTCCGGGCTCAACCATCACGACGTGTGGTCGCTCATGGGTGTGGGCCTGGCGCCCGACCGGCTGCCGATGATCCTCGGCTGCGACGGCGCGGGGGTGACCCCCGACGGGCGTGAGGTCATCATCCATGCGGTCGTGGCGAGCGAGGGCTGGCAGGGCGACGAGACGCTCGACCCGGCGCGCACCCTGCTGTCTGAGTTGCACCCGGGCACGCTCGCCGAGCGGGTGTCGGTGCCGCTGCACAATGTCGTGCCCAAGCCGGAGGGCATGTCCTGGGCGACGGCTGCATGCCTGTCGACGGCGTGGCTCACGGCATACCGGATGTTGTTCGTCAACGCAGGGGTGACCCCCGGCGCGACCGTCCTCGTTCAGGGAGCCGGGGGTGGGGTGGCGACCGCGCTCATCCAGCTCGGTGCGGCAGCCGGCTACCGGATGTGGGTGACCTCGCGCGACGAGGCCAAGGGGGCCAAGGCGCTGGAGATCGGGGCCGATCTCGCGTTTGGGTCGGGGGAGCGCCTGCCGGAGCGCGTCGATGCGGTGATGGAGACCGTCGGCGCGGCGACCTGGTCGCACTCGGTCAACTCGCTCAAGCCCGGCGGCACCATCGTCATTTCCGGTGCGACCAGCGGCGATGCGCCGGCGAAGGCCGAGCTGACCAAGATCTTCTTCAAGCAGTTGCGGGTGGTGGGCTCGACGATGGGCTCGCGGGCCGAGCTGGAGCGGCTGGCGCAATTCGTCGTGGCCCGCGGCATCGAACCGGTCATCGACTCGACCGTGTCCCTCGCCGACGCCCGCGTCGGTTTCGAGCGGATGGCGGCCGGCGAACTCTTCGGCAAGGTCGTCGTCACGGTGAGCTGACCTGGTCGGGCACGGCCACCTGCACGGCCGTTGGTATGCCGTGCCGCACCAGATATCCCCGGCCCGGGGTGGCCTGTGAGACCAGCGGTGCGGTCAGAGCGCAATAGCGCTCGAAGCCGGCTGGGAGTGCCCCGAGCAGCAATGCCTCGCCACTGCGGGTGAGTGTCCCGGCCAGGCTGGTGACCGCGTCGGCGCTGTGCTGCGACGTCGTGGCCAGGGCGATGAATCCCTGGTCCTCGTCCACGAGTTTCGCGATCTCACGCACGACTTCGTCGAGGGGACCGGAATCGCAGCGGTGAGCGTCGTCCACCAGGACCGCGAGGTTGGGGTGCTCCCGTCGCAACGCGATGAGGTCATCCACTTGATCGTGGCTGAGCCAGCTGATCGGCTCGGCGCGTGTGGGTGAGACGGCTCCTGAACCCGCGGCGGACAGGTGCGCAACCGGCATACCTGCCGCTGCCAGCGCGGCCGCGAGGGTGCGCAGGGCCGTGCTGCGTCCGGAGCCCTGCTGGCCAACGATGACCAAGCGTCGCGACCCGTCGGCCAGGCGGAGACCGACCGGTCGAGTGCCGTCGGTGCCCAGGATCAGCTCGCCCGCGACAGGCGCAAGGTCGGCGAGGCTGACCCGGGTCGGCAGCTCCGGCACCCCGACCGGAGCCCACTCGGTGGGCACGAGGCGAGAGGGTGGGTCGAGCTCGGGCCGGCCTTCGGCTCCCGCGCGCTGGAGTGGCACGTGCGCGAGTTGCAGCAGTAGGCCGGTGCTCGGGTCGATGGCCCGGCCCGGTGGAGCCTGCTGGGGGGCCTGGCTCGGGCGCAGGCCGGCGCAGGTGAGGTCGATCGGGTCGGCCGGCAGCAGGAGCAACCGGGTGCCGAAACGTGCCGACATCGCCCCGGTCAACAGGGCCCTGCCGCCGGCGACCGCGACATCGAGCTGGTGGTCGGCGGCATCACGGACGGTGGCTTGGAGTCGGTCGGCCACCCGGGCGCCAGGGCTTGCCGGGTGCCCTGCCTGTCCGGATTGGCTGATCTGGTCGATGACCCGTTCCCAGTCGTCGACAAGCAGCAACCGTCGCAGCGGGCCGGACGACGCGGTGCGCAGCACGTCCAGCAGGCGGTCCACGCGGGCGACGTCCGTGGCGGCAACGCTGGCCCCGCAGAGTGGCAGCGCGGCGAGGTCGGCCAGGGCACCGGCGTGCACGGCATACACCTGCCTGGGTGTGCCTTGCTGGGAGGTGACCAGATGCGCGAGCGCGCGCAAGGTGCTGGTTCGCCCCGACCGGGCCGAGCCGACGACCGCCAGGGGGCCGTCCTGCACCGGGTCCCAGGTCCACGGCCGCTGCTGCAGGTGGGTCGGATCGTCCAGGAGGCCAACGGCAAGCGCCGAGTCGGCGGATGCGAGCTCCTCAACCCGCAACACAGTCGGCAGAGGCGGCAGCCATGGGGAGGCCGGTGGCCTGGCGTCGAGGGCCGCGGTGGCCTCCTGGGCTGCCGTCACGAGCACGTCGAGATCGGTGGGGTTCTGCTCAGACTCGGGCGGGGCAGGCAGCGGTATGCCGTCGATGCTCACCACCCGCACGGGCGCAGCGGCGGCGTCGGGGAGGGGCGCGGTGACCCGAGCCGTCTGGAACTCGGTGACCGCCGTCGCGGCGCTGTGTAGCAGGGCCCGACCCGGTGCGTGGTGCGGCAGGTCGGCCGCCGTCGGCGCGCCGATGACGTCGATGGAGTCCACCGCGTCGCGGACGCGCAGCGCGATCCGGCCGGACAGGTTGGCTCGCATGTCCGCGGTGATGGCGCCCCCTGGGCGTTGTGTGGCGATCACGAGGTGGACTCCAAGGGACCTGCCGAGCGCGGCGATTCGCACCAGGCCTTGGATGAGGTCGGGCAATTCATCCGCGAGAGAACGGAATTCGTCGATGACGATGACCAGGCGGGCTAACCGTGGCTCGCCCTCCGTGCGCAGGCGCCGGTAGGTGGCGAGGTCGGGGCAGCCGCGTTCGGCCAGCAGCCGCTCGCGGCGACGCAGCTCGGCGGTGAGCGAGGCCAGAGCTCGCTCGGCCAGGTGCTGATCGAGGTCGGTGACCATGCCGACGACGTGGGGCAGGTCGCGACAAGCGCCGAAAGCCGCGCCGCCTTTGTAGTCGACGAGAACAAAGCAGAGCTCGTCGGGGCGATTGAGTGCGGCGGCGGCCGCGACCAGGCTCACCAACAACTCGGACTTGCCCGACCCTGTTGTGCCGCCGACGAGGAAGTGCGGTCCATCGTGGTCCAGGTCCACGACGACCGGCCCAGCGCTCCCCACACCCAAGGGGAGTCGGGCTTCTGCCGGGCGGCGCGACCACAGATCGGTGAGGGTCGCGCCGATGAGGGGTCGAGGGTCTGGCGAATCGACGCCCGACGCGGGCGCAACGAGATCCCACAGCCGCACGCGGTCGGGGAGGTGGGCCTGACCGCTGGTGGCGGCCTCGCGGAGTGGGGCCAGAGCGTCTGCCAGTTCCTCGGCCCACAGTTGCGACACCTCGTCGCACACCAGGTCGGTCACATCGGCGTGGCCGCTCACGCGCGGCATATCGGGGCGGGACACCCCTCCTTCCCCGACCTCGATGACCGTGGTGGCGGTGGCCGGGAGCGCGCTGCGCGTCGGCGCGAGCGCGATGACGATGGCGTCGGGCGGCACTGGCTGTGGCGTCACTCGGCTGGCAGGCTCGACGCAGTCCACCACCAGCAGCGTCGCCCTGCCGGTCGGTCTGGTGCCGACCGTCAGCGCTCGGGACGCGGTGTGCGGCAACCGAGCCGTCCACTCCCAGGTCTCGGCGTCGCCGTCAACCTGCACGCGCAACCCCGACGGTCCGTGGCGGACGACGGCGGCACCCAGCGCTGCCCGGGCCACTCGCAAGGCGGCCTCACGAGGCCCCACAATTCCCAGGCCATTGCCCGGAGGCAGGTGCACGACGATCGGCACCTCGTCGACCCGCCCGTCTCGCTCGACTCCCGCGGCGGTGGTGGTGGCTCGCGTCCGCCCGGTGCCGATCCGAACCGTCAAGCCCTGGGATGCCTCCCGGTCCCACAACGTCGTGAGTCGGCTGCGCGCCGTGTCCAGGAGCGCCGCGGGGTGGGGATCGGCCTGGCGACGGCATACTTGTTCTGCCGCCAGAGCGTCCGACAGTGCGTTTTCCGCCTCCTGCAACGCGATTCGGTATGCCGTCCGCGCGGCTCGCGTCGTCCTGCGACCCGATCGCCGGTCCTGCCACCAGGTGCCCAGGACGAGGGCGGGCGACATGAGGCCGAACAGCAACATGGTCGGTGAGCGCAGCAGGGCGGCCATCAGCCCGGCGAGCACGAGCGGGAGCGCCAATGCAACCAAGGGCAACCGCGTGGGACTGAGTTCCGTTGGTGGAGTGGGGAATTCGATCGCCACCGCGGGTGAGGTGGCCGGCATACGAGGCGGTCGATGGACGATGAGGTGACCCTCGTCATCGGGGCGGACGGTGGCGGGCAACTCGGTGGGGGTCCTGATCTCGAACCGGGTCTGACCCAGCTGCGCGGGTTGATTGGGTTGCAACGCAACGGGTTTCAATCCGATGGTCTGACCTCTGAGGGACCCGGGGTTGGTCGATCCGCAGTCGCTGATCGACGCTCCGTCGCCAGTGACGGCGAGGCGCGCGTGAACCCGGGACAGCGTGGGGTCGGTCAGGGTGAGGGTCGCCGAGCTCGACCGCCCGATGGTGTGCTGCCCCGGAGGCAGTGGAAACACCCTTCCGTTGTCGGGGCCGGCCAGCACATAGAGGCGCAGCAATGCCAACGCGGGAGTGGGGCCGTGGTCGACGCCTCTGGTGCGCGGCGCACTGGCCGGATCGGTCAGGACGGCATGGTCGAGCAGAGGCGGACGCCCGAGCGGGGTGCTGTCCGGCAGGGACGAGCCGCCGACCCTGATGCCGGCGGGCAAAGCAAGGGCTTCGCGCAGGTGGGCGAAGGTCGCTCCTCGCGCTGCTTCGACTCGGATCCGCAGCGGATGCGGGCGCCGGTCCACGCGCAGTTCCAGCAGCATCAGACCCCTCCTCACCTGTCGTGGGTCGCTTGACGAGGCAGGTCTACCGCCTCTGTTGGACACCGTGCAGGAGTTATCCACAGGGGGTGGGGCGCTCCGGATGCGGATTCCGTCAGTCTCACTAGTCTTTCCGCAGGGCACAGGGAAGGGGACGACGGTGGCTGACGCACTCCGTCAGGTCGAGGGTGAGGTTCGTGAACTCATCCGACGATCGGGCGTGGATCCCACCCGCCACCCCGCGGCCATGGACCGGCTGGTGCGGGATGCCGTCCGCGACTACGACGAGCGCTCCCTGGTCAGCGGTCTGCCGGCCTTGGCCAATGCCGACGAAGCGGTGCGATCGATCCTCGATGCGGTCGCGGGTTTCGGCCCGCTGCAACGCTATTTGGACGATCCGCAGATCGAGGAAATCTGGCTGAACGCGCCAGATCGGGTCTTCGTCGCGCGTGGCGGGGTAGCTGAGCTCACCACGACGATTCTTACGGCCGACGAGGTGCGCGACCTGGTCGAACGCATGCTGCGCTCGTCTGGCCGGCGGGTCGATCTGAGTTCCCCGTTCGTCGACGCCGTGCTCCCGGACGGCTCTCGGTTGCACGTCGTCATCCCGGACATCACCCGGGAACACTGGCACGTCAACATCCGGAAATTTGTCGTCAAGGCCGACCATCTCGACGACCTCGTCGCGCTGGGCACGTTGACCCGTGCTGCCGCGACCTTCCTCGAAGCGGCGGTCATCGCCGGGCTCAACATCCTTGTGGCCGGTGGCACTCAGGCCGGCAAAACGACGCTCCTCGGGTGTTTGGCCGCGGCGGTGCCGGCGCGGGAGCGGATCGTCACCTGCGAAGAGGTCTTCGAGCTCAAGATTCCGTTGCGTGATGTCGCGTCGATGCAGTGTCGACAGCCCTCGCTGGAAGGCACCGGCGAGGTGCCGTTGCGGCGCCTGGTCACCGAGGCTCTGCGGATGCGCCCCTCCCGGATCATCGTCGGCGAAGTTCGCCAGGCCGAGAGCCTCGACCTGCTCATTGCGCTGAACTCGGGCCTGCCCGGCATGTGCACCCTGCACGCCAACTCCGCGCGCGAAGCCATCACCAAGATGTGCACCCTGCCGCTGCTTGCGGGCGAGAACGTCTCACCCCGGTTCGTGGTGCCGACCGTGGCATCGAGCGTCGATCTTGTCGTGCACATCGCGCTGGAACACGACGGCGTGCGGCGGGTCCGTGAGATCTCGGCCGTGCCGGGCCGGGTCGAGGGCGACGTGGTGGAGATGGCCGACCTGTTCACCACCCGTGACGGGCGGCTGCGCCGGGCTGATGGCTTCCCACCGCACATCGAGCGGTTCGAACGGGCCGGCTATCGGGTCGCGTCCCTCTTGGCGCAGGAGGCGCCGTGAAACCGCTGGCCATCGGGTTGCTCTTCGGCATGGGCCTGTTCTGTATCTATTGGTCGTGGTGGCCGGCGTCCCCGTCGTGGACGCGGCCCGGCCGGGTGTCCTTCCGCGACCGGATCCGCGATGAGATCGCCCAGGCGGGCTTGGAGGGGATCGCTCCCCGGCACGTCCTGCTCGCCTCGGGGATCGCGTTCGTGCTGGTTCTCGCCGGGGTGTTCAGCGCCACCAAAGTGCTGCCCGTCTCGCTGTGTTTTGCAGGCATTGCGGGTTATGCGCCGCGGGCGTTGGTTGCCATGCGGGCCCGGCAGCGCCGCACCCAACTTCGGGACGTGTGGCCCGACGCCGTCGACAACATCGCCTCCGGCGTCCGGGCCGGCTTGGCGCTGCCCGAGGCACTGGCGCAACTGGCCGTCCGCGGACCCGAGGAGTTACGCCCTGCCTTCGCCACGTTCGCCGAGGATTACCGCAGCTCAGGAAGTTTTCAGGAGTGCCTCGACCGACTCAAGCACCGCCTGGCAGATCCCGTGGGTGACCGCCTGGTCGAATCGCTCCGGATCGCGCGCGAGGTCGGCGGCTCGGACCTCGGGCGGGTGCTGCGGACGTTGTCGAGCTTCCTGCGCGAGGACGCCCGCACCCGAGCTGAGTTGGAGACCCGACAGGGGTGGACGATCAACGCCGCGCGGCTCGCGTCGGCAGCACCCTGGATCGTCCTGGGCATGATGTCCTTCCAGCCCAACTCGCTCACGGCATACGCCACGCCTGCCGGGGCCGCGGTCTTGGCGGTCGGAGCCGCCGTGACCGTGGTCGCCTATCGGCTCATGGTTCGCATCGGGCGCCTTCCCGACGACCAGCGGGTGCTGCGATGACCGGTATGCCGTGGTGGACTGGGGCTGCGTGTGGCGCGCTGCTCGGTCTCGGCCTCGCTCTGGTCGTCCTGCGCTGGCCTGCCGCGCGACAGCCCGGCCTGCAGGAACGGCTCGCGCCCTACCTGCGCGATGCCGCGCCTCCCTCTGGGCTGCTCGCGCGGCCCGACGCCCAGCGCCACCCAGTCGCTGCGCTGGCCGCCCCCATCGTTGGCGCGCTGGCCAGTCGGGTCGACCGGGTCCTCGGCGGCACGAGTTCAGTGCGGCGTCGATTGCAGCGGGCCGGGCGCCCTCCGGAAGTGGAGTCGTTCCGCGCCGAGCAGGTGGTGTGGGGCGCGGTGGGAGGGTTGATCGGACTGGGGCTCGGCGTCATGGCCATGTTGACCCGCGGCGCTGCCGTGCTCACGGTCATCATGCTGGTGCTCACGTCAGTGGGTGTTGGGGTGATCGCCCGAGATCAGTGGCTGACCCGCGAGGCGCAGCTTCGTGAAGCCCGCATGTTGGCCGAATTCCCCACCGTCGCCGAGCTATTGGCGCTGGCCGTGTCTGCGGGGGAGGGGGCCACCGGAGCCCTCGACCGGGTCTGCCGACTCTCGCACGGTGAGCTGGCCACTGAGCTGGGTCGCTGTCTGGCCGATGCTCGCGCCGGCGCCAACCTGCCCACTGCGCTGCAAGGCCTGGCTGATCGCACCGGCCTGCCCAGCCTGGCCCGCTTCGTCGACGGCCTCATCGTCGCCGTCGAACGAGGCACCCCGCTCGCGGAGGTCTTGCGCGCCCAGGCGCAGGACGTCCGGGAAACCGGCCGCCGCACCGTCATGGAGATCGGTGGCCGCAAGGAGATCGCCATGATGATCCCGGTGGTCTTTCTCGTCCTGCCCGTCACCGTGCTCTTCGCGGTCTTTCCTGGCTTCACGTTGCTTCGACTCACCATGTGACGGCTGCGTCACCACACAAGGGGAACTGACATGAACATTCACCGCTTCACCAGCCTGAGCGCCCGGCTCGCTGCCACGATGCAGGCGCGTCTGCAGCTTCGGTATGCCGGCCGCAGAGACCGCGGGGACGTGCCCGGCTGGGTCCTCATCACCGTGATGACCGCTGGACTGGTCACCGTGCTCTGGGCCTTCGCCGGACCGGCGCTGGTGACAATGTTCAAGAACGCGCTCAGCGGCGTCACGGGCAAGTAGCCCCACCCGTGGCCGCCATCCCAGGGCGGCGCTGGGCGGCCCTAGCGGGGCCCGGGTCGCGCGAGCGTGGGTCGGCCGTGGCCGAGTTCGTCATGGTCGCCGGGCTGCTCCTGCTCATTGCCGTCGGCGTCTTCCAACTCGGACTCACCCTGCACGTGCGCAACACCCTCGTCGCATGCGCGGCCGAGGGTGCTCGCGCGGGTGCCCGGGCAGATGCCGCCGAGGGCCAGGCCACCGCCCGCACCGTCGCGCTCATCACCGACGGCCTGTCGTCGGCGTATGCCGCGCAGGTCACCAGTCATCGGGTCACCACCGCCGATGGGGTGCGGGTGGTCGAGGTCACGGTGACCGCGCCGACGCCGATCATCGGTCTACTCGGCCCGAGCGGCACCATGACGGTCACCGGTCGAGCCTTCGACGAGCGTCAGGTGGCGACGCCGTGAGCCGGGCTATTCGGGGATGGTGCCGGTGGATCCGGCTGCGAGCCGGGCGTGCCGACCAGGGGCGGGCCATCGTCGAGTTCGTCTTCCTCGGTGTGCTCATGGTCGTCCCGCTCATCTACCTCGTGCTCATCCTGGGCCGGGTGCAGGCGGCGGCCTATTCGGTCACCACAGCAGCGCGAGAAGCCGGTCGGGCCTACACCACCGCGTCGAGCGAGTCGGATGCTGCGGGCCGAGCCCAGGCGGCCGCCCGGATTGCCTTCTCCGACTTCGGGTTCGACTCCGGCACCTCGGTGCGCGTCGTGTGCGACGGGTCGCCGTGCCTGCGGTCCGATGGGCGGGTGTCGGTCACCGCATCGGTCGTGGTGCAGCTGCCGCTGGTGCCGGCCTTCCTCGCCGACGCGGTCGCGAGTGCGGTCCCGGTGTCGGCCACGCATGTCGCCAGCGTCGATCGGTTCGGTGGGCGGTGACGAGCGTGTGGCGCAGGATCCGGACTCGGCTGTGGTCGACGAATCGTCATGACTCCGGGCAGATCACCCCGTTGATCCTTGGCCTGTTTGTCATCTGCGCCCTGCTCATCGTCGGCGGGGTGGACGTCACCGCCGCGCAGTTGGCCCGCGTCCGGCTCGTGGACGCCGCCGACGCGGCGGCTCTGGACGCCTCCGATGCTCTCGACGAGCCAGCGGGTTATCAGCGGGGCTTCGGTGCTGGGGTGGCCCTCACCAGCGACAGCGTCCGGAGGGCGGCCGCAGATCACCTCGCGGCGGGACCCAAACCGACCGGGATCACGGAGTGGCAGCTGGCCGAGGGCTCGGGCACCCCGGACGGCGCCACCGCCGTGGTGGTCCTGCGCGGTGACGCGCAGCTGCCGATCACCGGTGGTCTGCTCTCGGCGCTCGGTCGCAGTGTGACGATCACCGTCGAAGCTCGCGCCAGGGCTCCCCTCACCAACCCCTGAGACCCCGCGAAGACCCGGCGACGCACTGGCGAAGAACCTCGGCGAGCCTGGCTCGCGTAGGCTTGAGCGTTATGGCCATCGACTTCTCGGAAGAGCTCAAGCACCTGCGCGCGACGATGGATTCGGTGCGTGAGGTCACTGGCCTGGACGCTCTGGCCGCGCAGATCACCGAGCTGGAGGCGCGGGCCAGCGTTCCGAACCTGTGGGACGACCCGGAGGCCGCGCAGCAGATCACCTCGGCCCTGTCGCGCGCCAACGCCGAGCGTGATCGCGTCCTGAGCATGGACTCGCGCATCGAGGACCTCGAGGTGCTCGTCGAGATGGGCACCGAAGAGGGCGACGCCGACACCCTCGCCGAGGCCGAGGCCGAGCTGGCCAAGATCAAGAAGGACCTTGACGCGCTCGAAGTCCGTACTCTCCTGGCCGGCGAATGGGATGCCCGGGAGGCGGTCGTGACGATCCGCGCCGGTGCCGGTGGCGTCGACGCCGCCGACTTCGCCGAGATGCTCATGCGGATGTATTTGCGCTGGGCCGAGCGCCATGGCTATCCCACCGCGGTCCTGGACACCTCCTATGCCGAAGAGGCCGGTCTCAAGTCCGCGACCTTCGAGGTCAAGGTGCCCTACGCCTTCGGCAACCTTTCGGTCGAGGCCGGCACCCACCGCCTGGTGCGGATCAGCCCGTTCGACAACCAGGGCCGACGCCAAACCTCGTTCGCCGCCGTCGAAGTGGTGCCCCTCATCGAGCAGACCGACCACATCGACATCCCCGAGAACGAGCTCAAGATCGACGTCTTCCGCTCCTCCGGCCCCGGTGGCCAGAGCGTCAACACGACCGACTCGGCGGTGCGGATGACCCACCTGCCCACCGGCATCGTCGTGTCGATGCAGAACGAGAAGTCCCAGATCCAGAACCGCGCCGCCGCCCTGCGCGTCCTGCAGTCCCGCCTGCTGCTGCTCAAGAAGCAGGAAGAAGCGGCCACCAAGAAGGAAATGGCCGGCGACATCAAGGCCAGCTGGGGCGACCAGATGCGTTCTTACGTGCTGCAGCCCTACCAGATGGTCAAAGACCTGCGCACCGAGCACGAGGTTGGCAACCCCAGCGCGGTCTTCGACGGTGACATCGACGACTTCATCGAGGCCGGCATCCGCTGGAAGCGGCACGCCGAGAAGGCCGACGCCTAGCGCAGCCCGTTGGCCCAGAGGTCGCGCAGCAGGGCGATCTCGGCTCCGTGGTGGATGACCTCGCGCTGGATGTGCAGCACGAGCGTCGATCGGGGCAGCGCCGCAAAGGGACCCTCGGCCGGGCCCACCGGTTCGGCGAGGTCAGCGTCCGACCACGAGCGCACGCCAGCCAGCCACGCGGCATACCCGGCATCGAGCTGCGCGAGCGCCTCCCGAGCTGTCGCGGCATACGGGAACGTCGCGTAGTCCAGCACCGGCCCGCCGAAGTGCGACGCGACCCGCATCCCGAAACAGCCGACGATGATGTGCGCGAGGCGCCAGGCGATCGTCGTCACCGGGGCAGGTTCGGGCGCCGGGAAGGCGAAGTCGATCGTCACCGGGCCCGAGCCGAACTGCGTGGGAGTGTGGCCGCCCCCACCGACGTGCAGGTTCCAGGCGCCGGGCACCGGCTCCCAGAAATACTCTGCGTCGGTCAGCCCCTCCAGGCGCGCCCGCAACTGGTGCTCCCAGTGGAAGGTGAGCTGGTCGGTGAGCTGCTCGTTCCAGTCCAGATCGCTCATCACTCCACTGTGCCAGCAGCCCAGCCGCCACGCCCGTCACACGGGAAACATGCGTTTCTCAGGTCTCACCCGTACCCTCGGAACGGCGACGATCGACATCTCGCACCCGTCGGTATGCCGTCACACGCACCACCCAGCGTCCCCGAGCTGCAAAGAAGCCCCATGATTTCGTTCGACACCGTCACCAAGACCTACGCCAAGGGGACCCGTCCCGCCTTGGACGCGGTCACCTTGGAGGTCGAGCGCGGCGAGTTCGTCTTCGTCGTCGGCCAGTCCGGCTCGGGCAAGTCGACGCTGCTGCGCCTGGCCATCCGCGAGGAGCGCGCCACCAGCGGTCAGGTGCACGTCTCCGGCCGCGATCTGCGCACCCTGCCCGACCGCAAGGTGCCCCACCTGCGCCGCGAGATCGGCACCGTCTTCCAGGATTTCCGGCTGCTGCCGGCCAAGACCGTCTTCGAAAACGTCGCCTTCGCCCTGCAGGTCATCGGCAAGTCCCGGGCGGTGATCCGCCAGACCGTCCCCGAGACGTTGCGCATCGTCGGCCTGGACGGCAAGGAGAAGCGCCTGCCCCACCAGCTCTCCGGCGGTGAGCAGCAGCGGGTCGCCATCGCCCGCGCCATCGTCAACAAGCCGACCATCCTGCTGGCCGACGAACCCACCGGCAACCTCGACCCCGACACCAGCCGCGGCATCGTCGCCCTGCTGGAGCGGATCAACCGCTCCGGCACGACGGTCGTCATGGCCACCCATGACGCCGGCATCGTCGACAACTTCCGCAAACGCGTGGTTCGCCTGGCCGAAGGCAAGGTCGTCAGCGACGTCGGTGGCGGCGACTATGGCGCCTCGGTCGGGTCGGTGGTCCCGGATACCGGAATGCCCGGCTCCGGTATGCCGTCCGGTTCCGACACGCCGACGCGCACCATGAAGCTCCCTCGGCTGGGCCGTCGCGCTCCAGACCAGGAGGCGCCACCGCCGGTGAGTGAAGGCACGGACGAGGCGGGACGGCATACCGAATGAAGCTGAGTTTCGTCCTCGGTGAGCTCGCCGCCGGGTTGCGCCGCAACCTGTCAATGGCCGTCTCGGTCGTCCTCGTGACGATGATCTCGATGTACCTGCTGGGGCTGGGGCTGCTCGCCGCCCGCCAGGTCGACACCATGAAGGACTACTGGTACGACCGGGTTCAGGTGTCGATCTTCCTGTGCGTCGAGGGCAGCCAGTACCCCGCGTGCGGTGGCAAGGCGACCACCGCCGACCAGCGCGAGCAGATCCGCAAGCAGCTGGAGCAGATGAAGCCGCCGGTCAAGGACGTCTATTACGAGTCGCAGGCCGAGGCGTTCAAGCGGTTCAAGGAGCAGTTCAAGAACTCGCCGCTCGCCGAGCAGGCCACCGAACGGGCCTTCGCCGACTCCTTCCGGGTCTCGCTCACCGACGCCGGCCGGTATGACGTCATCACTAGTTCCTTCGATGGCGCCCCGGGCGTCGGTCGGGTGCAGGACCAGAAGCTACTGCTGGACAAGTTCTTCACCTTCATGAACGTCGTGTCCTGGGCAGCCATCGCGCTGTCCGGATTGATGGTCTTGTGCGCCGTCCTGCTCATGGCTACGACGATCCGCCAAACCGCCTTCTCGCGTCGGCGGGAGACGACGATCATGCGTCTGGTTGGGGCCAGCAACGCCACCATCCAGACGCCGTTCGTCATGGAGACGGTGGTCGCCTCGCTGCTGGGCTCCGGCTTGGCCATGGGGCTGCTCTATGCCACGGTCCGCTACGGCGTCGAGGGCTACCTCAGCCGAGCGCTGCTGGACACCGCGTTCATTGGCCTCTCCGATGTCTTGGCCATCACCCCATGGATCCTCGGTGGGGTCACCGCTTTGGCCGTCCTCACGTCGTGGTTCACGCTGAGGCGTTATCTTCGAGTCTGACCACGCCGCGATCCCCGGCGCTGCGTGCGTCGGGGGTGGATCTGGGGAAGGGAGAATGATGCTCGGCTCACGAGGCGGCACCCGCCGCCGGTATGCCGTCGCGACCGCGGCAGCCACCGCCGTGTTGTGCGCGGTGTCCTTCTCGCTGCCCACCCTCGCGCGGGCCGACACCGGCGACGAGAAGAAGAAGGTCGACGCCCAGATCGAGCAGCTGCACGACGCACTCGAGGGGACGTCTGCCGAGCTGGCCCAGGCATATGTGGCCCTGCAGTCAGTGCAGGCCCAGCTGCCGGCCGCCGAGGCTGCGTTGGCCGACGCCCAAGCCAAAGCCCGGGCCGCCGAGAAATACAACACCGAGGTCGGCCTCCAACTGCAGGTCGCCCAGGCCAACGAAGCCCGGGCTGGTGAGAACCTCAGCCGCAGCGAGGCCGCGCTGGATTCGACGCAGCGGGTGCTCGATGCCTTCGCGGCCGACATGTTCCAAGGGGGCGGAGACAGTCAACTGTCGGTCGCGCTCGGAGCGGTGAGTGCCGACGATTTCGCCACCCGACTGGTGCTCGCCGACACGGTCACCTCGATGACCAACGAGGCACTCAACCAGCTCGCCGCGGCACGAGCCGACGGCGAGGCCACCCGGGCCTATCTCGTTGCTGTTCGTGCCGAGGTCGAGGACCTCAAGCGCCGCGCCGAGGCGGCCCTATCCGCGGCGAATGCGTCGAAGGCTGCTGCGGCGACGGCCAAGCAAGCCGTCGACTCGCTCATCGCCGAGAAGGCGTCCTACGCCGGCCAAGTCGAGAGCCGCAAGGCCGATGAGCTGGCCAAGCTGCAGGCCGCGGAAGCCGAGCAGGCCCGCCTGCAAGCCGTCCTCGTCGAACAGGCTCGCCTGGCGCGCGAGGCCGAAGCGGCCCGCAAGAAGGCCGAAGCCGCCGCCGCTGCGGCTGCCGCGGCGGCCGGCAAGAGCTACACACCGCCGGCCCGCGACTCCAACCCGACCGGGGGCGCGTTCCTCAGCTATCCCGCCAACGGCCGCATCACGTCCGAGTTCGGGATGCGATTCCACCCGATCCTGCTGGTGTGGAAGCTGCACACCGGCACAGACTTCGGCATCCCCTGTGGGACACCGGTCTATGCGACGGCGGCCGGACGGGTGATCAGCGCCGGGTGGGGCGGCGGCTACGGCAACCGGATCATGATCGACCACGGCATCCAGCGCGGCGTCGACCTCGTGACGACCTACAACCACCTCTCCTCGATCGTCGCGCACGGCGGCTCGGTGGCGCGTGGCCAGCTCATCGGCTACTCCGGGACCACCGGCTATTCGACCGGCTGCCACCTGCACTTCGAGACTCTCGAAGACGGCAGCTTCGTCAACCCCCGCACCTGGATCTGACCCACCGAATCCGCGACGCGCGAGCGAGGCTGTCGGGGTACCGTGGGGGCCGCTGCCCGACCAGGGCGCGACACAGGTCAGAAGGGACGCGGGCTCGTGGGCAAGGACACAGGGCGCAAGCTCGTCGCGAGCAACCGCAAGGCTCGGCACGACTACCACATCGAGGACACCTACGAGGCCGGCCTGGCCCTGTGGGGCACTGAGGTCAAGGCATTGCGGGCCGGTCGTTGTTCGCTGGTCGACGGGTTCGCCCAGTTCACCGATGGCGAGCTCTGGCTGGAAGGCGTGCACATCCCGGAGTACACCCAGGGCACCTGGACCAACCACGCCCCTCGGCGCAAGCGCAAGCTGCTGCTGCACCGCGAAGAACTCGACAAGATCGAGGGCAAGATCCGCGAGAAGGGCCGCACCATCGTGCCGCTCGCGGTCTACTTCAAGGATGGTCGCGCCAAGGTCGAGATCGCCCTGGCCACCGGCAAGAAGCTCTACGACAAGCGCCAGGCGCTGCGCGAGCGCCAGGACAAGCGCGAGGCCGACCGCGCCATGCACTCCAGGAGCAACCGATGAGGTATGCCGTCCGCCCACCCCTGCGCCGCGCGCTCCTTGCCCTCCTGCTGGGTCTGGTAGCCCTGGTCCTCCCCGCGGGAGTGGCTGTCGCGGCCGGGCCCGCGGAGGGGACGCTCACGGCATACCCGAGTGTGGATCTCATGCCGTCGATGGACTCGGCGTTCGTCCTGGACAAGGACGGCGGGGTGTCGGTGACCGAAACTATCCAGTACACCTTCGACTCGGCGGTCGGTGCCCGGCACGGCATTTACCGGGCCATCACGGTCCGCCAGGGGGTGGCCGACCGGCCGGAGGTCTATCGCTACTACGCCCTTAGCGATGTGTCGGTGAGCAGCCCGACAGGAGCCAACACCGACGTCGCGCTCGTGGACAACGGGTCGACGGTCTCGATCAAGATCGGCTCGGCCAACCGGACGGTGAGCGGCACGCAGACCTACGTCGTCAAGTACCACCTGGCCAATGTCGTCAATCCGTTCACCGACACCCAGACCGCCGAGTTCTACTACAACGTATTCTCCGGCGACGCGATCGCCAAGACCCGCGCGACGGTCAGCGTGACCGGTCCAGCCGGGGCGACGGCGACCGATGTGCGCTGCGCGCGCGGGGTCGACGGGGAGTGCGACTCGGCCACTGCCGGCGCGACCTCGAAATTCGCCGTGTCCGCGTTGCGCAGCAACGAAAACCTCACCATCGCCACCCGGTATCCCCTCTCGGCGTTCGGCATGATCGCGCCTGACATCCGCGCCGGCGGGTCACCACTGCAGGAGGGCCAGGCAAAGCTCGCCTCCTTCGCGTCGTTGGCCGGTGGTGTGCTTGCGCCGATTCTCGCGCTGGTCGCCATGGGCACCCTGTTGGTGACCCGCGGCCGCGACGAGTGGTATGCCGGTCTGACGCCGGGATTGACGCCGGGTGCCACTGGGGCCGGCCCGGTCCGGCGCGGCGGCAAACCGACCGTCGCCGTGCAGTTCAACCCGCCGCCCGGGGTGCAGCCGGGTCTGGTCGGCACCGTCATCGACGAATCAGCCGACACCATCGACGTCTCTGCCAGCGTCATCGACCTCGCCGTCCGCGGTTTCCTGCAGATCGAGGAGGTCGAGGCCGGGGGGATGTTCTCGCGCACCGACTGGCTGCTCACCCGTTTGGTGCCGCGGCCCGGCGAGGTGCTGCGCCCCTACGAACAATCTTTGCTGGAGGGCATCTTCCGCGACTCCAATCCGGTGCGCCTGTCCGAGCTCAAGAACCATTTCGCTTCGACGCTGAGCAAGGTCAAGGACCAGATGTATGGCGAGGTCCTCGACCGCGGCTGGTTCCGCACGTCGCCGCAGACCACGCGAGGCATCTGGATGACCTTGGGGTCGGTGCTCTTCGGGGCCGGCGTCATGACCGCGTTCTTCTGGGGCAGCCCCAGCCGGGGTGTCGACCGCACCGCGGGGCTGGGTCTGCCGGTCGGGTCGGGGTTCATCCTCGGGGTGGGCCTGGCCATCGCCGGCGCCATTGTCGGCATTGCGGGGAGCAAGATGGTCGCCAAGACGGCCGATGGGTCGGCTGTATACGCACAGTCACTGGGATTCAAGCAATACCTCGTGACCGCCGAGGCGAGCCAGATCCGCTGGGAGGAAGCCCAGGACATCTTCAGCCGATTCCTGCCCTACGCGATCGTCTTCGGCGTGGCGGACAAGTGGGCCGGCACCTTCAAGCAAGTGGCCGAGGCAGCAGCGGCAGCGGGCCAGGTCATCCTCATGCCCAACTGGTACATCTACCACGGCTCGACCTTCCCCGACTTCGGCAGCATCACCGATGGGGTGGACAGCTTCTCGACGACCGCGAGTGGCACCTTCCAGTCCACTCCGGGATCGTCGGGCGGGTCCGGCTTCAGTGGCGGCGGTTCGTTCGGTGGCGGTGGGGTTGGCGGCTCCAGCTCCGGCAGCTGGTGACGACCCGCCTGCCTGGCGACGTTCGGGTGGCCGACCGGCCCGGCGACGCTGTCCAGCGCCGCACCATCTCGACGCTCGTCGCCACCCAGATGCTCGGCGGGCTCGGGGTCGGGGCGGCCATCTCGGTCAACGCGCTGCTGGCCAAGGCGGTATCCGGCTCTGAGCAACTGGCCGGGCTGGCCCAAACCTGCGCCGTGCTCGGCGCCGCGGTCATCACCCTGCTCCTGGCGCGGATCATGGACCGTGAGGGTCGCCGGCCGGGGCTCAGCCTCGGCTACGCCATCGGAGTCGGCGGCGCCGCGATCTCGATCATCGCGGGGGTTCTGGGCGCCTTCCCGCTGCTGCTGCTCGGCGCCACGATGCTCGGCGGCACGACCGCGGCGAACAACCAGAGCCGGTATGCCGCCACCGACCTCTCGCACCCCGCCCACCGCGGCCGAGACCTCAGCCTCGTGGTCTGGGCCACGACGGTCGGGTCGGTCATCGGTCCCAACCTCACCGGGCCGGGCAAGGCCGTGGCCGCCGTCGTCGGCATCCCCGCGCTGACCGGTGCCTATGTCATCGCCGGCGTCGGGATGCTCGCGGCCATGGCGGTCATGGTGACCCGGCTGCGACCCGACCCGCTCCTGCTGGCGCGCGCACGGCATACCGAGCAGTCGCCCATCGACGCCGGAAGCCCGCCGTCGGCGCGGGTCTCGGGGTGGACGCTACTGCGCGAGAACCGGCTGTTGCGCCTCGCGGCCCTCGGGCTGGCCCTGTGCCACGCGGTCATGGTGTCGGTCATGGTGATGACGCCGCTGCACATGGACCACGGCCACGCCGAGTTGGAGATCATCGGCCTGGTCATCAGCATCCACATCCTCGGGATGTTCGTCTTCTCGCCGCTGGTCGGCATGGCCGTCGACCGGTGGGGTAGCGGCATCATCCTGCTCGCCGGTGGGGTCGTCTTGCTCGCGTCGCTCGTCCTGGCCGGCACGTCCGAGCCAGGGTCGTCTTGGCCGCTCGGGGTGGGGCTGTTCCTGCTCGGGGTGGGTTGGTCCCTCGGCACCATCGCGTGCTCGACGCTCGTCACCGCGGCCGCCACTCCGGCGACGCGCCCGGCGATCCAGGGAGTGACCGACCTCATCACCGGCGTCACCGCCGCGGTGGGAGGCGCGCTCGCGGGCGTCATCGTCGCCACCCGTGGGTATGCCGTGCTCAACCTGCTCGCGGGGCTGCTCGTCCTCGGTGTGCTTGCGGCCGCAGTCGCGGTGCGCGCCACTGCCTCGGCGAGCGCTCGCGGCTAGGCTGAGGGTCTGGGCCGCCAGGCCCCCGGCGATCATGCTGCCCGACCCGACGTGCAAGGAGTGCGGATGTCCGACCCAGGTCGCGACGACGCCCTGACACCGACCCTCGGGATCCTCGCTCGGGTTCGCCGTGAAGTGGCCGAGATCCGCGATGCCTGGCAGGACCCCAACACCCGACGTGGCACGGTCGCGATGTTCCTCGTCCTGGCGGGGACGTTCGGGGTGGGCATGCTGCCGCCGGACAATGTGTGGCGCGATGTGCCGGGGCTCGGGTGGTTCCAGACCTCCCGGGCCGGCCAGATCATCGCCGTCGCCCTGCTGCTCTATGGCGTCATCCTCCTGTTGGATGCCTGGCTGCGGATGCGCCCCACCGCCACCAGCCGGCCGGTCTCCCGCGGGACGCTGTGGTGTTGGAGCCTGCCGCTGCTGCCCGCCCCGCCGCTGCTGTCCTTCGACGCCTATTCGTATGCCGCGCAAGGCGAGATGGTCCATCGCGGCTTCGACCCCTACTCCGACGGTCCGGCCGTGCTCGGTGACCTCTTCCAGGCCCAGGTCGACCCGATCTGGCAGTTCACGCCCGCGCCCTACGGCCCGTTGTCGCTGCAAGTGCAGCACCTGGTCACCGATGCCTCCGGCCACAATGCCTATCTGGCTGCGATCCTCATGCGGATCCCCGCGCTCATCGGGGTGCTGCTGCTGGCGATCTATCTGCCCCGGCTCGCCAGTGCATTGCGCTATGACCGCGAGATGACCATGTGGCTCGCAGTGCTCAACCCCTTGGTCGTCCTGCATCTGGTCGGCGGAGCCCACAACGACAGCCTGATGATCGGGCTCATGGTCCTCGGGCTGTGGCTCGGGGTGCGACACCATCTCGCGGTGGGCGCCATCTGCATCGCGGCGGCGGCGTCGATCAAGCAGCCCGCGGCGGCGGCGATTCTCGCGGTAGCCGCGCTACACGCCTGGCGGGGCAATGACTGGGGTCGGCCGAGCAAGCTCGACGTCATGCGCAAGCTGGTGCCGGCGGGGGCGATCTTCGCGGTTGCCTTCGCCGCGATTGGACTGGCCAGCGGCCTGGGCTTCGGGTGGATCACCGCCCTCGGGGTGCCGGGCGCCGTGCGGTCGATGCTCGCCCCGTTCACGGCGTTGGGCTCGGGTCTGGAGTGGATCGCCTACCGGGCCGGGGCAACGGCGTTGGGCGATGCCATGGTCCCGACCGTGCAGCGGATCGGCCAGCTCATCGGGCTCGCCATCATGGGCTACTTGGTGTGGCGCTATAAGGCCAAGCACCCGGTCCGCACCCTGGGCTGGATCCTCATCGCGTTCGTCCTCACCGGACCCGTCATTCACCCGTGGTACATGCTCTGGGGCGGCTTGCTCTTCGCGATGACGGAGCACTCGGTGCGCCGCCGTCAGGCCGTGCTGTGGGCGACCGTGGGCTTCGTCCTCTACAGCGCCTTCGACTTCGGCTGGTTCAAGAACTCGCAGACCGCTCTGGCCGTGTCGGCCATGCTGGCCCTCATCTGGGTCGCGACGGGACACGACAAGGGCCTCAACCGCGACGTCGACCTACACCGATCGAGTCACCCCTAGCTGGCGAGTCACCCGATCACCCGGCGGAGGCTTCCGTCTCGGGCGGCTTGGGGGCTGCGGCCGCGCCCGCCCGCACCACGAGGATGAGGTCTCCTCCGTCGACCTGGGTGTGACCGGCGATCGCCAACCGCTCGACCACCCCCGCGATGGGAGTGGTGATGGCAGCCTCCATCTTCATGGCCTCGATGGTGGCCACGACCGAGCCGGCGGCCACCGCATCACCCTCGCTCACAGCCGGGGTCACCATGCCGGCGAAGGGAGCCGCGATGTGGCCCTTGACGTTGACGTCGGCCCGCTCGGCCTGCCGGACTGCCACTCGAACTGAGCGATCGCGGACCTGGACGGGACGGAGCTGGCCGTTGAGGGTGCACATGACGGTGCGGAAGCCCCGCTCGTCTGGTTCGGAGACTGACTGAAGGCAGATGATGATCCGCTTTCCCGGCTCCAACTCGACCGTGTGCTCCTCGCCGGGGACCAGGCCATGAAGGAACTCCACCGTGCCCACGACGGACAGGTCCGAGTAGGCCGCTCGCGACGCGAGGAACTCCGCGGTCGGGCCGGGGAAGAGCAGCCGGTTGAGGGTCTCCCGGGGCTGGATGGCCAGCGCCGAAAGGTCTTGCGGCGCCAACTCGGTCTCGGCCCGCTTGATCGTCCGGCCGGCCAGCGCCTTGGTGCGGAAGGGCTCGGGCCAACCACCAGGCGGATCGCCGAGTTCGCCGGCAAGAAAGCCGATGACCGAATCCGGGATGTCGTATGCCGTGGGGTCCTCGGCGAAGGCGACCGGGTCCGCCCCGGCCCCGACCAGGGCCAGAGCCAGGTCGCCGACGACCTTGGATGACGGGGTCACCTTGACGATATTGCCGAGGATCCGGTTGGCGGCGGCATACATGTCCTCGATCGCCTCGAAGCGGTCCCCGAGCCCGAGCGCGATGGCCTGCTGGCGCAGGTTGGACAATTGACCACCTGGGATCTCGTGGGTGTAGACCCGCCCGGTCGGGGAGGGCAGCCCTGACTCGAACGGCCGATACAGGGTGCGCATCGCCTCCCAATAGGGCTCCAAGGAGCAGACCGCCGCCAGATCCAGACCAGTGGCTCGTTCGGTGCCGTCGGTGGCCGCGACCAGGGCCGACATCGGTGGTTGGCTGGTCGTGCCCGCCATCGACGATGAGGCGACATCAACCGCGTCGACGCCCGCGTCGATAGCCGCCAGCAGGGTGGCCAGTTGGCCACCTGCCGTGTCGTGGGTGTGCAGGTGCACGGGCAGGTCGAAACGCTCCCGCAGCGCGGTGATGAGTCGCCGGGCCGCCGGAGCCCGGAGCAAGCCCGCCATGTCCTTCACCGCGAGGATGTGGGCACCGGCATCGACGATCTGCTCGGCCAGCCGCAGGTAGTAGTCGAGCGTGTAGAGCCGTTCGCTGGGGTTGGTCAGGTCGGAGGTGTAGCACAGCGCCACCTCGGCGACGGCGGTGCCGGTGGCTCGGACGGCGTCGATGGCCGGGCGCATCTGAGAGACGTCGTTGAGAGAATCGAAGATCCGGAAGATGTCGATGCCGGTCCGCGCGGCCTCGGCGACGAACGCATCCGTCACGGTCGTGGGGTAGGGGGTATAACCCACCGTGTTGCGGCCGCGCAGCAACATCTGCAAGGGCAGGTTGGGCATCGCTTCGCGCAGCGCCGCCAGCCGGTCCCAGGGATCCTCGGCGAGGAATCGCAACGCCACGTCATAGGTGGCCCCACCCCAGGCCTCGACCGAGAGCAACCGGGGGGTGAGGCGGGCCACGTGCGGGGCAACATGCAGCAGGTCACGGGTTCTCACCCGGGTCGCGAGCAGGGATTGGTGGGCGTCGCGGAAGGTCGTGTCGGTGACCGCGACCGGCACCTGGTCGCGCAGCGCCGCCGCGAAGCCCGCGGGTCCGAGGTCGCGCAGCCGCTCGCGCGCACCGGCCTCCGGAACGGCATACCCGTCGAGCTGAGGGAGCTTGGCGCGCGGCGAGATGCGGCTGCCAGCGGGCCCATGCGGCTGGTTGACGGTGACCTCGGCGAGGTAGGACAGCAGCTTGGTGCCGCGGTCGTGCGGCACCCGGGCCGTGCGCAGGTGCGGCCGTTCGTCGATGAAGGACGTCGTCGCCCGGCCTGCGACGAAGTCCGGCTCCTCGAGAACACCTTGCAGGAAGGGGACATTGGTCGACACGCCCCGGATCCGGAACTCGGCAAGGGCCCGCCGCGCGCGGGCGACCGCCGTGGCGAAATCGCGCCCACGGCAGGTGAGTTTGACGAGCATGGAGTCGAAGTGCGGGCTCACCTGGGCGCCGACGAAGACCGTGCCACCGTCCAGGCGCACGCCGGACCCACCAGCACTCCGGTATGCCGTGATCTCTCCCGTGTCGGGTCGGAACTCGTTGGCTGGGTCTTCGGTCGTGATCCGGCACTGCAGCGCCGCACCCCGCAAGACGATCGACTCCTGGGTGATGCCGAGGTCGCGCAGGGTCTCACCGGAGGCGATCCGCATCTGCGCGGCCACGAGGTCGATGTCGGTGACCTCCTCGGTCACCGTGTGTTCGACCTGGATCCGAGGATTCATCTCGATGAAGACATAGCGCCCGGTCTCGGCGAGGAGGAACTCGACCGTGCCGGCATTGACATAGCCGATCTCCCTGGCGAAGGCCACCGCATCGGCGCACATCCGCGCCCGCAGGTCGGGGTCGAGGTTCGGCGCGGGAGCGACCTCCACCACCTTCTGGTGGCGGCGCTGGACGGAGCAGTCTCGCTCGTAGAGGTGCACCACATCGCCCGCCGCATCGGCGAGGATCTGCACCTCGATGTGCCGCGGGCGAACCACCGCCTCTTCGATGAAGACCGTGGGGTCGCCGAACGCCGATTCGGCCTCTCGCATCGCTGCGGCCAGGGCGCTGCGCAGGTCGTCGGCGGACTCGACGCGGCGCATGCCCCGCCCGCCGCCGCCTGCCACGGCCTTGACGAAGACCGGGAACCCAATCTCGGCGGCGCCGGCCACGAGGGCCTCGACATCGGTGCTCGGCGGACAACCACGCAGCGTCGGCAAACCGGCACGGCGGGCGGCGTCGATGGCCCGGGCCTTGTTGCCGGTGAGGTGGAGCACCGCAGCCGGTGGACCGATGAAGCTGACCCCGGCGCGCTCGCAGGCTTCGGCGAGGTCGGGGTTCTCGGAGAGGAAGCCGTAACCGGGATAGATGGCTTCTGCGCCGCAGCTCACCGCCACGTCGACAATGGCCTGCGGGTTGAGATAGGCGCGCACCGGATGGCCCGGCTCGCCGATCTCGTAGGCCTCGTCCGCCTTGAGTCGATGCTCGCTGGTGCGGTCCTCGTGGGGAAAGACCGCTACGGTCTTGGCGCCCAACTCAGTGGCAGCGCGGAAGGCCCGCACCGCGATCTCACCTCGGTTGGCCACGAGCACCTTGCCGAACATCTGGTCTCCTCGGGTCGCGTTTGGGCAACCTAACCACGCCCTGGTGCACGAGTTGGGGGGCGTTTCGGCTGTCAGGCATGCCCCCGTGGGCATCGAGGCAGGGAATGGGTTCGACGGCGCGGTGCGTTGCACGGCATACTGGAGTGCTCGGTTCCTGTCGGAGCCGGGTTTGACAAGTGCACAGCGTGTCGTGGGAGCCCCCAGCAGCACACCCGGGGGTGATCGGTTTCGACGGTGGTCGTCACCGCAGGAGAAGCGGGCCGAGGACGCACGGTTATCTCGATAACGATCCGTGCAAACCAATAGGTGCCAACGCAAAGCGCACCGACTTCGCCCTCGCCGCCTGAGCGAGCCTCGAAGTCCGTCAGCCTGAGCTAGTTTCCGACTCAGTGTCTGGCGTCAGCTAGGAGACTTACCGCGCCGTCATGTCGGGGGGCGTCGCGGGACATGCACTCGACTGGGCCTGTCAGGGAACGTGTGCGCGCGAGCCCTGAGGCCGAGAAAATCCATAGCGCACTGCGCCCGGAGAAGTCCTGTCGTCACGTCATCGGACGCGGGTTCGATTCCCGCCACCTCCACCGGTGCCAGTAATGGCGCCGCTGCGATCGCACGGTTCAGGTGTGCCTGCCCAGCAGGTATGCCGTGCCCCACGACACGCTGTCTTGTCCCCGAGAGCAAGCCCTCAGGTCAGTTGGCCAGGCGCATCCCGTCGACCGGCACAATCTCCTTGCCGAGGGGCACCAGCGAGACCGGGATGAGCTTGAGGTTGGCCAGGGCCAGCGGGATCCCGATGATCGTGCAGGCCTGGGCAATGGCCGTCGTGAGGTGGCCCAGGGCCAGCCACCAGCCGATGAAGACGATCCAGACGACGTTGCCGATCATCGATGCGGGGCCGGCGCCGGGCCGGGCGACGATGGTGCGGCCGAACGGCCACAGCGCGTAGTTGGCCATGCGGAAGGCGGCCAGGCCCCACGGGATCGTGACGATGAGCAGGCAGGCGATGACGCCCGCCGCGAGATAGGTGAGCCAGAGCCAGAAGCCGGCGAAGACGACCCAGATGATGTTGAGAAGGGTGCGCATGGTGATGCGGGAACTACTTTCCTACCGGCTGAATGGGAAAAACGGCTCAGCCATTGCCGCAGTTGCAGTCGCCGCATCCGCCACAGCCACCGCCGCCGTTTTCGGCAGCGTGGGCGCGGGCAGCGTCGTTCATCTTCTGGCGGACCTCGTCCATGTCCAGAGCCTTGACCTGGGCCACGACGTCCTCGAAGACCGGGCCGGGCAGCGCACCCGGCTGGGCGAAGACGAGGATGCCCTCGCGGAAGGCCATCAC
>WBZM01000382.1_pt1 | contig 64571 bp, 67 predicted proteins | sample 5204271 | NCBI WGS metagenome assembly WBZM01 (sample SAMN12344346, study PRJNA552823) | activated sludge metagenome | biome: Activated sludge suspended growth; feature: Nitrification reactor; material: Wastewater; isolation source: activated sludge from nitrification reactor of wastewater... | reverse complement strand
TCCTTGGCAGTCAAAAGAAGCGGCTCGGCAAGTTCCGACAGCGCGACAACTGGTAACCTGGCCACGCGCAGTCGCGCCGCAGGATCTGGCGCTGGTGCTTCGGAACGACGCGTTGTACATTGCGATGACCATGTGTCGCTCCCTTGGCATTGCTCATCCATCTCGGAATCACGATGAACGAATACTCCGCGCAACTCTCCTGGCTCCGCGGCGAGCAGAACTTTCTGGATCAGCGCTACAGCCGGCAGCACGTGCTGCGGTTTGACGGTGGCCTCGAAGTCGCGGCCTCGTCTTCGCCGCATGTCGTGCCGCTGCCGATGTCGGATCCGGCAGCGATCGACCCGGAAGAGGCTTTCGTTGCCTCGCTCGCCAGTTGCCACCTACTCTGGTTTCTGTCGATTGCCGCCAAACACGGCTTCTGCGTCGATTCCTACGCCGACCATCCGGTCGGGATCATGGCCAGGAATGCGGAGGGAAAGCTGGCGATGACGGTGGTCACGCTGCGCCCGGAAGTGCATTTTTCGGGCGATCGTCAACCCATGCCGGCGGACGTTCGGGCGATGCATCAGGAGGCGCACGAGGCGTGCTTCATCGCCAACTCGGTGCGCTCCGAGGTGCGCTGCGAGCCTCGCCTAGGGTAGTGCCGCCGTCTGCCGGTGGCGTTCGCGCAGCGCCTCGGCGAGCTGGAAGACGGCCATCGCATAGAAGCTCGACCGGTTGTAGCGCGTGATGACGTAGAAGTTGTCGAAACCAAGCCAGTACTCGGTCGCTACATCGGGCGTGACGAGGTCGATCAGCGCCGCCTGTTGATCGCCGTCAGCGCTCGCCCGGACGCCCTGTGCGGCCATTTCGCGCACGGTCAGCGTCGGCTTGATGCCCGCTGCGATGAGCGCGCTGGCGTCACCCTGCACCCGCGCCGGAACGGCGATCGGCGCGTCTTTCTGCCAGCCGTACTGCTGCAAGTAGCGCGCGACGCTGCCAATCGCGTCGCTGCTGCTGGTGCGCAGGTCGATGCGGTCGTCGCCGTCGAAGTCCACCGCAAAGCGTCGCTGGCTGCTCGGCATGAACTGCGGGATGCCGATGGCGCCAGCGTAGGAGCCTTTGATGCTGAGCGGGCTGAGCCCGTTTTCGCGTGCCATGAGCAAGAACTGTTCGAGTTCGCTGCGGAAAAATTCGGCTCGTGGCGGGTAGTGAAAAGCGAGCGAGGCGAGCGCTTCGAGGACGCTGAAACTGCCCATGTTGCCGCCATACTCGGTTTCAACGCCGATGATAGCGACGATGACCTCCGGCGGTACGCCGTAGATCGCCGTTGCTCGCGCCAATACTGCGGCGTGCTCGCGCCAGAAGCGCTGACCGCCGGCGATTCGCCGCGGGTTGAGGAAGCGCTCGCGGTAGCGTTGCCATGAGCGCTGCTTTTCGGGCACGGCGGCCGGCCGAATGGCGCGCAGGACGCTGGCGTTCGGGCGGATCTGGGCAAACTGACGCGTCAGATGAGCGACATCGAAACCGTGTTGCTCGTGCATCGCGGCGATGAAGGTGCGCACCTCGTCTTGTTCGCTGAACGGGGGGGGAGGCTCGGCGCTGGCGGTGAGCGGCAGAAGGAGCGCGCAGAGGGCTGCAAAAAGGGCCGACAAGAAGGCTGAGAAGCAGGCTGAGAAGCAGGCTAAGAAGCGGGCCGACAAGAGGGTGGCGCATCGTCTTTTCAAATCGTTCTTCTCCTTGGTTTGGGAATCCGGCGTACGCATTCCTGCAGGTGCTGCAATTGTCGGGTGTCGCCAAGGCCGTAGCGCAGTTCGGCGTAATGGCTGGCAGCCGCTGTCGCCAGTGCGGCCAGTTCGGGCTTTTCGCGGGCAACGCGTTCGGCGAAATCGAGCGGTCCTTCCCAGTCGGCGCGAGTGATCCCGTGTCGCGCCAGGCCGGCGCAGAAACCTTGCCAGGCGCTTTGTACCGCGTCGCGTCGTCGCCGGCGCGGCAAGGTCCACCAGGTCACGGCGATAAGCGTCAGCGCGCTGAACAGGGCAAGCGCGGCAGTCATTTCCTGCCAGTCTGGTTGGCGCAGGCCCAGGCGCGAGAGCACTTCGCGCTGGCGCTGCGGATTGTAACCGAGCACCCACTGATTCCATGCGTTGTTCGCCGCTTCCCAGCGATTGCGCAATTGGCGCGCCCAGTCCGCGTCGAGGCGGACGACGGCGGGCAGCGGATCGCCATCGGGAAGTGCCGCGGCGATTCCCTGTTCGACGCGCGAGGGAGCGACCGCTGCTGTCGGATCGACGCGCACCCAGCCCTGTCCGGCGAGCCAGATCTCGCTCCAGGCGTGTGCGTCCGACTGGCGCACGGTGAGATAGCCGTCGACCGGATTGATTTCTCCGCCCTGGTAGCCGGCGACGACGCGCGCTGGGACGCCAGCGGCGCGCATCAGGAAGACGAAGGCCGACGCGTAGTGCTCGCAGAAGCCGCGGCGCGTGACGAACAGGAAGTCGTCCATCGCATCCGTGCCGAGCAGCGGGGGACGCAGGGTGTAGACGAAGTTCTCGCGCCGGAACAGGTCGAGCGCGGCTTCGGCGATGCGCTCCGGCGGTAGCGCCCGCCAGCTTGTGGCAAGCGCTCGCGTGCGCGGGTTGATCTGGGCCGGCAGGCGTAGCGCGTGTTGCAGGACCGTCGGCGTTTCGCGCTGGTTGACTCGATAGGTGAGGACGGAAGAAAAGCTGAAACGGGCACGGGCGCGTAGCGGTTCCCGGGCGAGAACCTCGAGGCCAGGGCCGAAGGCGCTGTCGGCGGGCAGCTCGGTGGGCATGTCGAGCGCCAGCAACCAGCGCTGATTGTGCGCTTCGAGAATCGTTGTGTAGGCTTGCGCCGGCGCGCTGGCGTCGATCACCGGTGGCGCCGGACGTTCGCTGGCCGGTGTGGCGCGCAACCGCCAGGTGAGTCCGTCGTACTCGTCGAAGACCGGTCCGCGCCAGTAGAGGCTGGCGTGTTCCGGAACCTCGCCGACGAAACGGCTGCGGAAGGCGATGGCGCCCGACTGGATCAGATGGCTGATCGAACCCGGTGCCAGACGATCCGACAAGCCGCTGAGTCCGGCATGGGCATCCTGCGGCAAGCCCCAGAGCGGGCCCGAGATGCGTGGAAAGAGCAGGTAGAGGACGAGCATGAAGGGCAGGGCCTGGGCGAGCAGGACGAGCGCCTGGCGGGCGATCTGCGGCAGCGGCTGAGCGCCGCCGTAAAGCCGGATCAGGGTCGCGGTCAGCCAGCCGGTAACGAGCAGCAGCCAGCCGCCGGTCGGGATGCTCTGGGAATAGAAATAGTGGGTCAGGAGAAGAAAGTACCCCAGCATGACGATGACCAGCGCATCGCGCCGGCGGCTCATCTCCAGCGGCTTGAGAGCCATGAAGAGGACGAGCAGGGCGACCCCGGCGTCGCGCCCGAAGAGCGTCCGATACTGCCAGCCGATGCCGCCGATGCAGCCGACGACGAGGAGCGCAAGCCAGGCCTGGTGCGGCAAGCGGCCGTGTCGATGCCAAAGCCAGGTGCGCCAGGCGAGCGCCGCGCCGGTCAGCAGCGACAGCCAGATCGGCAGATGTTCGACGTGCGGCGCGCTCGTCGCCAGGGCGGCGACGAGCAGCCAGGGCGTCGCACCGTGTTCGAGTTCGCCGGCCGCCGATCTAGTCGACACCTGCGGCATCGTCCGTGCCGAAGAGCGCCAGCGCACGCAGGCAGCGGCTGCGCTGCGCGTCGCCGAGCGCCGGCGGGAAGTGGTTGCCGGGCAGGCTCAGCCCATAAGGCAGGTGGCGCTCTTCCGCGATCTGCAGCCAGCCGGCGAGTATCGACAGGCGCAGCTCCGGGTCCGCGTCGGCTGGCGTCATCGACCAGTCGAGCCAGAGTTCCTCGCTTGCTCCACCGGCGAACTGCTTGACCAACAAAGGTTGATCGTTGGTACGGCGGGCGACGGCGCGCCACGCGATGTGCCGGATCGGGTCGCTGACTTGGCGCGCACGCAGGCCGGCAAAATCCTCCTGGCCGCTGGCGCCATGTCGGCTGTCGCTTGGCTGGCCTGCCGACGCAGCGGGCAGCGGGGTGCGCAGCGGGCGTGGATAGACCAGGCACGAGAGTGCCGGATGCGGATAGCTCCAGGCGCGGAACAGGCCGAGTGGGTAGCGCGTCGACAAGGTGATCCGACCGGGGTCGAGGCGTCCCCGACGTGCGGCGACGAAGGGCACGGCGACGGTTGCCGAACTGCCCGGGGCAAGGTCGAGGATCGCTACCGGCTGGCCGGCAAAGGCGAATTCAAGCGCCCGCCGCGACAGTTGGCGCGGGTTATCGACGAGCAGCGGAAAGCGCGCCGTTTCGCCGGCGAAAACGGCCGCGCAAGGCGTGGGCAGCAGACGCAGGCCAAACAGGTTGTTGAAGGTGTGCACCATGCCCACCAAGCCGAGGCCGGCGAGGAGAAAGATCAGCGCGTGGCCGAGGCTCAGGTTGTAATTGATTGCGCCAACCACCATGACCAGGAGGACGGCAGCGTAGAGCAGCCCGGCGGCGCTCGGCACGATGAAGATCCGCCTTTGCGAAAGGGTGATCGGGAGTTCTACGTCGCGCCCGAGGCGGAACAGCCAGCGCTGGACGAGAGCGACCGGCCGCATCAGGCGAGCGGTACGCGCTGAAGCAGCCCGACCATGTCGCCGTCGGTGGGGTGGCTGCCGCTGACCAGACGCAGACGATGCCGGCTGACCGCGGCAAAGACGGCCTGCACGTCCTCCGGCAGGACCATCTGGCGTCCACCGGAAAAGGCCCAGGCGCGTGCCACGGCGAGCAGCGAGAGGGCCGCGCGCGGGCTCAGGCCGTGCATAAAACGCTCGTCGTTGCGGGTTGCGCCGACCAGCGCCTGGACGTAGTCGAGCAGCGCCGGAGCCACGTGAACGGCTGCCGCTGCCTGCTGCAGCCGAGTGAAATCGGCCGCTGCCAGACATGGCGCCAGGGCTGGCAACTGATCTCGCCGGCCGCCGCTTTCGAGTAGCGCGCGTTCGGCGGCGTGATCGGGATAACCCAGTTCAATGCGCAGCAGGAAACGATCGAGCTGCGACTCTGGCAGGGGGAAGGTGCCGGCCTGGTTCGACGGGTTTTGCGTCGCAATGACGAAGAAGGGCTCGGGTAGCCGGCGCGTTTCGCCTTCGCTGGTCACCTGTCCCTCTTCCATCGCTTCGAGCAGCGCGCTTTGCGTCTTTGGCGTTGCCCGATTGATCTCGTCGGCAAGCAGGAGCTGCGAGAAGATCGGGCCGGGCAGGAAGCGGAAATCGCCGCGCTCGCGGTCGAAGATCGAGACGCCGAGAATGTCGGCTGGCAGCATGTCGCTGGTGAACTGGATACGCGAGAACTGGAAGCCGAGCAGGCGGGCCAGCGTCTGCGCCAGCGTCGTCTTGCCGACGCCGGGCAGGTCTTCGATCAGCAGGTGGCCGCGCGCCAACAGGCAGCACAGCGCCAGCCTGGTCTGCCGGCTCTTGCCGAGGACGACCGAGTTGGCGGCGGCGAGGATTTCGCTCACGAGAGCGGTTTCGGCGATGGACGGCATGGCTTGTCGTGGCGGCGCAAATGGGACGATAATAAACTATCAGCGAACAACTAGACTTCCCGCGGATTCCGGCGCCGGTGCCGGCTTCCCTCTGCGGCACGAAAGGCAAACGTGACCAGCACTGCATTCATCACCCACCGCGACTGCCAGCTCCATGACATGGGTTCATATCATCCGGAATCGCCGGAGCGGCTGACCGCGATCAATGATTACATGATCGCGCAGGGGCTGGACTCGTACCTCATCTATCACGACGCGCCGCAGGCAACTTTTCAGCAACTCAAGCGGGTCCACACCGCGACACATCTCGATCGCCTCAAGCGCGCGTCACCCGAACTCGGGATCGTTCACCTCGACCCCGACACCGCGATGAATCGGCATACTTGGCAGGCCGCCTTGCGCGCGGCCGGCGCGGGCGTTCTTGCCGTCGACCTGGTGATGAAGGGCGAAGTCCGCACTGCTTTCTGCGCGGTTCGCCCGCCTGGCCATCACGCCGAGCGCGCAACCGCAATGGGCTTCTGTTTTTTCAACAATATTGCCGTTGCTGCGGCACACGCTCTGGAAGCCCACAGGTTGGCGCGCGTGGCCGTGATCGACTTCGATGTGCATCACGGCAACGGTACCGAAGACTGCTTCCGAGCCGACCCGCGTGTGCTCATGGTGAGCACCTTTCAGCACCCCTTCTATCCCTACAGCGGCACCGAGAATCCAGCGCCCAACATGCTCAACATCCCGCTCGCCCGAGGTGCCGACGGCGAAGAGTTCAGGCGTGTCGTGAGCGACCTGTGGATGCCTCGACTGTACGAATTCCGGCCGGAAATGGTTCTCATCTCGGCCGGTTTCGACGCGCATTATGAAGACGAAATGGGGGGCCTGCGCCTGCTCGAAAAGGACTATGCGTGGGTCACCGGACAGCTCAAGTCGCTCGCCGACGAGACAGCGCAAGGGCGGATCGTCTCGATGCTTGAAGGCGGCTACGCGCTTTCCGCGCTGGCCCGCTGCGTCATCGCCCACCTGCGGGTCCTGGGCGACCTCTAAGGCTTGCCGCAGTCGCTGAGTGCGCCGCCGAGGGCGGCGTTTTTCGTGGTCAAGCGTCTTGCCTTCGGTTAGAATCTGCGGCTTCAAGGCGGCACGCCTTAGCTTGACTGCAGAGCATCCATCATGAAAACGATTACCGGATCGATCGTTGCGATCGTCACCCCGATGCACGCTGACGGCAGCCTGGACCTGCCGGGCTTGCGCCGCCTGGTCGATTTTCACGTCACCGAGGGTACCGACGCGATCGTCATCGTCGGAACGACTGGCGAATCGCCGACGGTCTCCCTCGCCGAGCATTGCGAACTGATCCGCGTCGCCGTCGAGCAGGCGGCTGGGCGCCTGCCGGTGATCGCCGGAACGGGTGCCAATTCAACGGCCGAAGCGGTCGAGTTGACGCGCTACGCCCGGCAGGCCGGTGCCGACGCCGCTTTGTCAGTGGTGCCCTATTACAACAAGCCGACGCAGGACGGGCTCTACCGCCATTTCCGGACGATTGCCGAGGCGGTCGATATCCCGATCATCCTCTACAACGTACCCGGCAGGACGGTCGCCGATCTGGCTAACGAGACGGCTCTGCGCTTGGCCGAGATACCCAACATTGTCGGCATCAAGGACGCGACCGGCAGCATGGATCGTGGCAGCGAACTGATCAATCATGCTCCCACGGGTTTCGCCGTCTACAGCGGAGATGACGCCAGCGCGTGCGCGCTGATCCTGCTTGGCGCCAAGGGGAACATCTCGGTCGTCGCCAACGTCGCGCCGCGCCTGATGCACGAGATGTGCGCCGCGGCGCTGCAGGGTGATGCGCTGCAGGCGCGCGCGATCAACGCTCGTCTGCACGGACTGCATCGGCAGCTTTTCTGTGAGGCTAATCCGATCCCGGTGAAATGGGCGTGTCAGCAGCTCGGACTGATCGAACCCGGCCTGCGCCTGCCTTTGACGCCACTTTCTGCTGACTGCCAGGCGCGGGTCCGGACTGCTCTGGTGCAGGCCGGCGTACTCGCCTGATTGCGGGGCCGGCAGATGATGGCCAATGGCTCGCATCAACGGCTGCTCGTCGTGGCGCTTGCCGCGGGCTTGGCAGCGTGCAACGGTTCCCTGTTCGAAAGCAAGAAGATCGAGTACAAGACGGCATCGACCACGCGCGCGCCGTCGCTGGAAGTCCCGCCCGACCTGACCTCGCCGACGCGCGACGATCGCTACGCTGTTCCCGACATTGGTGGCGGCAAAGGTACAGCCACCTACTCGGCCTACAGCGCCGAGCGCTCGCCGGAGGCGCGGTCGCAGCAGAAGGGCGACGTCCTGCCGCAGGTGGACAAGGCGCGCATCGAGCGCGCCGGAACGCAACGCTGGCTGGTGGCCGCCGGATCGCCCGACAAACTTTGGGGAACGATCAAGGAATTCTGGCAGGAAACCGGTTTCCTGATCGCCCTCGAGCTACCGGATGCGGGCGTGATGGAAACCGATTGGGCCGAGAACCGGGCCAAGATACCGCAGGACTTCATTCGCAATTTTCTCGGCAAGGTCATCGATTCGGTGTACTCGACGCCCGAGCGCGACAAGTTCCGCACACGTCTCGAACCGGGCAGTGAAGCGGGGACGACCGACATTTTCATCAGTCATCGCGGAATGTACGAAATCTTCGTCAGCGAGGGCAAGGACCAGACCAAGTGGCAGCCGCGCCCGGCAGATCCCGAACTCGAAGCGGAAATGCTGCGCCGCCTGATGATTCGTCTGGGGAGCGAAGAGAAGCGGGCGACCGAGGTGATCCGCGCGGCGCAGGAAACGCCGCCCGAGCGGGCGCGTTTGTCGCGTGGCGCCGACGGCACGGGAACGCTGGAAGTCGAGGAGTCGTTTGACCGTGCCTGGCGGCGGGTTGGTCTGGCGCTCGACCGGGTGGGCTTCACGGTCGAAGACCGTGACCGCTCGCGCGGGTTGTACTTCGTTCGCTACGTCGATCCGGAGATCGACAACGAGAAGAAGGAAGAGGGCTTTCTATCTCGGCTGAACATCTTCAAGTCGAGTTCCAGCGGCAAGCCGCAGACGCAGTATCGCATCTTTCTGAGAGATGTCGGCATCCGGTCGACGGTTCAGGTGCTCAGCGCCGAAGGTGGGGTCGACCAGTCGGAAACCGCGAAACGAATCCTGGGTCTTCTGCACAATCAGTTGAAGTAGTTTCCCGCGGTGCTGCTTTGGCACTCGGCAGCCTTCGCGTTGGGGTCGGCGCTGACCTGATGCACGAGCTTGGCGAAGTCGGCAGCCCCTAAGTCGGCAAGCGCTGGACAAAACCGGCCACGGGTCGACAAGGACAAGACAAGAGAGAAAGCCGCTCCAAGGGACAAGGTCGGTCGGTCGACGCGCCGCGCAGGGCAAAAAGCGGCAAAAAAAAAGCCGGCCAATGCCGGCTTTTTTCGTCTCCAGGACGAAGATTACTTCTTCATCGCGTCCTTGGCTGCGTCGGCAGCACCCTGGGCGGCAGCGCCGGCAACTTCCTTGGCTTTGTCGGCAGCTTCCTTGACCTTGTCGGCGGCGGCGTCCTTGGCCTTGTCCATCGCGCCTTCGGCCGGCTTGGCAGCATCGGCGGCCGGCTTGGCGGCATCGGCTGCGGGGGCAGCAGCCGGGGCGGCAGCAGGAGCAGCGGCCGGGGCGGCAGCAGGAGCAGCAGCGGCCGGGGCGGCCGCGGGAGCGGCGGCTGGCTTGGCCTCTTCCTTCTTGCCGCAAGCGGTAACAGCAAGAGCGATTAGCGCGGCTACGAGCAGGGAGTTCTTCATATTGGGTTCCTTATCGACATAGAGATTGGTTACAACGGGCTAAGAACTGATTGGTTGACCGGCTAGCACGTCGATCAATGGCGTATTCTAGCACCTATCTGTCGCCTAGACGTTTCTTCGTGCCAGGTCGTGCCTGTTTTAGCGCCCTGTGGCGCAAATGCGACGGTTGCCGGCGTTGTTCTGATGCTATAATATAAGGCTAGGTGGCTGGCCTAGCCCGGCCATCGTCTAGCGCACCGCGAACCTTTTTGTAACTCTCGAACCTTCCTGTCGCCGGATCTTCTCGTCGAAGTTCCGCCTATGTGCGGCCACCGGCCGGTTCTGCCCTCCGCAGCGAACGGAGTCTTTCCCTTAGCTTCTTCGTTTGGTTGGCGTTGCATTCTTACCTTAGCGCCGTGCACTCCCGCCAAGCGGGAGCACGCGCCTCCACTCGAGAAAGAGAAGTATGACTTTTGCCGAAATCGGCCTCCATCCCGCCCTTCTTGCTGCCCTTGCCGACTGCGGCTACAGCCAACCGACATCCGTGCAGCAACAGGCGATTCCCGCCGCGCTCGCGGGTAACGATCTGTTGGTTTCCTCGCCGACCGGTTCGGGCAAGACCGCCGCTTTTGTCCTTCCGGCGCTTAACCTGATCGCCAGCGAGCAGCGCCCGCAATCCGCCAAAGCGCCAGCTCATCCGACGAACACGCTGCGCCGTGGCCGTCCGGCGACGCGCCGACCGTGCACGCCGGCGCAACCGCGCATGTTGGTCCTGACACCGACGCGCGAGTTGGCGCTGCAGGTTACTGCGGCGAGCGACCGCTATGCGGTTCGCTTGCGGCAGGTCAATGCCGTGGCCATCCTCGGCGGCATGCCCTACGCCAAGCAGATGGAACTGTTGGCACGCAATCCCGAGATTCTCGTCGCGACGCCGGGTCGCCTGATCGATCATCTGAACTCGGGAAAGATCGACTTCTCGCTGCTGCGCGTGCTCGTGCTCGACGAGGCAGACCGTATGCTGGACATGGGTTTCATCGAGGACATCGAGACGATCGTTGGCGCAACGCCGACGACGCGCCAGACGTTGCTCTTCTCGGCGACGCTCGAGGGTACGGTCGGTGAGCTGGCGCAGCGCATGACGCGCTGCGCGCTGCGCATCCGGGTGGATGCCGTCGCCGATCGGCATGAGCCCATCGAGCAGCGCATGCACTTCGTTGACGATCAGGCACACAAGAACCGCTTGCTCGACTTTCTGCTGCGCGACGCTGCGATCGGTCAGGCGCTGGTCTTCACCGCCACCCGGCGCGATGCCGACCTGCTCACCGATCGCCTGAATCTCGCCGGACTGAACGCCGCTGCGCTGCACGGTGACATGCATCAGGGGGCGCGCAACCGGACGCTCGCTGCCATGCGCCGTGGTCAGGTGCGCATTCTCGTAGCGACCGACGTTGCCGCGCGTGGCATCGATGTGCCGGCGATCACGCATGTGTTCAACTATGATCTGCCGAAGTTTGCCGAGGACTATGTGCATCGGATCGGTCGGACCGGCCGCGCCGGGCGCAGCGGGTTGGCGATTTCGCTGGTGCACCATGGCGAGCGCTTCAACGTCAGGAAGATCGAACGTTTCACGCGGCAGACGATTCCGGTGAGTATCGTCGCCGGGCACGAGCCGACTCGTCAGGCTTCGACGGCACCCCGCCCAACCGGCAAGCCCGGCTGGAACAAGGCCAGCAAAGCGGCGCCCGGCCGTACTCGCCCGGGCGCCGGTCGTTCGATCGCCGCCGCCTAGGCCGTTCCCGTCGGGCACGCTGGCGTGCCCAGGACTTGAGCGGGCGCAGCGGGCAGCGCCCGCCGGTTGCCGGGCATCGTTACAGCGGCTTGCCGCTTTGCGCCGGGCCGGGCGCAGCGCTCGGCCGGCGGTCGCCGCGCGGCGCTGCGGGTGCGGCGGTCGGGCGGCCGCCGATGCCCGGGAAGCTCGCCTTGCACTTGATTCCCGCCGGCAGTTTCAGACCCGGGTTGGTCATTTCGAGACGCACACCGAAGGTTCCGCTGGCCGCGTCATGCACGCGATCGATGACTTTCACGCTGGCGTTGTAGCGCCCGCCGACCGGGGCTTCCGGCAGCACTTCGACGGTCTGTCCAAGACTCAGCTTGGCGAAGGCCTCGATCGGCATGAGGACTTCGACGAATAGCTTGCTGATCTCCGCCAGGCGCAGGATGGGCTTGCGCAGGTCGCGGTTGTCGGCCAGCTCGCCGGCATTGAGCATGCGGTCGACGACGACCCCGTCGATCGGGCTTCTGATCGTCCGCAGGCGCAGTTGCTCGGACAGCCGGCGGTACTCGATTTCCGCCAGTCGCCGGTCGTCGCGTGCTTCGAGCAACTCCGATTCGGCCAGTTTCTTTTCGGTCAGCGCCTCGTCGCGGTCGTGCAGCGAAATGAACGACTGGCCAGCCAGCTTCTCGCGGCGGTCGTATTTCGCGCTGGAGAAGGCCAGGCGGCTTTCGCCGGTCCGTATCTTGCTCTGCATCGTCGACCGGAAGCGCGCCGATTCGGTTGCCGCGCGCTCGACTCCCGACTCGAGGGTGACCAGCACCTGCCCTGCCTTGACCATGTCTCCGCGGTCAACCCAGATCTTTTCGATCATTCCTTCGCTCGCCGCACGCACGTCTACCGTCTTGCTTGGCTCGATGATGCAGTCGAACTCGCCGGCCGCTGCCGGCTCGCCGGCGAGCAACCCGAGCAGGGCGGCAACGCCAAGCGCCTCGTTCAATCGTCTTGTCATCGTTCTCCCATCGCTGGTTCCTCTCGCTTACTCGCCTTTCCCGGCAAATGCCAGGGACTGCTCCATCCGTTTATCGAGCTCGACCGTCTGCCGACGAATCCGCGAGTTCTGTCGCTCGGCGGCCGCCTGTGCGTAGCGCCTGAGCAGGCGGCCAAGGCGTTCAGGCAATAGTCCGTCGGGCGAAACGCGCGTGCGCAGCCAGGCTAGCAGGCGCGCCGCATGGGCGACAAACAGTTCATCGTCGAGGGCAACGATTGCCTCGCACGATCCGGGGTCGCCCTGCCTGCCAGCACGACCGAAAAGCTGCCGGTCGATGCGTGCCGAGTCGTGATACTCGGAGAGGATCACGTGCAGACCACCGGCCGCGCGTACCGCCTGGGCGAGCAGGATGTCGGTTCCGCGGCCGGCCATGTTGGTGGCCACGGTGATCCGCCCCGGCTGCCCGGCCTGTCCGATGATTTCGGCCTCACGTGCGTCCTGGCGGGCATTGAGCACCTCGTGCTCGAGTCCAGCCGCCGTCAGGTGGTGGCTGGCCCGTTCGGAAGCTGCCACCGAGCGCGTGCCGATCAGCACCGGCCGCCCCGCCTGGCGCATCTGCGCGGCGCGCTCGGCGATTGCCGCCCAGCGCTGGTCGCCGTCGCGAAAGACGCGCTGCCCGAGATCGCGGCGGATCACCGGCCGGTTGGGCGGTATGCGCAGGACATCGAGCGCGTAGACCGAACGCATTTCGGGCGCGACTTCGGTAGCCGTGCCGCTCATTCCGGCCAGGCACAGATAGCGGCGAAAATAGCGCTGATAGGTGATGCGCGAGATGGTTTCGCGGCGTTCGCTGAGGTCCAGGCCTTCCTTCACCTCGATCATCTGGTGCAGGCCGCGTTCCCATGAACGATCGGCCATCACCCGACCGGTGTATTCGTCGACGATCTGGATCTTGCCCTCGCTGATGATGTAATGGCGGTCGCAGGCAAAGAGGTGGAGCGCCGAAAGGCCCTGCTCGACGAGTTCCTCGCGCGCCCGCGAGATGGCCCACAATCCGCTCAGGCCATGGGCAAATTCGGCGACCACGGTGCGCCCGGCGTCGGTCAGTTCGACGCTGTGTTCGTCAGCGCGCAGCCGGTAGTGCTCGCCGTTCACCAGACTGCCGGCGAGCGCCAGCGCTTGCGCGTAGAGCGCGCGCCCGTGCGGATCATCGACGTTGCTGGAAATGATCAGTGGCGTCCGCGCTTCGTCGATCAGCACGCTGTCCGCCTCGTCGACGATGGCGTAATAGAGGCCGCGCAGAAGCGCCGGTGAGTGCTCTCTGGCGGAGCTCAGCCAGTTGCCGACGACCGCGCGCGCGCCGCCCAGCGTGTGCTTGGCGGTGATCCGATCGCGCAGGTAGTCGAAGACGATATCCTTGTTGACGCAGTAGGTGACGTCGCAGCGATACGCTTGCGCACGCTGTGCGTTGTCCTGCTCGGGGACGATCAGCCCGACGCGCAGGCCGAAGAAGGCATAGACCGGGGCCAGATGCTCCGCATCGCGTCGTGCCAGGTAGGCGTTTACGGTGATCACATGCACGGCTGCGCCGGTAAGGGCAATGGTTATGGCGGGTAGCACCGCGGTCAGCGTCTTTCCTTCGCCGGTCTGCATTTCGGCCAGCGTGCCGCGCAGCAGGGCATAGCCGCCCATCAACTGTACTGGATAGTGACGCAGGCCGAGCCGGCGCGCGCAGACTTCGCGGATCAGGGCAAAACTCTCGGCGGCGTTTTCGTCGCGCGGCCCGTTCGAGGCCAGCGTCGCGCGCAGCGTCGTCGCGCGCCGCTGCAGTTCGTCCTCGGAGGCGCTGCCGAGATCGTCGGCCAGCGCCGCACAACGCTCGGCGAAACGGCGCAGGCGACGCACACGCAGCGGCGAGCCGCGTTGCGCCCAGCGGCCGAGCAGGCGGCCGAGCCAACGATCGAGAGCGCCGTCCTTGCCGTCGCGTCGTTCCGGGTACAGGCCCGGGCCGAACTCGTGGACCTGCCAACTGGCGAGCAGCGCCCTAGACATTGAAGCGCGCCAGGAAAAGCTGTCGCAGGCGACGCGCCCACTGCTCGCCGAGCGGTTCGGCGTGATGGTGGAAGCGCACGTAGACGCGCGTCCCGACCTCGACGCGGCCAATCTCTTCGGGTAGTTCGAGATCGAACTGGAACAGCCTCTGCAGCGACTTCAGTCCGTGCGTGTCGCGTGGATCGGTAGCGTGCGGTCCGCCACCGGCGGTGGCCAGCGCCTTGCTCGGCAACTGGTCGTGGCCGCCGGGCACTTCGCGCAGGATGCGCGCCGGATACGTCTGCGCGAGCCGGTCGGCGACCTTCACTTCGACGTGTTTCTGGCGTTCGCGCACGAGCGCAATGTCGTCCTGCGTAACGACGACGCGCACCAGGCGCGGCGGACCGCTGAGCAGATAGCCGAGCATCTCGCCTTTGCGCACGTAGCGCTCGGGCAGATCCTCGGCGCGTGCCAGCCTGAGCACGCCGGGCACCGCCGCCACGACGAGCAGCGAGGCCAGCTTCTCCTCGGCGCGCGCCAGCGCCACCTGTTCGCGCGCGATATCCTCGCGCATCGCCGCCGCTTGCGTACGTTCCTCGAACATCAGCGACGCGTATTGCACTTCGAACTGGCGCAGGCGGGCACGCGTCTGCTCGGCCTCGGCCACCAGCGCAGGCTGGTTCATCGCCAGCACCAGGTCGCCCGCCTTGACCGGCGTTCCCGGATTGGCCAGAAGACGTTCGACGAAACCGTCGCCGGCGGCGCGCAACTCGGCGTTCTCGGGCACCCAGACGACGCCTTCGGCGTGCGTGCGCAGCGGCATCGGCAAAGCGAGGACGGCGATTACGGTGATTGCCAGCAGGCCGAAAGTGACCAGTCGGGCGCGCGTCCGCGCGCGCTGCAGCTCCGGGCTGTTCAGGACGTAGTTCAGGCCCTTGGCGAGCGGCACGACGAACATCGTGATTGCCGCCCAGAGCGCGAGGACGACGCCGATGAAGAAGAACTCGCCGGCAATGAACAGCGTGATGGCGATCATCACCATCGTCCGATAGACGAACGACGCCGCGCCGTAGAAGACGAACCAGCGCCTTTCGCCAGGCGTCGCCACCGGTGGATCGAGCGTGCGCAGGCCGAACAGGTAGCGCTTGGCCAGCCACTGCCAGTACTGGTTGGCGCGATTGCCGAGGTTGGGGATCTCGAGGAAATCGCTCAGCACGTAGTAGCCGTCGTAGCGCAACAGCGGGTTGCCGTTGAAGAGCAGCGTCGAGGCGCCGGCGACGACCAGGACGTTGAAGGCAATCGAGCGCAGCAGTCCGGGTTCGACGAGAATCCAGACCCACATCGCCAAGCCAGCGAGAAAAAGCTCGACGAGGATGCCGGCAGCGCCGACCACCATCCGCCGCAGCGTGCTGCGAAAACCGGCTGAGGCGGTCGCATCGACGTAGGGAATTGGCGCCAGGACGAGCAGCATGATGCCCATTTCGTGCACTTCGCCGTCGCCCGATTTGACCGCGTAAGCGTGCCCCATTTCATGCAGCAACTTGATCAGCGGATAGACGAACCAGAGCAGCAGCAGATTGTTCGTGGCGAGAATCTGATCGCTCAGGTTGGCGGTCAATTCCTGCCAATGTACGCCGGCCAGGAGCGTCGCCGGCAGAACGACGGCGAGCCAGGCGAGCAGGCCGAGTTTTCCGGCCAAAGCGCTGACCAGCGGCCAAGTCCGGTTGAGGAAGGCGTCGGGATCCCACAGCGGAAGGCGGATCGACATCGGATTGACGAAGCTCTGCAGCAGCTTGCGCCGTTTCTGCTGTGCACCGCGGCTGGCCAGTTCGTCGACATCCGGCGGAACGTTCGACTGCAGCAGGTCCCCGGTGTGTAATTGCGCGAGCAGGCGGATCACTTCGTCCTGCGTCGGTGCCTCGGTCCCCGCCTCGGCCGCGACGACGCGCCAGATTTCGTCGATCGTCCGTTCGCCATCCATCAACTGCACGACGCGGTACGCCGCCGGGCTGAAACGATGCAGCTTGCCGGAAGCGCTGTCGGCGAGCACGTACCAGGGTTGGCCGCGAAAGCGCTGGCGGTGAATGCGCGCGTGCCGGCGCAGTTCCGGACGCAAGTCGGCGACACGGTACCAGGAGGCGCTGAGAAACGGGCCGGACATCGCTCGGCGCAGCCTAGGGCAGCCAGGTCCAGGCCTGCATGCGCAGCCAGTCGGTCAGCCGATGCGTCCAGATCCAGGCGTAGCTCTGCTCGCCAACGCTGATCTTGCCGACGCCTTCCATGCCCGGACGCAGCTTGAGATCGCTGCGCGCCAGCTGCGCTTCAACCCGAAAGACGTTCTTGCCGTCTTCGGCTTCGGCCATCGAAACGTTGCGCACGGCGAAGTCGAGGGCCTCGCCGGCCAGGCCGGCGAGCACCAGGGTGCCCGACTGGCCGACGCGCACGTCGCGAATGTCACGATCCTCGACCTTGAGGATCACCCGGTAGGCGTCGAGCGGTGCGACCTCGAAGAGCAGCTTGCCCTGCTCGACCGGCGAGCCGAGCAACTGGCTCAGGTCGCCGGAAACGACGACGCCGTCGAAAGGTGCGACGATCGTTGCGCGGGAGAGCTTCTCCTCGACCAGCGCCAGTTGCGCTTCGGCTTCGCGCACCTGCGCCAGCGCGACATTGGCGTTTGCGCGCTCGTGCTTGGCCAGCCCGTCACGATAGCGCGCCAGATGCTGCTCACGCTCGGACAACCAGCGCTGGCGCTCGACGAGCAGATCGCGCTCGTCGAGCACGGCAAGCGTTTGCCCCTGTTTGACGATGAAACCGGCACGCACCGGCGCTTCGCGCACGAAGCCGTCGAACGGTGCCACTGCTGCGCGCTGTACTTCGCCTTCGACGACTGCGCGCGCGCCGACGCGGTACTCGCCGTCGAGCAGAACGGTGCCGGCGACAAACAGTGCAGCGATCGCCAAGCCGATGCGCAGGCCGGGTCGTCGCGCATCCTGCAGATGGCGCCGAAAGTCGCGCAGACGGTCTACCGCCCGGCCTGCGAACCAGCGGTGCAGAGCGATCTTGCTCTCCAGCAGCGGCGCGAGGAGTGTCGCGAGCGCTTCGAAGCTGCGCCGCTCGTCGGCGGCAAACGGCGTCGCCTCGTTCCGCTCGAAGGTCAGCACTCCGATTCCCCGGCCGCGGCTGGTCAGGACGACCGAGCAGACGGCGCGCCCGGCGGCAAGATCGCGGTGTGCGACGGCAATGCCGCTGTCGCCTTCGGCGCTGGCCGGGAAGGCAATGCTGCCGCGCTGATCGAGCGCTTCGTCCATGGCGTTTTCGAGGGCTGCAACGAACTGGCTCTTCTTCTCGAAGAATGCCGAATGCGACATCGCCAGCAGGCGCGTGCGCCCGCGCTGGTCGATCCCCAGCGAAACGCGCGCGCAGGCAAAGCGGCTGGCCAGATCGTTCACCACGGCCATCGCCAGCGGTTGCAGCGCTTCGTGCTCGGCGGCGATGGCCAGTACATCGAGGGCGGTGCGCGCCCGCTGTAAGCTTTCCGCGTCGTGCAAGGCACTGCGGCGCAGGAAGAGGACCTCGAGCCAGCCGATTCCCCAGTGCAACTGTCTGAGGACGAGCTGCAGCGCCGCCTCGGCCCGTTCGCTCAGATCGAGCACGACGGCGCCCTGCATCCGTCCATCGACCTCGATCGGGTAGGCGACGACGACCAGCGCTCCCGGCTGAGCACGCAGAATCCTGGCGCGGCGCTCGCCCAGACATGCCTCTGCTGCCGGTGCCAGATGGCTCACTTCACTCGTCGCCAGCGGCCAGATCGCCGCCGGCACGTAGGTCCCGCCGTCCTGTTCGAGCAGAAGCAGGCCGCTACGCACGTTGGCCACCTGCGCGCACTGAATCGCCAGCCAACTGTGGCAGAAATCAGCCGCCGACTGCGCCGCGGCAAAGCTCGCCCATGCCGCTGCATCGTCCGTAGCGGTCTGGCCGCCGCCAGCTCCGGACGCCTGTCGAGCCTGGTGTTGCGTTGAGGAATTTGCGGAGTGCGGTTCGCTGTGCAATTCGGGACGGGCCTGGCGGTGGGCGCAAGAAGAGGGGTTCTGAAGGGGAATGGGCAAGGCGCGCGACCGGGCACCAGGACCGTGACGCCATTGTACGGCAACACGGAGCGAGCAGCGCCCCCCATCAGGCGTACGGCTGGCCGCATGCTGCGATGCGCCGGATCGCCGCGAACACCGCCGATCGGATTCTCTCCTTGCGCGCGGTGGCAGCCCAGGGCGGGAACGGTCGAGCATGCCCGGTGCTAGAATGCGCGTCCATGAACGGGTCCCAGCATTCGCACGCGCCGCAGGCCGCCGACCAGCCTGCTCGCCATGCGCATCACGATGAGCATGATCCACCGCATGCGCACGGACATGATGAAGGCCACGAGCACGGGCATGGCCACAGCCACCGGCATGGCGCCGGCAGCGGCCCGCAACTGATCTGGGCGCTGCTGCTGACGCTCGCCTTCGCCGCCGTCGAGGCGCTGGTCGGTTGGTGGGCGGGCTCGCTTGCCCTGCTCGGCGACGCTGGGCACATGGTCACCGACAGCGCCTCGCTCGGTCTCGCTGCGTTTGCCGCCGTTCTCGCCGGCCGCCCGCCGACCCGGCGGCATACCTACGGCTACGGCCGCGTCGAAACGCTTGCCGCGCTGTTCAATGTGCTCTTCATGGTCGTCGTCGTGGTTGCCATTTCGGTCGCCGCGGTCGGCCGAATCCTCGCCCCGGCGCCGGTCGTCGGCGAGGCGGTCACGCTGGTCGCTGCACTCGGACTGGCGCTGAACATCGGCGTCGCCTATCTGCTCATGCGCGGCGAGCAGACGATGAACACGCGCGGCGCGCTGCTGCACGTGCTGGGCGACCTTTTCGGTTCGGTTGCCGCGCTGATTTCGGGTGCGGTCGTCATGTGGACCGGCTGGACCACGGTCGACCCGCTGCTTTCGCTGCTGATCTGTGCCCTGATGCTGGTCTCCAGCCTGCGTCTGCTGCGCGAGGTCGTGCAGGCGCTGATGGAGGGCGTGCCGCCCAGCCTGTCGAGCGAAGACGTTGGCCGGGTTCTGGCGGGCATTCCGGGGGTTGCTTCGGTGCATGATCTGCATATCTGGACGCTGTCTTCACAGCGCGTGGCGCTCTCCGCGCACCTGGTCGTCGAAGCGCTCGAGCAGTGGCCTGAGGTGCTCGCGACGAGTCGGCAGGTGCTGGCCGAGCGGGGAATCACGCACGTCACGCTGCAGCCTGAGCCGCTCAACACGATCATCCGCTGGTTGCCGCGGGCGGCACAGCGCGAGGCAGTCTGAGCGGCAGGCGATCGGGGGAGCTCGGCGATGAGGGTGGTGGCGCAGCGCGTCGCGGCAGCGCGGGTCGAAGTCGGCGGCCGCGTCAGCGGTTCGATCGGTCGCGGATTGTTGCTGCTGGCGGGTTTCGCGGCGGTCGATTCGGCCGATGATATCGCCTGGATGTCGGGCAAGCTGGTCCGTTTGCGCATCTTCCCGGACGCTGCCGGCGTGATGAATCGCAGCCTGCTCGAGATTGGCGGTGAACTGCTCGCCGTCAGTCAGTTTACGCTCTACGCTTCGACGAAGAAGGGCAATCGCCCTTCGTGGACTGGCGCAGCGCGGCCGGAAGTGGCGCAGCCCTTGTTCGAGGCTTTCGTGCGACAGCTTGAAAGGGATCTGGGCAGGCAGGTGCAGACCGGTGTTTTCGCAGCCGATATGCAGGTGCATCTGGTTAACGACGGCCCGGTGACGCTCGTCATCGACTCGCACAACCCGGCCTAGCCATCCGCCTGTGCCAGGTGCGGGCAGCGGGCGGCGTGCCGTGCGGTAGAATACGCCCGATGCTGGTCCTTGGAATCGAATCCTCCTGCGACGAAACGGGCGTCGCGCTCTACGACACGGCCGACGGCGGCGTTCTCCAGGCGCACGCGCTGCATTCGCAGGTGCGCATGCACGAGGATTACGGCGGCGTGGTGCCGGAGCTCGCTTCGCGTGACCACATCCGGCGCCTGGTCCCCTTGTTTCGGCGGGTTCTTGCCGAGAGCGGACGCGCCCGACACGAAATTGACGCGGTGGCCTATACGCAAGGGCCTGGCCTGGCCGGCGCACTGCTCGTCGGTGCGGCGTTTGCCGAAGCGCTGGCAACCGCGCTCGACGTGCCCAGTGTAGCGATACACCATCTCGAAGGACATCTGCTTTCACCCTTGCTCGCCCACCCGCCGCCCAGTTTTCCCTTCGTTGCGCTGCTCGTTTCCGGTGGCCACAGCCAGCTCATGCGCGTCGGCGGGGTCGGCGACTATGTGCTGCTCGGCGAGACGCTCGACGACGCGGCCGGCGAGGCTTTCGACAAGACGGCCAAGCTGCTTGGTCTGGGCTATCCTGGTGGCCCGGCGCTGGCCGCGCTGGCCGAACGCGGTCGGCCCGGTCGGATCAGACTGCCGCGGCCGATGTTGCGCTCGGATGATTTGGACTTCAGCTTCAGTGGCCTGAAGACGGCCGTCGTCACGCGAGTGCGCGAGTTGGCGACGCTCGACGATCAGCAGCGGGCCGACATCGCGTGTGCCTTTCAGGAGGCGATCGTCGAGGTGCTGGTCAGCAAGGCGCTGCGCGCGGTCGAGCTCAGCGGTTTGCGGCGGCTGGTCGTTGCCGGTGGCGTTGGCGCCAATCGCCATCTGCGCTGCTGCCTGGATGCGGCGGCAGCCGCCGCCGGCGTCGCCGTGTTCTATCCCGCGCTCGAATTCTGCACCGACAACGGCGCGATGATTGCGCTGGCCGGCGCGCTGCGCCTGCAGGCCGGGCTGAACGGCAGGACACCCGGGGCTTTCGCCGTGCGTCCGCGCTGGCCGCTGACCGAGTGATGGGTCACGGGTGGGCCGATGGATCCCGTTTGCACGACCGAGGACCGCGCGCGCATGGCAGGGCGTTACGCGCTTGATCACATGTTCACGGTTGCCGAAGTCACGCTACGGCTAGCGTTCCGGCGAGCACTCGGCCAGCTACGCCGCCTGGCCGGTCGTTGGCTGCCGGTCTGGCTGGGCTTTGGCGCCGGCTGGGCGGTGGCGTGCAACCCGTTGCTTGAAGCATCGGCGGACGGTGAAGCGGCTGTTTTCCGTCCGCACAGCAATGCCTTCCTGCACTGCCAGGTTCACGAAGCGGTGTATCGTTCTGTCGTCGGCGCCTGGTTGCACCAGCGGCCGTCCGCGGCGCCGCCCCTGCGCACGCTCTATCTCGGCCGGGCGGTGAGCTTTCCGTGGATCTCGCGCCATCTGGCCGATGCCGCGCTGGCGAGCGCTGCCTGGGATGCGCGTCGCGGCAGGGCGCGACGTAGCGGTGGCGAGAACGCTCTGGTCGCCGCGCTGCTCAGCGCGGAGGCGTTTCGTTCGCGGCTCGATGAGCCCTTTGCCGGGTCGCCGTACGGCGTGCTCGGCGTCACCGCGGAAAAGGTCCTGGTCGGTCCGGCCGGCGAGCATTCTTCGGACGCGGCGGCGGTAGACCGGCGCGTTCCGTACGACGCCATGCTCTGGCTGCAGATCGGCGCACGTCGGCAACTGGACTAGGTGGCGGGAATTTTGCCACCCGGCGGGGCACCAGCATTGGCTGCCGATCAGGTCTCGCCAGCCAGCAAGGCCGCCTTATGGAGCAGTCCGATGCTGACCCCGATCGCGGTTGGGCGGTTGAGGTTGCGCGGCAGCTTGCCGATCTTGCACCAGGCGAAAGCAGAATGCTCGAAGTTCAAGCGCGGCTCGAACTCGTGCTCGGTACGCAGCAGAAAGTAGTGCAGCTCGCGTAGCGCATCGACGTAGCCCAGGTGCTCGACCGCGGCGCCGCTGACCTTGCCGAAACGAAGAAGCTGGTCGCGCGTGCGTCTGATCCCCAGTTCCTCCGATAACTCGCGCAACAGCGCCTCCTCCGGGCTTTCGTCCGCGTCGACATGGCCACCAAAGAAGTTCCACACGCCGGGCTTGTTCATCGCTGGCGAACGACGACCGAAGAGGAAGGTATCGGTCGCCGTGCTGTGGATGATCGCCCAGGCACCGGCCTGCTGGTTGAACTTCATTTCTGCCAATCTCGCCGCCGACGAATCGGGCTGCCCGCTACGCGCGGGCTGATGCTCCGCCGTTCAGAAGCCGTGTCGTACCTGCGACAGGAAAGCGCGTGCCCGTTCATGCTCGGCTTGGGTGAAGAAAACCTCCGGCGTCGTGTCTTCCAGTATGACGCCGTCGTCGAAGAAGATGATCCGGTCGGCGACCTCGCGCGCGAAGCCCATTTCGTGCGTGACGACGAGCATCGTGATACCGCTGTAGGCCAGCTCGCGCATCACGGCGAGGACTTCATTGACCATTTCCGGATCGAGTGCCGAGGTAGGCTCGTCGAAGAGAAGTACTTTGGGGTCCATCGCCAAGGCGCGGGCAATCGCCACGCGTTGCTGCTGGCCGCCGGAAAGCTGCACCGGGTATTTGTCCGCCTGGCTCAGCAGGCCGACGCGTTCGAGCAGCGTGCGCGCCTTCTGCTCGGCCGCCGCACGCTCCATCTTGCGCACACGCATCGGCGCCAGTGTGATGTTGCGCAGGATCGTCAGGTGAGTGAAGAGGTTGAAGCTCTGGAAGACCATTCCAACTTCGCGGCGGATGGCGTCGAGGTTCTTCAGGTCGTCGTTGAGAACGATGCCGTCGATCACGATCTCGCCCGAATCGTGCGTTTCGAGACGATTCAGCGTGCGCAGAAAGGTCGACTTGCCGGAGCCGGACGGTCCGACGATGGCCGTCACCTGGCCTTCATAGAAGACCGCCGAGACCTTTTTCAAGGCGTGGAACGAGCCGAATCGCTTGTCGACCTGGCGCGCCTCGATGATCGGTCGCAAGCTTGTGTCGGGGCTGGGTGCCGGGCTGTTCATGCGGCTTCGCTCAGCGCTGCTGGCCGGTGTTGAGCTGCGCTTCGAGCGCCGCCGTGAGTGTCGTGAAAGCGGTCGTCAGAATCAGGTAGATCACCGCGGTGGTGACGAAGACGGGGATCGGCTGGTAGCTCTCCGCCTGGACGCGATAGCCGACCATGGTCAGCTCGACGACGCTGATCGCGTAGGCGAGCGACGAGTCCTTGACCAGCGAGGCGAGATTGTTGGCCAGCGCGGGTAGCGCGACGCGCATGCTCTGCGGCAGGACAACGTCCATGAAGGTCTGTACCGGCGTCAGGCCAAGCGCCCGCGCAGCTTCGACCTGCCCCCAGGGGACGGCGAGAATCCCGGCACGCACGCATTCGGTGTTGTAAGCCCCGACATTCAGTGCCAAAGCGATCGCCGCACAGGCGAAATCGGACAACACGATGTCCTCGGGCAGGATCGACGGCGCCGCCAGCCAGACGAACAGAATCTGCAGCAGCAAGGGGGTGCCGCGAATCAGCCAGACGTAGGCGTCGCAGAGTCGGCGCAGCGGCCAGAAACGCGAGAGCTTGCCGACGCCGGCGAGAACGCCGATGACGATGCCCGAACTGCCGGCTACCAGCGTCAGCCAGACGGTAATCCGGGCGCCGTCGGCGAATTGCTCGGCGGCCGGACCGATCGGCTCAGGAGCGGCGGCGAGCGGTATCGCCAGTCCCCAGAGAAAGGCGAGCAGCCCGGCCATGGCGGCAAACATTGCCCAGCCGGGGTAGCGCGTCGCCCAGTTCATCGTTGGTCGCTGGTGCTATGAGCGGCAGGAAATGTCCTCTTTGAAGTACTTCTCGGACAGCGCACGGTAGGTGCCGTCCTTCATCAGATCGGCCAGCGCCTGATTAAGCTTGTCGGCGAGTTCCTTGTTGTTCTTGCGCAGGATCATCGAAACGCGCTCGACGAAGACCAGATCGCCAGCGACGATTCCTGCCTTCGGGTTCTTGTCGAGCGTCGCCTTGACAGTAAACTTGTCCGAAATCCACGCTTCGACCTTCTTCGCGCGGAGCGCTGAAAACGCTTCCGGATCGCCCTTGTACGTCTTTATTTCCTTGATGCCATTGATCTTCTTGGCGGCGTCGGCGTAGCTGGTGGCGAGTTGTACGCCGACCGTCTTGCCGCTCAGTGCGGTGACGGTGAGCGGGCCGCCGGCGCGCGCCGCGATCTGCCCGCCGGTGCAGTAATGCGGGTTGGCGAAGTCGACCGATTTCGCGCGCTCTTCGGTGTAACCGTGCGAGGCGATTGCAAAGTCGAAGCGGTCCTGCTGCAGCGCAGCCAATTGTGCGTCGAAAGGTACGACCTTCCACTCCAGCTTCAGGCCAAGCTTGCGCGCGATGGCTTCGCCGAGTTCGACTTCGAAGCCGGTGAGCTTGGCGCCCTCGTAGTAGTTGAAGGGCTGAAAACCACCCTCAGTGGCGGCGATGATCGTTCCCGAGCTCTTGACGACGTTCCATTCGCGTGCGTCGGCTGGGCCGGCAAGGATCAGCAACAGGGGCAGGGCGGCTTGCAAGAAGCTGACTGGGAATCGCATGGCACCTCCTTCAAAGAAATGAACCGGTCCCGCCTGGGGACCGCCTGGTGAGCACGAAAAGGCGAACAAGCCCGGGGTTGCCGAGGCAAACCGGAAAGGCACGCAAGGGTACAACAAATAAGGCCTGCCGAGCGCACGCCGGAAGGCTGTTTAGTGAGCCTCTTGCAAAACTCCCCCGCGCGAGTTGCTGCGCCGCAGCATTCACCCTCTGGGGGCGATTTGTTGTCGGGATAGAGGTCTGGGTGCCAGAGCGGCTAACCTGATGGCATCGTTTTCATGGTTCGGTGCGAACCGCCCCCTGCATCATGGAATGCATGGTAGCCGGAGAGGGAACGTCGGGGCTTCATTGTCGTAATCGCATCAACTGATCAGCGGACAGCGCCAGGATGCCGAACATCAGGTGCCCCATCACTTTCGTAGGGCCTTGGACCCTGAGGGTATTGCCGCCGAATTCGTCCTTGAGCCGCGCGTTGCTGCGCTCGGCGGCGGTACGCTCGTGGTAGCGAATCGCTTCGGCCGGGGAGAATTCGATTTTCGTTCCACGGCGCGGATTGTGATCGATCAGAGGAACGTGGCCCAGGCTCTTGCTGTGCTCACGCAGGTCGCTGCTGCAATAGGCCGCATCCATGAGGTCGTACAGGTTGGTGACGCGTTCGGCGCTGATCAGCGACAGGGGAATGGCGGCCAGGCTGTCGTGCATCGAGGCGCTGGAGAGCAGTACCGCAATCGGTACGCCACAATCGGCGGTGTCGAGATGCAGCTTGTAGCCGCTCCAACTGTTCTTGTAGCCTTGGGCATTGCACTTCGTGCCGCGATCACACGCCGTCGGGATCTCGTCGAGCATTTCCGCCAAAGTCTGTCCGCGTTGGCGCTGAATTGGGGACACCTTCGCGGCCGGACGCGCTTCGCCACGCCGAGGTCGGCCTCGCGTGCTCGCCGGCGCCTGTATTTCAGGCGCAGTCGCTTCGGCAGGGCTCTCTTCCGCCGGAAGCAGGGTCGATTGTGCCGTGGCGGCCGCGTTCACTGCGGGCGTTTCCTTCCGCGATGGGTGTTCGCGTGCTTCGATGGCCGTGCCATCGCGACTGAGATGCCCGATCAGTTGATCCCCGAGATGTTCCTTGACCAGGGCTTCATGCACACGCTGGCCCAGGCCGGTTTCGGCAAACTCGTCGAAGGCGCGCGAGAACGTGGCTTCGGAAGGCAGTTTCTTGCACAGCGGGAAACCACAGATCCGGCGCAGCGCACGGTCGATCGTCAGTCGCTCGACCAGTCCAACAGTCGTCGCCAACCCCAACACCGCCTTGGCCACAAAGGCGTTCGCCAACCAGGCTCGCTCGAAGGGCGGACGTCCCACTCCACACCACGATGTTCCCGTAAATTCCTCGATGCGTACCCAGTCCAGAATGTGGATCACCTGCTCCAGTTTCGGCGTCAGCGGACCGAATTGCTCGGCCAACTCTGGCACCAGCTCGTGTTGAATCACGTGCCAACGTTGCATGGTCCGTTGGGGTTGGGTAGTATCCATCTCGCGGGCCTTATGATCTTGGTCTCGATAACCACATCATGCCAGAAGTGGCAGCCCGCGTCCCCCGCTCTTGCCTCCAGCCGCAGAAAATTGGCTTCGCACTGCGAGTTTTGCAAGAGGCTCAATTGAGCGCTGCCCCGGTCTGACCGATCTCATCACGCCCGCAAGCGCTGACGCGACGCGTGAAGTCCTTGTCGTGGCCGTTGGCGGTGATCGAGTCGCACAGCTCGCCGAGCGGCCGGGCAACCGCCTTGCGAGCAATCAAACGAACGAGCAGGAAGATGAACACTTGGACAACCGCCTGGCCGATCCAGAGCCGGCGATCGATCCGGTGAATCTCGGCCATGTCGTCCGCCAGACTGATGACGATGCTCGTCGCGCCGATGACTTCCACATCGGCTACATCATGGCACTTGAGGCAGTCGATGCCGCGCTGGTTCGTCTTCGCCACATAGGGGAGAACCGAGTGCAAAGTCAATCCGCCGTAGGCGCCGGTGGCTTGCTGATAGGCTGCCCGCCCGGTCTTGAGAACCTCGCGGTCAAGGTCGTCGAGTGGTCTCTCCTGCGCCAGACCGTTGTCGAATTCCTTGTCTATTCCGGCACCGCGGATGACGCGCACGTCTTGCATTCCGGGGCGCAATCGAAAGTGCGGCCCGCGCCGGTGTGGTTGGCGTGGGCCTGGGTGCAAACAAAGTGCGACTGGCGCTGCGTGCCTGCCTTGCCAACCCGGAGTGGGGCAGCTATTGGCATTCCAGAGGCTAACAGGCGGCCTGAGCCACCGCGGCTCTTCCCATTGCATCCCGAGTCGCACTTTCGGTTGCACCCCTTCGGCCGCACGACGCAGGTACCAAGCACAGGATATCCTGAAGGATTGAGAGATCCCCGGCAACGGAAGAATACAACTGCATTCGGTGCAGCCTGCGGGCGCGAGACGTTTCGGAGGCTGATGCGCAACTGACTTTGTCCCGCGCGAAGTCGCCGGCCGCGCGCAGGTGGGCGCTTTCCTTTCCGGCGGCACCGACAGCGCGACGGCGGTCGGGATGCTCGGCCGGTCACCGGCAGCCAGCGTTTGCCTGCTCGATCAGTTTCGCCGCCGAGAGCGACGACAAAATGGAGCAGGCACGGGTTGCTGCCAAGCGTTTCGGCTGCCGGCATCGCGCCTGCGCCGTCACGCCGGATATTCTGGTGGCCGACATTCCGACCGTCGCCCAGCATCACGATCAGCCCTTCGGCAATTCGCGCCACGCGACGCAGCACGTTTTCCAGGTTGATCATGCCCTGTGCCGGACTGCACGCTGCGTCTGATCGAGCCGCCGTGCCCGGATGCCAGCCTGTTACGCCGCATCGCCGGGACACGCGATCCGGCGGGAGGCGCTAGCGCGGCGGCGCCTTGCCGGAGAGACGCTCGTCGATTTCGCCGACGTACGCCGCCAGGCTGTTCTCCGTCTGCTGCAAGGCATTGAGCAGGACCTGTTCGAGCCGGTCGAGGCGCTCGACGAGGGCAGCGTCGGCCCGGCCTGCCGCACCGCTGCCGGCGAGCTTGCCGAGTTCGCTTTCGATGAAGCCACGCAGCTCGGTGAACCGCGAGGCCTCGGCCTTGTCGGCGAGTTCGCGGTTCGCCTGCAGTTCCTGAGCGTGGCGGCGCGACTCGAAATGCGCCGACGCCTGGACATAGACGACGAAGATCAGGAAGAAGACGGTCAGGAAGCCGGTGATGCCAAGCATGACGATGCCGAGCGGCGCCTGCACTTCGGCTACGCCGAGCGAGAGCGTCGTCGGCGTGATGAAGGCGTGCCAGTTGAGAACCGAAAAGGCGGTGATGCCAGCCAGAACGAGCAGCAGAAACAAGGTGCGCAGCTTCATGCGGGACGACTCCTTGAGGACTTGGGCGGCGAGGGACGAAGTCGTCATACTAGCGCAGAGCGCGCCAGCGAGTGCGCGCGGCCGACCGCCTAGGGAAGCTCGGCCGCCGGCATGCGGGCGAGAATGATCGCCGTCTTGCGCGCCAGGCCCGGCGCGTGCCGGTTGCGGTCGTAGAAACGCGGGTTGGGAACCATTCCAGCCAGGCGCGCCGCCTGACTCGGCGAAAGCTGGCCGGCAGTCGCCGCGTAATAGTGGCGGGCAGCCGCTTCGGCGCCGAAAATGCCCTCGCCCCATTCGATCACGTTCAGATAGACCTCGAGAATGCGTCGCTTGCTCCAGATGCTTTCGAGCATCAGTGTGATCAGCGCCTCCTCGGCCTTGCGCCAGGGCGTGCGCGCCGGAGTCAGGAAGAGGTTCTTGGCCAGTTGCTGCGAGATCGTCGAACCGCCGGCGACGACTCGACCCTTCTTCTGGTTGCGCTCGATCGCGTGCTGGATTCCCTCCCAGTCGAAGCCCTCGTGATCGACGAAGCGGGCGTCTTCCGCGGCAATGATCGCGCGCTTCAGGTGCGGCGAAATGCGCTCATAGTCGACCCATTGCTGTTTCACCTGCGCCTGCGGGTCGCTTTGGCGCAAGGCGGCGAGGCGGATTTCCATGAAGCGCGTCGACTGCGGATTGGCCCAGTTCCACCACAGCACCCAGGCGAAGAGCCACACCTGGTAGAGGACGACCAGGGCAAAGAAGGCGAGCAGCAGGCGCTTCAGCCAGACAGTGAAGCGGTGCATCAGGCGCCGGTTGCGCGCAACATGGCGATCACCGGGGCGCTCGCCGGACGAACGCCGCGCCAGAGGTAAAAGGCTTCTGCCGCCTGTTCGACCAGCATGCCGAGTCCGTCGGCCAGCCGGGCAGCGCCCTGCGCCCGGGCAAAGGCGAGAAAAGGCATCGCCGCCGCGCCATACACCATGTCGTAGGCCAGGCTCTCGGCGGCAAATACACGCTCCGGCAAGGGCGGCAGCGCGCCGCTCAGGCCGGCCGAAGTGGCATTGACGACGAGATCGAACGAGGTGCCGGCAAGTTGCGCGTAAGCGCTGGCGTGCAACCGATCGTCTGCAGCGAACTGGCGGACGAGCGCCTCGGCGCGGTCGATCGTCCGGTTGGCGATGACCAGCGTGTGCGGACGCGCTGCGAGCAGCGGAGCGATGACGCCGCGCGCCGCGCCGCCGGCGCCGAGCAGCAGCACGCGGCGACCGGCGATGGCGCAGCCCAGGTTGTCAACCAGGTCGCGCAACAAGCCTGCACCGTCGGTGTTGTCGCCGAGAATCTGCCCGTCGGCAAAGACCAAGGTGTTCACCGCCGCGGCCAGCTCGGCGCGCGGCGTGCGCTGGTCCGCCAGGCGGAAAGCCTCTTCCTTGAACGGCAGCGTGACGTTGGCGCCGCGTCCGCCAGCAGCGATGAATTCGCGCACGCTGCCGGCGAAACCGTCGAGCGGTGCGAGCCGCGCCTCGTAGCTGATCTCCGCGCCGCACTGGCGGGCGAAAGCGGCATGGATCAGCGGCGACTTGCTGTGCCCGATCGGGTTGCCGAAGACCGCGTAGCGCTCGCTCATGCCTTCAGCGCGCCTTCGTTTCCAGGCTGTCGCGCTGCGTGAAGTTCCAGCTCCGGGTGATCACCAGAACGTCGGTATCGTCCTGAATCGCCGGTGGAAAAGCGGCGAACGGCGCGGCCATGGCGACGATCCGGCGGGCTGCGTCGTCGAGAATCTTGTGCCCTGACGAGCGGTTGATCTCGACGTTGGCGACGCTGCCGTCGCTGCGCAGCGTGACGCTGAGGACCAGACTGCCGTAGAGCTTGCCGCGTGCCGCCGCCGGATAGTTGAGCGTGCCGATGCGCTCGATCTTCTGCCGCCAATCCTCGATGTACTGGGCAAAGCGATACTCCTCGGCGCGGACGCCGATGAACTTCTTGCGCGGACGCCGGTTGTAGTCGTCGAGTTCGCGCGCGATCTCGCCTTCGATCCGCGCCATCGCCAGCGCACTCTGCGCCAGATCGCGCCCATTGACGCTGGCCAATGGCTCGGGCTGAACCTCGCGCTCGGCGACCGGTGCGCTGCTCGCCTTGCTCGGTGCGCGCGCGACCAGCCTTTGCTGTTGCGCTTCGAGTTCCTGCACCTTACGCTGCGCCTGATGCAGTTCGTCGCCGTCCTGCTGCCGTGCCGCCGGCGGCAAAGGCGTTTTCGCCCGTCGCTCTTTGTCGGTATTGCCGCCGCTGTCGAGGTTGGCCTGTGCCCGCACCTGCGCTTCGCTCGGCGGGCGAGCCGAGCGGCTATTGACCAGGACGATGTCGAGCGCGCGCTCATCGACCACCCGCCGCGGCGTCGGCAAAGTGAAATGCACCAGCAACAGCACGCCGTGCAAGAGGAGCGAAACCGCCAGCGCCAGCCCCAGTCTCGGCTCAGCCTGGCCTCGTCTGACCGGATGAAACGCAGCACTGCTCACTTCAATCGACAACCTCCAGCGCATCGGCTTCCGCCGCGTCGAGCAGCGCAGCCGGCGCCCGGACCGTTTCCAGGTAGCGGCAGGCAAGCTCGAGCGTCAGGAAATCGATCGACTCCAGGCGCAGCCGAATGCGCTGCCCGCTTTTCAGTTCCGGCGCCGAGGGTACGCGCACGACGAGCGGCAAGCCGTCGAGCCGGGCCAGATTCTCCCGCCCGACGCTGGCCTCGATCGTCTCGATTCCCTGCTGGCGCAGCCAGCGCAGGCACCAGTAACGTTCCATGCTGCGCTGAAAATCGGCGTACGCGGCGTAGGTCAGCTCGAAGTCGCGCAGTGCAGCGAACAGGCTTTCCGAGCGCGCCGCGAACGGCGGCGTCTCGCCGCGCAGGCAGGCGACCAGTTGCCACTGATTGAGCAGGTCGACGTAGCGGCGCAACGGCGACGTCGACCAGGCGTACTGCTTGACGCCCAGCCCCTCGTGCGCCTGCGGCGACGTGCTCATGCGCACCTTGCCCCCGGTCTGCACGCGGTAGATCGCGGCGATCCCGCGTTGCGCGAGCAGACCGCCCCAGGTGCTGTTGGCGACGATCATCAGTTCGGCCACCAGCTTGTCGAGCGGGCTGCCGCGCTGGCGCACGGCGATTTCGATGCGGCACGCTTCCGCATCGGCAATGTCGCCCTCGACGCGAAAGTTGTAGTCGTGCTGGCCCTGCATCGCCGACGGCTTGCCGCGCCGGCCTTCGCAGGCATTGGCCAACTGCCAGAGCGTCAGCAACTCGTCGCGGAAGGGAAACTCGGACAAGCCGGCGGCAATCGTCTGTTCGTTGAACAGCGGTTCGATATCGTGGTGGCGCAGATTGGCCAGGACCGGGACGAGTTCCAGGCGCGACTCGTGCGCGGTAATCTCAAACTCCGGACTGACCGTGAGATAGAGCGAGAGCGCCGGGCAGTCGCGCCCGCTCGACAAGGTGAACAGATCAACCACGGCATCCGGCAGCATCGTGATCTTGCTGCCCGGCATATAGACCGTCGACAGGCGGCTACGCGCGACTGCGTCGAGCGGCGAACCGGGAGCGATGCCGAGCGACGGCGCCGCGATATGAATACCGACCCGCCAGCCCAGGCCAGGCATCGCCTGCAAGGAGAAAGCGTCGTCGATTTCGGTCGTCGCCGCATCGTCGATCGAAAAAGCGCGCACTTCGGCACGCGGCAGCGCGGCGTTCACCACCGGCGCTTCGCCGGGTGGAAAGCCGACGCCCTGGGGAAACGAATCGAGCAGGAAACGCTGCAGGTGATAGTCGTGCGGCGAACGAATCGCGCCGCACCTGGCGAGCAGATGCACCGCCGAGAGGCCGGTCGCCCGGCACGCCTCGTCAAGCGCGCGGGCTTCGCTGCGACTACGCTCGGGCTTGTACAGCAACTGGCTGATCATCGGCCTGAACTCGGTCGGCAGCGTGAAGCTCTTCAATTCCTCGACCATGCGCGCGATGCTCAGCGCCTGCTGGCGCTTGCGCTCGAGCCCGGCCAGCGCCGCCTGCAGGATGTCGGCCGGCGCCCGCCGGAAACGACCGCGACCCTTGCGATGAAAGTAGACCGGCGCCGCGTGCAGGGCGAGCAGCAGCGCGGTCGCTTCGACCGCCGTCGCCGCGTGCCCGAAGTACTCGCCAGCCACCTCGGCAAACGAAAATTCCTCGTCGCCCAGGCACTCCCAGAGAAAGTCGGGTTCTATCCCGGCCGCCAGGCGCTCGGCGTCGTCAAGCAGCGCCGCCGGCGCAGGTTCGCTGAAACGCAGCAGAACGCTGGCCGCCTTGATCTTGCTCCGCTTGCCGGAAGCCGCCTCAACCTGCAGCGACGAATCGTTGTCGGCAACGATCGCGGCCGTCCGGAAAGCCCCGTCTTCTTCGAATAGAACCTGCATTCGAGCGATTATAACCCGCAGAATTCAATGATTTGCGGCAAGAGATCGGGAAAGCGCGTGAAACTGTGGTCGCCCCCGGCAAGGACGATCTGGCGACATCCGGCGTAATGCTCGACGGCCAGCCGGTAGTCGAGCACCTCGTCGCCGGTTTCGACCAGCAGCAGGTAGCGGGCCGGCGAAACGCGCGGCACGGCGAACGCCGCGAGTTGCTCGGCGTGTTCACGCGTAAACTCGAATGGCTCGCCCGTATGGAAATTGACGTGCCGACCGACCAGCCCGCCAAGCAGCACCGGCGCGCTGACCGCCGGGTTAATCAGCACCGCGCGCAGCGCGTACTTCTCAGCCAGCCAGGTGGCGTAGTACGCGCCCAAAGAACTGCCGACCAGCGTCGTCGGCACGTCTTCGGCCAGCAGCGCCTCGGCTTCGGCAATTGCCCGGCGCGGCACAGGCGGCAGAAAGGGGCAGACGAAAGCCTCCGCCTGACCGATTGCCGCCAGGTGCTCGTGGAGCAGGCGCGCCTTCCACGACGCCGGCGACGAACAGAAGCCGTGCAGATAGAGCAGACGCGGCGCAGCCAAGTCAGTTGCTCGTCCAGGAAACGACACCGTAGTGCCAGGTGACCAGAACGACGACGCCGAAAGCGATGCGGTACCAGGCAAAGGCCGAGAAATCGTGCGTGCTGATATAGCGCAGCAGCCCGCGCACCGCCCAGAACGCCGAAACGAACGAAGCGACAAAACCGACCGTCCACATGCCGATGTCGTCGAACGAAAGCAGCGCGCGCTCCTTGTAGAGCTGGTAGAGGCTGGCGCCGATCAGCGTCGGCATCGCCAGAAAAAAGGAAAATTCGGTTGCCGCGCGCCGCGACAGCCCGAATAACAGGCCGCCAATGATCGTCGCGCCCGAGCGCGAGGTGCCCGGAATCAGTGCCAGAGCCTGCGCGCAGCCGAGCTTCAAGGCGTCGGTGAGCGACAGGTCGTCGATCGACTCGATGCGGATACGATGTTCGCGCCGCTCGGCCCAGAGGATGATCAGCCCGCCGACGATGAAAGCGGTGGCAACGACCGGCGCATTGAACAGGTGCGCCTTGATCGCCTTGCCGAACAGCAGTCCGATGATCGCCAGCGGCAGAAAGGCAACGAGCAGGTTGAGCGCGAAGCGCTGCGCCGCTCGGTCGCTGCCGAGGCCGCGCAGAACCTGGCCGATCTTCGCCCGATATTCCCAACAGACGGCGAGCATCGCCCCCGACTGGATGACGATCTCGAACAACTTGCCGCGCTCGTCGTTGAAATCGAGCAGATCGCCGGTGAGAATCAGGTGACCGGTCGACGACACCGGCAGAAACTCGGTAACACCTTCAACGATACCGAGAATGAGCGCCTTGCCAAGGAGCAGCAGATCCACAGTGGGCTTTCGCAAAAAGCCCGCATTCTACTCCGAATGTCTGGCGGCAGGCGACAGAGGATTGATCTGTAACTGTTATCGCTCGCACCGCTGCGAGCGGCGCCGATCAGCTTCGCTCAGGCGCCAAGCGGTGGCCGAAGCGGCAGCAGCACCAGCAGCGGATTCACCACCGCCGCGCCACCCACCAGCGAGTCGCGGGCAGGAAGCGTGCCCTGCCCGCCCGCATCAACGCCAAGCTGCCGTCGCCCGGCTGCACCTGCGGCGACGGCCAGGGCAACGCCTACTGCTTGCTGGCCTTGATGTCGCCGTCGGCGCCAAAGCCGATCGTGTAACCCATCGACACATGGTGGAAACGGCCCAGCGCCCGATCCGCGTGCACGGCGACACCAAACGGAACGGCCTTGCCTTCGGCCAGCGCACCGGCAAGCTTGCGCGTGAAGGTGACGGTGTAGGTATCGCCCGCCTTGCCACCCTCGGCCTTGACGCCGGCGCTGCCGCCTTCCATGTTGCGCTTGTCGCTCACCAGGCCATCGGCAACCTTGGCGCCCTTGGCGCTCTTCCATTGCATCAGCTCGTAAGCGCCGTCCTTGGTGTACTTCGTCTTCTTGTCGTCGGCACCCGGCATCGTGCGCGCGTCGGCGTGACACGTCGCCCAGCAACCGACCTGTGCGCCCTGCGCCACCTTGTCGTTGGCGAACATGACGGCAACCTTGACTTCGTTCTCCTTGTCGGCCGGGTCCACACCGCCGCCCGGCGCCTTGAAGCTCAACCGGATGTACGCGTTGTCCTTGTCATACGCTGCCTGAACGGCAACCGGGAAGTTCATCGTCTTGGGCGCGCCCTTCGGCTCGAGATCCTTGCCGGCCAGGCGCTTCATATCGAAATTGAGGCCACCCTTCTCTTCATGACAGCCAACGCAGCTCTCGCCCTTGTTCAGTCCGGTGCGACCGCTGTGGTCCGACTTCTTCATGATCCACTCGATCGGCGTAACGCCAGCATGAAACACCTGCACGTCGCGCTTTGGCACTTTGCCCCAATCGGGAGCCGCTTGCGCCGTCTGCGCTGCGCACGTCAGCAAGGCACCAAGGACGGCAAGGGTGACGCTCGTTTTCTTCATTTCAAACTCCACGGTAGTGTTGATGCAATGGTGAACGGCAAGAGGCGGAACTGAAACCCTCGTCCGCCCCCGGTCGTTGCTCGGTTCGACTTCGCTCGGCCGTTGCCAGCGCCTACTCGTCTGGCTCTTCCGGCATGTTCTTCGGCTTCTTGTGGGCGATTCCCTTATGGCAATCGATACACGTCTTCTTTTCCTCCAGGCCGATCTTGTGCATCTTCGATGCCCGCGCCTTCTGCCGCTCGATGTCCATCGCCGAGAACGAATGGCAGTTGCGGCACTCGCGCGAATCGCTCGCCTTCATCCGCTCCCACTCGTTCGTCGCCAGTTCGAGGCGCTTGGCTTCGAACTTCTCGGGCGTCGAGATCGTCCCCATGACCTTGCCGTAAAGCTCCTTGCTCGCCTGGATCTTGCGCATCATCTTGTGTCCCCAATCCTTGGGAACGTGACAGTCGGAGCAGTAAGCGCGTACGCCGGTACGGTTGCTGTAGTGAATGGTCGTCTTGTACTCCTGATAGACGTTGTCACGCATTTCATGACAGCCGATACAGAATTCGAGCGTGTTCGTCGCTTCCATGGCCGTATTGAAACCGCCCCAGAAGAGAACGCCGGCGACGAAGCCGATCGACAACAGAGCCAGCAACGAGTACCTGGCACTCGGACGTTTGAGTGTTGCCCAAAAACCTGGGCTGTTTGCGGCCACGATGCTGTCCCCCCTAGACTGTTTAAGGCCATCCGCCAAGCGCCGATGGCTGCGTTGAGTCTAGCGGAACGCGATGCCCCCACGGTTTGATCTAGGTTAACAATTGGTACAAATCGCCACCGATGGTTACGTGCGCCGGGCAGCGCCCGCGACCCGGCGCAGTGAGCCGATGTCCGGCACGTTCTGGCCGTCGGCCAGGCAAAGCCGCTTCGCCACTGGCTAGCCTGTTGGCCGGACAAAGGGCGCCCCGCAGGCAAGCACCTTGCTGCGCCTTCCTGCGCCCTTCGCATGCCACCGGTAACGGCTTGCGCAACGCCGAGCGGCGAGCTGCCGAGTTGTCGTCGCCGGTGTTCTCGACCAACGCCTGTGGGGACTCGGCAGGCAAGCGAAAATGTTCCCCTTGCGCGCACTCGAGTACCCAACCGGTAGCCGCAGACCGTCGCAAGAGGCGAAATGGCCCGCCTGATCGATTCAGCGAGAGCGCTGCGCGGGACAACGCCGCTGATGACCCGCCAGGCCCCCGGCCCGCGTGTCTCCGAAGTTTGCGGCTTCCTGGCCGGGAACATCGAGAGCTTTGCCGATCACCTCTGCATCAAGCTTTGCCAATGCCGAGGCGGCAAGGTCGCCACACGCTACCGTCGCCGCGTCTGCTTGATACCTCTACGGACATGGCGCCACGGTATTCCCCTGCCCCAACCTTGCAATCGAGTTCCAGCCCCGGCGTGGCCCTGCACGAAGTTCGCCGCGGCGCGCCAAAAGATTGTTTTTATTGGCCCTGAAGTCAAACCCTGTTCATGGCATGTGAAAGCTGACGAACGAGGAGACAAAGTCTTGCACAGCCCATGGCACAATCGAACTACCCCAAACGTCCCTTCTCCATACAGTTGCGCCATGAACACACCGGAAACCCAAGACGAAACCTCCCCATACCCGCTACCCGCATCATCACCTGGCACACCCGTGACCGTGGTCAGCGCGCTTGACTTGAAGCCGGCGCTCTTGTTCGGGTATGACCCTGCGCCCGTACGAGCAGCGCGGGAGGCAGCGGACATCGCCCCAGACAAAAGGCGGGCATTGTTCGTGGCCGAACGCGGACGTGTCGACTTCGTCTATAACACCGCCGCCCTCGAAGGCAATCCGCTCACCTTTCCAGAAATCCAAACGCTTCTCGATGGGATCACGGTCGGCGGGCACCGCCTGTCCGATGCAGAACAGGTGTTGCGACTCAATCATGCCCTCTCCTTTTGTAGTGGGTCTGGTGAAAGACAATGCCTTTGAGCTCACCGCCGACACCGCAAAATCGATTCAAGGCATTGTTGCCAAGAACGAAGCCCTGGAGTGGGGGGTATTCCGCAATGGGCCTGTTTTTATCCAGGGAACGGAGTATCAGGTGCCTCCGGCAGAACAGCTCGATGCGCTATTCGAAAAGGGCCGCCAGGCGCTGGCTATGATTTCCGATGCCATTCATCGCGCCTTCCTGGTCTTTCTCTGGGGAAGCCTGATCCAGTTCTTCTACGACGGCAATAGACGCACATCGCGGTTTCTCTGTAACGGCATCCTCATGGGCGCCGGCTATCCGCCGATGATGATTACCGCCAAGGAACTCTTGGCATACAACCAGGTCATGACCCGACTCTACGAGACCCAGGACGCGACAGAAGCACTGGTATGGTTCTACGGACGCTATGTTGAACGCATCCGGCATTTTGGCTTTGTTTCTTTACCCAGAACCTAAACCATGCATATCGGCCATACCCGCGTCTGCACCGGCAAGCAAATCCTCGACTTGCGAATTGACGCGCTGACGGCACGTAACCGTTCACGTCCCCCTGGCCACCAGCACCGTCGTGCTCGACGAATCAACACCTTGCCAAGGAGCAGGAGGCAACAAGGCGGTGGGGTGTGAACGGTTACCTCAAGTGGCCTTCAATACCGAGAACGCCTGCTGTTTTCGGCATTCGACGACGCCTGGGAAGACTCGCATACGGTCTACGGTCTGGGTAGGACGAAGGCGACGGAGTGACCGTGTCTCGCCCAAGCCCTTGTGGCTGATGGCCCGTCGCCGTTCTCACTGCGCAGCGCCGGCGCGTAGCTTCGCTTCTCTCTCTTCATCGACAAACTCGCCAAGGTGAAAATACCCTGGCGGCTGGCGCACATTGTTCGGGTATCAGATCAATTTGAGCCAGTGCGACGGCATTGCGCAGACGTCGCTGGTGAGGCAAGCGGCGGGGCCGCCCGCGGCAGGCGGCGCTTTGCTGATAGAATCCGCGACTTTTCGCCCCTGGTGCCGCGCCTGGACCTGTCGCTCCAGCCCGCTTTCCCCGCGCTGACCTGCCGGTCGTCGGCTTGCTACGACGCTTGGTCAGCCCGGCGGCTGGCCGACTGACCGATTGGCCGACTGCGACCGGCTGCGCACCGCTGCCAACTTCATGAATCAGCCTGAACATCTCCGCCGGCAGGAACTCCTCGCCGGAGTGCGCGATACGCTGCCGTTGCTGCTCGGCGCGCTGCCGTTCGGGATGATCTACGGCGCGCTTGCCGCGACCTCGGGGCTCTCCTTCGCCGCTGCCGTGGCGATGTCGGCGCTGGTCTTTGCCGGGTCTTCGCAATTCATTGCGATTGGCCTGATTGCGGCGCAGACACCGGTGGCGATCATCGTGCTGACGACGCTGATCGTGAACCTGCGCCACATGCTGTACAGCGCGACGCTGTTGCCGCACCTCCGGCACCTGCCGCAGCGCTGGCGGGTTCCGCTCGCTTTCTGGCTGACCGACGAGACGTTTGCCGTGACCGTGCACCGCTTCCAGAAGGACGACGCTTCGCCCGACAAGCACTGGTACCAGCTTGGGTCGTCGATCGCCATGTATGTCAATTGGCAGTTCTGGTGTTTTCTCGGCCTGCTGCTCGGCCAGCGCATTCCCGATGCGCAGAGCTGGGGGCTCGACGTGGCGATGCCGGTCACTTTCATCGGCATGATCATTCCGTTCGTCAAGACGATGCCCATCGCCGTCTGCGTGCTGGTCGCCGGCGCGGCCTCGTTGCTGACGCTGGCGATTCCCTACAAGCTGGGCATCGTGCTCTCCGCGCTGGCCGGGATCGTCGCCGGCCTGAGCGCGCAGCGGCTGCGTGCCAGCCATCCGGCAGGCGAGCGATGACGGGGAGCGACGAAGTCTGGTTGATCGCCGGCATGGCCGCCGTCACCTTCGGCATTCGCTATCTGCTCTTCGCGTTGGCCGAGCGGATTCGACTGGCGCCGTGGATCATGGAGTCGCTGAAGTTCATCCCGCCGGCGGTGCTGACGGCGATTACGCTGCCCGCGGTTCTGCTGCCGAAAGGCGAGTGGTTCGTGTCGCTGGCCAACCCTTACCTGCTTGCCGCGCTATTGACGCTCGCCGCCGGCGTGCTCACGCGCAATCTGCTGGCGACGATCGCCATCGGTCTGGCGGCGTTTTTCGCCCACCGTCTGCTTTTCTAGCCGGTGGCCGCCAGCGCTCAGGGCTGTACCTGGTCGATCAGCAGGCGCAGGTCGCGGCTGCCCGGTCTGACGCCGGACAGGGCGCCGAACAGGTCGCCGGGAGACGCCTGCGCCTGACCCGCCTTGACGATCCGCGCTTCGACGTGCACCGCCTTGAAATCAGACAGTTTGCGCCCGCCGGCGAGGGCCATCGAATCGTCGAAGCTGAAGCGCAACGGCAGATCGGCGACGGTCGCGCGGGTTGCCGCGAGCGGCATGCGCGAACCGTCTTCGGGGCGCGCGAAGACGAAGAGCACGTCCTGCGGAGCGGCCTTGCCAGCGAGTTTTCCGCTCAGCGTCACTTCTCCGCTAATCGCCTTGCTGCGGTCGATCGCCGAGCGCGCGGCAGAACCGCCGGCGGCCTGTGCCAGTTCGCGCACTTGCGCGATGGCGCCGGCGAGTGCCTGGCCGTCCGCTGAATCGGCTTCAACCTGCGCCTGCAGGCGCGTCCAGTAGCTGGCGGCAGCGGCGAAGTCATGCCGCTCGCGTGCCGCTGCGCCGGCCATGAGCAGCGCCTGCGGGGCATCCGGGTCAAGCTTCAGCGCGCGTTCGAGCAGTTCGCTCGGCTTGCCGCGCAGGCTGCCGCCACTGGCTGCGCTGAGCACTTCGGCGTAGTCGGCGAGCAGGTTGGCGTCGGCATCGACCAGGACAGCCGCCCGCCCATAAGCCTCGGCCGCCTCGGTGTAGCGTTCGAGCACCTTGTACGAGCGCGCCAGCATCAACCACCCGCGCGCGTCGTCCGGGTTCTTCTGCAGCTTTCTCGCCAGATTGTTCACCATCTCGGCGACCTGCTCGGGCGCCGGATTCGCCTGCCGCGCCAGCGGATCGAGCGCGCGCGGATTGCCGAGCACGGCATAACCGGCGGCGGCGGCGAGCGGCAGTACGAGCAGCAGGGCGAGCGCCGTCTTGCGCTCGCTGCCCGCCGGCGCCGAAGCCACGCCCGGCGCTGGTCCGCCCGTATCGGCTAGCGCTTGCGCCGGATCGGCTTCGTCGAGCAGGCGGCGCTGCAGTTCCGTTTTCGCCTGCGCGAAATCGGCCTCGCTCAACGTTCCGGCGCTGCGCTCGCGTTCGAGTTCGGCCAGTTGATCACGGAAGATCGCCAGGTTGGCGGCGCTGCGCGCGCCCGCCGGTGGCGCCGCGCGCGGCGCGCGCCAGAGCGGCCGAAGGACGATGGCGACGACGGCGACGACCAAAAGTCCGGCGCAGATCACGAAAGCGGTCATGATTTGCCCTCGCTGGAATCGGTCGTACCGAGCAGCGCCTCGACGCGGCGCTGCTCTTCGGCGCTCAGCGGACGGTCTTCGATCGCCCGGCTGCGTCGTCGCAGATAACGCAGCAGCGCCGCCAGGCCAATCGCGCAGAGCAGCGCCGGACCGAACCAGAGGAGCAGCGTCGTTGCCTTCAGCGGCGGCCGGTAGCGCACAAAATCGCCGTAGCGCTCGACCATGAAAGCCATGATTTCACTGTCGCTCTTGCCGTCCTTGATGAGCGCGCGAATTTCCCGCCGCAAGTCGCCGGCCAGTTCGGCGTTCGATCCGGCAAGCGATTCGTTCTGGCAGACCAGGCAGCGCAGTTCGCTGGCGATCGCCGCCAGGCGCTTTTCGGTCGCTTCGTCGGCCGCGCGCGGCGCTGCTTCGCCAGCGGAAAGGCGCCCGCCGCCGAACAGCGCGAGGATCAGCAGGAAGAACACGAGCAGGCGTTTCATCGGGCAAGTTCCGCGAGCAGCGGCTCGATGCGGCTGGCAAGGAGCTCGCGCGACAAGGGGCCGATGTGTTTCAGGCGAATGATTCCGGCCTTGTCGATGACGTAGGTTTCGGGAACGCCATAGACGCCGTAGTCGATTCCGACGCGCCCGTCGATGTCGAGCACTGACAGCGAGTAGGGATCGCCGTGCTTGGCCAGCCAGCCTGCGGCGCGCGCGATGACCATTTTCTTCTCCTCGGCCGGCGTGAGTTTGTCGCTGTCGATTCCGCCGTCGCCGCGCACTTCCTTGTAGTTCAGGCCGACCAGCGGCACCGTCGCGCGCCGCGCCAGGTCGACCAGCACCGGGTGCTCCTGTCGACAGGACACGCACCACGACGCCCAGACGTTGAGCAGCCAGACCCGGCCGCGCATCTCCTGCGGCGAAAACGATTGCTCGGGCGCGTCCAGGCGCGCCAGCGAGAAGGCGGGCGCGGGTTTGCCGACCAGCGGCGAGGGCACTTCGCGTGGGTTCAGGTTGAGCCCGACGGCAAGCAGCGCGACGAGCACGAGAAAGCCGATCAGCGGCCAGAGAAATCGGTTCATCCGCTTTCTTCCTATGCGTTCGCCGCCGGCAAACCGCCGGCCACGAGGCGCGTACGCGCCTGGATACGGTAGCGGCGGTCACTCAGGGCAAGCACCCCGCCGAGCGCCATCAGGACGCACCCGCCCCAAATCCAGTCGACGAAGGGTTTGTAATAGACGCGTACGGCCCAGGCGGCGGCCGGATTCGCCTTGTCGATCGGCTCGCCGAGCGAAACGTAGACGTCGCGCAGGACGCCGGTATCGATCGCCGCTTCGGTCATCGGCATCGCGGAAGCGAGATAGAAGCGCTTTTCCGGCGCCATCTTGCGCAACAGCCGGCCGTCGCGCAACAAGTCGACGTCGCCGACCAGCGCCCGGTAGTTTGGTCCCTGTTCCTGGCGCACACCGTTGAAGCGGAAAACGTAGCCGCCGACCGAAACGGTATCGCCGATGTCCATCTTGACGTCTTTTTCGTCCTGGTAGCCGCCGACCATGGCAACGCCGACGATGAACACGGCGACACCGGCGTGCGCCAGATGCATGGCAAAGAAACTGCGCGGCTGGCGGCCGATGGCCCGGACAAACGACAAGCCGGCGCGCGTCGCCTGCACACGCTCAAAGAAGTTCAAGGCAGCGCTGCAGACGATCCACGCCGCGAGCAGCAGGCTCAAGGCGACGAGCGGCTTCCACTCGCCGTAGAGGAAAGGCGCCGCGAGGCCGACGACGGCAGCGGCCAGGAAAGCCCAGCGCAGCGTGCGCGCCAGTTCGCCCAGACTCGCCTGCTTCCAGCGTGCGAAAGGGGCAACGCCGATCAGGAAGACGGCGGGCAGCATCAGCGGCACGAAGACGGCGTCGAAATACGGCGGGCCGACCGACAGCTTGCCAGCGCCGAGCGCGTCGATCAGCAGCGGGTAGAGCGTACCCAGCAGAACCGAAGCGCAGGCGACGACGAGCAGAACGTTGTTGGTGAGCAGCAGCGACTCGCGCGAGAGCAGAGCAAAGCGCCCACCGAGGCCGACCTTGGGCGCGCGCCAGGCGAAGAGCGCCAGCGAAGTGCCGATCACCGTGCAGAGAAAGAGGAGGATGAAGATGCCGCGCCGCGGATCGGTGGCAAAGGCGTGCACCGAGGTCAACACCCCCGAGCGGACCAGGAAGGTGCCGAGCAGCGACAGCGAGAAAGCCGAGATCGCCAGCAGCACCGTCCAGTTCTTGAAGCTGCCGCGCTTTTCGGTCACCGCCAGCGAATGGACGAGCGCCGTACCGACCAGCCAGGGCATGAACGACGCGTTCTCGACCGGGTCCCAGAACCACCAGCCGCCCCAGCCGAGTTCGTAATACGCCCACCACGAACCGAGCGCGATGCCCAAGGTCAGGCAGGCCCAGGCAGCGGTCGTCCACGGGCGCGACCAGCGCGCCCAGGCGGCGTCGAGCTGACCCGAGAGCAGCGCGGCGATGGCGAAGGCGAACGCCACCGAGAAACCGACGTAGCCCATGTACAGCATCGGCGGATGGAAAATCAGCCCGGGGTCCTGCAGCAGAGGATTGAGGTCGCGCCCCTCCTCGACCGCCGGCAGGACGCGCTCGAAGGGGTTCGAGGTCAACAGGATGAAAAGCAGGAAACCGGCGCTGACCAGGCCGAGCACGCCGAGCACGCGCGCCGCCATGTGCTCGGGCAGTTGTTGCGAGAGCAGGGCGACGGCAAGCATCCAGAGCGCCAGCATGAGCACCCAGAGGAGCAGCGAGCCCTCGTGTCCGCCCCACACCGCGGCCACCCGGTATTGCAGTGGCAGCAGCGTATTCGAGTGTTGCGCCACGTAAATGACTGAGAAGTCATTTTGAACGAAAGCCGTGGTCAGGCAGGCGAAGGCGCCGACGAGCAGCAAGGCGTGCGCCAGCGTCGCCGGGCGAGCGAGCGCAATCCACGCCGGCCGCTGCAGATGCGCGCCGAACAGAGGCAGCGTGCCCTGCACGAGCGCCACGCAAAGGGCAAGGATGAGCGCGAAATTGCCGAGTTCGGGAATCATGAGGGTCGTCCGCCTTAGGGCTTGAGGGTGCGCGCGGCAGCATCGGCAGCCGCCCGATTGGCCGCGGCGCGTTCGTGCGCGTCGCCGACCGCCTTGGCCGCTTCCGGCGGCATATAGTTCTCGTCGTGCTTGGCAAGCACTTCGCCAGCAACGAAAACCCCGTCGTCGTCCAACTTGCCCTGCGCGACGACGCCCTTGCCCTCGCGGAAGAGGTCGGGCAGGATGCCCTTGTAGGCGACGGTCATTTCCTTGTCGGTATCGGTGACGACGAAACGCAGCGTGACACCGTCGGCCGAGCGCTGCAGCGAGCCCTCCTTGACCATGCCGCCAATCCGGAAGCTCTTGCCTTTCGGCGCTTCACCGGCAGCCACCTGCGTCGGCGAAAAGAAAAAGACCAGATTGCTCTGGAAGGCATTGAGCACCAGCGTGGCGACCAGGGCGAGAATGGCCAGTCCGCCGACGATCAGCGCGAAGCGTTTGTGACGAGGTTTCAAGCGGAACTCCCGGATGAAGACGAAGGACTGACGGCCCTGGCCTCACTGCGCTCGGCGCGATACTGGCGGCGCAGACGTTCGACGAGTCTCCTCCGACTGCGCCGGATGAGCATCGGTTCCGCCAGCATGACGCCCGCCATGACCAGCACCGACCCCCAGACGTACAGACCGTGCTTGCCCATGGCGAGGAATTCGGCCAGGCTGTTCCAGTGCATTGTTCCCCTCCTCCCCTACTCCGTATCGCCGAGCAGCGCGCGCACCCATTCGGTATGCCGCTCGCGCTCGAGCATGATCGTGCGCACGCGCATCAAGGCGACCGCGATGCTGTACATCCAGCAGGCCAGCGCGCAGAGCAGCATTCCCCAAAGCATCATCGCCGCCATGCTCGGCGCCCGCGTCAGGCTGACCGAAGCACCCTGGTGCAGCGTATTCCACCACTTGACCGAGAAATAGATGATCGGAATGTTGACCACGCCGACCAGGGCAAGAATGGCGCCCGCCTTGTCGGCCCGGCGCGGATCGTCGATCGCCGCCTGCAGCGCGATGAAGCCGATGTACAGAAAGAGCAGGATCAGTTCCGAAGTCAGGCGCGCGTCCCACACCCACCAGGTGCCCCACATCGGCTTGCCCCAGAGCGCACCCGTCCACAGCGAAAGAAAGGCGAAGAGCGCGCCGGTCGGCGCCAACGCCGAGGCCATCATGCCCGACAGACGGGTGTTGAAGGCCAGGCCCAGCGCCGCCCAGAAGGCCATCACGAGATAGATGAACATCGACATCCACGACGCCGGCACGTGCAGGAAGATGATCCGGTAGCCCTCACCCTGCTGCTCGTCCATCGGCGCGAGCAGAAAACCTGTCGTCAGTCCGGCAACGCCAAAGATCGCCGCCAGCAGCCAGAACCACGGGATCATCTTCCCGGCCAGCGGGTAGAAGGTTTGCGGGCTGGCATACTTGTACCAGTTGATCGATTGCTTGCTCATCGCGTACAGGGTCTTGCGTCGGTGTTCATTCGAGGGCCACGCGCAGCGCAGCGGCAGTCGGCCAGGGAGCAAAAAAGACACCGCCCAGCGTCAAGGCGCCGAGCAGCGACAGGTGGGCTTGCGGGCCAAGCCCGCTGACCGTCGCGTCTACCGCGCCAGCGCCGAAGATCAGCACCGGAATGTACAGCGGCAGGACGAGCAGTGACAAGAGCACGCCGCCACCGCGCAGGCCGAGCGTCAGCGCGGCGCCGATCGCACCGATGCCGGACAGCGCCGGCGTCCCGATGAGCAGCGACAAGGTCAGGACGACCAGCGCGTCGTGCGCCAGATCGAACTGGATGCCGAGCACCGGTGCGAGCAGAACGAGCGGCAGGCCGGCGACCAGCCAATGCGCGACGACCTTGCCGATGACGATCAGGCCGAGCGGGTGCGGCGCCAGCGCGAGTTGTTCGAGCGTGCCGTCACGATGATCGTCGGCGAACAGACGCGGCAGCGAGAGCATCGTCGCGAGCAGCGCGGCAACCCACAGCACACCCGGCGCCAGCCGGCGCAGTTGATCGGGTTCCGGGCCAACGCCGAGCGGAAACAGGCTGACGACGATGATGAAGAAGAAGACGGCGGCGGCGATGTCGGCCTGCCGCCGCAGCGCCAGGCGCAGATCGCGCCCGACGACGGCGCCGATCACGCTCAGCATGACGCCCTCGCAGCACCCGCTGAGCTCGCCGCCAAGCCGCCCAGCCAGACTTCGCGCACCGCGCCGGCAGCCACCGTCACCGCCTGATGCGTGGTCAGTACGGCCAGCCCGCCGCGTTGCAGATGCGCGCCGATCAGCCCGGCGACCAGGTCGACGGCCGCCTTGTCGAGGGCCACGTAGGGCTCGTCGAGCACCCACAGCGCGCGCCTCTCGTACACCAGGCGGGCCAGCGCGGCGCGCCGCTTCTGCCCCTGCGACAGATAGCGGCAGGCGAGATCGACGCGCCCCTGCAGGCCGACGCGTTCGAGCGCGGCGAGCGCGGCGTCCTCGCTGAGCGGCTCCTGCGCCAGCCGCGCTGCCGTCAGCAGGTTCTCCAGCGGCGTCAGTTCGTCCTTGATCGCGTTCTGGTGTCCGAGATAGCACAGGATGCTGCGGAACTCGTCGCCCAGCCGGCTGATCGGCTGCCCGCACCAGCGAATTTCGCCGCTCGCCACCGGCGTCAGCGCGCACAGCATGCGCAGCAGGCTCGTCTTGCCGGAGCCGTTCGCGCCCTGCAGATAAAGCATTTCGCCCCCGGCCAGACGGAAGCTGAGGTCCGCAAACAGGCGGCGGTCGCCACGGACACATTCCAGATTGAGGGCTTCAAGCATTGCGAGGAGGGGGCGGCCAGAACAAAAGCCGGCGGCGCCGTATTGTGAGGCCGCGAGTGTACCGCTGGATTGACCAGAATCAAAATCGATTCAACGGCTTTTGCGGCCGCTTGCAAGCTTCGCGCCGAGCCCGGGCCGTCGCGCCAACGCGTCCACCACCCGACCCCTTGCCGCCGGGCCGCCTGAGCGGCCGGCGCCCAGGCCAAGGCTTGACCCGAAACGCCAGACGCCTACAATCGCCAATGCACCCACTGTCCAAGTGCTGATTCCCAGCAGCCCTGGCCGACCAAGCAAATGCCGGCGATTGGCACAGGCGCTTTCGGCGCGGAGGAAGGGCAAACGCCATCCGATCCCCATCCGATCCCCATCCGATTAATGACGCTGCCCAGCAACCACATCCGAGGCCCCATGCAATCTTTTGCTCATGTCTTTGCCTATGTTCTTGGCGTGGCTATCATCATTGCCGGTATCCGGACCATCTTCACGCAGCAAGCAACGCTGACCATTCGACTGTGGGGCGACTCCTCCAACAGCCCCACTCGCGATAGCAGCGAGGGCTATTCCACATCCGAGCACACGGGTTTCGTGGCCATTCTCATTGGGATTGGCGAAATCGGAACCGGCATCCTGATGCTGATCAAGGGGCCGGGCTTCTTTGCCTAGCAACGTGTCGGGCATGCGCCGTCCCACGCCTGATCGGTTGAAGACATGCCGGCTGCAGCCACCGCGGCCAGTCAGGTCGCGCTTCATCATTTCCTATCGCCAGAACGGCGACCTGCTACCTCTACTATCCGTTGACGATTGACTCGACCAGGAAGACCTGGCGGCAGGCTGGACAAGAATCGCAGACGCAGCCTTCGGCCCCCCGGCCGGCGATACCGCTGGCGGGGCCTGAGCGACAGATCACGCGCGCCTCACGGCTACGGTTTCGGCGCGCACACTGCGAGCACAGTAGATCGTGCCGTTGCCGACCGAGGCGCTGTCCGTCTGCTTCGTCACAGCGCCAAGACCAGCGCAAACGCCGCGGCGAAGCTTTGATCAACGTCAAGACCGATGCAAAGCCTTGGGGTATTCTTCAATGACATCTTGCAAGAGCGAGGCTGTGGAGCAGGGATCTCTGGATCTGGTGCTGGTCTGGGACGGACAGCAGGTGGCGCGGGCACGCGTGTTGTCGAGGCAACCGACCGCCGACCGCCTGTTGCGCGGACTGCCGGCGGTGCGCACTGCCGAGGTCGTCAAACGCCTGTTTAGTCTTTGTCGGGCAGCGCAGGGCGCGGCCGCGCGGCTGGCAGTGCAGGCGGCACGCTGCCGACCGATGACGAGTCACGAGCGGCTCGATCTGGCGCTTGCCGTCGCCCGCGAAACGATCGTCGAGCATCTGGCGCATTTCCTCATCGCCTGGCCGGGCACCGGCGCTGCCGCGAATGGCGGACGGATCGCCGAATTCGCCCTCTGGCGGCAACGACTGCAGACGGCCGACGACCCGGCGGCAGCCGCCGAAATCGCGCCCGACCTCGAGCGCTGGCTGGCCGATCTTGCCTGGCCAACGGCGCCCGAGCTGCACAGCGCTGACGCGGTCGCGCTGCTGCCGCGCCTGTCGCCGGCCGAATGGGCGGCGCACGCGCTGAGCAACGACTTTGCCCGCTGGCCGACGCTCGCCGGCGTTCCCGCCGAAACCGGCGCACTCGCCCGCCAGGCGGGCGAACCTGAAGTGGCGGCGCGGCTCGCTGCCGGGCAACGGATCGCCGCGCGCCTCATCGCCCGCCGCCTCGAATTGCAGCGGCTGGTGCGCGCACTTGCCGACCCGGAGAGCCTGCTCGATCTGTGTGCCGCGACGAAGATAGGCGAAGGCTGTGCGCTGGCCTGCGTCGAAACTGCGCGGGGCACCTTGCTGCATCGCGTTCAACTCGACGGCGAGCGCGTTGCGCGCTATCTGATCGTCGCGCCGACCGCTTGGAACTTCCATCCACAGGGCGCTTTCGTGCGCGAGATCAGCGGCTTGCCGGCGGCCAGCGAAGCGCTCGCACGGCAGGCCGGTGAGCGGCTGGCGCTCGCCCTGGACCCCTGCGTGGCCTGCACGGTGCGCCTCGAAGATGCATGAGATGTCGCTCGCAATGAGCGTCATCGACATCGTCGAGAAAGCGGTGCGAGCGGGAAATTTCCGCCGCGTGAGAACCGTCTGGCTGGAAATCGGGCAACTTTCGGCCGTCGAGCCCGAGGCAATGCGCTTCTGTTTCGCCGCCGCGGCGCGAGGCACGCTGGCCGACGGCGCACAGTTGCAGATAATCGAGATCAATGGCCTTGGTTTATGCTTTAATTGTGGGGAAACGGTGCCGCTGGCGGCGCTGTACGACCCCTGCCCGGCCTGCGGCGGTTACCCGGTCCAAGCAACCGGCGGTACCGAAATGCGCGTCAAGGAGCTGGAGGTTGAATAACAACAGGAGACAGCAGAAGCATGTGCACGACTTGCGGTTGTGGTGTCGGGGATACGCGTGTCGACGGCAAGGCCTTGCCGGATGCGGGCGGGCAGTCCGCGGAAGGTCCGTCAGCGGAGAGTTCATCGGCGGAAAGTTCATCCGACGGCGACCCGCCGGGGTCGAATCAAGCTTCGCCGAAGGGCGCCGGCAACAATCCCGCGGCGAGTTACCGCGCGCTGGCGGCTGACGGCAGGGCACGACCAACAGCGCACGGTTTTGCGCACAGCCACCGACACGGCGAGACGCACACGCACGCCGGCGGCGCGCCGGCCGAGAAGGCGGGCACGAGTACTGGGCACGCGCGCCTGGTGCAGGTCGAAGAAGACATCCTTTCAGCCAACAACGCATTTGCCGCCGCCAACCGGCGGCACTTCGCCGAACACGGCATCTTCGCGCTCAATCTCGTTTCCAGCCCCGGTTCGGGCAAGACGACGCTGCTTTGTCGGACGATCGAGGCCTTGCGCGCGACGCTGCCGATCGCCGTCATCGAAGGCGACCAGCAGACCAGCCGCGACGCGGAGCGGATTCGCGCGAGCGGCGTGCGCGCCGTGCAGATCAACACCGGCAAGGGTTGCCATCTCGATGCCCATATGGTCGGCCACGCCTGCGACGATCTCCAGCCGGAAGAGGACTCGCTGCTGCTGATCGAGAACGTCGGCAACCTCGTTTGTCCGGCCGCCTTCGATCTCGGCGAGGCGCACAAGGTGGTCATCCTCTCGGTCACCGAAGGCGACGACAAGCCGCTCAAGTATCCGGCGATGTTCCACGCAGCGTCGCTGATGCTGCTCAACAAGGTCGATCTCCTGCCCTACGTCGATTTCAACATCGAGCTGGCGGTCGACTACGCGCGGCGAGTCAATCCGGCGCTGCAGGTCGTCGCGCTGTCGGCCACCAGCGGCGAAGGTTTCGCCGCCTGGCTCGACTGGCTGCAGACCGCCTGCGGCCAGCAGCAGGCAGGCAAGCGGGCAACGATCGCGGCGCTGCAGCAGCGGATCAGCGAGCTGGAAGCACAGCTTGCCCAACACGCGCGGAGTTGACATGGCCGATTCGATCATTTCTCAGAGCATCCGCGTCAGCGGGGTGGTCCAGGGAGTCGGCTTTCGTCCTTTCGTCTGGCGCCTGGCGCGCGAGCTCGGTCTTGACGGTTGGGTGCGCAATGACTCGCGCGGCGTCGAGATCGAAGTCAGCGGCGCAGCCGAGCAGGTGAGAAGCCTGATCGAGCGTATCGAGCGCGAAGCGCCGCCGCTGGCCCGGGTCAATTCGATCGTCGCGCGCGACACGACGCGCGATACCAAGGGTGGCGGATTCGTCATCATCGACAGCCGCAGCGGTCGCGCGGCGACGATGCTCGGGCACGACACGGCGATCTGCCGCGACTGCCTGGGCGAGATGTTCGATCCGGGCAATCGGCGCTGGCGTTATGCCTTCACCAACTGCACCAATTGCGGCCCGCGCTACACGATCAGCCGCGGCCTGCCCTACGACCGTGTGCGCACCAGCCTGAAGCCGTTTCCGATGTGCGCGCGCTGCCAGGGCGAGTACCGGCAGCCGAATGACCGGCGCTTTCACGCGGAAGCCAGTTGCTGCCCGAAATGCGGGCCGCAGCTCTTTCTGCTCGACGGCGAAGGCCACCGCCTGCCGGGCGATCCGATCGCCGGCACGCTGGACTTGCTGAAGGCGGGCAAGATCGTCGCGATCAAGGGCCTGGGCGGTTTTCATCTGACTTGCGACGCGCGCAACGCGGTCGCCGTCGCTGTTCTGCGCGAGCGCAAGCAGCGCGATGAAAAGCCCTTCGTCGTCATGCTGGCGAATGCCCCGTCGGCTGCACCTTTCGTCCAGATGGGCGTCGGCGAACCAGGCCTGCTCACCCTGGGGACACGACCGGCACTCCTGCTACGCAAGCGCTCGACCTGCGACAGCAATCTGCCCGGCGTGGCGCCCGGCCTCGCCTGGTTGGGCGTCATGCTGCCCTACACGCCGATCCAGTTCCTGCTCTTTCACGAAGCCGCCAAGCGCCCGCCGGGAATCGGCTGGCTCGAACGTGCGCAGGATCTGGCGCTGGTGATGACCAGTGCCAATCCGGGCGGCGAACCGCTGGTGATCGGCAACAGCGAAGCGCTGCTCCGCCTGTACGGGATCGCCGACGCTTTCCTGATGCACGACCGCGACATCGTCACGCGCTGCGACGACAGCGTCGCGCGGATTACCGGCGGCGGCCTGCAGTTCATCCGGCGGGCGCGCGGCTACACGCCGCGGGCGATCAAGCTGCCGCTCGCCGGACCATCGGTACTGGCGACCGGCGGCTGGTTCAAGAATACCGTTTGCGTCACGCGCGGCGACGAAGCCTTCGTCTCGCAGCACATCGGCGACCTGGACAACGCCTCGGTCTGCGACTATCTGGAAGAAAGCACGGCGCAACTCCTCAAGCTGCTTGGCGTCGAGCCGGCGATCGTCGCGCACGACCTGCATCCGGATTTCCACTCGACGCGCTTCGCCGCCGATTTTGCCCAGCAGCGCCGGCTGCCACTGCTCGGCGTGCAACACCATCACGCGCACGCCGCCGCAGTTCTAGCCGAACACGGCCTGGCGGGTAGCCAGCTTGCCCTTTCGCTCGACGGCGTCGGTCTGGGAAGCGACGGCAGCGCCTGGGGCGGCGAACTGCTGCGCGTCGATGGCGTGCGTTTCGAGCGCCTCGGGCATGTCGCACCGCTTGGCCTGCCGGGCGGCGATCGCGCCGCCAGCGAACCCTGGCGAATGGCCGCCGCGGCCTTGCACCAGATGGGCCGGGGCAAGGAGATCAGCGAGCGCTTTGCTGCGCACGCAGCGGCCCCGGCGATCGCCCAGATGCTCGCTGGCGGAATCAACTGCCCGCCGACGACGAGTATGGGGCGGATCTTCGATGCCGCCGCCGGCCTGCTCGGCGTGAAGGCGGTGATGGCCTACGAGGGGCAGGCCGCCATGCTGCTCGAGGGAATGGCGCAGTCCTACGGCGACATCCTGCCGCTCGATCAGGGCTGGAAGATTACCGACGGCGAGCTCGATCTCTTGCCGCTGCTCGCCGCCCTGGCCGACGAGCGGAGCGCCGAGCGCGGTGCAGCGCTCTTCCATGCGACGCTCGCCGCCGCCCTCGCCGACTGGTTGCGCGTCGTCGCGCCCGGCGAGAAGACGGTCGTTGCCAGCGGTGGCTGCTTCCTGAATCAGGTCCTCGTGCGCAGTCTGCGCGCACGCCTAGGGGCACAGCGCATGCAGATCATCGAAGCGCGTCAGGTGCCGCCGAACGACGGCGGGCTCTCGGTCGGCCAGGCGTGGGTCGCGCTGCAACATCTCGTCGGCCACTGAGCAAAAGACGAGCGCGCGCCGAACATGTGCCTTGCCCTGCCCTGCCGAGTCGTCGAACTGCGCCCCGATCAGCGCGCGCTGATCGACGTTGACGGAATGAGCAAGGAAGTTTCGCTCGCCCTGGTCGACGGCGTCGCACTTGGCGACTACGTCATCGTCCATGTCGGCTACGCGCTGACCCGCCTCGACCCGGTCGAGGCCGAGAAGACGCTGGCGCTGTTCGCCGAGCTGGCCGATGCTCGGTCGACGCCGGCCGACGAAACGCTTGACCACTAGCTACGCTGCTGCTTCGGCAGACGCCGGCGCCCGCCCTTCTCGCCCGCCTCGCCTTTGCGAGCCGGGCGAAAACGGCGAGGATGAGGGCTAGCGATGAACGCTGAGGAAAGTCCGGCGGATCGCTCGGGTAACGTCTTCGCCGACCTGCCAAAGTGCAGCGTCGGCACGCAGCTTGGCGAACAGTTCGTTCAACTGCTGCAGCGTCCTGGGCTGCGCATCGAGCGCATCTTGTCTACCGGCCAGGCGAGCCCGGCCGGCTTCTGGTACGACCAGGACGAGGATGAATGGATCCTGCTGCTGGCAGGCGAAGCCGGCCTGCGCTTTGCCGACGAAAGCACGCCGCGCCACCTGCGCGCGGGCGATTTTCTGAACATCGCCGCGCACCGGCGGCATCGCGTCGAGTGGACCGCCAGCGGACAAGTGACCATCTGGCTGGCCGTTCACCATGGCCGGGAAGCGCCAGCCAATCCACGCTGAAAGCGCGCGCGCCAGCTTGCCAAGCAATCGCCGCCAACCAACCCGAGTGATCAGCCGCAGCGCGCGAAGCGGCCAGGCCAGCCATTGGCTGTATCGGCCGCCCAAGCGCTGGCCGGCAAGCCTTGCCGACAGTCGTCCCGGCCGGCGCACCGCCGCTTCACTGCGCTTGAGCGATCGCCAGCGGCGCCACGCCAAGCCGGCGAATCGTCTTGCGAAAGCGCCTGAACGGGCCGCTGCCGAGGTGGACGATGTAGAACGGCAGTGGCCAGTGCAGCGCGGCGAGACGCTTGACCACCGCCGGCCCCTTGTCGCCGAGGGTGAAACGCGACGTCTCGAAGCACAGCACGTAGTCGTGACGCGTTGGATCGGCTTTCAGTACCCGGCGCAGCAGGAAGGCCTGGCGGATGTGTTGCGGGCTGCTCCTGAGGATTTCGCATACCGCCTGCACGAGCTCGGCATCGAGCTCGTGCGGCGCCAGCGTCGCGTCGGCCGGCAGGTGGGCGAATTCGGCGGTGATCGTCTGTTCGTACTGCGAACGTTCGAGCCAGCGCTGCTGCCAGAATTCGGCGCGCGCGGCGTCGCCCTCGCCACCGCGCTGGCGGAAGAAGCGCCAGATCAGTTCGCTCGCCGGCAGCGTTGCCGAGGTATCGGCAGCGATCACTTGCTCCAGGTCGGCAATGCCGCCCTCGTCGCCACGTTCCAGGCGCACACGACCGCGCCGGAAGAGCGCCAGCAGGTGGTCGGGCTCGTCGCGCAGCACTTCCTCGAGCAGCGGCATCAGGTCGCTTTCCGGGTCGGTCTCCTCGACGGCGCACAGGTATTCCCAGCGCTCCTCGCGCGTCAGGCCGGCCGCGGCACGCGCCGCGTCGAGTTCTGCAATGCGCGCGACCAGCCGACCCAGGTGTTCGTGCCGCTCCTTCCATTCGCCGCTCACTTCGTCGCACCAGCGCCGGTCGAACTCGGCCGAGAGGACGGGCAGAAGCGCCCCGAACCAGGCCTCGGCGGCGCTCGTCACTGGTGGCGCCAGACGCTGCGCCGCGGCCGGATCGGCGCACGCGCCGAGCGCGGCAAGGCGATCCACCAGCGCCGGGTGGGTGTCGAAGGGGTCCGTAGCCTCGCGCTGCGCGGCGTCGAGGTAGCGCTGGCGTGCCTCGGCATCCAGCCCCTCGCGCTGCCGCTGGCGCCACAGCAGGCTGCGCCCGGCCGGCGGTTCGGGCTCGCGCGCGATGCGCCACTGGATCGCCGGCCAGAAACCTTCCGACTCGTAGCGCGCGGCGATGCCGACACGCATCAGCGCGTCGGCCGCCTGACCGGCGCCGACCAGTTCGGCCGACGTGCGGTCGGCCAGATACTCGTTCTGCCGCGCCAGCGCAAAGGTGTAGGCGTTGAAACGCGGCGCGTACCAGCGGAAGAGACGCGCGATCAGGCGTGATCCCCAGTCGCTCCATTGTTCCGACATCGCCTGCAGGCGCCCCCAGGCGCTGCGGAAGCGGTAGATGAAACCGGCAAAGCGCCCATGGTTGCCGGCCAGATGGCCGTATTCGTGCGCCACCACGGCCATTGCTTCGTCCTCGGACACGGCTTGCAGGAGGCGCAGGCCAAGAATCAGCGTGTTCTCGCTCCAGCCGAAGATTCCCAGGCGCGGGCGCTGGACGATCGCCGCGTTCAATTCGTCGGTCAACAGCACGCGGTGCACGCGCGGCCCGGCGATCCGTTCGCGCAACGCAGCGAGGCGCGCGAAAAGCGCCGGCGCCTCGTCGCTGCCGATCTCGCGCCCGACGAGCGGCGGGAACCGCGCGCAGAGCAGCGTGAACGTGGCGCGCAGCATCGCCCACACCGGCAGCGCGAGCAAGACCAGCAGTTTGCCGAGCTTGAGGAAGAGAAGTAGCGCCTTGCCGCCGGTAACGATGACCAGCAGCAGCAACCCGGCGATCAGCGCCAGGTTGACCAGCGCCAGCCCAATGACCACGCCCAGGATGCCGAGGCCCAGCGCCGCGATTCCGCAGACGCGCAGCAGATAGCCGCGCGGATCGGCTTCCGCCTGGCGTTCGGCGCGCGCGACGAGATCCTTGAATTGATTCGAGTCCATGCAGGAGGCCTGACGATGATGACGGTGTGGGGAGAATGCCCGGCAGGATCGACAGCGCAGTGGCAGTCCCCCGGCCAGTGAAGAACAGAGAGGAGGATAGAAGATCCACCGTCGTTTCGACAAGTGCTCCGGATCTGACGCTTCCTGCGCTGCCGGGACCGGCAACGACTCGATCATCACCCGTCCTGCGGGGTTTCCAGGACCTCCCCGAGGGTGTCTTCTAGCACGCCGATTTATGTGACCTAGTTCTCACCGGGTACGCCGGTGGCTGGGCTATACTTCGCCCTCGTCAGCCGACTACGGCACTGCAAGGCTGCTGCATACGGCATCGCGCCGCATCTCGATTCTTCCAACTTCTCATCGGATATTGCTAATGGGCAACAGTAGACCTGCCGACGACCCGGATTATCGCAACAGCCATCTGCAGCGCGGAACGACCTACGATGCGAACCTCGCGGGCGAGCCCTTCGACGCCTTCATGAACGAAATGGAGCGCTTTCACCTGCAGCGGATCGTTCCCGCACTGTTTCCCGCCGGCGTACCACGGTATCTTGACTTCGCCTGCGGAACGGCACGCATCACTGCGACCGTCGGGCCTCATGCGCAAGAAGCGGTGGGGGTTGACATCTCGCCCAGCATGCTCGAAGAAGCGCGCAAGAAATGCCCGCAGGCCCGGTTCCTCCAGGCCGATCTGACGCAGGGGACGGGCGACCTGGGCCAGTTCGATCTGGCAACCTCGTTCCGCTTCTTTGGCAACGCACAGCAAGCGCTGCGCCGCCAGGTCCTGCAGGTGCTCGCGCGGCTGGTCAGGCCGGGCGGCTACCTGATCGTCAATAACCACCGCAATCCGCAGTCGCTCGCCGCGTTGTTTCACCGCGCTACCGGTGGCACCTTGGACATGGACCTGACCCACTCGCGCTTCCGGTCGCTCCTCGCCGAATGCGGTTTCCAACTGGTCGACAGTAAACCGATCGGCGTCTGGCTTTACCGCAGCAGCCTGACCGGCACAGTCGGCAAGGTCGATGAGCGCATCCTGGCGCGCGAAAAATTCTGGTGTCGAAGTTTCCTGACACCCATCGCTCCGGACACGATTCTGATCGCGCAGCGCGCCGCCTAGCCCGTACGTTTCCGTCGCCATGTCGATCGAGACGCCGGCCGTCGGCCTGTACGCCACGTGCGAGGCGCGTCTGCGTGCCCTGTACCAGATTCCGACGCCGCCTGGCAAAGCCGCAGTGCTCGAATTGCGTTTGGGCGACGAAGGGCGAGTCATCGACGACGCCTGGCCAGCCGATCTGGTGGTCAGTTGCCGACTGACCGAAACGATCAGTCATCCGTGCACACCGAACAGCGCTGGCGCACGCGTGCAGACCTGCGAGGCAGCCTACGACGCGCCGCTGCCCTTTGCTGCCGACACCTTCGACCTGGTCATCCTGCACCATACGCTGGACGAACTGGCGTCGGTCTTCAGTCAGCGCTCGTCGCAGCAGGTCGCCGAGGACTGCCTGCGACGCGTCGCCCACGTCCTGCGACCGGGCGGCCTGGTCGTCGGCTGCGGACTGAACCGCTCAAGTCCACGCGCCTGGTACGAGCGTCCCCGCGCAGCAAGGCGCGTGCGCGCGCTGGGCGTCCATTCGTGCCGCAACGTCCTGCTCAGGTCAGGCTTCGCCGACGCGCAGGTATTCAACCTGCTCCCCGGCCTTGACAATCCGCGCGGCTTGTCTTCGGTCGACGCGCAGGCCTCGAGAATCACCTTCCGGCGCGCGCTCGAAGCCTCACGTGCTTCGCTCGGTACGGCCGGCTATCTCGCACGCCGGATCGTCGTCGGTCTCAGCCTCAACCGCTTCATCGAGAACGTCCTGTTCTACTGGGGATACAAGCCTTGCTGAGATTCGTCCAGGAGGCCTTGGTCAAAGCGGGCGCGGTGTCACCCCAAGCCCGCCTGATCCACAATGTGACGCTCAGCACGGGAAGCACGCTGTGGCTGGATGTCGGCGATGGCGCAGGGAACTGGTTCCACGTCAAGGCGTGTCGCCAACTCAGCCTGGCTGAAGAGTTCGACCGCTTTCGCCTGGCGCGCGAGCGTTTCCCGGCCTACACGGCCGAACCGGTGGCGCACACCTGCCTTGCCGGCTGGAGCATTCTGATCGCCCGTGCGGTCGATCATGTGACCGTCGGAGCGGCCGACCTGGCCGCTTCGGGACGCTCCGGAGAGTCGCTCAGACGTCAGTTGATCGGCTTTTTTGCCGCCGCGCAGGCCAGCGCCAAGGCAGACATCCTCAGGCAGGACAACGAGACCTTCATGCGCGAGGCGGTCGCCTACCTGGCCGCGTCACCGGCGGTCAGCCCGCCAGTGCGCGAGCTTGCCCTCGGCCTGGATGCGAGCGTCTGGGGCGACATCCCGGCGATTTCGCAACACGGCGACCTGGTGCTGAACAATCTGGCGCGCGCCGGCGACCGCCTGATCATCTTCGACTGGGAGGACTATGGCGTCACCGCGCTCGCCGGTTTCGACATCTGCCTGCTTGCCGTGTCGATGGCAGGGATGGACGCAGCCGGCGTCGCCGCCATCCAGCGAAGCGAGAACCCCGCCGACCAGGTCTGGGCGTTTGCGCGCGAGGCATCTGCCGCCTGCGGCCTTCCCTATGCCACTTTTCGCGCGCTGATCCCGGTGTACCTGCTGGCCTTCAGATACCTCAAGCGAAACTACGGCGAGGAGATTCGCGCACGCATGGACGCCATGCTGGGCGAACTGCTCCCCTGATGCAGCATGTCCGATAAGTCGAAAAACGGTTCGATGACCGGTCATCTGGTGCGCGGCTCGGCGTGGATGATCGCCGGCCGCTGGGGAATGCGCGCCATCGGTCTGTTCAGCACGATCATCCTGGCCCGGCTGCTCGCGCCCGACGACTTCGGCGTCATCGCGATCGCGATGATCGTCGTCGGCCTGCTGGAAACGATTGCCTACGCCGGCGTCGACCTGGCGCTGATGCGTCCGGGCGCCGATACGCGCGAGCACTACGACACCGCGTGGACCATTCAGCTCATCCAGGGCGCGCTGATCGCCGGCACACTGCTCTTGATCGCCCCCTGGGTCTCACCCTTCTTCTCCGAACCGCGAGCGACCGCGGTCATCCAGGCGATCGCGCTGCGCCCGCTGATCGTCGGCTGCCAGAACATCGGCGTAGTCGCCTTCCGCAAGGAACTCGATTTCGCCAAGGATTTCCGCTTCAGCATCTACAGCAAGCTGCTCAACTTCACGATCGTCGTCGGCCTGGCTTTCTGGCTGCGCAACTACTGGGCGCTGGTTGCCGGAATGGCCAGCAGCAGCCTGATCGAAGTCATTCTGAGCTACGTCATGCACCCCTATCGCCCGCGCCTGTGCCTGCAGCGGCGACACGAAATCTGGGGCTTTTCGCAGTGGCTGATCATTTCCCGCGTGGGTGCCTTTCTCAACCGCAAGACCGACGAGATGGTCGTCGGTCGCTTGCTCGGGACCAGCGCGATGGGCGGCTACCACGTCGCCAACGAACTGGCGACGATGCCGAGTTCGGAACTCGTCATGCCCTTGCGGCGCGCCATGTTTCCCACGCTGGCCAAGGTCGCCGAGCAGCCGGCAGAACTCGAGCGGCTGTTCTGCCTGAGCTTTTCGGCAATCGCGCTGATCTGCTTCTCGGTCGCCTGTGGTCTGATGTCGATCGCACCCGAACTGGTGCCGATCCTGCTCGGCGAAAAATGGCTCTCCGCCATCGCCGCGGTTCGCTGGCTGGCCGTGCACGCGGCCTTCGGCTCGCTCGTGCTGACCCTCGAAATGCCGCTCTGGGTAACCGGCCGAACGCGCCTGACCGCCGCGCAGACCTGGCTCGATCTGGCGCTGCTCATCCCGACGGCGTATTTCGCGGCGACCGCCTGGGGCCTTGAGGGCGCCGCGCTCGCTCGCCTGGCGGTTTCCGTGGCGATCCTGCCGGTGATGATCGGCTTCGTCTCCAGCGCCTGCGGGATACGCGCCAGCAGAATGTACGGCGACCTCTGGCGACCGGTGTTCGCCGGCCTGATCATGTTCGCCGTGCTGAGCCAGATCACGCCCGAGGTTATCGGCTCGATCGCCCTCACGCTGCTGGTCAAGATTCTCGCCGGCATCGTCCTCTACCCGGCCAGCGTCCGGGTCCTCTGGCAGCTCGCCGGCCGACCCAACGGAATCGAGCGCGAAGCCGCCCGCTTGATCTCGGCCAGACTGGCGCAGCGGCGCAATCCGACACAATCCTGAATCGGTCGCGTTCTGTCGCGGTCGTTGACTCGCTTTCAAACTATCCTGTTTCGCAAGCGTCTTTCCTTCGAGTTCGGCTTTTCGAGAAAGCCTTCACACGAACCGGCGTTCGCCGTCTTGGCTGGCTGCTAGCCTGCCTGATCGGTGAATGCAGGTTGAGAATGGAGTCGGAACGGGATGCGTTCGTCGCCCACTTGACGAAGAACGCCGAGCTTCTGCGAAGGGTTTCCGCGCGTTCCTTTCCCCAAGCCCAAGAGAAGGTGTTGGTCAGCACCGGCTGACCTCTCAACGATCATTCCCTCACTCGCGTCGCTGAGGACTGCGCCGTTCCACTCGCGAACGGCCTGCGCGTGGTCGCCGACGATGCGAGGGTCCAGCGCCTGACGCTATTCGGCAAGACCCGTCACGGTAAGCGGTTCGCTCACCAGGTCGTCGATCGCGATAACCCGGCGCAGTGGGGCTTTGCCGCCTTGATGCAGTGAGGACGCCCCTGGCGCGCGCGGACAGCGTCGACTTGCGCGCCATGTGACCTTACGCCGATCCAGCCTCGCTGAGCAGATGGTTACATTCACCGCTCCCAGGCGAACGAGAGCACCCACGTTGGCTCCTGCTGCGCGTCCACGACGCGCTGGTGGGTTCCGCTGCAGCCACTGTTATCCCGCCCGTCTGACCCGCGCGACCACCAGCCAAGGCTTGACCCGAGATGCGGGACACTTACAATCCCGATGAGTACCGCCGCCGCGGCGCTTTAGTCCAACGAACAGCGTTTATCCGCGGCGGAGAACGCCACCGGCCCTGACCTGCTCTGTTGCGGCGGCGGATAAACTTTATTGGTTAGACAAGGGCTATTGGGAATCACTATCATGACGTACGGAAAATGCTTGCGCGACCTCCTGCTGACTCTGACCGCAGTGGGCATCTGTCATAATGCGAGCGCGGTAACGGCCTTGAGGGCGACGGTCAACATTCGCGTTCCCTTTTCCGCCGGATCTTCTGTTGTGCCTGAGGTTTCCGCGGCAGAGATCAAAGATCAAGCGGCGTGTTTAAGAACCATAGCTCTTGAGGCAGTGGTTATCGTCGCGCCAGGAGACGCGTCGCCGCTAACCGACGGCATCGCCGAAATGAAACTCGCTGCCGAAAGAGCAAACGCTCTCCGTATCTCATTTCTCGATCTCGGCGTCCCCGACTGGAGGATCTACACTCAGGCTGAGGCCAACGTAGGACCGCCGTACATCCAACAGCAGCCGCATCCTGCGAGAGGCGTTGCGCGAATTGAGTACATGGGTGTTTGTGTTGGCAACGCAGACTGTCAAGTCGAATGCAAAGACCAGGGCCGGTGATGCCCAATCCTGCAGTCAAGCTCGCTGCTTTGTTCGCTGAACGCTGTGCGACGAGGCCAAGCACGGTAGATGTGGCCCCGGAAATTCGGACAGCACGATAAGTGGTAGTCGTGCCCCCTCAAACGGCTGCGGAAGCAGTCCAACAGGAGCGCGAGCATGGCGAGAACGACGAGGCGGAAGCACACGCCGGAATTCACGGCGCAGGTGGCGCTAGCGGCGCTGAAGAGCGACAAGACATCGGCGGAGCTGGCGCAGCGGTTTGACGTCCACCCGAGCCAGATCACGGACTGGAAGCGGCAACAGAGGGCGCCTGCGGTTCAGGTTTTTGGTGACCCGAGCCTTGCGGTGAGCGCTGATCCGGACCTGACGAAGCTGCACGCCAAGATCGGACAGTTGGCGCTGGAGAACGATTTTTTTGGAACATACGCTCACCAAGGCGGGCAGGCTGCCCGCAAGGCGATGATTGAGGCTAAGCGCAAGCTTGCCCGTTTCGTCTCAGTGCGCCCTCCTCGGGCTGGCGCGTTCGAGCGCCTACTACACGCCGCGCGAAGTCTCGCCGGAGGATCTGGCACTGATGCGTAGCATCGACGAGTTGCCTCTCGAGCACCCCTTTACCGGCGCCCGCATGGTGCGCGATCTGCTAGGCGACCTTGCCATCGAAGAGCCCAATCAGGTATGGGCGGCCGACATCACCGACATTCGGGGATGCGCCGTGGCTTCCGCTGTCTGTTCGTCGTGATCGACTGGACCGCAAGGCGGGTCCTCGCCTGGCGGCTCTCCAACACCTTGACGACCGACTTCTGTCTGGATGCAGCGCACGACGCCATTCACCGCCACGGGTGCCCGGAGATCTTCAACACCGATCAGGCTTGCCAGTTCACCAGCGGCGAATTCACCGGTCTACTCAACAAGGCGCACGAAATCGGGATCAGCATGAACGGCAAGGGGTCCTGGCGCGATAACGTCTTCCTCAAGCGCCTGTGGAAGACGGTCAAGTACGAGGAGGTGTGTCTCAAGGCCTACGACAACGTTGGCGATGCAAGAGCCAAACTGACCGCATGCATCCTCTTATACGACGAACGCCGACCACATCGCGCTGTGGACGGCAAGACGCCGCCTACTTCGTGGCCCTTGCGTCGGCCATCCGAGACGCCGCGTAAGGCATGAGGAAGGTGCTCCGTGGATTTGTGGACGATGCGCTGGCGCGCACCGGGCCGCTTGCCGTGGAAATGTCTGGCGACTTTCCCAGCGTGCGTCCCTTCGCCCGCAAGCTCCACCGAGCTCTACTCGGTTTGGATAAAATCTCAGAAGGTCAAAACCAACCGTATCCCCAGCCAACGGACCGGAACTCGCAGGGCTCCACTTATCGAAGAGCCTTTGCTGCCCAAACAAACGGTGCCACCTCTACCTGCTTCGCGGCAGGCACCTTGGTCCATACCCGAGACGGGTTGCGACCCATTGAGGAACTGCAGGTGGGTGACCTGGTTACAACCTGGCCCGAAGACAAACCCATCCCCGTCCGTCCTGGTCACCCCTTCCGACCGGAAGCCGAATACATCTACAAGCCGATAACCAGGGCTTTTGTGCATGCGGATCACATAGTTTTGCATGTCCTGAGACTTGGAACGGGCAACAACGATGATGAAACCTTGCGAGTTGCCCCAAACCACCCGCTCTTTTCAGAAAATCATGGATGGGTGCCTGCATCGCAGTTGAAGATCAGCGATAAGCTTGTCTGGGCTGATTTTTCCAATACGAGGATCTGCAGGGTCAGGGAGGAGGTCGAACGCGTCGCAGTTTACAACGTTGAATTAAAGGATTGTCATAGGTATTTTGTTGGAAAAATGGGTGTCTAGTTCACGATGAAGGAGAAGGAGCCACCGCGATTCCCGCCGCCATTAGGGAAACGCTGATCTAATCGCCCCGTCCGACAATGCGAATCGTATAAGGAAAACGTCATAGCGGTTGGGATTAGCCAATGAGTCAGATCAGCTTGTCGGAAGCCAGGTTTGCCGCGAAGAAGCGGGTCACGAAGCGCGAGCTGTTTCTTGCCGACATGGAAAAACTTATCCCCTGGCAGGAAATACTGGCGGTCATACCGCATTACCCCAAGGCAAGCGCCGGCGGCCGCCGATCGGGCTGGAGCGAATGCTGCGAATCTATCTGGTCCTGCCATGGTATGGTCTATCGGATGAGGGGGGTGGAGGATGCGATCACCGACAGCCAGGCGTTACGGGGATTCGTGCAGATCGATCTGTCGCAAGAAGCGGTACCCGATGCAACGACGCTGCTGCAGTTTAGCCACTTGCTGGAACAGAAGGACCTGTCGAAGGCCGTCTGCGAGGCGATCAACGGGCAACTGACGAGCCAGGGGCTGATGATACGCGAGAGTACGATTGCTGACGCGACGACTCTGGCTTCACCGCCGTCGGTGAAGAACCAAGCGAAGGCCCGCGATCCGGAGATGCACCAGACGAAGAAGGGCAAGCAATAGCACTTTGGCATGAAGGCGCGCATCGGTGTCGATGCCGAAAGCGGGCTAGTGCACACGGTGCTTGGAACGGCGGCGAACGTCGCCGACATGACGCAGACCGCCGAACTGCTGCATGGCGAAGAGAAGACCGTCTATCTGGATGCCGGTTACACCGGTGTCGAGAAGCGCGAAGAGCTGAAAGACCGGGACATCGACTGGCAGGTGGCGATGAAGCGCAGCAAGTTGAAGGCAATCCCGCAGGAGAACAAGCTTGGCCCACTGCTGCGCCAACTGGAACCGGTCAAGGCGAGTATCCGCTCGAGGATCGAGCACCCCTTTGACATCATGAAGAATCTCTTCGGCCGTCGCAAGGTCCGTTACAAGGGGCTGAAGACGAACACCCCCCGGTTGCACGTCCTCTTTGGGCTGGCCAATCTGCTCATCGCCAAGCGGCCGCTTCTCGCCCTGCACAGCCAAGGTGCGTGCTGAGTAGGGCGAGGGATCCCGAAAACCGGCGGTGAAGCCCGGACGCAGGCCTCGAACGCCGGAGAAATCGACCCGAACGGCGCGACGCTCACCGCACCTACTCGTTTCCCGACTTGCAGCAGCCTTGACACGCCTTGACGTCCATTGATCAGGGCTTCCTTAAGTTCAACGCTTTGACGATATGATTTCTTACTGTGCATGCTCGAACTTGCAGAAGAAATTGAAACAGACCCAATACGTTAGAGAGCCGGCCATTCCAATAACGATTAACCAAACTAAGAAGGCGAGGGAATCATTGAAGATATGGGCGCTCACGAACAAAGCCAAGACATGAAGTACCAACGCCTCAGATGCAACGACGACAAGCAAGGCTAGCGGAAAGAGGCGCCAGAAATTTGAATTTAGAAGTGAGTGGCAAGCAGGACACGAAAAATGCCCTCGCACCCTGAATGGCGAAATTGCTTTTTGGCAGCTTGGGCAAATCAGCGACATGGCCTGTTCAACCTAAACGGGATAGGAGAAAGCCTCGCGGCTCCCCCCTCCCACACCACCGGACGAACGGGTCACGTATCCGGCGGTTCGATGAAAGAAATTCCTACCGCGGCGCAAGGCTCGTTAGTCCCATTTGTTCGGAGAAGCACAACGGGAGCGCCATCGACAGGGCCGGTGTCTGCGACACCCGCCACGGAACGTGTGCGGACTTGCTGGTACGCCCCGCTTCACGCACAGACGCGCCACGTTTGCGCAATTCCCGATAGACCGCTCGACCCCCATTGTTTCCAGAGATAGCAGCTTGTATCTTCCCGAATCATGAATATATATGAATGTTATTGATACGCTGTGGAGCTTGTGGGCAACCACCGCCCGCCCACAGGATTGCGCGTAGCGCAAAGGTGGGAATCGGCGAAGCCGACTGTCCACAAATCCACAGCGTCCGCGGTTTCGGGCGCGGCGATGCAGCCAGTTTTATCCTGGGGACAGCAAGCCCGTGAATAAGCGTCAGGGCGCATCGTCGTGACCGTTCCTTTGGAGCCCGAACAGTTGTTGGACCCAAGATCGCATTGACAAGGATGGGAGAAGAGGAACGTGC
>WBZM01000354.1_pt1 | contig 64594 bp, 35 predicted proteins | sample 5204271 | NCBI WGS metagenome assembly WBZM01 (sample SAMN12344346, study PRJNA552823) | activated sludge metagenome | biome: Activated sludge suspended growth; feature: Nitrification reactor; material: Wastewater; isolation source: activated sludge from nitrification reactor of wastewater... | reverse complement strand
TGTCATCCATAAAAGATAGGATGGATGGTTCTGCGCATATACCCGCAATCCACAATCCGCAATCCGCAATCAATGGACAGTCCGTTCGATAAGATAGAAGAAACCTTCGAGGTGAACCTCCCTGAAAAGGAAAGCCTCGACGATTTTATTGATTTGATTTTGCCGCAAATCGGGCATCTTGGCGAAGACCTTCGGGAGCAGAAATTCTACGTTGCCCCCGGCGGCAAGCCCTGGCTCGAAATCCGGGACGAACCCGGCTTCCAAGAGTCAGTCCTTCACTTTTTCAACGATGGCGGCGAATACCTTCAATCCGTGGACGGCAATGTGAGCAAGGGCCGCTGGCGACTACTTGATGGCACCAACAAAATGATTATCGAAACAGGCGGCGACAAGGCACCCGGTCGCAGCGAATTATTCGAGTTGGCCTTCCTCAACCAATACTTCTTCATCCTTCGCAAACACGGCAACCAGCACAAGGGCAAACGCTATTTCTTCATGGGCTATGAAGGTGCTGTGCGTGGACTCAAATGGCGGGACTGCGTGGAACTGATGTACAACGAGTACCGTAGCCAGTGGGGCATGTTCCAGTATTTGCTGGTGATTGTGATTGTGATTGTGGTTATTGTGGTGTTGGTTTCGTTGTGGTGAAAATAGTTATTCCTATTTTATGGAATATGTAAACTAAATCCAATCAATAATCCGTTAGGTGGTGGTAATATTGCTCACGCTAAAAGACCTCCTCTACCCAAAAGGCCATCCTTACCTATTTTAAGGGTTTCCTTTTCAAAATAAGAAACTAAGACTTTGCAATCTCATGGATTGTGAGCCAATTCTATTGTCATGTGGAGGTAAAGCATGATGTGAAATCCTTTGTTTCAACCTGAAATCTATTTTTAAACTTAATAAATTCATCAAATGAAAAACATCATTTTAGAATGGAACTCAGTCGCATTGGAAGCTATTCGGTTAACCAAACCAGGGCCTCCGATGGCGGCAAGGTCTTTAGGCATTGTTTACACAGGGATTTACGATGCTTGGTCGGTGTACGATGCCAACGCAGACCCTGCACGTTCGAGTATCACTCGCAGACCTGCCCCACAACGCACAGACGCTAATAGGGAGGCGGCTATTAATAGGGTTGCTTACCGTTTATTAATAGACCAATTTGTGCCAAGCGTAAATCCAACACAGGCCGAGAAAGACGCTGAAGACTTAATAAAAGCCAAATTGGTAAGCCTAAGTGGTAACCCCGCCGACAATAGCCTTAACATCAATACAGGTGTGGGTGTTGGCAACAAAACGGCGGACGAATTACTGGCCTTTTACCATGCTGACAATTCAAACCAATTGAACAAGTATGAGAACAACGTGTATTTGCCTAAAAACAAACCTATTCGGGTCGCATTTCCTACATTGTTCGAGGAAATTGATGACTGTTCAAAATGGCAGCCGCTTTCCTACTACAACCCTGACTCCGAAATGCCGGCTGTTCCAAAGTTCATTGCACCACATTGGGGCAGCGTAAAAGCATTTGCCCTGCCAACAGGCGACCATTTCAGGCCCTCAGCCCCGCAAAACATCCTATCTCAAGGCTTCCTTGACCAAGCAAAACATGTTATAGAGGTTCAAGCCAACCTCACAGTCGAGCAGAAGGTCATAGCCGAGTATTGGGCCGATGGCCCAAAATCGGAACTCCCGCCCGGGCACTGGTGCCTATTCACCGCCTTTGTGGTTGGAAAAGACCCCGTTTTTTACGACTTGGAGAAATCTGTCAAAATCTTTTTTGCGGTGTCCAATGCTATCGCAGATGCAGCCATTGCCACTTGGGATGCCAAGGCTGAATATGATTACGTGCGACCCATCACGGCCATTCGCCACTTGTTCAGGGGCAAATGGGTGAAGGGCTGGGGCGGCCCCGGCATGGGCACGGTCGAGCTGAAAGGCGAATTTTGGAGGCCATTCCAGACCAGCACTTTCCCCACACCGCCTTTCGCAGAGTTCACGTCGGGCCATAGCGGGTTCAGCATGGCCGCTGCCACAGTGCTCAGGCTTTTCACAGATAGCGATAAGTTTGGCTATTATACGACTCAAACCAAGCCGCTGGCCGCTGACCCAAATGAGCCGGTGGTTGGAATCACGATGGGTTGGAACACCTTCACGGAAGCAGCCTCAGAAGCAGGCGAAAGCCGTTTGTACGGTGGCATCCACTTCTATGAAGGCAACGTGGTGGGACTCGACCTCGGCAAAAAAGTTGGCGAGTTGGTTTACAACAAATGCCTTGCCCTTTGGTCGTAAACTATTGATGTCTGAACCAAGGCTGTGCTTTTTGCTTTTGGGCAATAAGCGCAGCCTTTTTTTACACCATCTCCATCTCAATCTGCCGCTTCGCAAGGTTGGTCTCCACCACCCGCACCTTCACCGCATCCCCCATCTTGATGACCCGGCCAGAGCGCATTCCCTTGGCACGTAGGCGGCCCTCGCCGATGTCGAATGGCTCGTCCATCGTGTCGAACCCGACCATTCCCTCGCATTTGCTGTCAGCCAGTTCGATGAAAATGCCTCGCTCGATGATGCCCGAAACAAAGCCTTCGAACTCCTCGCCAACGTGCTTCTGCATGAACTCCACCTGCTTGTACTTGATGCTTTCCCGCTCGGCCTCCATTGCCTTGCGCTCCATCGCCGAGATGTGGCGGCATTGCTCCTGGAGCTTGTCCTTTTCATAGCGAACGGTCTTTTCACCCAAGTTTTCAAACAAAATCCGGTGGGCCAGCACATCCGAGTACCGTCGTATGGGCGAAGTGAAATGAGAGTAAAAATCAAAGGCAAGGCCGAAATGGCCGATGTTTTCAGTGGAATATTCGGCCTTGGCCATGGTGCGTATGGCGATGGGCATGAGCAGTTTAATGGCCTCGTTTTTTTCAGCTTCCTTCGCCAATCGGTTGAAGGAAGCGGCGATTTCCTGAGGCGTGTTCACGTTCATTTTCACCCCCAATTCCTTGGCGAACAGGGCGAACTCTTTCACTTTTTCGTCGTTCGGGTAGTCGTGGATGCGGTAAACGAACGGGATTTCTTGCTCTGCCTCCGCTTTTTTATTGATAAAAATGGCGACCTCTTTATTGGCCAGCAGCATGAAATCCTCAATAAGCATGTGGGCATCCTTGCGCTCCTTCACATACACTTCGATAGGCACGCCGTCCTTGTCCAATTTGAACCGCACCTCCTCTGAGTCGAAATCTATTGCCCCGTTTTTGAAACGCTCTTTGCGCAGCGAATGGGCAATATTGTTCAACAACCGCAGTTCGGCGGCGTGGTCGCCTTCGCCCGTTTCGAGGCCCTGTTGCGCCTGCTCGTAGGTGAAGCGTCGGTCGGAATGGATGATGGTCTTGCCAAACCAGCGGTTCACCACTTTGTGCTTTTGGTCAAATTCAAAGACAGCGCTGAACGTCAGCTTGTCCTCGTTTGGCCGAAGGGAGCACAGGTTGTTCGAGAGCCTTTCTGGCAACATCGGCAGCACCCGGTCAACCAGATACACCGAGGTCGAACGTTTGAAAGCCTCTTTGTCCAAGGCCGTACCGTACTTCACGTAATGGGTCACGTCGGCAATGTGGACGCCCACTTCGATGTTCCCATTTTCAAGCACCCTGTAACTAAGCGCATCGTCGAAATCCTTGGCATCTTCGGGGTCAATGGTGAAGGTCAGCACGGGCCGGAAGTCCCGCCGTTGCTGGATTTCTGCCTCGGTTATGTCCGCTGGAATCGCCTCCGACTCGGCGATCACTTCCTCTTCAAAATCGAGCGGGAAGCCCTTATTGATGAGGATGACCTTCATCTCTAAATCGCTGCCTTCAGCCCCCAGCACACTCGTCACGACACCCTTCGGCCATTGGTTTTGGCGTTGGTGCCACTTGACCACCTTCACGATGACCCGGTCGCCGTCATTGGCACCTTTCGTGTCGTTCAGGTCAACCAGAATGTCCACCGGCACCTGGAAATTGGTGGGGGCTACAACGGCGTGCTTTGCTCGCAACCAAATCGTTCCGACGAAGACCTCGGTGGCCCTTTCGAGCACCTTGGTCACTTCGCCCTCCGGTTTGCTGCGGCCTCGTGGCGTCCATACGGAGACTTCCACGAGGTCGCCGTGCATGGCTGAGCCGAGGTTCTTGGCGGCGACGTACACATCACCCTCATGTCCTTCAATTTCGATGTAAGCCGATCCGCTGCGGGTCATGTCCACGTAGCCGGATAGCGTTTTTTTCTTCAAAAACTGGGCGGGTGCTTGCTTCAATTTGTATTTGAAATCGCCAAGTGGCTGGATATAGCCCGCCTCGGTCAATTTGCCGAGGGCATGTACAAGGGCGTCCTTACTGTTGCTGGCGCCGAGTTTATTGGCCAATTGCTTGGGGTTGAACTGCTTCTTGGGGTTGTCCTTGAATAGCTGGAGCATGAGCCGCTGGAGTTCAGCGGAGGTGAGTTTGCGCTCTTTGTGTTCTTTTTTCTTAAAAATCTTTTTCGTCATGTTGTAAAAATAGTTGGTTCTGGGTAAAAAGGGTGTTTGCATTAAGCCCCATCAGGTTTTCAGACTCCTGAACGGCCTTGGCCCCCAACGCTCAAAGTTGGCATTTTTTACCAAAAGCGTTTTACCACGATGAAATCAGTGGTTGAAATTGATAGAAATTAAGAAATTTTATACCGCAGCCTTGAAAATAAGCCACTTGCTTAATTTCCAATTTCAACGAATTTCCAATTCCCATTTTTGTGATGAAGTCTTAAAAAGGCAGGCTACACGGGCGGTCAACTTGGTTTTTGAGCATTTCATACAGCGATAGAACAAATGGCACTGACGAAAGTTCCCTGCTGGAATTTTTTCATAAAAATTAATTTTGGGCAAAACTTTAGTAACTGGAACAGCGGCTGTTTTCAATTCCGAAATCCGCAATCCGAAATCCGCAATCCATGCAAAAACGCCTTTACGTCGCCGCCACCAACCAACACGTGGGCAAAACCACCTGCACACTTGGCCTCGTCGAAGCCTTCCGACAAGCGGGACATCGGGTTGGCTACTGCAAACCTGTCGGCCAGGAAGCCATTGACCTCGACAACCTGCAAGTGGACAAGGACGCCCTGCTGTTCTCCACGATGATGCACTTTGACCTTGTGGCCAAAATCCACAGCCCGGTCATACTCGGAAAAGGAGCGACGCAGGCCTTTCTCGATGACCCGTCCAAATTCCCTTACCATGAAGACGTTCAGACAGCCGCTGCCATTCTCGAAGGGCAATATGAGATGGTGGTTTACGAAGGTACCGGCCATCCAGGTGTAGGAAGTGTGGTTGGACTGAGCAATGCCGATGTGGCCGCCTTGATAGGGGCACCCGCCATCTTGGTGGTCGAAGGGGGGGTTGGTTACACGATTGACCGACTGAATCTCTGTTTGGCCCTTTTTAGGGAGCGAAAAGTGCCAATCGCAGGAGTCATCGTGAATAAGGTGCTGCCCGACAAGATTGAAAAAGTACAGCACTATGTGGGCAAGAAACTGGCTGCTTGGGACATCCCATTGCTGGGTGTTTTACCTTATGAAAAAACACTTTTGTACCCGTTGCTCTCGACCATCAGCGGGGCCATCCACGGACGGGTGCTCTACAATCCGGAAAGCCAAAATGTGTTGGTCGAAAACGTCGTGGCTGCCTCTCTCATGGGCACCCATAATTTCGAGGATGACCAAGGTGTGCTACTCGTCGTCAGCAAGAATCGTTTGAATGAATCCCTGCTTGGCATCCAACGCCTGAGCAAACAAAAGGGACTGGAAAAATCGCCCTTGGCAGGTATCGTCATCACAGGGGATGGCAAACAACTGCACCACGTCGAGGGTTTCCACCACGAACAATATGTGAATGACCACCAAATCCCAGTCATTTCCACTCCGCTCGACACTTATGGTACTGCTGTGAAAATCAGCCACTTAGAGGTAAAAATAAACGTGCAAACACTTGGCAAGGCGAGGCGGGCCATTGAATTGGTGAGGGATAATCTGGACTTGTCGAAGATTAAGTGGTGAGCTACTGAAATGATGAATTTGACTCAAATCCGATTCATCATTCATCATTTATCATTCATCATTTTAAATCACCTCTTTAATTTCCTCCACCGAAATATCCAAGTGTGAAGCATCGTGGAAGCACTCCCCGTTTCGAATGAGAAGGATTTGTGGTGACTCGTGAAAGACCTGAAAGCGCTCCGAAATTTCATTGGAAATATTTCGGTAGGCAATCAAGTCGAGGTAGTAAGGCTCCAATTGCGCAGCAGAAAAATCCCAGTTTTGTTCCAACCGGTGCTTGGCCATGAAGCTGATGCTGCAACGGGTACTGTGTTTGAAAATGAGGCATGGAACGGTGCTTGAGCGGTCAATTATACTGTCAAGTTCCTGCGTATTGGTAAGCGGTTTCCAATCCATAGCAATGGTCATTCTTCCGTTTTGAGTCAAAAAATTTAAGTTGAAGGGTTGGTGTCCCTCACCCTCTAAAAATAAGAAAGTGTTTGCCAGCCGTCCAAGGTCATGGCAAACACTTCCGTCCTTTATATCCTTTTGCTTAGCTGGTCTGTCGAATTAGAAAGTTGGGCAGCCATAGCCACGATTGCAAGATGCGATGGTGATGGCAACGATTGCGACGAGGGCAAACAGGAAGAACTGCTTAAGGGTGCTTTTTTTCATTGAAAAATGATTTTGGATATGTTATAAAATTGGGTTTCCGAAAACTTTCCACCTTAACGGCAGAAACTGGGCAGTTATTTCGGTCGGCCCCGTTAATTTTGCCACAAAAATAACGGATTTTCGAGCTGAAGGTTCGCTGTTACTGCCATAGTTGGCTATTTAATGCAAAAACAACATTTTGGTAACAGTTAGCTGGAGGGTAAACTTCCGTTTTGAGAAAAAAACATGCGTATCCACTTAATTGCAATGGGCGGGGCAGTCATGCACAATCTCGCACTTGCACTGCAAAAAAACGGCCATTTTGTCACAGGCTCTGACGACGAGATATATAATCCTGCAAAAGATAGGTTGGAAAAGGCTGGATTGCTCCCTGAGCAGTTTGGATGGTTTCCCGAAAGAATTACACCAGACCTCGACCTCGCCATACTCGGCATGCATGCTCGTGCCGATAACCCGGAGTTGCTGAAAGCACAAGAAATCGGCGTGAGGGTCATGTCCTTCCCCGAATTCATCTACAAGCAATCACAGGACAAAAAACGGATAGTGGTGGCCGGAAGCCACGGCAAGACTACCACCACCAGCATGATTATGCATGTGCTGCGCAACCTGGGCATTGACTTCGATTATCTTGTTGGCGCACAATTGGTGGGCTTCGACACGATGGTTCGCCTCAGCGATGCCCCCATCATGGTCATCGAGGGCGACGAGTACCTCTCCTCCCCTATTGACCGAAGGCCGAAGTTCCTGCACTATCGCCCACACGTCGCCGTCATCACGGGCGTGGCTTGGGACCATATCAATGTCTTCCCGACATACGAGGAGTATTGCCGCCAGTTTGAGTTGCTGACGCAAAACATGGAAGCGGATGGCCTCGTTATCTACTACGGCCCCGACAAGGACCTTACGGACATCTTGAGCCGCAATACATCCGATATTTACGCAACCCCTTATTCCACCCTACCTCACAAGGTGGTAGATGGAGAGGTCATCGTGCGAACCCCTGAACCTGATTTTTTCAAGCTGAAAATCTTCGGCGACCACAATTTAGCCAATCTTGCCGCAGCCAAGTTGGTTTGTTATGCTATCGGCATTGGCGAAAGGGCTTTCTTCAAGGCCATCCAGACCTTCACCGGGGCGGCAAAACGCTTGCAAAGCCTTGTTTCTGGCGAAAAATTCTCCGCTTGGCTCGACTTCGCCCACGCACCGTCCAAGGCCAAGGCGACCGTTGAGGCTGTACGCAAATTGTACCCAGAACGCCGCCTCATCGCCTGCCTTGAACTCCACACATTCAGCAGCTTGAATAAGGACTTCCTGCCACTATACAATGGGGCGCTGGAACCTGCGGATGTAGCAGCCGTTTTTTACAGCCCGCACACCTTGGAAATGAAAAAAATGCCGCCCGTTGCGCCAGCAGAAATTCAGGAAGCGTTCGGCAAAACGGGTTTGCAAGTTTTTACGGAAAGGGCTGATTTAGAAGCGTTTATAAAACAGCAAGACCTTGAAAACGCCAATCTGCTGCTGATGAGTTCAGGTAATTTCGGGGGGATGGATATACCGGGGTTTGTGAGCGGTTTGTATTGATAGGCAGGGCCTTGGAACCACTGTTTTCGCTTGGCAGCTGCAAATTGAAATTAATTGCAAACAAAAACAAAAAGGGGCTGCTTCACGAGTTGTTATTGCAAAACTACTCTTGATGCAACCCCTTTAGATGATGAACGAATTTTCAGATAAGTCCAGTCTTTCTTTTAGTGTAAGCCGAACTTATCGGGTCACCAAAAATCTGGTGACGGCAACTTGATTGTTGTTGCCCAAGTACCTAACGATATAAGTACCCTGCGCCAGCCCTTGCAGGTTGATTTCCTGTGCTCCGGTTTGGCAGGCCAGCTTTTTCACCAAGCGCCCGTTCGATGCGGATATCAGTTGCAGTTCACCTTCTTCCTCCTCGGCAGTACCAACCACGAGCGTTGCAATGCCCGCTGGTGATGGGTTGGGCCAGATGTTAAGCTGAGTCTCTCTCCCATTACCGATGTTGGCTGTGGTGATTTCGGAGTGGGTCGTAGTTCCATCGAAGTCCTCTTGCTTCAGTCGGTAATAGTAAACTCCATCTGGCTTTTCGTCCATGAATTGGTAAGAAACAGGCTCAAGTGAAGTACCCTGCCCGGGCACGAAGCCAAGCGCCGTCCAAGTGCGTCCGTCAAGGCTGGTTTCCACGAAGAAGCCCTTGTTGTCCTTCTCGGATGCGGTGGCCCAGTTGAGTTTGACCTGATGGCCTTCTACCTGGTTGGTGAAGCTGGTCATTTCTACAGGAAGAACAATGGATGCAGTTAGGCCCACCTCATCAAATTCTGAGATGGTGCCCCCAGGATGGTAACTGGAAGAAACTGTAAATCGGAAAGATTTGACATTGTTGATTTGACCAAACGTAAATACCTGCCAAGTATTTCCGCTTAGCATCTGAGCAGTGCCCGAGTATTGGCCGGACAAATCGCCCGTTGCGTCAAGGCCGTTGTAAAAATAGACTGTAAAGTCTTTGACCCCATTGTCTGCATAATTTCCTACCATGTTTTCCAAGTGAAAAGCAGAGACATTGTAGGTGCCACTAAGATTATAGACGAAGTTAAAGGGCATGGAACAGTTAGTAGAGACCCCATTGTATTCAAAGGTAGTAATATTACTATTTACTGTAGTAGCAGGGCTGTTCCAACGTGCGTCAGAATAGGAATTGCAACTATTTGAAGCATAACTAGGAGTAAGATTTAGTGCTTGTGAAAACAAAGGCTGGACAAGACATAAAAAAATGCCAGTACAAAGTGCTTGAATTGAAATGTTTTCCATCTTCAAAAAATTAGGTGAATGTAAAAAGTGATGTTGAGGAGGGAAACCTAAATGCGGGGAGATGAACCAATAACAATCAATATGCCAGCCAACTTTTTCAGTGAAGTTAAAAAGCCAAGCAACATTTAACACAAGTAATTCATTATCAGGCAGTTGAGCGAATTGTTAATTATTTCAAAATAATGTTGTTTTTTTCATCAAACGTTGAGTAAGTAACGATTAACAAAACAACTTCCTAAAGTTCGCCGCATCCAACGGCAAACATTAGGAAGTTTTTTGTGGTTGTGGAGGCTTCGCCTCCACAACCACAAAAAGTTGTTTTTTCTCGTTACCAAACTCAAGCGCATATCTCGATTTCCAATACGCATAAAACTCTTATCGCAAATCTTACGGCTCCCTTCAATCAAATCTGCTCAACCGCTCGCCCAAAGAGCCAACAATACGAGCGATTATGAATACAGTTAGGAGGGCCATTTAGCTATAATTAACCCTGTTGGGTTCTGAACTCAAACAGGCTTAGTTCCCGACCCCGCAGCCCAGCTACAAAATAGATGCTTACCTTTGTCTTTCCATGTCCTACCAAATTTTTCCAGCACACAACCACATCTGATTTATGAAGGAAAAACAACCACTCACCTTCAAGAAAATTTTGGTAGCAAACCGGGGCGAAATCGCCATCCGCATCTTCCGGGCAGCCACGGAATTGGGCATCCGGACGGTGGCCGTTTACACATACGAGGACCGTTTTTCGCTGCACCGCCTCAAGGCCGACGAAGCCTACCAAATCGGGGCAGACAACGACCCACTCAAGCCCTACCTTAACATAGATGAAATCATCCGGGTGGCGAAGAAATGCGGTGCAGACGCCATCCATCCCGGCTACGGTTTCCTCTCCGAGAACGTGGATTTTGTTCGGCGTTGCCAAAAAGCGGGCATCACCTTTATCGGCCCTCGCCCGCAGGTGATGGAGGCGCTCGGCGATAAAGTGCGGGCCAAGGCCGTGGCCGAAAAAGCGGGCGTGCCGATGATTCCGGGCAGTTCTGATTTTCAGTCTGTGGAAGACGTGGCAGTTTGGGCAAAGAAAATCGGCTACCCTGTGATTTTGAAGGCAGCTGCGGGCGGCGGAGGCCGTGGCATGAGGGTATGCCGTACAGAGGAGGAGTTGCTGAAAAACTACCCCGAAGCCAAAAAAGAAGCAGGCAACGCCTTCGGCGACGACACGGTTTTTTTGGAGAAATTCATCGAAAACCCCAAGCATATCGAGGTGCAGTTGATGGGCGATAACTACGGTAAAATCGTCCACCTCTTCGAGCGGGACTGCTCGGTGCAGCGCCGCTTCCAGAAAGTGGTTGAAATTGCCCCTTCGTTTTTGAAAAAAGAGACCCGCCAAAAACTCTACGAATATGCCCTGAAAATCGGTCGGGCCGTGCGCTACAATAACGCCGGGACGGTCGAGTTCCTGCTTGATTCGGACGACAACGTCTATTTCATCGAAGTGAACCCACGGGTGCAGGTGGAGCATACGGTGACGGAGGAGGTGACGGGCATTGACATCGTGCGGTCGCAAATTCTCATTGCCGAAGGCTACGACCTCAACCACCCGAAACTGCGCATTGGCAACCAAAAAGACGTGGAGTGCCACGGCTTTGCGGTGCAATGCCGCATCACCACCGAGCGGCCCGCTGAAGGCTTCAAGCCCGACTATGGAACCATTATTGCCTACCGCAGCCCGGCCGGTTTTGGTATCCGATTGGACGGCGGCAATGCCTACGCTGGCTCGCAGATTTCGCCTTATTTCGACTCCATGCTGGTGAAGGTGACGGCTTGGGGGCGCACTTTTCAGGGGGCTTGCGAGCGGTTGTTCCGGGCGCTGCTGGAGTTCCGGGTGCGGGGCGTGGAGACGAATATTGGCTTCCTCGAAAACCTCATCAAGAGCGAAGATTTCCGGCGGGGAAAGGCGACGGTCAATTTCATTGCGGAGCACCCAGAACTGCTCGTGATGCCGCAGCGCAAGGACCGGGGCACGAAAATCCTTAAATACCTGGCCGAAACCATCGTGAACGGCAACCCCGACGTGCCGTTCATTGACCGAAAGAAAGCATTGCGCAAGCCGCAGCTGCCGGATGTTGCTCCGCAAAAAACGCCCACGGGCTACCTACCCGGCACGAAGCAGCGGCTGGAAAAACTCGGCCCCGAAGGCTTCGCCAAATGGCTGAAAAACCAGCGCCCCATCCATTTCACCGACACCACTTTCAGGGATGCGCACCAGTCGCTGCTGGCCACGAGGGTGAGGACGCACGACCTTTTGGCGGTGGCCGAACGGTTTGCGCAAGCGCATGGCCATGAGCTGTTCAGCATGGAAGTCTGGGGAGGGGCGACCTTCGATGTGGCGCTGCGATTCCTGCACGAGTGCCCTTGGGAGCGGCTTTCGTTGCTTCGCAAAGCCATCCCAAACACAATGCTGCAAATGTTGCTGCGTGGCACGAACGCCGTCGGCTACACGGCCTACCCGAACAATTTGATTGAAAAATTCATTGAACAGGCTGCGTCGACGGGCATTGACCTGTTCCGCATTTTCGACAGCCTGAACTACGTGCCGTCCATGCTCACGAGCATCCGCACGGTGCGGGAGCGCACGGGCAGCATTGCCGAAGCCTGTGTTTGCTACACTTCCGATATTTTTGATGAAACGAGGCCGAAGTACCATGTCGGCTACTACACCGACTTGGCGAAGCGGCTGGAAGATGCCGGGGCGCATATTCTCGCCATCAAGGACATGGCGGGGCTGCTGCGGCCACGGGCGGCCCGAACGCTCATTGCGGAGCTAAAAAAGCATATCGAAATCCCCATCCACCTGCACACACACGACACTGCGGGCATCCAATCGGCGACCTATTTGGCGGCTATCGAGGCCGGTGTGGACGTGGTGGACTTGGCCTTGGCGAGCATGAGCGGCCTTACCTCGCAGCCCAATTTCAACTCGCTGGTGGCAGCGCTGGAAGGGCATCGTCGAGAGAACAAAATTGATTTGCAAAGCCTGAACGCTTACTCGAATTATTGGGAGGCGGTGCGGGAACTATACTACCCTTTCGAGGGCGAACTGAAGGCGGGGACGGCGGAGGTTTACGACCACGAGATTCCCGGCGGGCAGTACACCAATTTGCGGCCACAGGCGAGGTCGCTGGGTTTGGAGCATAAGTTTGAAAAAATCAAGGAAAACTACCGGGCGGCCAACTTGCTGCTCGGCGACATTGTGAAGGTGACGCCCAGTTCGAAAGTAGTCGGTGACTTAGCCATGTTCATGACTGCCAACGACCTCACGAGCGAGGACATTTTGGAAAATGGCGACGCCTTGGCCTTTCCCGATAGTGTGAAATCGTTGGTGCGGGGCGAATTGGGCAAGGTGGAGGGTGGTTTTCCACCAAGAATGGTGGAAGTGGTATTGAAAGGCGAAGCCCAATTAGCGGGCGATGCAAATGAACACTTAGCGCCCGTTGATTTTGAAAAAGAAATGGCGAGTTTTGCGGCGAAATTCGGGGAGGGCTACGGCTTGAACGATTTCCTTTCGTACAAACTTTACCCGAAGGTCTTTGAAGGCTATCATGCACACGCTGAAGAGTTCGGCGATGTAAGCCGACTGCCGAGTATCCCGTTTTTCTTTGGCCTGAAAACGAATGAGGAGGTGCTCATCGAAATTGCCCCAGGCAAGACGCTGCTCATCACGTTCATGAACATGACCGAGCCGGACTTGGAGGGCAATCGCCTCATTTTCTTCCGCTACAATGGCACGACCCGCTCGCTGAAAGTGCGGGACAAGAGCGTGAAATCGGCGGTGGTGCTAAATAAAAAAGCGGAAGGCGAAAATGAAGTAGGAGCGCCACTTCAAGGGAGTTTGGGGAGCATCTTGGTGAAGGAAGGCCAGGAAGTCAAGCAAAATCAGCCACTTTTTACCATCGAGGCAATGAAAATGGAGAGCACGGTGGTGGCGCACAAGGCCGGAACAGTTAAGAAAATCCTGCTCCGGGAAAAAACTTTGGTGCAACAAGGGGATGCCGTGATAGAAATGGCATGATGTTTTTAATGAAATTCAAAAATTAAATCATTCAATAAAATTCTTATCTCAAAATGAAAAAGCTGAGTTGCATTTTGGCGGTAGCAGCCGCCACAGTCTATTTGGTCTCCTGCAAGAGCGACGTCCTCGGTGGGGGCTGCTCAATGGAAGGTAATTGGAAAGTCAAATCTGTTGATATACAATCGGACAAACTGGACCCTTCCATCCTTGAAATTTCCAAGAGTATTGCACTTGCAAGGTCCTATAGCTTCAAGGCGGACACTGTTTTCATCAAAGATGGTGAACGCCCAGAACCTACCGTGGGCACTTATACCGTTGAGGACGGCCGCTTGAAGATGACCGGTAGTGGAGCGACCGGTACTTTGGCCGAGGACATGAAAATAGATGATTGCGGGAGCAGTGAAATCAAGCTGAGCTACCGGATACCAGCCGATACCACCAAACCTGCGATAGCCACCACCTTGCTTGTCATTGAAAAAGCGAAGTAATCGTGGTTAACAGAGATTGGCAGAGGCGGTTTTCTCGTTGCGAGAAAACCGCCTCTGTTTTTATCGGTAATGGTAATTATTAATTGATGCTGGACAATCGGGTTTAGGAAACTCGTTCTTTGACCATTTTTGTGATAGCGAAGGATTGGTAAGCCTGATAGGGATTACTAAGCCTGAGCGGGTGGGCTACCTGCCGGGATTACCAATCCCTATCGGGCTTAGTAATCCCTTTTGTCAAAGAACCAGGAAGTTTAGGTAATTTAGAAGGTTTAACTGCACGCTGCCTAAACCTCCTAAACTACCTAAACCTTCTAAACCTCATCAGTTAATAAAATTAAAAGGGCTGCAAGCCTTTCAGCATTGCAGCCCTCGTAGATAGTGTGTAGTTGATATTTATTTGTTTGGATAATTACCGCTTCATTTCCACATACCCTTTGAACTCTTTCTCCTCTCCATTCACCACCACTTTAAGGATGTAGAAATAGGTGCCATCTGGCAAGAACCTGCCCTGGTAAATGCCACCCCATTCGTTGTTGTAAGTTTTGGTCTGGTAAACCGATTTGCCCCAACGGTTGAATATCACGATTTCGTTTTCTGGGTACAGGTGGATGTTCCTGACTTTGAAAATATCGTTCACACCATCACTATTTGGACTGAAACCAGTCATGATTTCAATATCCGTTCCTGTGTTGGTCACCGTGATAATCAGGTAAGTTGTATCGCAGACACCAAGGTCATCGCAGATGACAATCGCTGCTTCATCGAAGCCTTCCTCCAAGCCGATGACCTGAACGCAGGTATCACCCGTTGAAAGCACCTGGGCATTGTTTTGAAGTTCTGGAAGCGTGTTCGTGAGTGTTTCAATCACGCCAACAAGTTCATCCACTGGGATGCAGACTTCTTGGGTTTCGCCTACTGCTACCTCAACGATTATGGAATCTGAAGTCGGAGTTTCAGGTTCCAATACATTGATATAAAGTGAATCAGAACATCCATAAACAGGGTCAATGGCAATCAACAAGTGCGCCACACGGTCGTTGTCAATCAATACAGTCGGGTGAGGCACAATCAAATCCGCAGCCGGGATTTCGGTGATGATGCCCGTGGTCGCTTCCTTGATGTACATATCGCCGTAATTGACACCATCTACACCACCAATGACACGGCCATTGATGTAAACCCAGTTGCCAAGTCCGTCCAGTTCCTTCATTTTGCCAAGAAGGACGTCCACATCACTGAACGTGAAGTCTGTCAAGGCGGATTGTCCACCATATTCCCATGATTGCAAGGTATAAGGGCCAGGTGTTGGCAAGTCATCGAAACCATCGTAGAAGGTGGTCTTGCTGCCGCAATCACCGATCGTGCGGTCGTATTGCCCCCCATTCAGCTCCAAGTCAAAATCATCTAAGTTCGTAAATTCCGTTGGCAAGCAGATTTCGGTCAGTGGTGCCAAGAGTTCAACGATGAAAGTATCAAGGTAGAAGACTTCTGCCACCGTATCGCAGTCAACATTAATGGGGCAATCATTGACAACTGAGAAGCTCTCCGTCACCTTACACCCTTTGCTGTCCGTTACGGTCACAGTGTAAGTGCCAGCTTGGAGGCCATTGAGCGAAGAACCGCTTGCATTGTTGCTCCAGGCAATGGTGTCGTAAGGCATGGTACCACCCGTGATGTTTAATTCAATGGTGCCCATTGCAGTGCAGTTCTGATTGACTATCGTGGAGGTGATGTCCCAGTCTGCCGGGCCGTTCACTGCGAAATAAGCTGAATCCGTACAAGCTCCTTCAGTCAGCACAAGTATGTAATCTCCTTCTAATGCTGTGTAATAAGGTGTCCCTACCAACAAATCTTTAGTGTCAGCATCAAGCACTTGATAAGCAGTGTTGCTGATGGAAACAATGGAACCAAAACCACCTGGACAAATAGCATTTGCGATTTGGATATCGCTTGGTTCGATGGAAGGCTCATCCACCTCCCCGAGGTCTTGTGTAACCGTTGCCATGCAACCGTTGGCATCAGAAACCTGGATTTCAACGATGCCCTCGTACAGGTCAGTTACACAGAACGTATTGTTGCCGCTGCCGCAATTAGCCGGATTTCCTGCATTTGATACAACGGAATACGGTGCAAGTCCGCCCGAAACCGTCAATTCAATCCGAGCATCGAAATTGCCGCAGGCACTCGCCAATTGTGCAGTCGAGTTCGTTTGAAGCCCATTGCTGCCTTCCACTGTGAATACTTGGAAAACCTTGCAATTGTCGTGGGTTAGGTCATCCACTTCCAGTACATAAGCGCCTTCTTCAAGGTTGAAGATGGTATCCTGAATACCCGGTGTACCAAAACCGGAAGGAAGATTGGCTCCAAGCACGGTGTAACTGAAAGCGCCGCCGCCAGTTACCGTGTAAAGAACACTGCCATTCGCCAAGCCGCAGCTTGCATCCACAAGTGGCGTTACCACGACTGATTGGCCACCAGCGGTTGAAACTGGGATGCTCTTTGTCGCCGTACAGCCATTGGTCTCGGTTATTGTCGCCGTGTAAACACCTGCTGCGAGGTTGATGATGGTATCACCTGTTGCCCCATTCGACCAAGCCACCGTGGCACCGGCTGGTACACCTGACAATGCGATGGCCCCATTGCTCGCACCACAACTTGCGGGCGTAACGGTTTCCGTGGCAGTGAAAATGCCTTGCTCACGCATCACCACCCCTGTGCCTGCGGCAATGCAGCCGTTTGCATCCTGGAAAATGAGTGTGTAGGCTGCAGGTTCCAAACTGGTCAAAGTAACGGAGTTACCTGTTACAGCCTGGTTAGTGCTGATGGTTACGTTGTTCTTGATAAGTGAATAGGTATAAGGTGCAGTGCCACCAGTAGGTGTGGCGGTCAGGGTGCCGTTGTTGCTCGTGCAAGCTGCATTGACGGTTGTTACCGCAACTGAAACTTGGCTCGACTCAGCCGTTAGCACCACCGTCTCCACATCCGTACATCCTTCGCTGTCAGTCACAGTTACCGTATAGGAACCAGAGACCAAGTTGCTGAAGGTGACTGAATTCATGCTGACGCTTACAGGCGTCTGTCCCGTAAGCGCATACGTGTAATTGGGGACGCCACCGGCTATTTGCACAGTGATGCTTCCGTCACCATTGGCACCGACGCATTGCGTTGCAGGGTCGGTTGTCACGTTGGTGATGTTCATGACTGGCGAACCGTTCACGGTAGCGGAGGCGGTTGCTTGGCAACCGGAAGTTGGTTCAGTGATGGTGACGAAGTATTGTCCTTCAAACAGGCTGCTGATGTCCTGCGTGATAGCTGCATTGCTCCAAACATAGTTGAAGCCAGTACCAACTACACTCATGTCAATTGCACCGTTGTTCTGACCGCAAGACGCATTGGTGACCGCAAAGGTCGCATTCGGGTTGAACGAAGACACGTTGATGCTTTGGCTGGAAGAAGCCGTACAGCCTCCCCCGTTGCTGACCGTCAATGTAACGGTCTTGGTGCCAGAAGTCGTCCAACGCACTACCATTGTGGCATTGGCCGGGGTGTTTCCACTCTGCTGACTTGCGCTCACGATTTGTGCGCCAGCCAGGTTCCAGTTCAACGTGGAAGTCGGCATAGCTGTGCCCGTAAAATTGAGGACCACATTTCCATTGGTACAAACCACAGGCGATACCGTGAATGAAGACATTGGCGCAGCCACGCCCGTCAACCTGAAAGTTTCGGTTGCGGAGCAATTGCTGGCATTGGTCAAAACGACCGTGTAGTTTGTTGGGCCAGCAACCGAGGTGACAGGGAACGTCAGAGTATTTCCGTTTATGGAAGCACCAGCATAGTTAGCGTTGCCATTGATGGTATAGTTTGTGATGGCCGTACTTAGCGTCACTCCAAGGTTGATGGTTGAGCCAGTGCAAATGGTCGTATCGGGTATCCCAGTTGATACAGTGGGAGGGGCTGGCTGTGTGAAGGTGAACAGCCCAGCAGTTTGGGCACAGCTACCATCGCTGTTGCGCACGACTACATTATAAGTGCCTGCACCAAGGTTGTTGAATGCATTGCTACCTTGGAACGGCGCACCGCCAGTTATGCTGTATTGAAGTGGTGCCACTCCACCTGATGCATTGACTGTGATAGAACCATTGTTGTTACAACCAACTGGTTGCACCTGCGAAATCGAGATTATCGTCGGTGAAACTTTCGGGTCTATCACCACAGGGTTGCTGCTATAGGCGACTGGGCAAGAGTCGTCTGCATTTCGGATATAAACAAGGTAGCTTCCAGCGCCCAAGTTGCTGAACGTACTACCTGATTGCCAAACTATACCACTGCCGCTGTCCAATCCGTACTCAACCCCTGCCGTGCCGGAAGCCGTTATAGCAATCGAGCCGTCTGTCAAGCTACAATCCGATATTTGTGTAACTGCGACACTCGTTAGCACAGGCTTGGCCACCACCGTGACCGTCACTTGACTGGTATTCACACAGCCGAAGGAGTTGGTGGCCGTGAGCGAGTAGGTAGTCGTACCCGCTGGGTTTGCTATTGGGTTGAAAGGGTCAGTCAAGTCGAGGCCGGTAGTCGGAGTCCATACTGCCGAAGTAATGTTGTCAGGCGTTTCGATGGTCACACCCACGCCATTGCAGATGGTGTAGTTGCTGACCGGAGCATCGCCGGGGGAAGGAAAAACGGTGACGAATTCCGCAAAAGTTGTATCACAACCCTCTTGGGTCGTCACCGTCAATGAAACCTCAAAATTCCCGGAGGAAGAAAAAGTATGGCTTGGGTTTTGGCCACTGACAGCGGGGCTGCCGTCGCCAAAGTTCCAACTCCAAGAAGTGATGGTTCCGTTAGTTATTGTCGAATCAATGAAGTTTACCAAGGTGCCCTCGCAGGCCGAAAGTGGGCCAAAATTGGGCGAAGTACCCGAACATGGGTTGTTGTTGATGGAGTCGCACTGAACGGTACTGCTGCCGAAGCAAAGCGAAGCTTCGCCGAAAAGTCCGGCCACTGTAATCTGTTGCGACAGGCTGAATGTTGTATTGTTCGTGGCGGGGTCATTTAGCGGCATGAAACCAATGCTATCGCCAACGCAAGTGCCAGAGTTTTCAAAAGTGAACAACAACAAGGGCTGCCCCTCTGTATAAGTCACATTGGCAGCGGACTCCAAGCCGAAAGAAAAATAATCATAGCTGGGATTTTCAGGTGGGTTTACCCCAGGTGCACTGTTGAAGGTGGCACCCTGCACTTGGCTTTCAATGTTTGAAACCACAAACCCTCCTGTAGCTGTTCGAATGGTGATGTTCATGCCTGGAATGCTGTTCCAAGGAGCTGTGAATGTCGTATCGGGCGTCATGGTGACCCCATACTTGCCATTGCCAAGGTAGCTTATATCCAAGCTGATGTCGCAGTCAGGTGCTGGGGGCGGGGTAACAACGCAAATTTCAGCAGCCTCGCCAAGACATATCTCTGCACCAGCCGGGAAACCGGCTGAACTCAAAAACGTGGACAAGGCATACGATGTATTGCCAGAAGCTGGGTCGTCCAACGGCATCAACCTGATGCTATCACCTACACAAGCCCCAGTGTTGTCGAATGTGAACAGGTGTACAGTTCCACCTTCCACAAATGGAATCGTAGCAGGAGTTGGGTCAAGTGATACGGTAATGTAGTCAAAACCCGGGTTCTCTGGTGGTGCAACGACTGGTGGTTGGCTAATGAATCCAGCCCCTGGGAACTGGCTGGTCACATTCGATACTGCAAACCCGCCAGTTGGCATCCTCATCGTCACCTGCAAGCCGTTTACCATGTTCCAAGGAGCGCCCATGCTGGTATCCGTCGTCATGGTCACTTCATACTTGCCATTGCCGAGGTGAATCAGGTCGAAGGTTGCATCGCAGTTCACCGGGGCGCAGCCAGAAAGGGTGTATGTGCCAACTGGGCTTGTACACTGGCTGGATACGTTCCTCACATAAGGCGTATAGGTGCCTTCGGCAAGGCCGGTAAAGGTGCTCGAAGCCTGCCAAGGGCCAGTTGGACTCATAGAGTAATTGAGCGTACCACCATCAACACTGATTGCATCAACAGTAATGCTGCCATTGGAAGCACCACAGGTTGGCTGGGTTAGGTGAACGTCTATTATTATCGCTGGTAATGGAGCAGGTAGTTGGAATGGTCCTAAATTCAAAACATCGTCGCCACAATTGAATACGGCATCTGAAACGGCAAGATAATAGGTAGTGCCTGCCGACAACCCTGTAAACGTAGGACTGGCTTGCCAAATAACGCCCGGCGAGCCATAATTGATGGAATATCGAAGCGGCCCACTGTTGCTGGTAGCACTGAAGGTAATGGAACCATCAGCTACCGTACAGGTAGTTGGAGGGTTCAGTGCTATATCATAAACCTCAAAACATGAGTTTCCGTCGTTGTTGGTTCTACAGTCAGCAGGATACAGGCTGTAGTTGCCAGAATAGACTTCCACGCCACCAGGCACCCCATTCGCTATAAAAAGCGTATTGTAGGCGCTAATGGGGATTGAGTTGGGTTCAATATTGAACGGGTCGGTAGCATTGTTGATAAGCTCCAAAATTCCCGTGCAAGCACCGTTATTTTTAAAGGAAAACATGGGTATCTCCACGTTTTTAGTGTAGGTTATTTCACTTGCCCCTGTACCTCCTGCAATGGCCTGTTCGAGGCCGAAAATAATATAGGTATAACCTGGTGATTCTACTGGGCCATTGATGGTAGTCATATTCCAGGTACCTTTCAGGTTTGTCAAGTTGCCAGGATTGAAGCCACCTGTCGGTGTCCTCAATACGACTTGCGCACCGCTAAAAGTGGTGGCGTTGGCACCTGTAATAGTTGCGTCGGGCCTGAATAAAACCTGATAGGTCTGGTTGTCGGGAAGGAGTTTAACCTTGAACCTGACCTGAGCGGACAGGGTTCCAAAGAAAAGCAGCAATGCTAAAAGTGTAAGCCGAGGTTTCATGTTAATGAGTGATTAGCTTCACAGAAAAATAGCTCCTGTCAAAGGCATGTCAGCGACAAGCCCCCAAGAACGGAATGACCAGTCCTGGATTGACATGAACACAACCTGAATGCGGGGGGAGGGAATCGGGGGATGCTTATAAATGATTGATAATTAACCAGTTTTTCAAAAACAAGGCCAAACTTGTTTCTTGTTAATGCTATTAGGTGTGTTCAAAGTGTTGGAAATGGTAAGCCATTATTTCATGAGGTTAACCTCACCGGAGAAAAGGATGACTTCTCCGTCAATGAACTCGACGTTCATGGTGTATAGATAGAGGCCAGGGTCGGCGGGCTTCTCCCTTGCCAAGCCATCCCAACCAGCGTCAACATCGCTGGGCTTGAATGCTTGCTTGGCCTCGAACATTTTGCCACCCCAGCGGTCATAAACTTGCATAGAATGGACAGCTATGATTTCAAAGCCGCCATAAGGCATGAACCTGTCGTTGATGCCATCGTGGTTGGGGCTAAAAGAATTGGGGATGTAAATATCCCTTGATTTTCTGACGGCAATATTTATCACATCGTCAATGGAACATCCAGTGCTGTCGGTCATGACAAGCCTGTAGGTCACGCCATCCGTTGGGGTAGCGATTGGGTCTGGGCAGTCCGAACAACTTAGCCCATCAGAAGGAATCCAGTTGAAACTGACATTGTTGAAGGGAAAGTAATCTGCGTTTATCCTGACCTGTTCACCATATTTGATGTCCCGGCCCTCTCCTACTTCCAACTGCATTTCCTGACGGGCAGCTACGATGAAATCTTCCTCAACCTGGCAACCCTTCTTATCTTCCACTATCAATTTCATAGGTGCGCCAGGCTCCAACATAAACTTATCACCTGCCTCTGCCATTTCACTCAAACCGCCCGTGATTTCAGCCGTCCAAGGCAACACTGCATTGGAAACACCCAAAATCTCAAGCAATCCTTGCTCGCCATAGCACTTGGGCTCCACCAGGCGGTAATCCACTTCTATGGCAGGCGGCTCGATGATCGAAAATGATTTTTCCAAGACACAGCCTCCTTCAATATCGGTAATAGTAACCGAATAAGAACCTGGGCCAAGGTGATAAGCGGCGGATTCGTTTGCAGTGGTCACGTTACTTGACCATTGGAAACCAAAGTCGGTATTCAAGGTGGGGCTGGATGGGAAAAGGTCTATCAATCCATCGGCAGCACCATTACAGCTTACGTTTTTCAGCGTGAAGTTGCTGCCTTCGCCCAATTGTATCTCAAACAATGGGGTCACAGAAGCCGAACCAATTGCAGAACAGCCATTATCATCTGTAACTGTAACAGTATAACTCCCTACTCCTACCCCATTAAGTATGGAGTCCGTTTCCATAGAAAAGCCGGCCCACTGGTAATGGTAACTACCAGCGACTGTGCCACCTCTTGCTTTTTCAACCTGAACTTCGCCATCCATATTTCCCGTACAAGGAACATCGAAGGCAAGCATTTCTATGGTCAATGGGTTAGCTGGTTGTGCCAGTTGAAAGTCGAAGCTGTGAGAATTATTCTGGAAATCAGTAACGGTAAAGCTGAAATTGCCAGGAGACATGCTGGTCAGCGTGTAAACATCTGCCGCATTTTGGATGATGAAATTTCCAGATTCGCCGGAATCTGTGTTGGTCCACTGTATGTTAAATGGTGAAACACCGTTTTCAACCGACATCGTTAGGTCGGTAACATAGCCGTAACAGCGCACTGGATTATCTGTAGCTGAAATATTCAACGAAATAGGAGGGCAATCAATCGAAGCCTGTGCATCATTGCCTGTATAGGCATTCCCCGTTGTCGCCAAAACGGCAAGCACCGAAAAAGAATTTCCAATACCTATACCGATTGAATTGGGTTCTACATTCAATGGGTCTGTGGCATTGTCAATAATTTCAATCGGGGCGCAGCTAAGTGCATTTTTGAAGGAAAACATCGGCATTTTCACGCCGCTCGAATAGGTAAGGTTGACGATATTGTCAATTTCGTTGAAAAGGAAATAGTCGTAGCCAGGTGCTTCTGCTGGGCCAGAAAACAACAACGGAGAACTCCAATCACCAGTAATTGACTGAAAATCAGCCACTTGAAACTTGCCTTTTGCCGCTCTCAAAGTCAGAACAGCGCCATTAGTGGTGCTAAGCGGTGGCGTCCAAGTAACGGACGGGATAACCGAAACGGTATAGGTGCCGTCGGCTGGGTTCTTTTCAATGGTTCCACTTAATTGCGAAAACACCGGGAGAACAAAAAGAAACATGGGGGGCACGAACAACAAGATTCGGAAGAGGTTCGACATAGCTCGTGCAATTTTGAGTTTTTGCTTAGGCAAGAATTATGCTAAAAATTTTGCAGCGCAACAAGACATCTCTTTAAAACAGTCAACCCTTTTAATATTTTATTAAAAACTACATTTAACCAACTACTAATCAATAGCTTAAATTTACACTTATTACAAAAGACGTGTTTATCACAGATTTTCATTATCACCATAAAAAAATAAAGGTGTGGTCATCTCGAATGCAAATCTGCTGAAAATCAAGCAAATAGCACTTGAGGCAACCACACCTCGAACGCAGCTTATTGTTGGAAGCAGTTAGAACCGGGCAGTAATACCGCCCAAGAAATTCACCCCATAAGTTGGGTAATAAATCCAGCGTTCTCTTTTATTGTTGAGAAGGTTGTTAACCTCCAGGAATGCGCCGAATTTTTTCAAGAACCAATATTCCGCACCGACACTCAAGTCGTATAGGCCGTTCAACTCTGTCCAGCGGTTGAGACCACCAATGTCATTGGCTGGCACCCCGTTTTGAAGGTTCAATTGCGCTTTGGCCCTCAGTTTATTGTCAGAGGTAGTATAGACGGCAAGCACGTTCACGTCCAAAGCAGGCAAATGCCAAGCTTTATATTCCACACTGTTGCTTCCATCAAAAATATTTTGGCTGAATGTTCCAGTCAGGGTAAGGTTCTTCAACAAGGTAGCCTTCAGCGAGGCCCTGATATTGATGACGTTCCAATCATCGTACACCACATCGAAATCGCTGTAAACGTCATTGGATAGATGCCGGTAATAATACAATGCAAGGTCGTTCGTAGGTTTATAACCACCTTGAATCATGTACTCGAACATCTTCAAACTGCCTTTCACTCCGGCATAAACATGATAATACTTCGTATTTTTCAAGGAGCCATCGGGCAGCCCAGTGTAGATATAGGGGTTGTAAGTCGTCAAGGAACGGAAGGTGTTCTTTTGAAGGTCGCCTGTTACGCCTGTATAGAATGCCAATTCATTGCCCGTAATATTCACCACAACCTCGGCATCTGGGAATGGGAAATATTCATCATCGCTCGACATTAGGTTTACCCCAGCTTTAATCTTGAAGGAATTTCCGTGGTAGGTGAATGCTGGGCTTAATGAGAAATTATTCAGCTTTTGGTCACTGCCCGAAACGCTGAAATTGGTGAAATCGGTGCGCAGCCCAATATCAAATGAGTGCTTGCCACGAATCCATTTGGTAGCCTTCAACTTTAGGTCAAATCCAAATTCATTGGCGGCGGAAATGTCATCGCCCATGGCATAGAGGTCGAAGCCTGCGGAATAGTTGATGTCCCCAGCGGTCTGCACACTATTGAAAATCTTGCCGCCAAGGTCAAAAATGCCATAGGTCTGCCTTACTTCTTCCGGCTCAACTCCATCCCCATAAATGATGTCAAGTTTTGGGTCAAAATTGTAGCCATAGTAGCTCTGGCGGTTGTTGGTGTAGCCGATATTGCCGCCCACCGCAAAACCTTGGTCTGAATAGTAGGTGGCTTTGCCCGCCGCTTTCGTTAATCCAAACCGTTGGTTCTCAACCTGCCCACTTGAAAAATCAGCTTGGTGGTGGAACAGGTTCAAGCCCACATCAAGCGCCGATTTCTCTGACAGCTTTGCAATGGTATTGAAAGCCCCCTCACCATAGAGTGATTTCGGCAGCCCACCTCCAAGTTTGAGGTAGGCTTTGTAAATATCAGGAATCTCCTCATCTGTTTTGTGAGTGATGGGCTTCAGCCTTGGTGCTGGATAATCCACATCTATGGATTTAGGCTCCACATCATAGGTCTGCTTCGCAATGCTGGAGTCAACCACTGGCATTTCAGGCAAAACGGGCACTTTTTCGCTTTCTGCCAATTGCGCCTCAAAAATCTTGATGACCTCCACCTCTTCGCTCGGCAAATCTGGCTGTGCCCAAGCCGCAGTGGACATGGCGGTCAGGAGGAAAAAGAAAGTGATTCTTAGGTATTTCATCGTTGGATTGATTGCTTGATATTGTTGAATTGCTGAGATTGTTTGTATTGCTTGGATTGTTTGATAGTTGCCCGTTTCCCGACAACAATCAAACAATCAAGCATCAAACAATCAATTGCCATCGTCCATGAAGTTGTTGCTGCGGTCGAGGCGATTGCCACCGGATGCCTTGTTCAGTGCATCCAGCTTTTTCTTAGCCGTTGGAATGATGTCGTCGGTCTTATCCTCATAGTTTTCGATGAGGGCTTCCAACACCGTCTTGGCACTGAACAAATCATCTTGCTCCGCAAAAACATCTGACAACAGGAGCAGGCTTTTCCCAACCCAATAAGGATAGTTCGAGTTGTCGTTGTTGTTGTCGAGGCAACGTTGCTTTGCTTTCTCAAGGTCACGCTTTTGATAGTGTATCTCAGCAATGAGATAACGGGCTTCGGCAGTCTGTTCGTTGTCGCTGTTCTGCATGACCTTTGTGAAGGACTGCATGGCTGTATTGTAGTCCTTTGTGTCAAAAGCAATCTTGCCAAGGTAAAAATTGGCCTGTGCGACCTGTTCGTCGGACGCCGCCGGATTGGCAGAGACTTTCTTGGCAGCAGCCTGCACACCGTTTGTGTCTCCCAATTTATAGGCAGAACGCATAGCACCAAGCTGTGCTTCGAACCTGTCATTGGCATTGGTGGCAGCCGCTTCCCATTTCACAAAATAATCGTAAGCCTTTTTGTAGTCCTTGTTGCCTTTGTAGGTGATATCCGCTGCTTTGCCAAGGGCATCCACATAATATTTGTTTCCAGCGCCTTTGGCAATGACCCATTCGTAATCACTAAGCGCTTTGTCATATTGTTTGAGCACTGCATAGCTTTCTCCACGATGGTAGTAAGCCAAGAGGATGTTCACCCCATTGGGGTATTTGCGAATGTAATCGGTATATTCCGTAACCGCTTTTTCATAATTGCTCTTCTCGTAGGCCGCTTCAGCAGCCGCAAAAGCATTTTCGTCTTTCTGGTTGTTGTCCAATTTGTAGCCGGGGATGGTCTCCAAAAAGGCATTGTACCCTTCAGGGTCGCCAAGGTCTTTGATATAAATCTCCCGCAGAGCTGACAAAGCGGCATCAGACTCTTCCTTGGAAGGCTGGTGCGAGAAAACCTGTTTATAATAATTGATGGCCGTTTGCATGTTGCCAGAGTTGTAGGCAACGAGGCCAAGCCGTAGCAAGGCGTTGTTCACCATGTCCGAGTTCGGGTAGTCGGCTACAAGGCGTTTGAATGCCTCGGTTGCCTTGCTGCCCTGCTTGATGTCCTGATAGGTCAGGCCCAACTGGAACAAGGCATCGTCGGCAAACTCGGAGGTCTTGTACTTGTTTATCAAGTCCTCCAAAGCGATAATCTTGTCGGTGGTATTGCCCCGAAGGCCCTCGATAATTGCCTTCTGGAAAAGCGCATACTCGAAGCCCGGATATTTGGCAGACACAGCTTCGTCGTAGAATTTGATGGCTTCTTTGTAATTGTTTTTCTTGAAAAGGCAATCGCCAGCCCTGAGGGTCGCATCGCCAAGCACACCATCCTTCACCGTCTTGTTCTTGATGCTAGTCCTGTTGCGTTTGATGCCCGATACCGCATCGGTGAAATAGCCCTGCGCTGTGGAGTAGTTCTCTTTTTTCACATAGTTGTACCCTTGCAGGTAATTGGCTGTGTGAACGGAGGCTTCGTCTGGCAGGGACTTGATGTTCTTTGCCAAGGCAATGAACTGGTTGATAAAATCAATGCTCTTGGTATAGTTTTTCGACTGGTGATTCAAGTCGCCAAGCCAATACAGCGTAAGTGCCTTGTATTCGTTGTTGTAGGGGTTGTCCAAAGCCTTCATCAGCAGGCTCTCTCCTTGCGAGGTACGGCCATCCTTCAAATGTTGGATGCCCCGCAAATAGAGCACTTTTTGGTAGGCCTCCTTCAGTTTTTGGGGTTTATTGGGCATGCCTTCGAGCGTCGCAATTGCCTGATCATAGTTGCGGGTATTCACGAAAATATCGCTCATCAACTCTTGGGATTCATTATAGTATTTCGAGCTTGGCCTAATCTCCTGCAATGCAGCCAGCGCCTCCTTGTCATACCTGAGTTCATAGGAGAGTTTGGCATAGTTGATTAAGGCACTCTGCTGTATGTCTTTGTCGAAGTTCATTTTGCTGGCTGCGCCAAAAGCACTTCTTGCGGCGATTTTGTCCTTGGCCCGCAGCTTGCAGTCGCCGAGGTAGTACAGGGCAGTTTGGCCGAGCAGAGAATTGACCGTATGCAATTGCTCAAAGTTCTTGGCAGCCTTGGTGTATTGTCCAACTTGGTATTGGCAGTAGCCCAATTGGTAGAACTCCTCTTCCCGCATGGTGCCAGAGCTTTCGGCAAACCTTTCGAGGAAAGGCAATGCTTTTTTGTAGTCGCCTTTTTCAAAATAGGCCTGCCCCACCAACTGGTTCATTTCCTTGAGGTTGCGGAGGGTCTTGTCGTTCAGTTTCGGCTCGGCATATTTGATGAGTTCATCGAAATCACGCTGGGCGAAGTAAATCTGTGAAATATAGTAAGGCACATAAGGCTTGTAATCCTTCGAGCGCTCCACCAACCGGAAGCTCTTGATGGCTTCGGCATATTGGTTGTTGAAGAATTTGCAAAGGCCATAATAGTAGTTGGCTGGGTAGAAATAATCGCCTTGCGTATCCTTAATTTCCTTGAAATTGGATTCGGCTTCCTTGAACTTCTTCTGCACGAAATAGGCGTACCCTATCTTGAAATAAAGTTCCTGCCGTTGCGAAGCGTTCAACTCCCTTGGGTTGATCTGCTGATAGAACTCAACAGCTTTGTCGTACTTCTGTGCATTGAAAAAATAGTTGGCAACTTCCAGGAGTGCCTGGCTGGCCAGCGGGTCCGGCTTGTACTTTCTGATGAATTCAAGGATAAGCTTCTCGCCATCGGGCTGGTCGAGGCGGACTGCGGACTTGGCATAACCCAGTTCGGCACGCATCCTCAACTGTTCCCACTCTGGCTCGTTGGCCGGCAACAGCTGCTGAACGGCTGCCTTGTACTCAGACATGGCATAGCCATAGACGCCTTTTTGGAAAAACTCCTCCCCGCGTTTGTAGGCCAATTGAGCCTCTGTGAAAACGGTCGTTTTCTGTGCGGAAAGTTGCAGGGAGGCCATGAAAACCAACACTGCAAAAACTACGCTGGACTTTATCATTCTATGAAGGTTTTTCTTGCTTCGTTCATCGCTTTTCCAATGGTTGGGATGTTGGAAGCGCTTTGCAGAAATGTATGTTTGCTGTAGAGTTCCTTTGTTTTTATACCACAAGGTCAGTTTACTCAAAACAAACGAACCTTGTTTCAACAACGGCATCGGGCCTTGGGTTGGCGGGGTGAAATTATAAATTTTTTAACAGCGCCAAGGAAAATGGCTGCTTGTTATGCAGTTTCAAACGCTAAACACCTGCAAGTTCGTATATAAGTGCCCAGTTGCAGTTCCTACGCAATCTTCTTGTTCCAACTCATTACAACTTTCCACATCCAAAACCAAAGCTACCACTCCCCTTGAAAAACCTACCGCTCCCTAAACAGCCAGGATTAAAAGGGTAGGTTGACCCTATATTGCGGGAGTATTACCGATTTCTAATCCATTCATTCAAGCGCAAAGCGCAAAATTCGTTCTGGTAATACCGAAGTGAGAGGTTTGATAAAAACAACAGCGTAAGAAAAAAGCGGCTCGTGCCTCGCACAAAGCCGCTTTTTTTATTTGGCTGTTTATGGGTTTAGCGTTCAAGCCGCTTTTTTTCAATGACTTCCAAGACTTTTTCGTAAACCTCTTTTGCAATATCCGGGTTCCGCTGCAAAATGGCCAAGCTGGAATCCAGTTCCGAACGACTTATATGATGGATTTTGGCCACTTGGTTGTAGTAAGTATCGGCCAAACTGTCCTTTGACGGCCCACCTGGATGTTGCGCCAAAGCGCCTTCGGCTACATGGATATCTAAAAGGAGTTTCACCAAATCACCCTCAGAAACAGGCAATGGCTCTTTTTGCGCTGGCGAACAACCAAGCGAAAGCACCAAAATGGTGAAAATGATGGGTGGCACAAGGTTTTTCATCCGAAATTCTCCCGCCAAGCGAGCATCCCACCAAGTAGGTTTTTTACATTGGAAAAACCAGACGCTACCAAGAGTTGCTTTGCCATACCTGAGCGGTTGCCCGAACGGCAATAAACGATGACCTCTTCATCTTTGTACTGCTGCAAGTTGGGGATGGCCCCCATCACGCTACCTACTGGCACCAATTGGCCGCCGATATTGAATTCACTGTTTTCGTAGGGTTCACGCACGTCTATCAGGACGAAGCTGTTGTCGCCTGCATCTAACCGATTCTTGAGTTCTTGCACTGTGATATCCATTGTCGTTTTGTTGATGGTTTAGATTGAATTTATTAGTATGTCCGTGAAATTAGGTTAGATTATTTGTTGCGCAAGCAATTGATTGTCAACACAATACCGAATACCTAATCCCCAACTCCTACTTATGCCAAGGCAATATTAGTCTTTTGCCAGCAAAATCCGTTTAACTTGGTGAAACCCAGTTTTTTTGTTCAGTACCTGAACGAAATACACCCCACTTGGCATTGACCTGACATCCCAAGCAGGCCGCAGCGTACCCTTGGACATCAACTGCCCCATGCTGTTGAACATGGCCATTTCATAATCCTTGTGTTCGCCTTCGTCAATACTGAAATAGACAAGGTCCTTGGCGGGGTTGGGGTGGATGCGCACATCTGCGTGTTCCTTGATGTTTTCCGAGGAACTGCTGGTGGCCTCCACATCGCCAAAAACAGGGCGAATCATCAAGGCACCCTTCAAATTGGCGGGAAACTTAACCCAAGTCGTATCTTCTCCTTTCAGATTTACCCAATTGCAGTCGCAGTGGTTCTGCACATCGAAGCCAACCGGAATGCCCAAGGCTGCTGCGCTGGCTTGCTGGAGGGTCACATAGAAATCCGTATTGGCTGGAATGGTTACTGGCTGAGGTGTTCCGGCAAAATCATCCAGGGTATAGGTCGTAAAACCCTGCAAGGTATCATACACCGAAGTAGGGTAAAAAGGCTTCAACAACGGGCGACTGAAAATCAGGGTTTCGAAATCGCCCAACCATATATTGAGGTTGAAAAGCTGGTTGGTCACATCGCCGTTCACTTGTGGGAACATTATCTGCACTGACTTCAACACGTCCTCTTCATTCGCATGGAATTTGGAGCCAAACTGCTCAATTCCCAAAGCGTGTTGGATGAAAATCTGCCACTCGGCAGTACCGTCGTCGTGGGCGAAGTAATTGGAAAATATGTTTTTTATGCTGGCTGTATCGTTTGAAGCAAAGTCATCCACCTGTAAGGTACTTGGCTGAATGATGTATTTCGTTTCCAGAACCTTGGTATCACCATTATCCGTAAGGGCGGAAAGGTCGGTCTTCAGTTCATCAAAATTGGAAGTCGGAATGTTTCGTGACCTGTCAGAATGTATCTGAGGGTCAAGATTGCTTTCAGTACCGCCCTCTACTACCGGAAACGCCGCAGAAATGGCTGTTCCAGTTGTCAGTTCCTTGTAAAGGACTTTGGATGCCGAAATGGCCAGTATATCATCGAAATGGTTGTAGAATTGGGAAGTCAACTGGTCTTGGGTTTCTACATCAACATAGTTTGCAAAATGCTTCCAGGGAAGGGCTGTATAATTTTTCAAAGGACTGCTTGGCAGCTTCGTAATGGCAATATCATTGAAGTATGGCGTCGGGTTCTGGTTTTTGTCCAAATGCACATAATCAATATGCCACAAGTCACTGATGCCACTAGGAGAGGTCACAGCTGTGAACCTGAACTGGAAAGCACTATGGATAAACTGCGGGTCATCTACTGGAATTGCATTGAAAATGAATGGCAGGACGGAGTCCAGGCCCACATTTTCCACCCCTAAAAAACTGCCCACTTTCACCCACTCCCGTTGACTGTTCCTGAACTCAACCGTCAATGAATCGGACGCTTCAGGTGGCAACCCATAGCCTTTCGGAGCGACAAAGAATCGAAGGAAAATATCGCTGTTGGCGGTATAGCCACTCAAATCAATGGCCTTGGAAGTCAGCCTATCCCCTACCCCTTCGTTCACGTTGTAAACACTGCCATTTGCTGCCAACCCATCAAAACTTACAAAGCCAATGGACGGCGGATTGGGCGCCAAGGTGGTGTTCCGATAAACGTCCTTGTCCAGCCACAGCTCCGAAGTTGGGTACAAATCATCGTAGGAAGAGAAGTCATCAAAAAAAGGTTGGTTTTGAATGGAAATCGTATCCCCAGGAATTTCATAAGGCACTTTGAACACATCGCACACGCCCCAATCATCGCAAATGACCATGCTGATGGTATCCACCCCCGGAAAGCGGCTGGCGTAATAGACCAGACAAGTATCCGTATAGTCATAGGAAGAAAGGTGGTGGAATATATCGCCCCTGCCATCGTAGCTGTCGAAATCATCCCTTGAACCAGCACAAGCCTTTGGCCTATCAAATGCCAGTTCGTCATCTAAGCAAAAAGTGGAAATGGATTCTGGTTGTACGGTCTGAGTTTCAGTCACGACCACCCTACCCTTCCTGCGCACTTTGATTTCCACATTAAAGGCCGTGTCGTGCCCCGGTTGGGACACCTTGAACTGTATGGTCTCCAAGTTGGCTCCTGTCAAACCAGCGAGGGAAGAATAGGTGAGAAACAGGGTGGTATCGTCAAAAATGGCAGTTCCGTATAGTAACGCCGCACTGTTTTCGATGGTAATAGTGGCTTGACCCTCCCCTTTCGTAAGTCCGAAAGTATCTATTTCAATGTCAATGACACTGCCTGACTCCACTACATAGCCATCCACATCTGGAGGGCAAGTGCCACGTTCACCGGCAATGGCCTGCGGCGGTAAATGTCCGGTCAGTTGTTGGACCAATTGGGCATTCTCCCTCGCCAGTTCGTTGGCATGGTGCTTAATTTGGGGGTTCCCTTCCACGGGTGAAACTTGAAGCACTTGGGCGGAAAGACAGTTTGCGAAAAGCAACAGAAAAAAAGCAGTGTGCAAAAATTTCATTTCAAAAATTAAGGCTTTGCCAAATAAGCCAAAGGCAGGTGCATACTTGATTGTACGTAGCATGTAGCCTTAGGCAAATGGCATATCTAAAGGCTGAAAACGACCATAGTTGTTTTTTGTTGCCAGCAACAATTTTGTTACCAATTCTCTTCTTCTTGCTGGTCTTGGCCCTCTGAGGGTTCAGGGGCGTTTGTGTCCGTTTCCGTGCAGCCATCGGGCAGGCTTTGCATAATCCAAACCGTGATTTGCATACCCATTTGCACCGGTTCACCAGCGGCTGGTTCTTGCCTCGATACATAGGCAGTGCTTTGGTTACTGATAGCACCATCTTCGTTCACGGTGCCTATGATAAGGTTGGATGAACTGACCAAAAATTCTGCCGCCGAGTAGTTCATGCATATGAGGTCAGGCACTTGAAGTTCATTGCTGGTTTGTTCCGTCACCACGAATTCCAGCACGTCCCCTGGCATGACATAGTATCCAGCTTTCACGTCCCGTTCTGTCACTTTATTTCCGTTGTGGTAGAAATAAAGGATGGTGCCTTCTGCTTGTTTTTTATCGAAAACTCTTTCAGATACTTTGGAATCAATACTGTTAATGCGTAACCTATCAGCATATTTACTGTAATCATAGGATAATTGACTAAAACTAGGTAGCTTGTAAGATTCAGGGCTTCCTGTTACTGTTACATAAATTTTCCGGCCTTCTTTGACCCTGGAAAGTGGAACAGGTTCTTGTTTTTCAATAATACCACTTGGTTTTCCTTTTACATAACGTGATGAGTCTATTATTACAAACTCAAAATCCTTTTCTTTCCCTTGTTGGATCGCATCATCCACATGCATTCCGATGAAATCGTCCACTTGCACCGACTCGCCGTGGTTGGTGTAGCAGCCCAAAAACCAATTGGAGAACAGCGCAAAGCCTACCACCACGCCCAGCATCATGGCAAAGTTTTTCAGGAAAATCCGACTTGATAGAAAAAGGAAAACCTCCCTTGCAAAACCTTTAAGTTTCTCCATAGAAGCCAATTTTGGAAATTTCGGGCAAAGATAGCATTAAATAAAATGGCAGTTCGGCAGTTGTCAGTCAACTCACGAACGGCTTAATTATCCATCATTAAGTAACTCATTGGAATTAGTTTAGATTATCAAGCACATCTCAGGCTTTTCCCCTCCTCGCCGCCTGCGGCGGCTCGTCGGGGGAGTGGCCTCTTGGGGGCGTTCCGCCCCCAAGCCCCCTGTTCACTCTACAAAACAGTATGCTGAAAATAAACTAAACTAATTAGGGTGAAGTACTTATACTGCGTACCATAAGATTTTGTGCAAATCGCATTTTCCCCTCCTCACCGCCTGCGGCGGCTCGTCGGGGGGAGGGGGACTCTTAGGGCTTCGCCCCAAACCCCATTTTGGACAAAAACTATTAGTGATAGGTATAAAAACAAAACAGTCACTGACTAAACAATTGCCAAATGACTGTCGAACTGCCAACTACCCATACCTTTCCCTCAACGTTTTCATCATGTAAACATTGATGCCCCATTGGTCGGCCAAGGGCTGGAAAGTATAAGGTACGGTTGGCAAATAGGTCGGCGGCCCGAACTCGGTGAGGATGGTGATGGGGCTTCCTTCGGCGGCCTTTCGTTCCACTACCTCGTCCCACCAACCGTAGTGGGCCTTCACGGTATCAGCCCATTCTGGCGCACGGGGGTCGTTCACCTGTGGGCCTTCCTGGTGCCCGATTCGAGCATGGATATGGTCGGTACGACCAAGGGCCATTTTCACGGTTTCTGATTGGTCTTCCAACAACGACTCATGGACGGCACACCAATGGGAGATGTCCAATGTGAGCCGGAGTCCGGGAAACCTCTCCATATACTGCCTCGTTATTTGCGCAGCAAACATCAACCGGCCCCGATGGGTTTCGTGGTAAACGGGCACCCCACTCGATTTTGCCACATCAAGCCCCAATTGGACAAACCGGCTGCCCTGTTCAAAATTGAACCAGTCACGACCTGAATGGCAGTTGAAATACAACGGCTTGAGCGCCACCCCATCCCGCAGCATTTTCTCGAAATCATTCAGGTGCTTCGCAAAATCGGAATCGCCGCTGCCGCAAAGAAAGCCATGTTTTAGCCCGTGTTTGGCGACAGCATTCATCAGCTCATCCCGTTCCTTGGAGGAGCCTGGGAGCCATACTTCGATTCCGTCATAGCCTTCCGACTTTGCCTTTGCACAAAAGGCGTCGTAGCTGCCATTGAAGCCCCAATTGGTGGCGAGGATGGTCAGTGAAAACCCGGTTTTCTTCATGATTTCTCGATTTTTTGCAACCGCAAATGGAATGGCTGCTGCGGTAGCGGTGGTGGTAAGGAATTTCCTTCTTGTAATGGACATATTGATAGTTGGTGAATGATGATGGCCTTATGGGGCTTCCTGGTTCAATTACTTAACTCAATTTGCGGAGCACAGTAGCCCTCTGTTCAAAACGGTGTTTTTGCGGGCCTCCGGCCCACAAAACACCGTTTAAAATCTCTTTTTCGGCGGCTTGTATCTAGTTAGCGCCCTCCACGCATCACTGTAAGGCGAGACTCCTCAAAGGGGGGGGCAAATTGGTTTTATGCCTCAGCAAAAAACCAATTTGCCCCCCTAAAAATATACTCCTCGGCTGCTGGTGGCGCAGCCACCAGCAGCCGAGGAGTATATTTTTAGGGCTAATCGAAAATTTTGCTACGCAAAATTTTCGATTAGCCCTTTCCGGGGAGCAGCGGCACGCTAAATAGATACGGCGGCTTCGCCGCCGAAAAAGAGACTTAGGTTGGGTTATCCGCAACTTGGTTTACTTAGGCAACAATATTTTTTATGACCTCCCCACTCACATCCGTCAGCCGGAATTGGCGGCCTTGGAACGGGTAGGTCATTTTTTCATGGTCGAAACCCAGTTGATTCAAAATGGTAGCATGGACATCGTGCGCAGTGACCTTGCCACTTACGGTTGAGTAGCCTATTTCATCGGTCTCCCCGTGGGTGACCCCACCTTTGATGCCCCCCCCAGCCATCCAAATACTGAAGCAGTCAGTATGGTGGTCCCGTCCTTTGAAAGGCATTTTATTGCCATCACGGTTCTCCTGCATGGGCGTTCGGCCAAACTCGCCACCCCAAATGACCAAAGTTTCTTCCAACATTCCTCGCTGCTTCAAATCAAGGAGGAGGGCTGTCATGGCCTTATCCACCGACTCGCATTTTTTGCGGTGCCCGAGGTCAATGGCTAAAGCCTCGTCGGTTCCGTGGGCGTCCCAGCCCCAGTCGAAAAGTTGTACGAAGCGTACCCCTTTCTCCACCAAGCGACGGGCCAATAGCACGTTGTTTGCAAAGCTGGTTTCACCTGGATTTGTACCGTACATTTCATGGATATAGGCTGGTTCGTCGTTAATGTTCATCACTTCTGGCGCAGTGATTTGCATCCGGTAAGCCATTTCGTACTGTGAAATACGGGCAAGCGTTTCCGGGTCGCCTGACTGAGCATGGGTCATTTGGTTTATTTCGTTGATGGCATCAATACTGGCACGGCGAAGTTCCGTGTCCATGCCTTCGGGGTTTTTGAGGAAAAGCACGGGTTCTCCCTCTGAGCGGCATTGAACGCCTTGATAAACGGAAGGCAAGAAGCCACTACCCCACACGCTCTTACCTGCATCGGGATTATTGCCACCGGAGGTGAGCACCACAAAACCTGGCAGGTTCTCATTCATGGAGCCAAGCCCGTAGGTCACCCATGCCCCGATGCTGGGCCGGCCCAACCGCGGCGAACCAGTGTGCATGAAAAGTTGTGCTGGGGCGTGGTTAAATTGGTCGGTGGTGAGGGATTTGATGATCGCCACTTCATCAACTACTTTTTGGAAATGGGGCAGAAAGTCGCTCACCCATTGACCTGATTGGCCATATTGACCAAATTTGGCCTGGGGCCCAAGCATTTTCGGTACACCTCTAATAAATGCGAATTTCTTGCCCTCCAACAAAGAAGGGGGACAGTCCTGACCATCGAGCTTGGCAAGTTCAGGTTTGTAATCGAAAAGCTCAAGTTGGCTTGGCGCACCTGCCATATGCAGGTAGATAACGGATTTTGCCTTTGATAGGAAATGGGGAGTCTTGAGCGCCATTGGGTTAGCAAGGTCAATAAGCTGATTGCCAGTACTTGTGGGTTTACTGCATCCTCCCAACAGGCTTCCCAAGGCGATACCACCCAAACCAAACAAGGATTGTTGCAAAAAAAGACGACGGGTGGTGTGCTCCAATTTCTCCTGCAACAATTCTCTATCCCGTGTTTTGCTCTTGTCTTTCACAAATCAGATTTTTCTTTAAAATATTTGGCTGAAAAATACTACTATTAACATAATTAGCTACATTAGCCACCAATAAATTCACTCATCATGGATAGGTACCTACTTCAACTTCGGTCTGATATAAGGGAAGCAATAGCCTTGACACCTGTTTCAGAAGCTTTTGATCCAGATATCCAATGGGATGATGAACCGCCTTTTTCAGGCGAAAACAATAATGCTGATTTATTCTTGCCTACTTTGTTTGGCATCCCATTAGAAGCATTTCCACCAGGGTCATTTCTGACGGATCCTCAAATGGAAGCCTTGGTCAATGATTTAAACCAACTTTGGACCGCTTATCGGCTAAGCTGGGACGTTCCACCAGACCTATCTATCGGCCAGCAATATAGTGCCATGCTTAGGGCGATGAAAGAGGAAACTGTTGCCTGGAATATTCAAACAGGGGGCGCCGTAAGGATTTGTCATTTTGAAACCAATGGGTATTGCCCGCATGGCCAGCAAGAGAATTGCTATTGCAAAAAAATACATGAGGCTGCCGAAAAAGACCTTGCAGTTTGGGAAGAATATGTGCGCTCTCAAGGCATAGACCCTTACCAAGAATTGACAGAGGAGGCAGGAGCTGCATTCCAAAAGGAAAGCAAGCGAAGGTCTTTGCTGAGGCGCAGCGATGAGGAGTGGCCGGAATTGTGGAACGAAGAGGCAACCAAACGATTGGACACCAATGCTTTGGCTTCTCAAAACAACTTCCAAGAGGCTGATGCACAGGATGAATGGTTCGGCTTTTTCATTTCAGAGGACGACGAATTCGAAAAGAATGATTGATGCCTTAGAGCTTGTTTTTTCAAGTTAGTTAGAGTAACATAATCGGGGTTCGAACTGGGTTTCTCCTGGTCCATTTAGCCTTTCCTCCCCCAAACCCCTAATTGAAATGAGAACGTAATTTTGACTCGTTACTTTTACAATTAGGATATTCGTCTTAAAAGAAAAACCCCGGCAGAATGAACCTGCCGGGGCTTTTTTTTAAAGTAAGATTTGATGGTAAATTATTGCTGGCATGGACCGCATGCGCTGCCCTGTGCAAAATATAGCGGCCACAACCACAAGGAAATACTCCTTGTTTTTTGCTCTTGCGTACCTGGGTTTGAACAGATGACTATCTTGCCATCACCATCCGTGTCCTCACAGGGGCAAGCCTGAACCGAAGAACTTGGTATGCACGGATTGCCATCGTTCTGGTCAAACAACTGATGAGACGGGGGATAGTTTGCAAAATAACCATCGCCATCCAAGTCCACTGGGGTACAACCACCACCAACAGTGGGTGTCGGGTCGCAGGCGTTAAGTGGATTGCTGTCTAAACCAGCATTGTAAATCCCATCATCGCCAGTTTCTTGTAGGTCCGAAATTCCATCCAAATCTGAATCACTGCTTGGATTGAAGTCTTCCACATCTGAAACATCAGCCACACCATCATTGTCGTCGTCCAGGTCAAATGCATTGATGATCATATCATTGTCGAAATCACAAAGTGGGGATTTGGCATTCGGGCTACAACGGTCGAGCGGATTGCTCTCATTGGCTTCCATGCTGCCATTTTTATTGGCATCTTCTTGACCATCCTTCAAGCCATCGCTATCAGAATCTTGTACAAGCGGATTGGTGTCCTCAGCAGGGTTGTACCGACCATCGCCTTTTGTTTCGACATAATCAGAGATGCCATCTGCATCGCTATCACTGTAAACATTGTAGGGATTGATATCTTCAAAATCCCAAACACCATCATTGTCATCGTCATTGTCGAGGTCGTTGATGGTTCCATCACCGTCAAAATCACAGGCGGAAACAGTTTTGTCGTCACCACATTTAGGTGCAGCGATAGGGATGTTGGTCTCTGGCAATTTGTCGCTGACAACATAATTGGCGAAATTGTTCACGTTGTTTCCATTTGTAAGAATGGTATGCACAAGCATGCTACTGCGTTCATTGGTTGGCCCTTGGAAGATGCTTTTCCCATCCAAGTCAAAATCCGTTGTCAAATAGCCTTCCAAAATAAAGTTGGCCAAATTGCTGGTGTTGTCAGCATCAGTCATCACATTAAAAAACAACTGAAGAACATCATTGTTAGGCCCCTGGAAAACCGTCTGGCGGTTGGCGTTGAAGTCGCCGCCCCAGAGTGCCATTTGGCCATTGCTGAGCATAACCCTTGTTCCACTCCCCTTAACTCCAAGGTTGGGGCTACGGAAGTCTATTAGTTGTGAAGTCGGTGAAAGCAGGCTGGGGCTTTCAGTAATCACACCCAAGTGATTGCGGTGACGTACGGCAACATAATAGTTGCTGCTGCGAACCAAGTTGAAATGCAGGATGGAATCCCCGTCAGGGCCTACAACGTCGCCATCGCGCTGCAATAGGCAAGAGCGGGTCGCAACAATACTATCTTGACGGTTCCCGTGGCGAAGCTCGACAAGAATCCAGTCAACTACTGCATCCTTTCCTTCTATATCAAACAAAGTTGGGTCGCATATTTCATAACCACCATCATTGGCCAATCGGTATTTTTCAAAATTCTTGTATGGCTCCGAAGTTGGCAGCAGGTCGTTTTGACGAAGCTTGTCCTTCATGAGATCAGGTGAGCCGCCATTGATAGTTGGGCCTTGAAGCAGGGCCTTGACTTGGATGGCAACACCCACACAATTGGTGCTCAGGTAAGGGTCACATGCATCCCTTGGGTTGCTTTCAGTGCCGTTTACGATACCATCGAAGTTAGAGTCTTCCTCACTGTCAGTCAAAAGGTCGCTATCAGTGTCCACCAACAGTGGGCTGGTTTCATCTTCGTCCTTATAACCGTTTTGATTGGTATCTTCAATACCATCCAAAATATCGTCTTCATCAGTGTCAGTGTCCAAAAAGTCCATTTCACCTGCGTCAACAAGGCCATTGGTGTTACGGTCTTCGTAGTTGTCACGCACGCCATCACCGTCCGAATCAAGGTCCAAAGTATTGAGCAAACCATCGCCATCATCGTCAACATCGGGCTGGCCATTGGTTTCGCCAAAAGTTCCATCCGGCACAACTGTATTATATACGCTGTTATCCGAGTCGCTATCATCCGTGGGTAGGCCATCATTGTTTGAACCATCTGGGTCAGTGGTAATCAAACCCGTAGTCTCGAAAACATCATGGAAACCGTTATGATTGTTGTCAAGAATCACATCCAAGACACCATCATTGTTCGTATCAAGTGATTGCCTTCTGAGTTCCGCAAGGTCACTGATACCATCACCATCTGCCTCGTAGTCCGTTGAGTTAGGAAGGCCATCCGAATCAATGTCCCCTTTGACAAATACAGTGACATTGTTGTCGGTATCTTCAGGGCGGCCGTCTTCCCTTGTGCCATCCGGTTCGGTGGTTACAATAGGTTGAACCTCGTAATTGTCATGCAATCCATTATCGTTTTCATCCTGAAACTCGGTTCCCAAATCAATATGGCCATCGCCGTTTTCGTCAACGCCTCCCATCTCGATAAGGTCTGGAATACCATCGTTGTCTGAATCAGTGTCGAGGAAATTAGGTACCTCATCATTGTCATAATCCGGGTTATAGGTAGGGTTTCCACTGGTATAATCATCACCATTGTACACAATAAGTGCAGCCTCTGGAGCATCATTGCCTGGCACTGAATCTTCATCGGGGTCATACACAGTGGCATATCCATCTGAATCGCTGTCCTGCATCGAGGTTGGGTCACCAGGCGTTGGGTAATCAATATGACCATCGCCGTTGCTATCTGCTCCGCCAGCTTCAATAATATCGGTTATACCGTCATTGTCGCTGTCAAGGTCGAGGAAGTTCAATATCCCATCCTGGTCGGCATCACTTGGTACTGTATTGCACACCGAACTGGCCACGTAATTGGGATTATAATCATTGCAGTCATAGCCGCTGGCATAACCATCGCCGTCGTTGTCCCAACCTAATTGAATAGAATTATCCACTCGGCCGTTACCATCCGAATCATGGTTGCCAGTCTCAATGAGGTCCGTAATGCCATCGTTGTCGCTATCAAGGTCAACATCGTTGACAATACCGTCCTCATCCGTATCTGTGTTTGTTTCGATAAGGTTCGGGATTCCATCGTTGTCGTTATCAAGGTCATCATCGTCGGCCACCCCGTCACCATCACTATCACTGCTACTGATATAGTTGATACGTTGGGTTTGTGTGACCCTATTCCCACAATGGTCTTCCAAGGTCCAGATGCGCAGGACGTAGCCACGGCAACCCAATTGGTAGCTGAGGTTGTCTTCATAGGTGGCATCCAATGTTACATCACAGTTGTCGTTCTCATCGGTCACATCGCCAGTCAGACTCAGGTCATCCTTGTTTTCATCGCAAGCGATGGTGATGTCAGCCGGAACGGTGAACGTGGGCGGAGTGGTATCACGAAGTATGAAGGTCTGGCTGTATTGCGAGAAGTTACCACACTCATCCCTAACATAGAAGGTACGAACCAAGGTAGTATCCGTTTCGCAGTCAAACCTCCAATCACTATCAGAGATAACCAAAGGAGTGGTTAGGTCGCAACCGTCAATTGCAGCTACTTCAACACCAAGTGTTGGCATTTCAGGTACAGCACTGCATTCTACAACTTGGTCGAATGGAATACTTCCTTCAACCACGATATAGCTAACTTCCTGCGGGCCGTGGTTGCCATCCAAATAATCCCACTCATCCACAAAGACTTGGAACGAGCTTGGCGTGAGGTTGACCACCCGAATGGTTGCAGGCGATGGGTCAGTTGTAGTTAAAAGCCCACCAAAGACCACTACGGGGTTTTGGTACTTATGCGTCAACTGGACTGTTTGCAGGTTGTGGTCAATCGTCAACTTCTTGGCTTCGCCAATGATCTCGTCCTTATCGTTCTTCAAATTGCCCGAACCGCTAAAGGTCAAATAACCCACCGTTTCGAATCCGTGGTTCATTTCCATGTCCATTGAGGTTTCTTCTTGGCAGAAAACAACTGCTCCACCAGTACCCAATGAGTTCATGCGAACGGTTGCCGGATTGGCCTCATTGAACGATTGAATCTGTCCGACAAAGCTCGGCGATGGGTAGGCCCGGCTAAACACCGTATTGGCAGGTGTGCTCGAAATCAGCTTCGAGTTGACTTCCAACGGCACCTCGCCGTCAACTATACCTTTCTCAATGGCAACCCAAGCGACACTTTCCCTTCCGTGGGCACCATCGTTGTTTTCTTCTTCTTGCAGCCTCATCTGGAACTGCGTGGTAGCCACGTTCCTTAACCTTGTTGTGACAGCCGAGGCATCACTGTTAGTGGAAACTTGCGCAATCACGACAGGAGGTGTATCGAATTGAATGGGGAAACGGATGGTCTTCCATCGTTGGGATACGTTCTCCATCACACCTGCAATCATCCGTTTGCCATTCGGCAATGTGTAGATTCGGAAAATATCGGGTGCCGTTTCATCGCTCACAGTGATGACCTGTTGGTCAATTTCACTGTTGCCACAATAGTCGGTGGCACTCCATACCCTTGTCAACAAATAGCTGTAGATAGAGCAAGAGTCAGCACCCTGCGTTGCCGTCTGGTCAAATGCGAGCCAAACATTGCCGCAGTTTTCAAAAGCATCTACCACGGGCGGCAGTGGAATTTCATCATCGCATGACACCTCCAAATCATCAGGGATGTTGTTCAATGCTGGGGCTTCACTGTCTGACATGTCAATGTAAGCAGTGGCTGTTGCACAGCAGCCCGTTGTATTGTTGCAAACCTGGTACTCGAACTGGTCGCCACCGCAGAAGGTGGTATTGGGCAGGTAATAGAACTCACCATCCACGTCCATATCGAGATAACCATTGAATGGCTGCGATACGATGCTGTAAATTGGGTCATCCAAATTGGTATCGTTCGTGCCCACATAGCCCACCAAGGTGAAGCCCGGACAAGCGTTGTCGAAATAGTCTGCCGTTGCTCCAGGCAATTGGGTAACGTTTTTGGCAACTACGTTCGAGTAAATCCAGCTACCACAAGATGAGCGGCGCACCCTGCGGCGGTACTCCGTGTTCACGGAAATAGAGCCGGGCTGGTAGGAAGAACCAGTGGCACCAGAAATAGCTGTCCATGCAGACCAAACGGTTCCAAGCTCCTGTCTATACTCCCATTGGTAGCTCGTTGAACCACCATAACCTCCTGATGGCGGAACCAATGATAACATAGCTGTTGGTACGCCGTTGGCGCATAGTGATTGGTCATTGCCAATAGTTCCTGCATTGGAGTAGTTCTCGATGACCGTGAAATTCCTTTCCTCGTAAGCCGTACAGCCATTTTTCGTTGCTGAAATACGCATGGTCTTAACACCACCTGTACTATAGACCACTGAGTGCGGCCCAAGTCCACTGGCCGTGGCCGGGGACGCACCTGGACCAAATTCCCAGGTAACTGTGCTGCCCGTTGCTGCAGCCCCCTGTACGGTGAAAATCTGGTTGATACAGTTCGTGTTGGTGTTCCAATAAGAGAAGTAAGGGTTAGGGTTTACCGCCTCTTCTAGAATTTGGTCGCCCCACCATACTTGGCACTCATCACCACTATACCTTACCCAGATATTATAGTTGCCAGGGCCGAGGTTGTTGAACACAATTGGCTGTGGTATCCAGGTAGTGCCATTTATCGAACCTTCCAGTGTTGAACCGGATGGCGAGCTTGCGTTCACAGTAATTTTACCGTTGTTGTTTGAACAAGTACTTGGGTTGGTTGGCACCACACTCGAAATCGTAAATGGAGGTCTTACATTGTAATTGGATGTAAATGTATTTGAACAACCATTTCTTGTTACTGTCAATTGAACAGGCACCGTAGTAAAAGCAACAGAATTTGGCACATTGAAGCTTACCGTAAATGGGCCGACACCAGTGGCGGTAGCAGGAGTTGCGTAGCTGCCAAAATTCCAGGCATAAGTCACGCCTGTACCTGCATCTGCAGCTTGGAAGTTATAGTTCGTGGCTTCACAGATATAACCATTTGTTGTGGTTGGTCCAAAGGCGATGTTTGCAGTTGGAACGTCCTTAACTTCCTTAATGATGGTATTGGAGTTAATCCAAGCGGCACAAGGCGTCCTACGTGTCTGCCTACGGTACAAGGTTGTTGCAGTTACCGTGACGACTGGGTCAAACTCTGGGCCAGTTGCGCCCACGATGTCTTCCCAGGTTGCACCATTGTCAAAGCTTTTTTGCCACTTGTAAGCCGTATAACCATCCACGCCCCCACTTGGCAGCGAAACGCTGGTAATTAAAGATGGGTTGAAAGCTGCGCAATTCGATTCGTTCCCACTTAACAAGCCTGGGTTGGTAAAATTGGAAACCACCATTTTTACCACTGAATTTGAATACAAAAACCCAGTGCAAGTGCTCCTCCTCGCCCCCCTACGGTAATGCGTGGTGGAAGTGATGGTGATTGGGTCAAGGGTTGCCAATGTGGCACCAGCCACATCGTTCCAGGTGGTACCGCCATCGGTGCTCAACTGCCATTGATAAAGGATAGTGCCCCCAACACCGCCAGTAGGCGTGGTTACGCTTGAAATGATGCCTGGGTCAAAACTGCCGCAGTTGTCTTCATCGCCCACGATGATGCCCGCATCGGTCACGCCAAGTTCCACCGTTTTCGTTACATTGTTCGTCATTTTCCAGCTATCAGCAATGCCTGTGCAACGTGCTGCTAACAAGTCGCTCGTACCGCTGGTCGTCACCCTAATTTCAGCATGGTCGTCAAAAGTGGATTGGCCTTGGCGATAGACATAAATCCGGTAGGAACCTGTGCCAGAGTTGCCTGGATTGGTAGCATCGGTAGGCAACAAGGTCACAGCTTCACCGCTGTTGAATTTGGTCAAATTCCAATCCGCAGGGTTGGTAGGGTCATTGGCTCCTACAGCTGTATAGGTAAAGAAAACCTTGCTCCAATCTATTGGCTTGCTGGCATAATTGCCATCCTTGTAGTGAAGGTAATCCCTCAGATTGAAGGTTTCGCCCACCAGCAGGTTGATATTATAGGTGCAGAACTCCACTTCGTATGGGTTAGCCATCACGGAATTGTCACATTCCGCAACCCTTGCACCCCTCCGGAAAGTAGTCGTTTGAGTGATGAAAGTTGGGTCGTAGGTGGCAGTATTGGAGGATGCTATATCCTCCCAAGTCGTACCTGCATTGACGCTGCGTTGCCATTTGTATTCGGTGGTACCGTTTACGGCACCACTCACCCAAATATCGAAGTGGCTTATGCCATAAGGTTTACCGTTGTTGGGGTTGATTGGAGCAGTCAGATTTGTGAACGGTGGTGTGGTATAAGTAGCAGTGGGAGTTCCACCTTTTACTGTCACCTTGGTCACGTTGGCACCAGTTACCGTCAAATAGTAGGGTTCACCGTTTAGGTTCGTAACTGTGTAGGTGGCCCCATTGAGCGAGCCACTAACTGGTGGGTCAACCTTCCAGGTAATGTCAGTGCCACTGGTTGGTGGCGTGCCCACGATAACTGCGGGGTCATATCCGCCGCAGAATGCTTCATCGGAAGCAATCACACCAGCCGTGCTGAAGTTGGCAGTAGTGAATTTTGTGGCAGTATTTGAAAACACCCAACCTGTGCAAGGCAGCAACCTTGCTCCTCTGCGATAATAGGTCGTTGCTGCAATGGTCGAAGGGTCATAAGTGGCTGAATTGGTGCCCGCAATATCCGTCCAAGTCAGTTGGTCTGAACTGGATTGCCATTTGTATTCCGTGGTGCCGGAACCAGGGCTTGGTGCCGATGTTGTACCAATGATTTGAGGGTCAAAGCTAGTGCCACAACCCGACTCCGTACCGCTGATGGTGCCTCCATCTGTAAAGTTTCCACCGCTCGAAACTGTTACTGCCTGTGAAATGGAACAGCCAGATGCGCTCGAAATGGTCACATTATAATTGCCTGCAGACAAATTGGAGCGTGCACCGTTGTTGGTTGCAAGGTCAACTATTTGGTTGGCAGTCAGGACTTTATTGTAATAATAACGGACATCATCCATGCGGCCCACATAATAATTAGCGGAGGTTGAATAAACGGAGCCACCTACCGCCCCGCCAATGCCGCCAGCGTTGGAGTGGGCTGCAATGCTCGTGAAATTGGCAGTTGTTTCCGTGCCTGCCACGCCGTCGAGGTAAAGCCTTACTTTACCTGCTGCAAAGACCATGGCAACGTGGTGCCAGTTTCCATCATTCGGAATAGTCTTAGTGCCAGCATTGAAAATATAGGTGGCGCTCGTGCCCCCTGATTTTTTCACACGTCCCTCCAATGTTGAGCCATTCAAACGCATGGCAAAGCCAATACCAGCGTTTGCATTTGTTCCCCCCTCCTCAAACAGGATTTTGGTGCCAGTAAGGTTGTCGGGCTTTATCCACATGGCTACCGTCAAATTGCTGGCAGCCAGGGTCATGAAACCACTGGGCACACTGTACTGCACCATGGTGCTACCATTGAAATACAATGATTTGTTGCCTTGCTTGGCGTCACTGAGGTAAATGGGGTAACCCGTAACACCATTGGAGTGCTTTCCATTTCCAGTAATATCGTTGAGGTTGTCTTCAAAAGTCCATTGTGCACTCTCCACCATGTCAGACCAACGGTAGCTGTAGGGCGTGTTCGTACCTGTGGCGGTCATGGTAATGCTACCATTGGCAACACCGCAACCCTCTGGTATCACATTGGCTGTTGCTGTCAATGAACTCGAACAGTCAGAGTCTGCACAGTCAACAAATGTATCAAAATCGTCGTCACGCCCGTTGTCGCAGACTTCAGTAGAGCAAATAGGCCGTAAAACAGAACCAGGTATGATACTCCAATTTGTGTCACCTGGCTTTTTCCAATAGACCTGGAAGTGGTCACTATTGACGCTTCCTGCTTTTTGTATCAACTCAATGTAATAAGGCTGACCAGCGGTCAATGCTTTCGTCGTTGAAGTTTGCGCAGCATATTTTGTGTACTCGGTCTGATTCGTGAAACCAGTTACTTCTGCTATCAATGCCTTAGTAGAAGGGTTTGAATTCGTACCAAGATAGAGCTTCGAAGCATCGCCTGAAGTGACGTTGAAGGTATAGTTGCCAGTTGTTGGTGGCATCAAATAACCATATACCCTTGTTCCGTAGTCATTGTTGTAGTCTTTAGGCCCTTGAAAAGAAGTAAAGAAGCCTGTTTCGTTGTATTTATTAGGGTAATCAGGATGTGTGATAAGGTTATCAACTGAAGTACCTGAAATGCTTCCCCAACGATCATAAGCGATACCACCGGAGTTGCAAGTGACGGCAGCAGGGCAGTTCACTTTTGAAAGGGAAATCCCATCAAGGTACATCCCCACGTTCCAACGGCTATTGGTAAAAGTAAAATTGGATACAGGGTCAAGGATGTTGTAGGTAAAGGTGTATTCGTATTTCGTCCAGCTTAGGTTGGTTGCGCTTTCGCTCGCTGGAACTGCCCAACTGTTTACCGCCTTGAAACCACTGACGAACTGGAACTCCAGCGCTATCAAGCCAGAGTTTTGTGTAGGTACAGCACCTGTCGGGTAGCCATTGCCGTCCATAGTGAGGCTCCTCGATGCAGCATAGAAGCAGAAGGTGTATTGCTGACCATCTTCCATCAACAAGTTGTTGGAGAAGTCGGTGTTGGAAGTCCAACAGTCGCCGCTGCCCGGCAGAAAGACGTACCTGCTGCCTTCCGGGTTGTTTACCGTATTCGTTGGATCGTTCACCAAATAGATAAAAGGTGACGAAATACCAGTTGACCAAGGGTAAATGCTTGTGCTGTTGTTGTTCGGAATCGCAGCGGCTGGTTTACCATCCAAGGTGTAGGGGAAGGAAGTGAGCGTAGTAGCCTCGTAGCCGCCATTTCCCACTAAGTTGTCTGAGCAGCCGCAGCTAAGGTCGAAGCTGGTGCCACCGAGTGCAGGTATTTTCTTGATGCAGAAATCGTCCACGAACTGGATACCCCCAGTTGATTTATAAGCCCCTACCTCTACGTAAACAGCGTTTGAAGGTGCTTTGCCCTTTAATGAATAATAGTTGTATGTGCTGGAAGAAAGGTTGATTGGCTGTACTGCGTCTGAAATATTATTTCCTGAAGCATCTTTCCAAATTAAATATATTTCAGCATAATTAGTACCCGTCCCAACCTTTGACCAAGCTGACAGCTCATAAGTTTCACCAGGGGTAATGCCTAAACGACGATACAAACTGCCTTCGGCTTCTCCAAGCATCACAGCGTTAGAACCAGACTTGACATCTGATACGTTGGTCAAGCTCGCATTCCATGTCTCCCACCCAATCCAACTGTTTTCAAAACCTGAATTCTCTATCAAAGTGCATTCACCCACGGCTGGGTTCGATTCTTGAAGGCAAAATTCATCGAGTTTTAATTTTCCTGAACCACTTTTTTCTATGGAAACCCTTATTTGCGTTGCTCCCGGTGGGGCGGTGGCACTTTGCCGATATAGGTTGTAGCAAGTGGAATATGGCTGTAGATAAGTTTCACTTAAAACTGTACCGCTCGCATTCAAGAACTCCAGTTTTACTGGAATCCAATCAGGAGTACCTTCCTGTTTGCCATTAAACGATAAGGTGTAAACCTTACCTGCTGTTATACCAGACTTGGTTTGGGACATGGTAGCCCAACTTGAAGTCAGTTCAACAGCTTTGGCACCGTTGTAAGCATCGGCAGTTAACGCAACTGTTCCAGTGACTGTCCAACCGGAAAGGTTGGTGTTCAAGTCAGTGTTGGTAAGCAGCACACAACTTGAAGGGCAATCAGGATCGGCGGAGTCGACAAGGCCATCCCCGTCATCATCAATGCCATTGCTGCACTTCTCATATTTCACACAAGACCTCAGGCAACCATGAATATATACGTACTCAGAGTTGGTTAAAGTCCAGCCAATATCAGCCGGGTTGGCATTTGAAGGTATAAATGAGGTAGAAAGATATTCCTGATTGCTTGGATTGTCTTCATTGACAACCTGCGTTTGGCCAGACCCTACAGGAACGTTGTCATCGTCTGTCACCAAGAAATCCAAGGTGTAATTGTTTCCTTGGCATTCAATTTTATTTCCAATAACCTGAACCCCCGGCAATTGCCCATGCTCTTCAATCAGGCCACCTGAGAAAATATTGTCTATATCCACACACTTATAAGTAACCGAACCTACAGTAATGTCACTTTGGCCTGAGCCACCATTATAAATATAAACATCATGCGCACCACTTGGAGGGTTCGGCATAACATAGACATAAAGCGTCCTACCATCAAAAGTACCTTGCTTCATGAGCGTGAGGTTAACTCCATTGTACCTAGCAACTGTTGCGGTCTTATCATTGTTAATGGTAGCCGTAACAATCAACAAGTTGGCATCAGTACCAGTGGTATGCGAATAGGTCAATGATGTCCCTGCTTTTACACTACTTGAATAAACAGCATCCTGAGCAATGCCATTACAACCAGCATTGGTACAGCCACAGTTATAATCCAAGCCATTTACAGCAACTGAATTGAATGAAAAGCTACTCAACGCGCAGTAGGTATCCTGTAAGAATGTGTTTATCTTTCTTTCACACTGCTGCTCAAACCGGTTAAACAGCTTTGACGCATAACCCACATTGGCTTCTGGTTTGAAAGCGAATGAATTTTGCGTGGCCATGCACGTCAGGAACAGGACTGCGAGAAGTGTTTGTGTAAATCTGTAGGACGTCATAAGTTTTTGTTTTGAGTGCCAGTTTTAATAAAATGCAGCAGGGGGGCAAGCTCATTCTTTGTTAGCAATATGGGAAATGGTGGGTGATTGATTTGATTGCCTCGTGCAGGATGGGAACACCCTGGCCAATAGAAAAGCCAATCTTGGAAATTGGTAAAGCAACAAAGCCACTGCATGAAGGATGCAGTTCAATTTGTACCAGTAAAAGAGGTGATACAGGTGTACTCGTTGATTTGTTCACTTTCAAGTTTTTGTTCTCTATTCAAAATCTAAATCTGTCGGGAAAATCGAAGTAAGCAGGAGGGGAAATCGGGCAGGGATAGTTTTGCAAATGCCACCAAAACAAACACCATGCCAACAGGAGATTCAACAACAAACAGCACACATCGCAGAATAAAAAAAGGCTTGGGCACACGAAGGCCCAAGCCCAAAACTTGGTTTAGCAAGTTATGATGGCTAAAAATAAAAAACTTGTTGCTATGGTTTGATTGCCAAACTGTCGAATTGTTGTCGAGATACGAGCAACAATCAAATCATTCAACAATACAACAATTTATCAATCCACATTATCATGCAGGTAAGAATTCCCTTCACGGAGTTGCGGCTCAGCTTCGCTTTCTGAAATCGTCCACTTGGAGTAGGCAATCTCATCAGAACCAGGCACATCCTCCAGGTTTATCCCTTTACGCATGTAAGCAGGCACATTCTCCAATTCGTTCACCGCTTGTGGGTTGCTCAGCTTTGGCTTTGAGCCAAGTTGTGCGAGGCGCTCCTTGCGACGGCGTTCCATTTCGAGGCGGTGCTGGCGCTCCTCCTCCTCCCGGTCACGGCTGTTCCGAATGTATGGCTCTTCGTGGCCATAGCGGTTGTACTTGTTGAACTTCTCGGTGACTTCTGGAAAGTCAACGGTATTGCCCGATGACACACGGTCAACACGCTCTTCGTCTTCACCAAGAGTGCTCAAAAAGTTTTTTTTTGGAGAAAAATCGTCTTCGTCCAATGAGACACGCACTGGTTTGGCGTTTGACTCAGGACGGCTACCCTGCATTACGGATTTTTTCTGATTTCTCTCAAAGCCCGTTGCAATGATGGTCACGCTCAACTTGTCGCCAAGGTTCTCGTCAAAACAGTTACCCCAAATAAGGTTGGTGCCCTCGCCAGCCTCCGACTGCACGAACTCCGTGATTTCGAAGATTTCTTCCATTGTCACCTCTTTCTTTCCAGAGGTAATATTGATGAGGATATGTTGTGCACCCTTGATATTATTTTCCTCAAGCAGCGGCGAGTTCAACGCCTCGTCCACGGCAATCATGGCCCGCTTCTCGCCGTCGGCAACTGCCGTCCCCATGATGGCCACACCACTGTTGCGCATGACGGTGTTCACGTCCTCGAAGTCCACGTTCACGTAGCCCGGTACGGTAATGATTTCAGCGATGCCCTTGGCCGCTGTCGTCAAGATATTGTCCGCTTGGCCGAATGCCTGAGAGATGGTCAGGTTGCCGTGAATGGCCTTCAGCTTGTCATTCGATATAACTATGATGGTGTCCACATACTTTTTGAGTTCTTCCAAACCCTCCAAGCCCTGATAGACCCGTTTGTTTCCTTCAAAAGTAAACGGCAGCGTCACGATGCCCACCGTCAGGATGTCCATCTCCTGAGCGGCCCGAGCAATAATGGGTGCTGCACCTGTACCCGTGCCACCGCCCATGCCCGCCGTGATGAAGAGCATCTTGCAGTTGTTGGTGAGGTAGGTCTTGACTTCGTCAATGCTTTCCTCTGCCGACAGCTTGCCGATATTGGGTTTTGAGCCAGCGCCACGCCCTTCAGTAAGGGTTGGGCCAAGTTGGATTTTCGTTGGAACAGGGCTTTGGGCCATGGCTTGCTCATCGGTGTTGCAGATGGCGAAGTCAACGCCTACGATGCCCTGTTTAAACATGTGGTTGACTGCATTGGAGCCACCACCGCCTACACCTATCACCTTGATTATAGGTGCGGTATTTTTCTCGTCAAGAAGTTTGAATATCATAACTGCTAAATTTAGGAATGAGGGATTAGGAATGGGGGATGACGAGGCAGGTAATTCATTCCTGATTCCTCATCCCTCATCCCTGATTTAAAACTCTGCGTCCGGCTCCGTTTGGAACCACTCCTTTGTTTTCTGGAAAATTTTGTTGAAAAGACCGCCACCACTTTGGTTGGTCTCACCAGCCATTTCAGCTGCCTCCATTTCTTCTACCGCCTGTGCAGCAGCTGAGTGGTTGGAAACAGGCTCCTGATAGCGCACCCTACCCTCTTCCACATCTTGGATGCCTTTCATCAGCAAGCCAATGACCGTGGAGAAAACCGGGCTTTGCAACTGCTCGTGGTAGCCATGCGCAAGGTGCTCCACTGGCGTACCGATGCGGGTGGTCATGCCCGTGTGGAACTCGGTCAGCTTTTCGATGTGGTTCATCAAAGCGCCACCGCCTGTGAGCACGAGGCCACCGATGAGCTTGCCTTCGTAACCGCTCCTGCGGATTTCCCAAACCACATAGTCGAGCACTTCTTCCATGCGGGCCTGGATGATGTGGGCGAGGTTCTTTTCAGAAATCTCCTTGTGCTCCCGGCCCTTCAAGCCAGGTATAGTTATGATTCGATTGTCGTAAACCTCTTCGGCCATGGCGCTGCCAAACTTCACCTTGAGCTTCTCGGCCTGGTTCTGCATCACGTTGCAGCCCTCCTTGATGTCCTTGGTGATGACGCCGCCGCCAAACGGGATGACCGCCGTGTGCCGGATAATGCCGTCCTTGAAGATGGTAATATCCGTGGTACCACCACCGATGTCCACCAATGCAACGCCTGCCTCTTTTTCCTCATCGGAAAGCACGGCTGCTGCGCTGGCGATCGGTTCGAGCATCAGGCTCGCAACCCTTAGGCCAGCCCGCTCCACGCATTTCACGATGTTTTGCGTGGCCGTGATTTGGCCAGTGATGATATGGAAATTGGCTTCCAAACGCACCCCGCTCATGCCGATGGGGTCAACGATGCCTTGCTCGTCGTCCACCGTGTACTCCTGTGGGAGCACGTGCAGGATTTTGTCGCCCGGTGGCAGCACCAGCTTGTACATGTCATTGACGAGCTTGTCAATGTCACGTTGGCCGATTTCGGTGTGGATGTTGTCACGGGTCAGCAGCCCCCTGTGCTGGAGGCTCTTGATGTGCTGGCCTGCGATGCCCACGTGCGCAACCCTGAATTCCGTTCCCGCCGCCCTTTGCGCAAGCGCAATAGCCTCCGAGATAGCCTTTACGGTTTTTTCAATATTGCTCACCACGCCACGCATAACGCCTTCACTCTCAACTTTGCCGACTCCGAGAATTTCGAGCCTGCCATGCTCGTTCTTGCGACCGGCGATGGCACAGACTTTCGTGGTGCCAATGTCGAGGGCGACCACCAAATCCTGGGAGGAGAAGTTTGGATAATCCATAATCATGATTTTAAGTTGAATGGCTCAATAGAATGAGTCTTTTAGGTTATAAATAAAGTCATTGGTCATTTGTCATAGGTCATTGTGGCACTTGGTAAAAGAACAATTACCCTAATGACTAATGACGATTTATCTTCTTTCGCAGACCACCTGGTTCCGATACCGTAGGTCAATCGTTTTATACTTCCGCCATCCTTCCCGGCTGATGCCTTCGTCGTAAAAGGTCTTCAACTTCTTGAACTTGCCTTCCACATCGGCGTCCCATTTGCCGAGGATGATGCTCTGGTCACCCACTTTGGGCACCAGCACGAAATCGTTGTTGCCTGTGACGTGAACCTGCTCTATCTGCGCCTTCCAAAGTGGGTCGGCGAGGATGAAATTGGTCAGGTCAAAAAGGTCGTGCAGCACGTTGTTCTTTTTTTCCAAAAACTCCGGCGTGTGCGGAGGGATGTTCCCTGTTGCCACCAGCGTTCTGGTGGTGAAGTGCCTCGACCAAGGCACCCTTGCGCCGCCGTTGTCTATATAATACTGTGCACCTATCTTATCGAAAACTCGCAAAATGGGCATCCGCTGCTCGATATTGATTTTCACCTTGCTGTCGGCAGTGAGCAGCACCTCTGCGTTTTTCACGAAAAGGTTTTCCTCCAATGCCTGCTCAACAAAGGCTTCGTCCACCGCCGAGGAGGTCATCTCGTCCAGCGAACCACCAATGGCCTTTTCTACGAGGCGTATCACGTCCATGCTGTCAATCAGCAGCGCCCCGTCCTCCAACGGCTCCACCTCAACCACCGTGGCACCGACCGTGAGTTCCTTCTTCCTTGCCACTGCGCCCACCAAGAGCATCAGGGTCAGGAAGCCCCCGCCAATCCAAGCGAAGCGGCGAAGGGAGGATGATTTGTTTGCATTTTCGAGCATTTGCTATTGTTATTCTACTTTAGTAAACTTTCTTTCGTTGATGTTGAAGTTGGGAATAACCTTATCTCCATACATTGCATCTGTGAAATAAACATTCCCTTTTTTCAAAACAACGAGTTCAAATTTTTCAGGCTTCTTCAAATTGAATTGTCTCAATGGATGATTTAAGATTATTGAGTCATTTTCAAAAGACGCTAATTTTATTATTCCAATCTCAGCATCATTATTTGCCAAAAGATAAATCATGAATTTTTTCTTGCTATCTATTTCATTTTCAAAGAGTTGATAAAATTTTTCTTCACCATCCCAATCCCATCCACTTGGTAAATAGTCTCGAAAAAATCCAAAATCAACCTTCAAATCTTGCTTGAACCTAAAAGAATCCAAAACTGTCAAGCTGCCATTATTCAATTTGCCAATTATCGTTTCATCAACCTTAAAAACCACCTCATTTGATGGTTCATTGCATTTGCCAATCAATAGAAATGACAGAATAAAAATTGACTTCAGTATTGTCATCTTCTATTTGATAATGGTTTTCAAAATATCAACATGATACGTTCTCACTTTGCCAAACCGCTCATCATGCGCCGAGCCAGTGGCCACTTTTTGAGCTGCGCTCAAAGCAACCGCTTTTTTGCCCCATTCCTTCGCCAAATGCAAAGGACAAGGGATGGATTTCAAGGCGCAATAGCCAGCAATGGTGAAATAATTTTCGTCCGTACTGACTATTTTCGCTTCCAGTTCGCTCAACCTGTCCGCCGTTTGGTCAAGCTCTTTTCTGACCTCGGCGTTTATTTTTTCTTGGGCTTCCCACTGTTCCGCAATCAACTTCAAGCTTGCGGAAAAACCAGTGGGCGGAACACTTCAACAAGTTCAGTCTTGCCCGTTGTCAACAGTTCCTGAATCTTGTCGTACACCCAAAGTTCAAAAGCTGGTGAAAGCCAAGCGGCGAATTTCAAGGCCAGTTTTTCTTCCATCCAGGTGCCTTGAATTTCGTTGTATGCATCGCCTCCTTTTATCACTCGAATCACCTCTCTTTGAAAACCGATATCGCGATCACGATATCGGTTTTCAAGCAATTCAATGAAGTCTTTTATTGCTTTTAAGTAAAGGAAATGACCTACCTGTTTACCAAACGGCCTCGCCATTTCCGTCGCGTTAATCATCTTGTTGCCGTCGGCAAACTCAAAGGAAATCTTTTGTCCTTCGTAGTCGAATTTGATGATGTCTGCCATGTTTGTTCAGTTTTTAGTGGTGGTTATATTCTGCTTTTCAGCATTTGCTTAATAGGGTTGACAAACGTATCAATATCCCCAGCACCAATCGTCATCACCACATCCAACTGCCTCGTTTTCAGTTCATTGAGCAAGGTAGCCTTTGTCACCAGCACCTTGTTCGGGTTTTTCATTTTTTGAAAAATGATGTCCGAAGTGACGCCGGGCATGGGCAGTTCCCTTGCCGGGTAGATGTCCATCAAAATGATGTCGTCCAATTTATCAAGTTCCGTTGCGAAGCCGTCCTGAAAGTCCCTCGTTCGGGAGTACAGGTGCGGCTGGAAGATGCCCGTGATGCGCCGACCGGGGAACAGTTCCCGTGCCGCCTGCACCGCCGCCCGGATTTCCGTCGGGTGGTGGGCGTAGTCGTCAATGAACACCGTGCGCTCGTCCCGATAGACGAACTCGAAGCGCCGCTGGATGCCCTTGAAGCTAATGAGCGCCTTGCGGATGGCCTTCTCCGTCACCCCAAGGTGCAGTGCCACGGCTATGGCGGCTGTCGCATTTTCAACGTTGTGCCGCCCTGCCATTGCGAAGCGGATATTTTGAAATTGGATACTGGGTATTGGATATTGGGTATCTGTTACATTAATACCTAATACCGAATTACCAATACCGCTTTCTTCGTAGCTCCGGCCCTCACCGCTCCCGCTTGTGGCGGGAAGAGCCTCCCAACTCCGGCCAGAGGCCGGAGCTACGAAGTCGAATACGAACATGCCGTCCTCAACGCGGACGTTTTCTGAGCGATAAGTGCCTGACCCTAAGCCGAAAGTGGTAAATGCAACTTGGTTGGGACTATCAAATGTTTGATTGTCAAAGTGTTGCGTTAGTTCATCCTTAATAAAAACCTTGCCATTTGGCTTCGTTTTCTTAAGAAATTCCTTGAACCCAGTTTCGGCCACGTTTTCAGCGGCACCATAGATGTCAAGATGGTCGGGGTCCATGCTCAGCAGCACGGCGATTTCAGGGCTAAGGTGCAGGAAACTGCGGTCGTACTCGTCCGCTTCTGCCACCACCCAGTCGCTCGTTCCGCCGACATAATTCGACTTGAGGTTCTGTGCGATGCCGCCTAAAAAGGCCGTACACTTCACCCCACCCGTCCGCAAAATATGCGTCACAAGGGAGGAGGTCGTCGTCTTTCCGTGCGTGCCAGCCACCGCAATCGTGCGCTGGCTGCGGCTGATGATGCCAAGCACTTCCGCCCGTTTTTTTAAAGGAATCGTGCTGTTTTGAAAATGCAGCAATTCCTCAAAATCACGGGGGATGGCTGGCGTCCAGACCACCAAGTCAAGTCCGGCGGGGATTTTCGACAAATCCGTTGCGCCGTAGTGAACCGTCATGCCCTCTTTCACCAACTTTTTGGTGAGGGTCGTCTCTGTTTTATCGTAGCCATGAACCTCGCAGCCTTTCATCAAAAAGTACCGGGCCAAGGCGCTCATTCCGATGCCGCCAATGCCGAGGAAGTAGATTTTTTTGATGTCGTCGAGATTCATTTTATCAATTTCAATATTTCTTTCGCAATCTCCTCTGCTGCATTTGGCTTCGCCAATTGCTTGATGTTCCCACCCAGTCGTTTCGCAAGTTCTTGATTTTCAAGCACTTCCAAGGCAGTCCAAAGCAGCCGCTCTTTGGCCTCCACATCCTTCACCATCAGCGCCGCCTGCTTTTCCACGAGGGCCAAGGCGTTTTTCGTCTGGTGGTCTTCCGTCACGTTGGGCGACGGGACAAGGATGGCTGGTTTGCCGACCAAACACATTTCCCAGATGGAGCCGCCCGCCCTGCCGATGACGATGTCGGCGGCTGCGTAGGCGTAGTCCATGCGGTCAACGAAGGGCAGCGCCCGCACGTTGGGCAGCTTGGCCGTGTCGCACTGGCTGTAGGCTGCTTCGTAAAACTTGCCGATTTGCCAAAGAACTTGCACGTCAGTCCGCTCTCGAAGCAAGTCGGTGTTGGCCGCAAATGCTTCGTTCAGCGTCTTCGCCCCAAGGCTGCCCCCGAAGCTGAGTATCGTTTTTTTCGACGGGTCGAGCTTGAAATACTCGTAGGCTGCCTGCCGTTTTCCTCCGAGGTCCTTGAACACCTCTGCACGGATTGGATTACCCGTCAGCACGAGTTTTTCCTTAGGAAAATACTTCTCCATGCCATCGTATGCCACGCAGATTTTATGCGCTTTTTTCGCTAAAATCCGGTTGGCCATGCCAGGGTAGCTGTTCGGCTCCTGGAGCACGGTTGGTATGCCCATTGCGCCAGCAGCATTGAGGGTCGGGCCGCTGGCATAGCCGCCAACGCCCACTGCCACATCGGGCTTGAAGCGACGGACAATCTGCCTCGCCTTCCAGCCGCTCACGAGGATTTTCAAGGGCAACAAAAAGTTCTGCAATGTCAATTTCCGCTGGAAGCCGCTAATCCAAAGTCCTTCGATTGGGTAGCCAGCCTTTGGAACCTTATCCATCTCCAGCTTGCCCTGCGCTCCGACGAACAGTATCTCGGCATCGGGCCTCAGTTTTTTCACCGCATCAGCGATGGCGATGGCGGGAAAAACATGCCCGCCTGTACCACCGCCGCTAATTATTATTCTCATGGTTGTTGTTCTGTAACACGGACTGCCAGTCCGTGCTTTCACATGAGCTGTCAGTCAGCATTTTTAAAGGCAAAAACCTTTTTATGCTTATTTTCCAAAATTTCAAAGGGCGTTTGGTTTGGGGAAGTGTGGAAGCACGGTCTGGCAGACCACGTTACTTCCTTTGCCCGCCACCGCCTTGATTTCCGCCCCCGCCTCGATTTTGGCCACCTTGTCCGCCACCACCTTGGTTTCCACCACCACGGTTCTGACCACCACCGCCTTGGTAATTACCGCCACCGCCACGGTTTTGGCCGCCGCCACCTTGATTGCCGCCACCTCTGTTTTGGCCTCCGCCTTGATAATTTCCACCATCACGGCGCTGTTGTTGGCCACCGCCTTGCTGGCCACCGCCGCCACCTTGTTGCGAAGCAGGTTGTGCTTGTTGTTGGCCACCGCCGCCTGTTGGGGCAGTTGGGGCTTCTGTTGCGCCAGCCAAAGCCGTTTGTGCAGCAGCCTGCTCAATGTACCGGCTCACGCTTAGGATGATCCCGAAGAACAAGCAAGTAAAAAGTACCGATGTACCACCCCATGATACCATCGGCAGCGTGAGGCCGCCAACGGGTACGAGGTGTACGGAGATGGCCATATTGGCCAGTGCTTGTATCACGATGTTGAGGCTGAGGCCCACGGCCACCATTGCCCCAAAGGATTTTTCAGAGATGGTCACGAGCCTCGTCACCCGAAAAAACAACATGACATAGAGGCCGAGCAACAGGAAACTTCCCACGAGGCCGTATTCTTCGCAAAAAACGGCAAAAATGAAGTCGGCATAGGGGGTGGGCAGGTAGTTCCGTTGGATGCTGTTGCCGGGGCCCATCCCGAATATTTCGCCGTTGGCGATGGCAATTTTGGCTTGTTGGTTTTGGAAACCACCGTCGGGATTGTTCCACCATTCGGTTATCCTGCTCACCCATGTGTCCACCCGCACGAGGTCGGGAGCGACTTGGTAGATTGCCAACAAAACAGCGAACCCGACAATCGCAAGAAGCACCAACAAGAACATGAATTTGAAATCCACCCGCCCTATGAACATCATTGCGAAGCAGGTAACGAACAGCACAAGCGCCGTGCTCAAGTCGGCGGGCGCAATCAGCCCGCAGATGATGATAATCGGCAGGATGATGGGCATGAACGCCTTGCTGAAATCCTTGATATAGTCCTTGTGTCGGGTGATTTCACGGGACACGAGGAGTATCAGGGCCAGCTTCGCAAAGTCGGAGGTCTGGAACGTGAGGTTGATGAATGGGATTTCAATCCAGCGACGGGCGTGGTTGATGTCCTTCCCAAATGCGAGCGTGAAAACCAGCAGACCAAAAGCTATCAGCCAGAGCCAAGGCGCCATCCGCATGAACCGCATATAGGGTGTCAGGTATGCCAAATACGCCAGGAACAAGCCGAAGCCGAGAATGACAACGTGCTTCATCAAGTAGCCCGTGGTGTTGCCACCACTGAGCTTGTAAGCGATGGTGCCCGTGCTACTATACACGGTCAGGATGCTGAAAATGCTCAGCACCGCCAGTATCATCCAGATGACACGGTCGCCTCTTAATTCTGCGTATAACCTTGCTCCGAAATTCACGATGCTTTAATGATAAATGATGAATTATAAATGATGAATGGGGATGACAGATGATGTTCGGTTGGCTGATTCATCATTCATCATTTATCATTCATCATTACACGTACAGCGGCTTTGAATTGCTCGCCCCTGTCCATGTAATTTTTAAACAAATCGAAACTCGCACACGCTGGACTTAGAAGCACCACGTCGCCGCTTTCGGCTAAAATGGTGGCTCGCTCGACCGCCTCTTTTGCGCTGCGGGCTTCTTCTATATTTTTCAAAATGGGCGAAAAAACACCCATGAGCTTTTCGTTGTCCACCCCCAAGCAGATGAGTGCTTTCACCTTCTGCCGGACGAGGTCTTCGATGGGGCTGTAATCATTGCCCTTGTCGGTGCCGCCCGCAATCCAGACCACGGGTTTTTCCATCGCTTGCAGGGCGTAGAAGACCGAGTCCACGTTGGTTGCCTTGCTGTCGTTGATGTACTCTACTCCATTGATTTCAGCGACAAACTCCAAGCGGTGCGGGTCGTTTACGAAGGTGTTCAATCCTTCCTGTATCGCCTCGTCACTCACCCCGACCGCCTTTGCGGCATGGATGGCGCAGCTGGCGTTGAAGAAATTGTGCGGCCCTTTCAGGCTGCATTTCGTCATATCATATTCCGAACCTGCGACGACCAACTTTTTGGTGCTGTCGAAATGGGTCGGTATTTCAATCATTTTTGGCGCTAATACATTGGATTTCAGGTAGTTCTGAATCTCCTCGTTATCGGCGTTGGTGATGAGCAAATCCTCTGGTCGTTGGTTCATCGCGATGCGGAACTTCGAGCGCACGTAATTCTCCATTTTATACTCGTATCGGTCCAGGTGGTCTGGTGTGATGTTGAGCAAAATGGCGATCTGCGGTCGGAAGGTCTCGATGCCGTCCAACTGGAAACTGCTCAGCTCCAGCACGTAGTAGTCGTACTTGTTCTCGATGATGTTCCGGGCGAAACTCAAGCCCACGTTGCCTCCAATGGCTGCGTTGATGCCCCCTGTCTTGAGCAGGTGGTAGGTCAGCCGGGTGGTGGTAGTTTTCCCGTTACTCCCCGTAATGCCAATAATGGTTGCCGCCGTGTGACGGCCCGCAAATTCAATTTCAGAAATCACCGACTTGCCCTGGCGACGGAAGTCCAAAAGTGGGGGGAGGTCGTCAGGAATGCCGGGGCTTTTGATGATTTCGTCAGCCTCAAAGATGCTTATCCATGTGTGTTTGCCTTCCTCGTATGGAATGCCTTTATCTAGAAGTTCTGCTTTGTAATTTTCCTTCAAACTGCCACCGTCTGAGAGGTAGACCTCATGGCCAAGGTGCTTTGCCAACAGGGCCGCACCGGTGCCGCTTTCTCCGCCTCCCAAAATGGCTATTTTCATTGCGTTTGTTCGTGTAAGTTTTGGTTATCGTCTGCCCTTTTGGGGCCTATTTTTTGTTCAAAATCGCTGGTCTTTCGGTGGTCAGTTCCCCGTTCTCCAGAACGTAATAAATCACGCCATTTTTGGAGAAAAATTCGGGGATGCCGAGGCGCTTGTTTTCGGCTTTGGCTTGCATAACTGCTTGGTTTGCAATGCGTTCTATTTCAAGCGTTTCCCTTATGAAAGCCTCGCTATGTTTTGCTTTAGTTTGCTTTTCCATCGGTTAATAGTTTCATGAAAAAAGCTAATAAAACTTGATTTTCAATTGTTTCTCCATCTGAATCCAGAATAGCAACTCTTTGAAATCCAAACTCACCATTGAAATAAAGTCGCCACTCATCAGCCATGACTCTAAAGTTGTCCCAGAAATTGGAAATACTGCGATAAAACCGCCTTTTCACATCCTCCTCTGGCACTTCATGGCCGCCCTTGGCAATCCGCATTTTCACCCGCTCAAAACATGCTTCAGGACTTTCGATGAAAATGTAAATCAGCTTGATTTTGTAGCCCAACCCCTTTGCCCGCTTCGCAACTTTATTGATGTACGAACCCGACAAAGTCGTTTCCACCACGATACTTTGCTGATTGTCAAGAGCTTTGTTCAACCTTTCAAAAAACACCCGCCCGGCTGCAATCATTGGGCTTGGGTCTCCGGCATCTGCCAACGTTTTGGCGATGTCGTCTGCGTTCAAGAAATCAAAGCCGTACTCGGCAACATAAGGTCGGGCGAAGGTTGTTTTTCCAACGCCATTTGCTCCGGCTATGATGATGAGGTCGGGCATTTTTCATCGAACTTTTAGTGTCAATATCGTCAACACCGCCAGCAAAATGCTCACTATCCAGAACCTCGTCACAATCTTCGCTTCCGGCATCCCTTTCTTCTGGAAATGGTGGTGCAGCGGCGACATCAGGAAGACCCTTCGGCCCTCGCCGTACTTCTTTTTGGTGTATTTAAAATACGCCACCTGAATCATCACCGACAGGTTCTCCGCCAGGAAAACCCCGCACATAATGGGGATGAGCAACTCTTTGCGGAGCAACAAGGCCATCGCTGCGATGATACCACCCAATGTCAAACTGCCTGTGTCGCCCATGAAGACCTGTGCCGGGTACGAATTGTACCACAAGAACCCCGTGCAAGCACCCAGCAGACAAGCGGCGAAAATCACCAACTCTCCTGTGCCGGGGAGGTAGAACACGTTGAGGTAGCTGGCCAAAATCACGTTGCCGCTCACGAAGGCGAACACACCAAGTGACGTGGCCACCACGCTGCTGACGCCCGTTGCCAGGCCGTCCAAACCATCTGTCAAATTGGCGGCGTTCGAGACAGCGGTGATGATTAGTATCACCAGCGGCACGAATATCAGCCAGACATAATTGCCTGATTGCCAACGTTTTGGCAACCATTTTTCATAATCCAATTGGTTCTCTTTGAAGAACGGGACGTTGGTGATATATGCCTTGTAGTGCGCCACTTCGATGGTGTCGCCCTTGGCATCCCGCACGTCGTAGGGGGCGCTAACCTGCTCGTATCCGAGGTTCGCTGCCTCCTCCGTTTCCAGCCGCACACTGACTTCGTCGCTCTGAATCATCATCACGGCGACGAGCAGCCCGCACAGCACCTGCCCTATCAGTTTCGACCGGGAACTTAGGCCCTCTTTGTTCTTCTTGAAGACCTTGATATAGTCGTCAATGAAGCCGATGATGGCCATCCAGGTCGTCACCAAAAGCATGATGAGGACGTAGATATTTTTCAAATCCGCCACGAGCAGCACCGGAACGACGATGCCCATGATGATGATGACGCCGCCCATTGTCGGCGTCCCTTTTTTTGACAATTGCCCCTCCAAACCGAGGTCACGGACGGTCTCACCAATCTGCAATTTGCGAAGCGCACCGATAATGCGCCCCCCGAACAACATACTGATTATCAGCGAGATAAGCACTCCCATTCCGGCCCGGAACGTCGTAAATTCCCACAAACCCGCACCCGGCAGGTTGTATTTGTCCTCAAGCCATTGGAAAAGTTGGTAAAGCATATCTCAATTGCGGATTTGCGATTGCGGATTTCGGATTGTCCCGGCTTCGCTCGTCCATTCGTTGTTGTTTGTTAGTGTTTTTTATACTAAGCCGAGCGCTTCGCTCAACTCTTTTTTATCGTCAAAATCGTGCTTGACGCCCTTGATTTCCTGATATTTCTCGTGGCCTTTGCCAGCTACCAGAATCACATCGCCGCTTTGAGCCATTTGGCAAGCCGCTTTGATGGCCTGCCTGCGGTCGGTGATGGTCAGCGTTTTTCGCTTCGCAACGATGGGGATGCCAGCCTCCATCTCCGCCAGGATTGCCTCCGGCTCCTCCGAGCGGGGGTTATCGCTGGTCAGGATGACTTGGTCGCTGTAATCGCAAGCGACCTTGGCCATCAGCGGGCGCTTGGTGCGGTCACGGTCGCCGCCAGCGCCACAGACCGTGATGATTCGGCCACCGCCTTTGCGGAGCCGGTCAATCGTCGAAAGCACTTTTTCCAGCGCATCGGGCGTGTGGGCATAGTCCACGATGCCGATGACGTTGCGCTCCTTGCTCACCACTTGGTCGAAGCGACCATCGGCAGCCCGGAGTGCGCTCAGTGCTTGGAGCACCTCCGCTTTGTTTTGACCCAAAAGCACCGCCGCCCCGTAAACGCCGAGCAAGTTGTAGGCATTGAACTCACCAATGAGGCGGGCGTGGAAGTCCGCCCCATCGAGGTCGAGGTGAAGGCCGCTCAGACTGTTTTCGAGTATTCTTGCTTTAAAATCCGCCGCCTTGCGCAGCGCAAACGTGTGGTGCTTTGCCTTCGTATTTTGCAGCATCACCTCGCCCCGCTTGTCATCGGTGTTGACGAGTGCGAAGGCGCTTTTGGGCAAATTGTCAAAGAACAATTTCTTGGCGGCTATGTAGGCGCTGAACGTGCCATGATAGTCCAAGTGGTCGTGCGTAATGTTTGTGAACAAGCCTCCCGCAAAAAAAAGACCGGCGATTCGCCTTTGGACGGCAGCATGGGAGCTGACCTCCATGAAGGCGAAATCGCAGCCTGCCTCCACCATTTGTTGTATCAGTAAGTTGATGGCTCCAGCATCAGGTGTTGTGTGGGTGGAATGCACACTGCGTTTGTTCACTTTATTTTCAATCGTCGAAATCAGGCCAACTTTATAGCCCAACTGTGTAAAAAGGTCGAAGAGCAGCGTCGCTGTGGTCGTCTTGCCGTTGGTTCCGGTCACGCCGACGAGCTTGAGTTTTTCAGAGGGGCGGTCGTAAAATTCCGAGGCAATCCTTCCGAAAGCCTCGGCGCTGTCCGCCACCTGAACATAGGTTATGTGGTCGTGCCTTTCCGTTGGCAGTTCCTCGCAGAGCACCGCCGTCGCCCCGTTCTCGATGGCCTTGCCGATGTAGGCATGGCCGTCGGTCGCCGTGCCCCGGAGGGCGGCGAAGAGGGTGCCGGGTGCTGCCTTGCGGCTGTCCAATGTCAAGGCGGTAATCTCCTGGTCCGTTGAGCCGAGGAGGGATTTTATTTCGCTGGTGGTTAGTATTTGTGCGAGTTTTTTCATTCTAAATTTTTTGCTCGCCGAACTGGGGTTCGGCGCTACCCCAACCTCAACCAAACCGTCTGCCCCGCCACCCTTGTACCAAGGGTGGCGGGG